>JGI12109J20283_10504465_pt1 | contig 15060 bp, 15 predicted proteins | sample ElkSlonscriptome_12_FD_20283 | JGI IMG/M metagenome (IMG submission 20283) | reverse complement strand
ACAGGTGCGGGCAGGATCAGGCCATAGGCGGCCACCACCGCCACATCTGCGCCAAGCGACGCAAACGCCTCTTGCTCGGCCGCGCCTTTCAGCGATTTGGGCGTGCGCACCTCAATCCCCAGCGCCTCAGCCTGCTTGTGCACGGGCGAGGGGGAGAGCCGCTTGCCGCGCCCCGAGCGGCTTGGCGGCTGGGTATAGACGCACGCAATTTCATGCCCTGCTTCATACAGCGCGGTGAGCGCGGGCACGGCGAAATCGGGCGTTCCCATGAATATAATGCGCATGAGCGTGTGCGGGGCCTTTCTCAAACTTGCTGCCGCCCCTATCTTGCGCCCAATGGCATCGCAAGAGATCGAGAGCTTGTCCGCATCGCTGGCCCGATTGCCGGGGCTTGGGCCCCGCAGCGCGCGGCGGGCGGTGCTGTGGCTGGTGAAGAACCGCGAAAGCGCTTTGCCCGCTTTGCTCGAATCGCTGGCGAGTGTTTCGGAAACGCTGGTTGAATGCAGCCTTTGCGGCAATGTCGATACCTGCGATCCCTGCCATATCTGCGCCGATCCGCGCCGCGATCAGCGCAGCCTGTGCGTGGTGGAGGATGTGGCGGATGTCTGGGCGCTCGACCGGGCGCGCCTGTTTCCCGGGCGCTATCATGTGCTTGGCGGCAAGCTCTCCGCGCTTGACGGGGTGGGGCCGGAAGAACTCAACATCGCTGCGCTGCTTGATCGAACCGCCTCGGGCGGGATTGACGAAGTGGTGCTCGCCATGAACGCAACGCTGGAGGGGCAAACCACCGCGCATTACCTTGCCGAACGGCTGGAGCCGCACAATGTGCGCATCACGCAGCTTGCCCATGGCCTGCCGGTGGGGGGCGAGCTTGATTATCTCGATGAGGGCACTCTGGCACAGGCGCTGCGAGCAAGGCGACCGGTGGGGTAAAACGCGCGCGTCACGCGCTCACTTGCGCACCGTGCATCCCCGCATTATCTGCCTCGTATGGCCATTCGTGAAATTCTTGAAGTGCCGGATCCCCGGCTCAAACTCGTATCCACACCCGTTGAACCCGATGAGTTCAACGACGATCTTCGCACGCTTGTCGAAGACATGTTCGAAACGATGTATGCAGCGCCCGGTATCGGTCTGGCCGCAATCCAGGTGGGTGTGCCCAAACGCCTGCTGGTGATCGATCTGCAACCGATCGATGAAGACGCCGACCCCGTCATCGATGAGGACGGCAACGAACACCAACCTGCCAAAAACGAGCCTCGCGTTTTTGTGAATCCGGAAATCCTCGATCCGGCGCAGGAGCTTTCAACCTATGAAGAAGGCTGCCTCTCCGTCCCGGAAATCACTGCCGATATCCTGCGCCCGGCCACCTGCACGGTGCGCTATCAGGATCTGGACGCAAATGTGCACGAAGAGCGGCTCGAAGGCCTAATGGCTACCTGCATGCAGCACGAGATGGACCATCTCGAAGGCATCGTATTCATCGATCACCTAAGCCGCCTGAAGCGGAATATGGCGCTGAAAAAAATCAGGAAACTGCGCGCGGCGTAGTTTGATTTCCTCGGCGCTACCTCCACTGGCGCTGCGGGGAGCCTGCGAGCGCACCGTCGTGCTAGCGCCTTGCGCAGTAGTTCGTTTTCCTCGGCCTCGTGCCCTGTACTGGCGGCAGCGCGCAGCTTTGGGCTGGCGATTCAGCCTTCGGTCTTCAGCCCCTCAATTGCCTTGGTCACATCGGCGATCACCTCATCGCACATGCGAACGCAGCGGCGGCAATGCGCATCTTCGTGCATCGAGCAATGCTCCTTGCACTCTTCACACGCGACAATCGTCGCCATTCCGATTGCCCGGATCGCGAGCACATTCTGCCCCGTCCGACGCGAGCCCATGCGGTAGAAAGCCGTGCACGCATCCGAGGCATCAAGGCAGCGGCGAATACACTCGCTGCGATCTTCCTTCACATGCGACAGGCACGCATCCGCGCACGAATTCATAATCGCCGCCCCGTACATTGCATGCTTGACCGCCTCGCCAAGTTGATCGTTGTAGTCATCACCCACATGCGGGTGTTCCTGAATCATTTCCTTGATCGACATTGAATTCTCCTTCACCCGTTCAAGAAGCACAGCCGGGGGATCGTTCCGAAAAAGAGCGTTTGCGTGCCGAGATGTTCGGTGTATGTTCTGTTGATGGATTCTTCGGTTCTTCCTTATGCCGTCGGGGTGGCGGCGCTGGTCGTCGGGGTCGCGATGGGCTGGTTTGCCGCCCGCGCGTCTGTTTCTGAAATCCGCGCCAGAGAGCAGGAGGCGATGACCCGTGCATCGGGCGCGGAGGCTGAAGTCAGCCGGCTGAACACGGAATTTGCGCGGGCGCAGGAGCGCGCAGCACGCAGTGATGAATTGGTGCAGGAACTCGCCGAAGTCCGCAAAAAACGCGATGCAATGTCGGAACTATACGGCCCGGCGGAAGAACGCGCTCAGCGAGTGCCCGTGCTTGAAAAAGAGCTGGCCGAACTGCGCGAGAAATATCGCACCACCGATGTCGAGCTTGCGCGCCTGCGCACTGAAAGCGAGGAGCGCGAGCGCGCCTTTGCCCAGCGGGCAGCCGAGAAAGAGGCAGCGTTCGCCAAGGAATATCAGCGCCTTGTTGAGGCGGAGGAAAAGCTGCAGGCGAAGTTCGGCGAAATCAGCGAAAAGATGCTCGAAGGTGCGCAGGCCCGTTTCCTCGAAGGCGCGCAGACAAAGCTGGCCGCGATGAACAAGGAAAGCCTGGCAGAGCTCGACAAACGCGTGGGACCGATGGGCGAGACGCTGGAGCGCTATCGCAAGCGCGTGGAGGAAATCGAGAAAAACCGCTCGGAAGCCTGGCATCAATTGCAGGGCGTGATTGGCGAAGTCAAAGCCGGACAGCGCGAAGTGATCGATGGCGCAAGGCAGATCACCAACACGCTGCAAGGCGCCACAAAGGCGCGCGGTGACTGGGGCGAATTGCAGTTTGAAAACCTGCTTGATGCCTGCGGCCTGCGCGATCGCACCGATTTTGCGCGCGAAGTGGGCGTAAAGGATGATGATGGGCGGGACAAACGCCCCGATGCGGTGATCAACATCCCCGGCGGGCGCAAGCTGATTGTAGACGTGAAAAACGTCTTCAATACATACAAGCAGGCGAACGAAGCCGATACCGAAGAAGAGCGCGGCGTTCTGCTCCAAAAACACGCAAAGGAGGTGCGCGGCCACATCCAGGCCCTCTCAGCCAAGCGTTATCAGGATACGATTGAAGGCTCGGCCGATTTCGTGGTGATGTTCGTACCGGGGGAACACGTGCTCTACGCAGCGCTCATGCAAGATGATGGCTTGCTGAATTACGCGCTGGAACGCGGCGTTGTGCTGTCCTCTCCGCTCAATTTCATGTCGATCGCGCTGACTGTGGCGACTGTGTGGCGGCAAGCTGGCGTCCAGGCAGATGCTCAGGAAATCGCCGCGCTCGGCAAACAGATCTATGATCGCCTCGCAACGGTTGCCTCGCATTTGAGCAATGTGCGGCGCGACCTTGGCAAGACGAATAGCAGTTTTGACAAGCTGATCGGCTCGTTCGATACAAATCTGCGCAAAGCAGGGGAGCGGTTCGAGGAGCTTAGCGTCGATACCAGTGCCAAGGATATGGCCGAAGCGCTGCCGCTCAATTCGCAGCCGCGCAAGCTGGTCAACTTTGCAGACGAAGACACTGCGGCTGGGCCAGTTCCCGTCGATGATGCATCCGATGGCGAGGCGCGGGCAGATAGGTCTGGCGCACCTGCCGGCAGCGATGCGGGCCAATAGGCACGCGGATCATTCGGGGCCAAAGCTTTACAGCGATTGCATCGATGGCGCCGAGCTTATCCTTGCCCCGCAGCCCATCCAGGTTTCGCCAGCATACTCGATCTCCCTAAGAAAAAGCTGATCTGGCGCTTTCGAGCTGGCACCGCATCGATCAGCGCCGAAATGGACGCGCTCTGTGATGTCCTTGTGGACGTATTCGTAGCCGCTGAGGATCGGGCGTTGAGGCGGAAGAGAAAATCGCTCGGCGATGCCGCGGCTCGGATAATCGAGCGCAATTGCTGTGTCGGAGAGCGCGACGGTCCACGCACCGTTCGCGCTATTTGTCACCAGCGGGCTTGCCTCGCTTGGGGCAAGCGGTGCGAAATCGGGGCGCGGATAGACACATCCCGCCATTGCTACATACGTGGCAAGAAGCAGGGATCGGGAGAAAGCGCAGCGCATACTTGCGGTTCTAGGCAAAAGGGCTGACCGGGCCTTGAACGCCTGTTCCCGTTCAATCAGCCAGCGAAGCCAGCACCTCGTAAGCCAGCACCGCGCCTGCAACCGCCGCATTGAGCGAATCAGCCCGCCCCAGCATCGGCATGGTGACGCGCAGATCGCATTCTGCTTCGTAGGTCTCGGGCAGACCTTGCGATTCGTTGCCAACCATAATGAAGCACGGCGCGTTGTAGGGCGCGCCGCGATAGGGCACTGCATCCCGCAAGCTGGCTGCTACAAGCTGCCCGGCACCACCCCGCAGCCAGGGGAGAAATTCGTCCCAGCGCGCCTGCACCAGCCTTTGCGTAAACACCGCCCCCATGCTCGCGCGGACCGCTTCGGCGCTGAAGGGATCGGCGCAATCATCAATCAGGATCAGCCCGCCAGCCCCCACCGCATCGCCAGTGCGCAGCATCGTGCCAAGATTGCCGGGATCGCGCAGGTCCTGCGCCACCAGCCAGAGCGGGGAGGCGCTGCGATCAAGCTGGCCAAGCGCAGTGTCGAATTCATCGAACACACCCACCACGCTCTGGCTGTTGGATTTGCCGGTGATCTTGGCGAGGATATCTGGCGTGGTGGTGATGATTTCGCCGCCAGCTTGCGCAATCTCTCCCTCAAGCCGCTCAAGCAAGGTGTGGCCGCGCTGCTCTTCGGCCATCACCACTTGCCTTGGCACGCGGCCGGTGCTGCGCGCATCCTCAAGCAGCCTCAGCCCCTCGACGAGAAATTGCCCTGATCGCCGCCTGTGCTTCTTGTCGCGAAGCGCGCGCAGGGCCTTAACCGTTGGGTTGGAAAAGCCGGTGATGTGTTTGCGCGCCATCCCGTCCTCAAACGCCCTGTCCGGGCAAAACGCAGCACATGGGCGGCGCGCTCAATTCTCGCCAAACCCGTCTTCGACCAGCGCGACCAGCCCGGCAAGCACCGCCTGGGCATCCTCGCCGGTTACGATGATCTCGATCGTATCGCCCTTTGCGGCGCCCAGCATCATCAGGCCAAGGATAGAGCCGCCAGCCGCGCTGTTCGCATCCTTGGCAACGCGTACTTCGACATCGCTGGTGAGCGCAGCCACCGCGGCCACAAACTTCGCGCTTGCGCGGGCATGAAGACCGCGCTGATTGACGATGGTGACGCTTTGCCTCGCTTCGCTCATGCCCAATTGTCCCTCCCCTCAGCTACCGCCGGTGCTGTTGCCGGTTTTGGGCGCATGATCCTGCTCGCCTCGGCCCAGCAGATCGCTGGCGACGGTGATGTAGGTGCGCCCCGCTTCCCGGGCGGCTTCCACCGCTTGCGCCACAGACATCGTTTTTCGGGCGCCTGCAAGGCGGATGAGCATCGGCAAATTGATACCCGCGATCACTTCCACCCGCCCAGTCTCAAGCAGCGAAATCGCCAGGTTCGATGGCGTGCCGCCGAAAAGATCGGTGAGTATGATTACGCCATCGCCCGCATCAACCTGCGTAATCGCATCGGCGATTTCGCCGCGGCGCTTTTCCATATCGTCTGCGGGGCCGATGCATACGGTCGCGGTAGCCGATTGCTCGCCTACGACATGCTCCATTGCCTGCACGAACTGGTCAGCAAGGTGACCGTGGGTGACCAGTATCAATCCAATCATGTGAGAATTCTGGCTGTTATCGCTTTTCGCTTTTGTGTCGGATGAAATGGTAAGCTTAGGGCTTTGGCGAACGCTCAAGTTCATCCGCTGCGCGCGAGCCCAGATTGCGGTGTCGGACAGTGGGCGAAAAGCCCGCTATGCGCAAGTCCCGAGCCATCCGCTCGGCGGTGAAGACAGAGCGGTGTCTCCCGCCGGTACAGCCAAAGGCAACGTGAACATAGGCTTTGCCTTGGGCAGCGTAGCGCGGGATCAGCGTGATCAGCAGGTCAAGGATTTGCCGGTATGCGCCGGCAAAGGCAGGATCGCGCTCGATATGCTGACCCACTGCATCATCGCGGCCCGTCATCTCGCGCAGCCCTTCCACCCAATGCGGGTTGTCGAGAAAGCGCATGTCGAACACCAGATCGGCCAATGGCGGCATTCCGCGGGCAAAGCCGAAGCTGGAGACGGTGAGCGTCATGGCGCCTTCGGTTTCCGTCGCNAAGAGCGCGCGGACATCGTTCTGCAGATCGTTCGAGGATTTGGCAGAGGTATCGATTACCCGGTCGGCCCAGCGCCTGAGCGGTTCGAGCAATTCGCGTTCAGCAGCGATACCATCGCGCACCGGGCGCCCTTGCGACATGGGATGCCGCCGCCGCGTTTCGTTATACCGCCGCTCAAGCTCGCTATCATCGCAATCAAGAAACAGGAAGGAGAGCGCGATATCGGAATTGACGAACAACTCTTTGGCAAGCGCAATGATCTCGGCAGGGACAAAGCCGCGCGTGCGCGAATCGAAACCAATCGCCAGTGGCACATCGCCGCCGCCAGGCGAGCCAGTCCCGCTGCCCAAAAGGCCGCTCAACAGCCTGATCGGGAAGTTGTCGATCGTCTCCCATCCCAGATCTTCGAGCACGGCAAGCACAGTGGATTTGCCGGCCCCCGAAAGCCCGGAGACAAGCAAGAGCCGCTGAGGTTCTGACGAAGATGGATGTTCGGGAGATGAGGGCAGGGTGGGTGCGGATGTCATGCCGCGATCCTATCAATGGGTATGGCTGCGTAAACCGTGTGCGAGAAAAGAGTGCCTTTTGCGTGTCGCCGATCAAGCATGCGCCAGGCCGTGTATATCAAGTGCCATGGCAGCGCGCTGTGCGGGCGCAATCTCGCCGGGCACAAATGGCAAAGCGGGGATAAAGGCCCCCAGCACTTCGCGCCTCGCAGCTTGGTCTGGGAGGCGGCAATCGCCTGTGCCAAGCGTTAGTATCAGCGATACCGGGCACGGCGGCGCCACGGGCAGGCGCACGATGCCAACCCCGCGCACTTCCAAAAGGCCCTCGATGTTGGGCGGCGGGAAGCAGATCACTCGCGGGCCCGTTGAAGTGTCTTCGCGAACAAGGCTGACGGCATCGTCGCCAATCAGAATGCCTCCGCGCTCGATCAGCGCCAGCACAAGGCTCGATTTTCCTGAACCCGGGCGCCCCTCGATCAGCATGCCCCGTCTGCCAAGTGCGACGGCGCTGGCTTCGAAAACGAGCGCAGGCGCTTCGGCGCTCACGCTGCGGGCAACCGTAATTGTAGCATCGCGCCCGGCTTTCCATCGGACCGACCATGAGCGGTGAGCGAGCCGTCATGCGCTTCTGCGATGGCCCGCGCGATGGCGAGGCCAAGCCCTGAATGATTGCCAAAATCCTCGCCTTCCGGGCGCACCGAGTGGAAGCGCGTAAACACTTTCTCGAGCGCATCCTCGGGAATGCCGGGCCCGTGATCGGACACGGTCAGCGCCACGCATTCGCCATCACGCGCAATGCTCACTTCGATGGGCGCATCGGGCGGGGAAAAGGAGACGGCATTGTCGAGCAGGTTTTCGAGCACCCGTTCAAGCCGCGCGCCAACTCCCATAACGAAAGCGCGCCGGCCCCTCTGGCTGATTTCGATCCGGTGGTTGTGGTTTTCCGCGCGGTGTTCGCGGCTGCCGATGATGGCGCTGGCCAATTCGCCAAGATCAATCCGCTCGAAGGTCTCCCGGCTGATTTCGGAATCGATCCGGCTGGCATGGGAAATCTCGCTCACCAGTCGATCGATCCGGCGCACGTCATGGGTGGCGATTTCGGTGAGTTCCTGGCGCAAGGCCGGGTCTTCCACGCGCGGGAGCGACTCGATAGCGCTGCGCAAACTGGCAAGCGGGTTCTTGATCTCATGCGCGACATCGGCAGCGAAACTGTCCACTGCATCGATGCGCTGGCGCAATGCGCCTGTCATATCGGAAAGGGCGCGGGCGAGCAGGCCGATCTCGTCCGAACGGGCGGGCAGGCGCGGCACCTCAACCTCGCGATCGCGGCCCTGTCTCACCCGCATGGCCGCGCGGGCAAGCTGGCGCAGCGGGGTCACGATGGTCCGGGCAAGAAACAGCGAAAGCAGCGCCGAGGCGCCCAACACCAGCAGCACTGCAGTGATCAAGGTGGTGCGCGCCGCGCGCACTGTCGCGGTGATATCGACTGCATTGCGCACCGTCAGCAAGGTCGCACCGTTCAGCCCCACGGGCGCTGCGGCGGTGATCACCGGGGTACCATCGCGCCAATCATACAAGGTGATCTGGCTCACCCCCTCTTCGCGCGCTCGAACAAGTTCGGGCCAGGCATCGGCGGTATCGCCTTCGGGTTCGACATAATCGGTCACTGGTTCGGAGGCGACAATCGTATCGACCATGCGATCAAGCCAGCGGGCGGATTGCTGCTCCCATGTATCATCCTCGATATTGTCGAAAGCGAAAGCGGGCTCGTCCAGCGCAAAGCTATCGGCCCACAGCCGCCCTTCCGCATCGAACATGCGCAGCCGCATGCCTTGTTCCTTGCCGATCTGCACCAGCAGCGCCTCCTGCCTCTCACGCGTGGCGCCGGCCAGCGCTTCGGCGGTAATCTGCGCCTCGATCCGGGCCATCTTAAACCGTTCATCGATCAGCTGGGTGCGGTAACTATCGAGATAAAACAGGCCCCCGCCAAGCAGAGCCAGCGGCAGGATATTGACGGTGAGAATGCGCGCGGTGAGGGCAAAGCGCCCCGGCGCGGTCAATTGTTCTGCCCCGCGTGCGGACAGCGCATCGGCAGGGGCATCGTCTCGGGCCTCGCGGCCGCGACGCGCAGGTTGCTCTGATGTCGCAGCCAGGGGATCAGCCGGGGCGTTCATGCCGCGTCACGCATCGTTGAAACTGTAGCCAGCGCCGTACAGCGTATCGATGGCGGTAAATTCGGGATCGACCATACGAAACTTGCGGCGCATACGCTTGATATGGCTGTCCACCGTGCGATCATCGACGAAAATATCGTCAGGATAGGCTGCATCCATCAATTGATTGCGGCTCTTAATCACGCCCGGACGACTTGCCAGCGCTTCAAGGATTAGAAATTCGGTGACGGTCAAACTTACCTGGCGTTCATTCCAGGCCACGTAATGGCGCGCCGGATCCATGAACAATCGCCCGCGCGAGACGATCGGATGGCTCGCCTCATCGGATAAGCTGTCCGGCTCGGGATCGCGAGCGGGATCTGCGCGGCGCAGAATTGCGCGAAGGCGCGCGACCAAGAGGCGTTGGCTGAACGGTTTGGAGATGTAATCATCCGCGCCCAGTTCAAGCCCGGCTTCCTCATCGCTCTCATCGTCCTTGCTGGTCAGGAAAATGACAGGGAGCGAAGATGTCTCGCGCACCCGGCGCAGCAATTCCATCCCGTCCATCTTGGGCATTTTGATATCGAACACGGCGATATCAGGCGGGTTTTCTAACAGAGCCTTGAGTGCGGTCTGTCCGTCGGAATACAGCCGGGTGATAAATCCCTCTTCCTGCAAGGCAATGGAAAGCGTGGTAAGGATGTTGCGATCATCATCCACCAACGCAACGACATCCGCACCATCCTGCCGCCTCGCAGCGCTGGAGCCGTTTACCGCGCTGCTTTGAGCAGGGTTGACTGGAATTGGCGGTGTCGTGCTGGCCATTGGGTATCCCATTGTGAGCGTTCGCAAGGTTAGCCGCAAGGGCTTGGCAAGACAATCTGAGTTGCCCTGTTTAACTGGCTTCGTTTGCACCACTATGTTGCGCCGCGCGCGTTTGACGCCTGTTTCTGGCCCGCCTATGCGGAAAACAGGTGGGGTCATCTTGGCTGGGCGAATCGGTCATGCCCCGCATGTTGCATTTGCAAATGGATCATGCGGCGATGGGCGGATGCGGCAGGCGTTTCAAAATGGTCCCCTTGCTGCATCATCGTGATTTGACTGAAAGGACTTTACCTTGATCTCGCTTGCCCACTCGCTTGGTTCTCAAGGCATTGAAACCAATGCTGAAATTCGCCCAAATTACGGAACATCTGCGCTGGTTCAGGCATCGCTCGAAGCGGGTGAGGGTGCGCTTTCCAAACACGGCGCGCTGGTGGTGCAGACAGGCGCGAAGACGGGGCGCAGTGCCAAGGACAAGTTTATCGTGCGCGATGAAACCACCGAAGAGAGTGTGTGGTGGGGCAGGGTCAATGCCAGCATGACGCCAGAGCATTTCGCCGCGCTGAAGGAAGATTTCCTCGCCGCCGTGGCACAGAAAGAAACGCTTTATGTCGCCGATCTGTTCGGCGGATCCCAGCCAGAGCACCGGGTGAATGTGCGCGTGATCAACGAGCTTGCCTGGCATAACCTTTTCATCCGCACGCTGCTGGTGAGGCCCGAGGCAGACGAGCTTGCAGATTTTGCGCCCGAATACACCATCATCGATCTGCCCAGCTTCAAGGCCGATCCTGCGCGCCATGGCACCAATTCCGAAACGGTCATCGCGGTCAACTTCACCGAAAAGCTGATCCTGATCGGCGGGACGAAGTATGCCGGTGAAATGAAGAAAAGCGTGTTCGGCATCCTTAATTATCTGCTGCCGCAGGAAGGCGTCATGCCAATGCACTGTTCAGCCAATATCAGCGATGATGGCAAAACCGCAGTGTTCTTCGGTCTATCAGGCACTGGCAAGACGACGCTTTCCGCCGATGCCAGCCGCACGCTGATCGGCGATGATGAACACGGCTGGTCCGACACTGCCGTCTTCAACTTCGAAGGCGGGTGCTACGCCAAAATGATCCGATTGTCCGAAGAAGCCGAACCGGAAATCTACGCGACCACGCGCAAATTTGGCACTGTGCTTGAAAACGTGGTGATGGACCCGGCCACGCGCGAGCTTGATTTTGACGATGCGAGCCTCGCTGAAAACACCCGCGGTGCGTACCCGATCGATTTCATCCCCAACACCAGCGAGAAAAACCTCGGCCCGGTGCCCAGCAATGTGGTGATGCTCACCGCCGATGCGTTTGGCGTGCTGCCTCCGATTGCCCGGCTGACACCCGATCAGGCGATGTACCACTTCCTTTCAGGCTACACCGCGAAAGTGGCCGGCACCGAAATCGGCGTGACCGAGCCGGAAGCCACCTTCTCCACCTGCTTTGGCGCGCCGTTCATGCCGCGCCATCCCAGCGTATACGGCAATCTTCTGAAACAACGCATCGCCAAGGGCGATGTGCAATGCTGGCTGCTCAACACCGGCTGGACCGGCGGTAAATATGGCGTTGGCAGCCGTATGCCGATCAAGGCGACACGCGCGCTGTTGAATGCAGCGCTGGATGGCGATCTGGACAATGTTGAATACCGCAGGGATGAAAATTTCGGATTTGACGTGCCGGTGAGCGTGCCAGCTCTGGCGCAAAAGGGGATCGACCAGTCAATCCTGGACCCGCGCAGCACTTGGGCGGACAAGGGCGAATATGATGTGATGGCCCAAAAACTGGTGCAATTGTTCATCGACAATTTCGCCGAGTTTGAGCCGCATGTCGATGAAGGCGTGCGCAAGGCGGCGCCTGTGGCCGCGTAAAATTGGGTCCGGCTGCGTGTAAAGCAAAAACATCAGCAATTTTATCGGGATAGGGCCGCCTCCATTGGTGGCCCTTTTCCGTATCTTTGACGATTAAATTGCGCGCCGCACAGGCGTTGCTTCTTTTGAAAAAAGGGACGAAAAATGAGTATTCTTGACGGTATCATGAAGCCGATCGCAGGCTGCCCGGACGATATCGGCAGTGTTTCAGCCAAGGCCGCGCTTGATCCCGCCGTGACGGAAAAAGCAGTGATGGCTCTTGCGCGTTCTCATGTTTCTTCGGGGCGCACTGCTGATCTGATCGAACAGGGTAATGGCCTTGCTGCAGGCGTACTCAGTGCGATCTGTGCGAGGATCGGGGGCGATGCTTCTCTGCGCCGGATCACCACGATCGAGCTGGCCGCTGCGCAAACCGGAATGGCGTCTTCCCAGCTTGAAGCGGTTTACGATAATCTGGGCGGCGATGCGGCGTTGAGCGCGATTGCATCGGGCCTTTGCGGAGGCCTTGGCGAACTTGCCAAGGGTGACATCAGGGAGGACCTTGCCCTGTTTTTCCCCGCATTCTTCAAGCAGCCCGCCTGAAATTGGTAAGTTGGCACCGCCAGCAGATGGAAATTAGCAAGGCCCCGCGCACACAAAATGCGCGGGGCCTTTGTTTTTTCACATGCCAGCGCTAGACTTGGCGTCATCGCATAGCGGGAGATCAAGCAATGAGCATGCTGAACGAAATCTTGAAGAATATCGGCGGCGCGCCCGATGATGTCGCCAATCTTGCAGCCAAAGTGGGGATCGATCCTGCCATGGCGGAAAAGGCGATTGCTGTGCTCGGCCAGACGCATCAGATGGACGGCGATACTGTGGAGCTTGCATCGGCCAAGACCGGGCTAGACACCAGCGTCCTTTCCCAGATCGTGCAGCAAATTGGGGGCGAGGGTTCGCTCATGGAATTTGCCAATGCGATCCAGAACGATCCCTCATCCTTTATGAGCCTCCTCGACGCTGACGGCGACGGCAATCCGCTGGATGATATTGCAAACATGGCCTCGGGCTTCTTCGGCAAAAAGTAAGCGCGCGAGATACAGGCGCTAGCGGGTGCGCTTCGTCAGAGCCCGTTCTTGCGCGGGCGCGGAGCGGTGAAGGTGGCGCGATGATGCACTCTGTCCGCTGCCATTGAGCGCGCTACTTCGGAACATGCGGAAGGCTTGCTTTCAGCCTCCTGCGCCCGCCTGTTCGCTGCCCAATTCTGCTTTTTCGAAAGCTTGGGTGACTTTAGACAAGTCCAACGGCAGGCCTTTGGGTGAGCGTTCGATATACGCGATCATGGCACCTGCAAGGGCAGCTTCGCGCCCGCCATGCGGGCTTGCCTCCACCGGGCCAAGGATCAGTTTGGCAAGCGCGAGTTCGCCATCGCCGGCTTTCATCGTCGCGGTGTTGATCGCCAGCGTCTGATCAAACGGTGCCAGTTGCAGCGCCCGCTCCAGCGCAAATTTGGCATCTTTGGGCACTTCGACGCCGCGCTCGGCGAAGCTGCGGTAGTAATAGATCAGCGGCTGGGTGTGGTTCGCCTCCAGCGCGTTGAGCGCTGCAAACGGCTCCATCGCCGCATCATAAGCTGCTGCTCGCCCGTCGCCCTCAACCGCCGATGCCTTACGAAACAGCGCGTAGCCTTTCTGAACGTAAGCGTTCTTCACCGAAGGATCGATGGCGATGGCGCGATCAGCTGCAGCGATTGCTTCATCATCCTCGCCCGCATCATAAGCCGCCTCTGCCAGAGCGGCCTGCACATGGGCATCGCGCGGATGTTCCTCAGCGATGCCGCGCGCCTGGGGCAGCAATTCGATCGCTTCGTCCCGGCTCACGCCGCGCTTGGATTTGAGGATCACATCCATCGCCTCTGCATGTCCCTTGCTCAGCTTGGAGGTGGTCACTTTGGCTACGCGGATCGCGTCTGCTGGGATGCGCATCCCCGCCATGCTGCGGGTGTCGGCATAGCGGGCCAGCTCTTTTTCGAGAGCATCGAGATCGCCAAAAATCGATTTGCCAGCTTCGAGCGAATCCGTGCCCCGCGCCACCGCTTCGTAATAGGCAACAAGCTGTCCCTGCCGTTCAGGATTGAAGCGCAGGTAATGATATAGCAGCCAGCTTCGACCATAGAACGCATCATAGCGGTTGCCGCGGTTCTTCTGATAGAGCTCGTAATCGAGCAATTCGCGCAAAGAAACGGGTGCAGCCCGGCTGATTTCCCAGGCGCGATTGTTGTTCGGCAGGCCGATATCGAATGTGCCATCATCGTTGAACCGCGCGGCAGAAAAATATTCCGCCGCGCCTTCGCTCAACCACACCGGCATGGCGGTGGGAGATGATCCGATCAGGAAGTGGTGGGCATATTCGTGAAGCAGCACCCGCATCGCACCTGCCAGATCACGCCCGCCGCGCTTTGCACGGTTGATCCGGCTCGATCCGCGCCTCCTGCCGCTTTCGCGCGTCACGCGCAGGCTGGGATTGGGTACGAAGGTGACAGACCCGTTGGCGCGAGGGATGTAGAAGCCCCCCACCGCAGCATTGCGATTGCCATACAGAATGCGCAAATCGTCATAACTGCCAACCATGTAAACGGTGAGCCGGTTTGAAGGGCTAGGCACAGGCACACGCCGCCCCGTCTCAAGCTCCATCGCGATGTGGTAGCGTTCCAGCAATTCGCCCAATTCTTTCAGATCCTCGGGCCGCGAATCCGAATAGATGACAAACCGGTCACTCTCCGCCTTGTGCCAAGCGGCAAAAGCCGGGCTTGCAAACGCGAAACATGCAAGAAAAACGGCCAGCAGAGTGCGGACTTTGGCAGGGGTCATGTAAATTCTCGTAAGCTGAATAGGGGCGAGCAGGGGGGCGAACACCAAGTATATGGAAAACAATCACTTTGGCCAGAGCGTCCAGTTCGTTTTGTGCTATCGGGCCTTTGCCCCGCTGCGCTGGGCATCAAGATAGCTCCAGATCTGGCTGACCACAACAGAGCCTTCTCCCACCGCGCTTGCCACCCGCTTGACGGAGCCTGAGCGCACATCGCCAACCGCAAAAATGCCGTCCGTGCCCGTTTCAAACGGGCTTGCACGCTCCACCGCCTGTCCGGTGAGAACAAAGCCTTTCTCGTCGGTTTCAGCAAGGCCAGCCAGCCAGCCAGTGTTGGGCGCAGCGCCGATCATGATGAACAGCGCGTCGGTCTCGATCTCACGCGGTGCGTCGTCTGTCGTCAGCGTTACGCCGGAAAGCCATTCATCGCCGTGTAATCG
>JGI12109J20283_10351877_pt1 | contig 15062 bp, 12 predicted proteins | sample ElkSlonscriptome_12_FD_20283 | JGI IMG/M metagenome (IMG submission 20283) | reverse complement strand
GGCCAGGTCGCCGGTGCCGGAACAGAGGTCCAGCAGTTCCCAGGTGTCGCTGTCCAGGCGAGCCACCAGGTTCCGTCGCCAGGCCTTGTCCCGGTTCAGGCTCAGGAAGTGGTTCATGAAGTCGTACACGCCGCTGATGCGGGCGAACATGCCGCGCACCTCGCGGCCGTGGGCGTCCTTGTCCTTCACCGACCAGCTTCCGCTATCGCGTCCGTGCAGTTCCCGGAAGTCGCTCATGCGCCGCCGTTCCGCAACCGGCCCAGAAGATCGGCCCACTTGCGGGAGACCTCTTTCTTCACCCGGGGGTCCATGGTCACCTCGTCCGGCCACTCGCGTTCGTAACCGGCCTCGCCGGGCAGCTTGCGCGTGGCGTCGATGCCCATCTTGCCACCGTAGCAGGCCAGATTCGTGGCGTGGTCCAGCTGGTCGATGGGCCCCTCGCTGAAGAAGACGTCGCGCACCGGGTCCATGCTGCCGGTCACCTTCCAGAGCACCTCGTTCATGTCGTGCACGTTCACGCCCGCATCGACCACGATGACGTTCTTGGTGAACATGATCTGCCCCGTGCCCCACAGGGCGTTGGCCACCTTGCGCCCGTGGCCGGGATACTTCTTGTCGATGGCCAGGATGACCAGATTGTGGAAACACGCCGCCACCGGCAGGTGGTAGTCCACCACCTCGGGCAGGGGCACGCGCAGCAGGGGCAGAAAGAGGCGCTCGGTGGCCCAGCCCAGCCAGCCGTCCTCCATGGGCGGCCGGCCCACGATGGTGCTCAGGTAGAGGGGATCGCGGCGGCTGGTGATGGCCGTCACGTGGAAGACGGGAAACTCCTCGGCCAGGCTGTACCAGCCCGTGTGGTCGCCGAAGTCGCCCTCGATGCGGCGCTCGCCCGGCTCCACGTAACCCTCGATGATGAAGTCCGCCTCCGCGGGCACCTCCAGATCGCAGGTCACCGCCCGGCACATGGTCACCGGTTTGCCCATGAGGAAACCGGCAAACAACGCCTCGTCGATGTCCGGGGGCAGCGGCGCGGTCGCCGCGTAGGTCAGCGCCGGGGGCCCGCCGATGGCCACGCAGACGGGCATGCGGGTGCCCTGTTTCTCGTGCTCGGCGAAGTGCGACGCGCCCGTCTTGTGGATCTGCCAGTGCATGCCGGTGGTCTTGCCGTCGAAGACCTGCATGCGGTACATGCCGATGTTGCGCTTGCCACCCACGGGATTGCGCGTGATGACCAGGGGCGTGGTGATGTAGGGCCCGCCGTCACCCGGCCAGGTCTTCAGCACGGGCATCATGTCCAGCAGGCCGCGCTTATCCAGATCCGCACCCTGCACGACCACCTCCTGGCAGGCGCCCTTGCCCACCGTCTTCGGCGTGGCGCCGCCCCATTCCTTCAGTTTGCCCAGCATGCGGACCTTTTCCCAGAGGCCTTCGGGCGGCCCCATCTTCAGAGGCTCCTCGATGCGGCCCACCGCCTCGTCCATGCTGTGGCAGCCCAGAGCCCAGGCCATGCGCCGCTTGCTGGCGAAGAGGTTCATCAGGATGGGCACCGGCTTGCCGTTGCTGTCGAGGGCCTGCCCGGTGCGCCCGAGTTCCCGGCTGAAGTCCCCGGGAACGGGGTTTTCGAAGAGCAGGGCGGGGTTCTCGCCGTCCTTCACGAAACGGTCGGCCAGCTCCGTCACCTCGAGGGTGGGATCCACCGGTTCGCTGATACGGATCAGTTCCCCTTCCTTCTCCAGGAATTCGACGAAGGAACGCAGGTTGTTCACGGGAATGGAGTGGGGCATGCTCACCTCGGGCGCAGGCCGGCGCGGCGCCGGCTTCCACGATCATCTCTTGTCTTGCACGGGGCTCAATTTAGCAGCATGCCTCCGGCGGAGCAAATCGACTGATCCGGCCCGGGAGTGGCCAGGGCAAAAAGAAAAGGACTCCGGCAGTTTTAGGGGAACCGATGCCGAAGCCCTTTCTCATTCGATGAAGCCCTCCGCTTCATCTACGAAGGAAAGCCTTGACCCTTTCCTCCGCTTTTTTAAAAAGTACTTTTACGGTACGGCTTTAGCCAATTCATTATTTGAATCAAGTGATTAATTATTTTAATATTCCAGCCAACCCTGGAGGATCCCGAATGCGCCTGTCCAGCCGCCAGCTCACCGCTTTCATGACCGTGGCCGCCACCCTCAACTTCACCCGGGCGGCCGAACGCCTGAATATCACCCAGTCGGCCCTCTCCCACCGCATCCAGGGCCTGGAGTCGGAGCTGGGCATCACCCTGATGAACCGCTCCAGCCGTGGCGTTCAGCTGACCGAGGCGGGCAACCGTCTGCTGCGCTTCTGCCGGGCCAACGCCTCCCTCGAAGAGGAGATCCTGGCCGAGCTGGCTCCCGAACCCGATGGCCGCCTGCGCGGTCTGGTGCGCATCGCCTCACATTCGGCCATCCTCCGGCCCGTGCTGATTCCAGCCCTGGCGGCGACCCTTCGGGACAACCCCCTGGTTCAGTGCGAGCTTATCCTGGCAGAGTTCAAGGACCTGCCCGGGCTGCTGCAACGCAACGAGGCGGACTTCGTCATCATGGATCGCCGGCTGGGCCAGAGCGGGCTGGAGACCCACACCCTGGGCCAGGAAGTGTACATCGCGGTGGAAGGTCCCGGCGGCACCGCTCGTCAGGATATCTACCTGGATCTGGAGCCGGAAGATCACGTCACGGCGGAATTTTTTCGGCATCAGGAGTCGGTTCCGGAATACCGGCGCTCATTCATGGGCGATGTTTTCGGCATCATCGCCGGGGTCGAGCTCGGTCTGGGCCGGGCGGTGGTCTCGAAGCACCTCATCCGCGAGCATCCGGCCATCCGCATCCTGCCCCAGTTCCAGCCGGTTGCCACCCCCGTCACCCTGCACTACCACACCCAGCCCTTCACCACCCGGCTGCACCGGGAAATCCGCGATGTGCTGTGCCGGGAATGCCCGAAATACCTGGATTAGGAATTCTTTCGGCGTCCACCCTGGTGACTCATTCAGTGATATTTACAGATTCCCTGCCTCAAGGCCCGGGTCGGAGGGTCGATTATTAACATGAGACTGAATATGAAAACACCATCTCACCCGGTGGGGGCTGGGTACTGGAGGACAGCGTGGAACTGGCTCAAAATACCATCATCGAGGAAATCAAGACCTCCGGGCGCCTCCCCTCGCCCACCGGAGTGGCCATGACGATCCTGGACCTGACCCGGGATCCCGATACCAGCACCGAGGATATGGCCATGGTGCTGGTGGGCGACCCCGCTCTCACGGGTCAGATCCTGAAGTATGCCAACGCCGCCAAGGACGGCTCCCGCGGCGAGATCACCAGCATCAACGAAGCCCTCGTGCGCCTGGGCATGAGCATGGTGCGCCAGCTCAGTCTGGGTTTCTCGGTGCTGAGCAATTCCCGCAGCGGGACCTGCATCGCCTTCGACTACAACCGCTACTGGACCCACTCCCTGGCCATGGCCGCCAGCTGCCAGACCCTCAGCAAGCGGCTGGGCGCCATCAGCGCCGAGGAAGGATTCACCTGCGGGCTGCTCGGACGCATCGGCCATCTGGCCCTGGCCAGCGTCTATCCCGAGCACTACACGCGCATCCTCGAGGAATGGGACCAGGGCACCCAGGCACTGCTGGTGCAGATCGAGAGCAGGGAGCTGAGCATCACCCACAACCAGGTCAGCGCCGCCCTGTTCGAGGACTGGGGCTTGCCCCCGGCCTACCGCATGGCCGTTGAGTTGCAGGAGAACGACGACTGGGGCGAGATGCCCACCGGGCGGTCCTCCCGGGACAGGGGCCAGCAGCTGGGCCACATCCTGAACGTATCCCACCTGGCGGCGAACATCTGCATGGAGACCGGTCCGGAGCGCCACCTCATGGTCCTGGAGTTCCTGGAAATCGGCCGGGACCTGGGCTTCAACGAGGAGCAGTGGACCCGGATCTACGATGAGATCCTGCAAGACTGGGCCCGCCTGGGCCGGTTGCTGAACGTCATGACCAGCAACGTGCCCTGCATGGAGGCCTTGACGCGGCGGGCCCGCGAGTTCAAGGGCGCCATCATGGAGAAACCCGCCGGCTCCGTAGGCGACCGGAAGGCTGAATCCGGCGAGTCGCAGCCGCCCTGCCCCGCAGTGGCCGAGACCACCTGCCTGAACATCCTGGTGGCCACCGACAGCCCCGTGGACATGCGCATCCTGGAAAAGAAGCTGACCAGCGGCGGGCATCACCTGATTTTCGCGAATGATGGGCGCCAGGCCCTGGAGATGGCCTTGCAGGAAAGCCCGCACATCATCCTGACCGACTGGAAGATGCCCCGGATGGATGGCCTCGAGTTGACCCGCAGCCTGCGCCGCAGCACCCAGGTCGCCAGCACCTACGTCATCATCATGACGGCCCAGGATGGAAATACCGAACTGGTGGAGGCCTTTGACGCGGGCATCGACGACTACGTGACCAAACCCATCAACTACTCCATCCTGGAGGCCCGGCTGAAGGCCGCCCGGCGCCTGGTGCGTCTGCAGGAGCAGGCCGCCCGGGACCGGGACGAGGTCCGCAAGACCATGGCGGAGATGGGCATCCTCAACCGCAAGCTGCACACCATGGCCCTGGAGGATCAGCTGACCGGACTGCCCAACCGCCGCAGCGGCCTGGGCTACCTGGACAAGGAGTGGTCCCGCGCCACCCGCAATCAGGAATCCCTGCTGGTGATGCTGCTGGATATCGACCACTTCAAGCGGGTCAACGACAACCACGGCCACGACGCCGGCGACCTGGTTCTCAAGAGCACGGCCGCCACCATGCAGCGATGCATGCGGGAGAGCGACGTGGTCTGCCGTTTCGGGGGGGAAGAATTCCTGGTCATCTGCCCGGGCGCGGATCTTGAAGTGGCCAAGGTCGTGGCCAACCGGGTGCGCAAGGCCGTGGAACAGAACGTCATCGACGCTGCGGAATTCCAGGGCCACGTGACCATCAGCATCGGGGTGGCCGTGCGCGGGAAGGATCACACCTCGGCGCAGGAACTGGTCAAGGAAGCGGACGAGGCGCTCTACGCCGCCAAGGAGGCGGGCCGCAACATGGTCTGCATCGCCCATCCGGAATAGGGGACGATACCCCCGGTTCCCCGGGCCGGCCGCTCCTGGCCGGCCCTTTCCTGTCTAGGCCTTGGCCTGGAATCGTCGCCGCAGATCCAGATGGTAGGCCGTGACGGGCCGGATATTCTGCTCCACATCCAGCACCTCCATGGCCGCCGGATAGTCGTCCGGGTGCACATGCATGATATAGCGATAGCCGCCCCGGCCATCGGCCACCCCGTTGGAACTGCTGACGTTGATGTCCGCGTCGCAGAGCAGCTTATGAATCCCCATCAGGGCGCCCAGTTCATCGTCCCCATGCACCATGAAGGCATGATGGGGGCCCACCAGGCGCAGGCCCTGGGTGCGGGCCAGGTCGCCCAACCAGGTGCTGTTCAGGGGGTAGATGACCAGCTGGGTGCGGTCCCGTCCGACGGGGAAGGCGTTGAAGGCCAGGAGGTTCACGTCTTCCCGGACAAGGGTCTCGAGGAACTTGCAGCCCCGGCCCGGGGCGTCCTCGACGGTGGTGTAGAAATAATCCACGCTGTAGATGTTGGCGCCCATGGCGCACCTCCTTCACGTTTTCGGCATGCCGCCGTGCCGACCGAAACCCCGTGGGGTGAAGTTCCGATGAGGCGAGTCCTCGCCTGCGCGATCTCAGCTGCATGCGTGAAGGAGGGTTTCCTGCCCAGGGTATTCTCGGTCCGGCCCTTTCTCCGTGCGGGCCCCAACACGACCGTTGTCCGTCTCGATGCTTCCACAGCCCGATCGGTCAGGGAAATACGAGTTCGCCGGATAAAGGTTCGCGGTCCACGGCCCTTTCTTGCAAAAAACAAAGAAAGGGCGCGTGGGCCATTACAGAATACCACAGGGTCTACCCAAACATCAATCCCCGCTGATGATATTCTTCAGGATGCCGCCGCCGAGGCCGCCGGCGCCCTTGTGCTCGCCCCGATTGCGCCCCACGGCAGCGGTCAGGCGGTCCGCAAAGCGGCTGAAGGGAAGGGTTTGCAGGTAAACCCGGCCCGGACCGCAGAGGGTGGCCAGGAACAGGCCCTCACCGCCGAAGAGGGCGTTCTTGAAGCCGCCCACGAACTGGATGTCGTAATCCACCGACTCCTGGAAGGCCACCAGGCAGCCCGTGTCCACCCTCAGGGTCTCGCCCGGGGCCAGATCGCGGGTGATGGTGGCTCCGCCGGCGTGGGCGAAGACCTTGCCGTCCCCGGTGATCTTCTGGAGGATGAATCCCTCGCCGCCGAAGAGGCCCGCGCCCAGGCGCTTGGTGAACGCCAGGCTGATGTCCGTGCCCTTGGCCGCGCAGAGGAAGGCGTCCTTCTGGCAGAGCAGGGCGCCCGGGTATTGCGAAAGATCCACGGGAATGACCTTGCCGGGATACGGCGCCGAAAAGGCCACGTGCCCCTTGCCGGCGCCCTCCTGCACGAAGCTGGTGATGAAGAAGCTCTCGCCGGTGAAGGCCCGCTTCAGGCCGGCAAAGATGCCGCCGCCGGTGCCGGTATCCATGCGGATGCCGTTTTCCATGTACAGCATGGCCCCCACCTCGGCCTGCACGGCCTCGCCGGGATCCAGCTCCACGATGACCGCCTGCATGTCGTCGCCGACAATCTCGTAATCGATATCATGCGCCATTGCGGGACTCCTCCATTTAATGGGTCAATTTGTGCGGGTTCGTGCTAGAATCCGCTTGGTTTTCCTTGAATCTGGCGGGAAAACGCCGATCTACCAATGGATAATTGGTAACCAACAGTCCCGGGGATTATTCTACTGTTCATGCAAATCATCAAGGAACACGGCTGGGTTTTTCTGATACTCCTGGGCACGTCTTTTGTTGCCTTCGGGTCGCTCATCGACACCCCCCTGTGGGATCCCATCGACATCCAGATCCTTTCCGACGCCCACGCCCTGGCCCGCAACCCCCTGGCCATGTTCGAGCACGTGGGTTTCTACTTCAGCCAGCCACTGCTGCAGCTGGCCTTTCTGCTGGAGTACTACGCCTTCGGCATGAACCCCGCCGGGTACCAGACGGTCAACCTGGTGGTGCACGTCTTCAACGCCTTCGTGGTGTACATGCTGGTGCACATGCTCTTCCCGCGGCGCAAGATGTCCATCCTGGCGGCCCTGCTCTTCGCCCTGGGCGTCGGCAGCTACGGCAAGGTCCTGATGGGCATCCACCAGCTGGAGGCGCTGCTCATGGCGGGGCTGCACCTGCTGGTTCTCTACTTCTTCATCCGCAACGATTTCCGGCGGGACGGCAGCATCCGCAGCCCGCTCTTCCTGCTGGGGCTGGGCCTGTTCCTGATGACCGGCCTGACGCGCAACGCCTCCTTCTCCGTGGTCCTGACCCTCATCGCCTACAAGGCCTTCTTCTACAAGTGGCGGCATGGGCGGGCCATTCTTTCCAGGGATCTGCTGGTCTTCGGGGTGGTCAGCATGCTCTTTTACCTGGGGCAGAGCCATTGGGGGTACCGGAATCCCACCATCCTGCAGATGGAGGCGGTCGACTCCCATTTCGACCTGATGTCCATCAAGAACATGTTCCGCTACCTGGTGCTGATGTTCTTCCCGTTGCAGCAGAGCCCCATCCTGGAAGAGGCCAACCCGCTGGTGATCTTCCTCTACGAGGCGCGCACCTATATCCGGGTGGGTTTGACCCTGGCCATAATCTCCTACAGCTTCTTCGGCTTCGTATTCGGGAGCAAGGCCATCCGTTTCTTCATCGCCTGGACCTACATCACCCTGTTGCCCTTCACGGACATGACTTCCAGCGGCCAGTGGCTGAACCTGACGCACCTGTACCTGACCAGCCTGGGGTTCTGCGTCATCCTGGCGGCCGGCACCCGGGGCTCGGCCAACCTCCTGGCGCGTGCGGGGCGCCGGCGTTTTTTGCCCTATCTGGTGCCCCTATCGTTTGTCGGAGGCTCGCTCTTCCTGGCCCACACGCTGGACGCCCAGCATCGCCACCGGGCCGCCTTGCCGGAAATCAATACCCTGCGGGAAAATATGATCAAGCTGCACACCGAGCGTCCCGTGCGCCTGCGGGAAGCCCCCTGACGGGTTTTTCGCGTCGGATTTCTTGGCGTTTTGGCATCCCCTTGCCTAACTTTCTGCGATTATATCCGCGGCGCCACCCAGGGTGGTCAAGCGGCAACTTCGAGGCATTTCAAGGAGAGGGAAACGATGGCCAAGTACAAGATCGGCTGGATGCCCGGCGACGGCGTGGGCGTGGATGTCATGGACGCGACACGGACGGTTCTGGACAAGCTGGGCCTCGATGCCGAGTACGTGCACGGGGACATCGGCTGGGAGTTCTGGAAGACCGAGGCCAACCCCCTGCCGGACCGCACCATCGAGATGTTGCGCGAGGTGGATGCCGCCCTCTTCGGCGCCATCACCAGCCTGCCCAAGGAAGAGGCCGAGGCCGCCCTCGTGCCCGATCTGCAGGGCACCGGCAAGGTCTACCGCAGCCCCATCGTGCGCCTGCGCCAGACCTTCGACCTGAGCACCAACCTGCGCCCCTGCAAGGCCTATCCCGGCAACCCCCTGAACTTCAAGGACGGCCTGGACCTGGTCGTCTTCCGCCAGAACACCGAGGGCCTGTACATGGGCGTGGAGTACCATCCCCTGCCCCAGGACGTGCGCGACAAGCTGACCGAGACGCACCCCGCCCAGATGAGCCGCATGGATGGCGTGGACAACGAGGACATCGCCATCAGCACGCGCATCTTCACGCGGGCCGGCTGCCAGAACATCGTGCGCGACGCCTTCGAGTACGCCAAGAAGCACGGCTACAAGACGGTGACCATCGTCGAGAAGCCCAACGTGGTGCGCGAGACCAGCGGCCTGATGGTGCGCGAGGCCCGCAAGATCGCCCAGGACTACCCGGGCATCGAGCTGTGGGAGACCAACATCGACGCCATGTGCATGTGGCTGGTCAAGAATCCCGAGCAGTACGGCGTGCTGGTGGCCAGCAACATGTTCGGCGACATCGTCTCCGATCTGTGCGCCCAGCTGGTGGGCGGCCTGGGTTTCGCCTGCAGCGGCAACATCGGCAAGGAAGTGGCCGTCTTCGAGCCCTCCCACGGCTCGGCGCCCAAGTACGTGGGCATGAACAAGGTCAACCCCATCGCCATGATCCTGTCCGCCAAGATGATGCTCGATCACCTGGGCGAGATGGACATGGGCAAGAAACTGGAGGACGCCGTGGCCGCGGTCATCGCCGAGGGCGAGCACCGCACCTACGACATGGGCGGCACCACCACCACCACCGAGATGGCGGAGGCTATTTGCGCCAAGCTGTAGTTCGGCGGTTATGGAATGAATGCGGGAGGCTGCCGAGGCGGCCTCCCGTTTTTGTCTGAAAGACCTAAAACGTGGCACAAGTGACACGTTTCTGAATTCTCAATCAAAAAAAATCACACCAGATCCCGGGCAAATCCTTCATTTTTTCTTGAAACCTGATGGACCTGGCCCCGTATTTTCCGTTACCATATTACTCAACTAATATGGCAATACGGAAAGGGACGCGCCATGATCCAGATCGATCCTCGCGATGGGACCCCCATCTATCGCCAGGTCATGGAACAGATCAAGCTACAGATCACCGCCGGCAGCCTCGGGGCCGGGGAGCAACTGGAGTCGGTGGCCAACCTGGCGGCGCGGCTCAGGGTCAATCCCATGACCGTCAGCAAGGCCTACGGCTACCTGGTCGACGAGGGCGTCGTGGAAAGAAGGCGGGGCGTGGGCATCTTCGTGGCCCGGCGCCGGCCCCGGGAGATGGAAAAGGAGCGGCGCGCCCTGCTGGACGGGGCCATGGACGACGCCGCCGGCCTGGCCGTGCAGCTGGATGTGCCGCGCGGCGAGGCGGTCGACATCTTCGGCAAACACTACGACGGCTATCTGCAGAAGAAGGGAAAGAAGTCATGACCACGCGAACGGAACCCATCATCTCGGTGCGCAACCTGGACAAGGACTACGGCGCCACCCGGGCTCTCGGCGGCGTGACCCTGAACATCCTGCCCGGCCAGGTGGTGGGTCTGCTGGGGCCCAACGGCAGCGGCAAGACCACCCTGCTTAAACACATCGTCGGCCTGCTGCGCCCCACCCGGGGTCACGTCCTGACCTGCGGTTCCGAGGCCCTCGAACTGGGCGGCGAGCAGATGGCCGGCATCGGCTACGTGAGCCAGGACAGCGAGCTGGTGGACTGGCTGACGGTGGGCGAGACCGTGGATCTGGCCCGCAGCCACCACCCCACCTGGGATCCCGAACTGGAAACCAAGCTGATGGAAACCTTCGCGCTGGAGCGCGGCAAGAAGGTGGGCGGCCTGTCGCTGGGACAGAAGCAGCGCCTGGGAATCGTTGTCGGCGTGTGCCATCGGCCGCAGTTGCTGCTGCTGGACGAACCGGCGGCCAGCCTGGATCCGGTGGTGCGCCAGGAGTTCCTGGATCTGCTGATCGATCTGATCCAGGACGGCGAGCGCACCATCCTGATCAGCAGCCACATCCTGACGGACGTGGAGAAGGTGGTGGACCAGGTGCTGATCATGGACGAGGGCACCGTGCACTGCTTCCAGCCCCTCGACACCCTGCGCGAGGAATACCACCGCATCACCCTGACCGCCCTGGACGGGGCGTTGCCGGCGGAGATCCGGTTCACGGGCCAGAAGCACCTGGCGCGTGACGAGAGCGGCGCCGTCGTCACCGTGCACAATCCGGACGCGCGGCTGGTACGGGAAGAAGCCGAGGCCCTCGGCTGTCGGGTCGGCATGCGCCATCTGGATTTCGAGGAGATCTACCGCCTCGTGGTCACGGGCAAGTGAGGAGAACGGCATGTCCAGACGTGTGAAAATCTCATCGCTTTATCTGCGCAACCGGCCTTTGCTGGGGCTCAGCTTCTTCGTGCCCGCCCTGCTGGCGATCCCGTTTTTCATCCTGGCCGGGCGGGGGGCCGACGCGAACCTCTTCCTGCAGATTCTCAGCCTGGGCTCCCTGGCCTGCGGCACGGCCTTCTTCCTGGCCAGCAGCCAGCGCGAGATGATGGCCCGGGCCTTCACCTTTCTGCTGCCCGGTTTTCGGCGGGGCATGCTGGGGCAACACCTGTGGGCCGTGGCCCTGCTGGCCCTTCTGACGGTCATCCTGGCCCTGGTTTTGCCTTCGTTCGCCATGCTGCCGACCGCCCCCGCGCCCCTGGCCACTTCCCTGGTGGGCTACATGGTCGTGCTGTATGCCTTGACCGTGCTGCTGGTATTCCACTTCCCCTACTCCACCTGGCTGCCCTTCAACGCCGTCTGGGTGGTCTGGCTGGCCACCATGTTCTGGGGCAAGACCTCACCCGCCACCCTGGCCCGGCTCCTGGATCAGCCCCTGATCTGGGGCGCCGTGGCGGTGGGCTGCGGCTGGTGGGCCCTGGACCGGCTGGCCCGGCCCGGCCTGCATCGACGCTGCGTCGAGCAGCCCTATCTGCCCGTGGCGCACATGAAAAATCCGGCGCGCATCGAGAAGTTCAAGCAGGCCCGCAACCGTTCGGGCAAGGCCGAGAACAGCGAGCGTCGCCCCGGCGTGAAGCTCATGGGCAAGGTGCGGGCCTGGGCCGTGGCGCAGCATGCCCGGGGGCATCGTTCGCGGGGTCTGCTTGGAGAGGCCATCGGGCTCTTCCTGCTGACCTCCATCCCGCGCCGACCCGCGCGAGGGCTGCTGCTGCTGCTGGGGGTGCCGCTGATGGTGGTGATCCTGGGCTATTACGAGTCCTACAACGCCGCCCTCGCCGATCCGGTGCTGCCGGGTTATTTCGGGGGTTTCCCCTTCATGTGGGTGTACTGGACGGTGCAGGGTTTCCACAGCCTGAAGAACCGGCCGCTGGGGCTGCTGCACGCGCGGCAGGACCAGCTGCGGGCGGGGTGGCTGGGGGCCCTGTCGGTTCTGGCGGTCTGCCTGGCCGGATCCGGAGCCATCTGGCTGATGAACCTGGCCGCCGACGCCTGGCTGCCCACCCTGCAGGTGGGATCCCGCTACCTGGAATTCGTGATGCCGCGCGCGTACCTGCCCTGGCTGCCCTTGACCTATGTGCCGGTCACGCTGCTGGTGTTCAGCCGCTGGTCCATGAAGGGCTCGGCGATGGTGCTGCAGCATACCGGGAGCATCAGCTTCTTCTTCTTCCACCTGATGTTGCTGCTGGGCACTGATGCCGTGCGCGGGGCGGCCATCGGGATCGCCGTGGGGCTGTGGCTGGTCTGGCCCTGGGTGTGGCGCTGGCGCGTGTACCGGACGGATCTGGCCTGATCGCTCAGATCAGGCCCAGCCGTGCCTTGAGGATCAGGATGCGACGGACCGAGACCTCCAGCCGCTTCCGCCGAACAGGGTCCCGGCGGCATGCCTCCACCAGCACCGCCTTCATGTCCACCGCCTTGGCGGGGAAGGTGATCATCAGCATGTCATTGCCCGCATCGAAGGCCGTCAGCGTCAGGCGCTCCAGATCCTCGGCCGGGTAGTCCCCCTTCTCCACGTCGCCACCGCTGATCCAGGCGCGCAGGGCGGTTCCCCACAGGTCGTCCGTCATCACCACCCTATCGGCGAAGCCGCAGCGGGCCAGACTCACCAGGTTGCTGTCGAATACCGCTGGAACCTCGCTCAGCAGGCTGTAGTGGATGCTGCTCATCATCACCGCGCCGGCGGAATCCATGCAGGCGGCGAAGGGGTGGATGTAGCCCAGCAGGGCAGAGCGGTTGGCGAGGCTCTCGGCCACCTCGTGGTCGCTGTTCTCGCTCACGACGTAGCCGGGGAAGTGCTTCAGCACGCAGAGCACGCCCGCGTCGGCGCAGCCGGCCATGAAGGCGCGGGCCGGACGAACGATCTCGCGGCTTTCAAGGCCGAAGGAGCGGCCGCGGGTCTGCATCAGGGTAAACTGGTGGTCCACATTCTGCGTGGGATCCAGCACCGGGGCCAGGTTCAGGGCCAGGCCCAGTTCGGCCATGCGCCGGGCCACACGTTGGGCGGTGGTGCGGATGGAATCGGCCGGCCAGGTGGCCATGGCGGCCGCGCCCGGCACCTTCTCGAAGCCCGGCAGGGGGCGCAGGCGATTGATCTGGCCACCCTCTTGATCCATGGCGGCCAGGGGCGGCACGGCGCACAGGCGCCGCGCCTCGGCCAGGGAAGCGGCCAGGCCGTCGGCATCGCGCAGCATGGATTCCATGACCAGGCTGCCGCCGAATTCGTGCGCCGCCATGAAATCCGCCGGGGGATGGTAGACCAGGAAGAGCTGCCCCACCTTCTGCTCGAGGGTGAGGTTATCCAGCACGGCAGCGGAACGCACGGCATCCGTCTGCGCCGTCGCGGCGCCGGCCGCCACCGCCAGCGCGGCCAGGAGCAGAACCCCCGCCCGTTTCATCGGATCTTCAGGGAAAGCAGCCCCACGAAACCCAGCAGCAACGCCACCATCCAGAAACGCACCACGATCTTCGTCTCGGCGATGCCCTGCCTCTCGAAGGCGTGGTGGATGGGCGCGCGCAGGAGCAAACGCCGGCCCAGGATGGCGAACCCGATCTGCTGCTGCAGCAGCACCGAGGCGCCCTCGGCCACGAAGATGCCGCCGACGATGACGAAGAGCATCTCCTGCTTCAGCAGGATGATGACCGTGGCCAGCAGGCCGCCGAGAGCCATGCTGCCGGTATCGCCCATGAAGACCTGCGCCGGGTAGGAGTTGTACCAGAGAAAGCCCATGCAGGCTCCCAGCACGGCGCCGCCAATGACGGTGATCTCGCCGCTGCCGCGGATGTAGTCGAAGTGCAGATAGTTGCTGTAGACCTCGTTGCCCACCACGTAACCGATAACCGCATACACCATGAAGGAGACGGCCACCGGCACCGTGGCCAGACCGTCCATGCCGTCGGCGAAGTTCACGCTGTTGGCCACCGCCAGGATCACGAAGAGCATGAACGGCCCGTAGAACCAGCCCAGGTCCAGCAGGGCTTCCTTCTTGAAGGGGATGAAGAGCAGCGAGCGCAGGTCATCGGGTAGCGGGGAGTTGCGGCTCATCACCCACCAAACCAGCACACCCGCCAGCACGATCTGCAGCAGCAGCTTGGCGGACTGGCTCAGGCCGAAGCGTCCGCTGCCGCCGCGCACCTTGCCCAGATCGTCGATGAAACCGATGCCTCCGAAGCCCAGCATGGCAAAGAGCGCCGCGTAGGTGAAGGGATTCGTCAGGTCGCACCACAGCAGGTAGCCCACCAGGAAGGCGGAGATGATGATCAACCCGCCCATGGTGGGCGTGCCGCGCTTGGTGGCCACGTCGATGACACCGAAGTCCTCTACCACGTCGCGCATGCCCTTGCGGTGCAGGTAGTGGATCATGGGGCGGCCGATCATCAGGCTGAAGCCGAAGGCCGTCATGCTGGCCAGCACCGCCCGGAAGCTGAGGTAGTCGGCCAGGCGCAGAAAGCCGAGGCCGTCGGTCACATCACGCAGGAACTCGGCCAACCAGACGATCATGAGCGCAGCGCCTCCTCGATGGCGAGACCGAGCTCGCGCAGGTTGTTCTTCAGGGGAAAGCCGGGCGCGAACCAGGTGGTGGTCACCATCACGTTCCGCAGGTCCTCCTTCAGCTGGGCGGCGGGCAGACGGTGCTGCCGCACCTCTTCGGCCAGGATATGCAGGGTGTACTCGCGCACCCGCACATTGGCGTGGTCCAGCAGGGGGAAGATACGGTCGCGGCAATCCTGACGCTCGCCCCGCTGTTGCCAGTAACAGATGGCCCCCAGGGTCTCCTCGAAATTGCGGCTTTCCAGAAAACCCAGGATGCGGTCCGCCAGTTCCTGCGGGTGGTTGGCGGCGTCCAGACGGGCCAGGGCCCGCATGGCCTCCACGCGCACCTCCCAGTAGCCGTCGTCCAGCTTGGCGATCAAGGCCTGCACCACCTCCGGCGCCGTATCGCCAATCTGCCCGAAGGCCGTGGCCAGATTGCGCCG
>JGI12109J20283_12014490_pt1 | contig 15064 bp, 11 predicted proteins | sample ElkSlonscriptome_12_FD_20283 | JGI IMG/M metagenome (IMG submission 20283) | reverse complement strand
AGACTGTCTGAAAAGATGATGCGCGTCGGTCCCACGGCATGCGGGGTGCCCTACGACACCGGACAGCGCCCCCGGAGTCCCGGCTTCCGCCGGTTCCGGCCACACACCGGCGGAAGCCGGGACTCCCGCTCCGGGGCCGTCGCCCCATAACCAACCCGTTTCAGACAGTCTCTCAGACCCAAATGCCGGATTCGCCTGCGGCAGCATGGTGCTTTTTTTATCTTTTTCAGGAACATTTGGCTCTGTGAGCCAGATGTTCCTGAAAAAGAAGAAGATCTTCCGCCCTGCTGCAGGCGAAGACGTCCGTTGTGGGAGTACGTGTCTGATTCGTACGCCTACCGCGTAACTCCTGTCAATTCACAGGAGTTACGCAGTGGATGTGCAAACCAGGCATTTGATAAGATGAACGGCCCGATTCGCCTACTGCCGGAGGCGAATCGGGCCATGTGTTTGGGCAGACGCCTGGTTTGGAACCGACCGCGTAACTCCTGTCAATTTAGAATTGCTATAGTGCTATACTATGGTCATAGATCGATCCTGGATTGGGAGGTTTCACATTGACGGTTGACGCTCTGGTGATTGGTTCCGGCCCGGCGGGGCTGGCGCTGGCGGCTGCGCTCTGCCGCGAGGGGCTGCGGGTGGTGGGGCTTACCCCGGTTGATCCGGATGCGGTCTGGCCCAACACCTACGGGATCTGGTATGACGATCTGGAACGACTGGGACTGACTGCGCTGCTTGCGCACTGCTGGACTGACTGTGTGGCCTATGCCGGTGGTGAAGAGCTACCGCTCCGGCGGGCGTACGGGCTCTTTGATAACCCGCGGCTCCAGGCACATCTGCTGTCCCAGTGTACCCGGGGCCAGATGACCTGGGAGCGCGGCAAGGCGGCGCAGGTGCGGTATAGCGCCACCGCCACGCATGTCACGACGCAGGATGGGCGGGAGTTGACGGCGCGGGTGGTAGTTGATGCCGGCGGGCACAAGCCGGTGTTTGTGCAGCGACCCGCGTCAGCGCAGGTGGCATTCCAGGCGGCCTACGGGATTGTGGGCCGCTTCGCCGCCCCGCCCGTGCGCCGGGGGCAACTGGTGTTGATGGACTACCGCGCGGATTATCTCGCACCGGATGAGCGGGCCGGGCCACCGACATTTCTCTACGCCATGGATCTGGGAGATGAACGCTACTTTGTCGAGGAGACCTCGCTGGCGCACTGTCCGGCAGTGTCACTGAAGCGGCTGGAGCAGCGCTTGCATCAGCGGCTGGCGTATATGGGTACGCCAGTGCGGGAAGTTGAGCATATCGAGCGCTGTCTCTTTCCGATGAACGCGCCGCTGCCGCGCCTGGATCAGTCGGTGATCGGGTTTGGTGGAGCCGCCGGCATGGTGCATCCGGCGTCGGGCTATCTGGTGGGTACCTGCTTGAAGCGCGCGCCTGCTGTAGCCCGGGCGATTGCCGGAGCCCTGGAAACTGATGCGAATTCCCCGGCGGTGATTGCGCAAACGGCGTGGCAGGCGCTCTGGCCGCGCGAGCAACTGCGCAACCGCGCGCTCTATCTCTTTGGCCTGGCGAATCTGATGCGCTTTAACGAGCGGCAGATCAACGACTTCTTCGCTACCTTTTTTCGTCTGCCCCAATCCCAGTGGGCGGGCTATCTCTCCGACACCCTGACCCCGACTGAGGTACTTCAGACGATGCTGCATCTGTTTCGCCGCGCACCCAACAATGTCCGCGGCCCGCTCGTCAGTTCGGTCGCTCCCGCCGGCAATCTGTTGTGGCAGGGGTTGATGGGGTGAATGGCGCGTGGCGAGTGCATCGGGTCACAGCGCAAATCTATGGCATGCTGACAATGGAGCTTCAGTGAGCTGGTTCGCTTCACTCACCATGTTTTTCAATGTTGGAACGCGATGTGCGTGGTGGTGTTCCACGGCATGCCAATGCTGCGCAGGCGATGAGATGGTTCACTCCGTTCAGCCGCAGACAGGTACACCGGCGCTACAACTATTCATTATCCAATCCTACCCACACCGGAGGGCGACTATGCAATTTGATCTGCGTGAAACCGACCTGGCAAAACTCAACTCGCTGACGAAGTATCCGTCTATCCCGACCTACCACGCGCTTGATCCGAAAAACGGCAGCCTGCTGGAGCAGGTAACAACCTCGTCCCGATCATGCGGCGCTCCGTGCCCGGCTCAATGCGTGGAAAGCGCGGATCGAGCACACAAATGACGATTCTTGCTGATCTGATAAACCTCCCGCAGAGCATCCAGCGTGCCACTTGACAGCGGACGCCCTGCGGGAGATTCGTTCCAACCTACCACTGTTCAAACGTTCAAACGTTTCAACCTGTAAACCTGCTAACGTTCCAACATCCCAACCCGCCAACGCCCCCTACAACACCCGCACCGTCTTCAACGGGCCGGGATGCTCGGCGTTAAGTGCTTCAATGGCGCTCTGGCTGCCGAGGACGACCACCTGCCCCTGCTCGCGCACCTGCTCCAGCCAGTCGGCGAAGGCGTGGAAGTCGCCGGCCTGCGTTGCCAGGATCTCGTCGCGCATCTGCTGGCGCGCCTCGTCCGTGTCGCCAACCAGGTAGCGGACCATCGAAGTGTAGCCCTTCGCGTCCGGCAGGCGGTAGGCATCCAGGTCGCCAATCGCGCCGATAATTGCCCGTGTCACCTCGGTCTCGCTCAGGTCGGCTGCGCGCAGGAAGCGCCCCGCCTGATCGTAGACATCCAGCGTGCCGCGCAGGTTCGGGTCACGGTAGGAGAGGAAACTCAACACGCCGGACTGCCGGTCAAAGCTGCAGAAGCTGCCATACGCGCCACCCTGCATGCGCACCTTCTCCCAGAGCCAGGTGGTGCGCAGATACTTGGTGATCACGCTGGTTGAGCCATGGTAGCGGTAGCCCAACTGGTAGAGGTCGGCCCCCTTGCCCACATAGTTGACATTGGCGGGGATCGTCAGCCCCTCGAATGCGCGATCAAACTGGGGCGTCCAGGGCGAGAGTGTCACCGGCGCGGTGGGCAACTCGGCCAGGAAGCGGTTCAACTGCGGGCGGAACTGCGCCCAGTCCCCCGCATCTGCCGTCACATTACAGATCATCGCCGCCCGGTTGACCAGCAGCCGCCGGATAACCTCCAGGTTAGACAGCACCACCGGCCACTCGCGGTCAACTTTCATCGCCAGGTCGCGCAGGAAGAAGAGATAGCTGATCCCGCTCATCTGCTCGTCGGCCCAGTCGGACTCGTTGAAGCGGGCGCGCAGCCGGGTGTCCACCACCGCGTGACCGCTGGGGATGATGCCGGCCTCGGCGCGGGCCTTGGCCTCCAGCACGATCTGCCGAAACCGCGCATGATCGTCAAAATGCACCGTCAGCAGCACATCCCGCAGGATCGCCGGCAGGTCGGCGGCATGCTCCGGGGTAGCCTTGCCGCGCAGGAAGAGCCATGCGGCACTGGTCGGGTTGCCCGGCACGACGGAAGTGAACGAACTGGTGACGATCCCGCCGGTCTGGCGACCAATGCGCTGCGAGAGCTTCACAAAATCTTCCTGCTCAGTGCCCATCTCCAGCAGCGCCCGTCCGAACAGTTTGACATAAGGCAAAAACTCCGGCGGCAGCATATGCAGGTTGAGCCCCACATCCAGGTAGATAATGCCGTTGGTGAAGAGATCATGGTAGAGCACCCGGCTACCGGCTTCTTCGTCAACTTCCAGCGGAATGGTCTTGTTCTGGCGGTCCAGGTCGGCCGGCGTCAGCGTAGGGATGGTTGCCAACGCTTCGGGCGAGTCGGGCGTCTCCTGCAGACGCTTGAGTTCGCGGGTATTCTCCACGACTGCCTGAATCTCCGCCGGCCCCATGGCGGCGCGGGCCGCATCCAGTCGGGCCTGTTCCGCGGCCGCTTCGCGTCGGCCCAGTTCAGGGTCGGGCTGCAACAAGATCGTGGTGCGATGACTGTTGTCCAGCAGGTAGCGGCGGATCAGGTTCTCGAAGTAGCGCTCGCCCGTTGCCAGGCGTCCCTTGATCGCCTCCAGCGGAGCCGCAAATGCCAGGATCGCAAATGGGTCACGGTCGTGCAGCCAGGTGATCAGCGCGTTGATCATCAGCCAGAGGCCGCGCGGCGCGGAGCCGGTATTCTGCTCGCGCAGGCGAAACTCGATCGTATTGACCGCTGCTTCAACCATCTGCGGATCGATGCCGTCGCGGGCCAACCCCTCCAGCGTCTGCAGGATCAGCGCCTCGATTGCGTCGGCATTCTCGCCGGCGATACCCTTCAGTCCGGTTGAGAAATAAGCCTGCCGCAGCGAGTCATCCATCCCGCCGCCGGCAATATCTTCGCCCAGGCCGGAGTCGATCAGGGCTTTGCGCAGCGGTGAAGCCGGGGTGCTGACCAGAATGTAGGAGAGGATTTCCAGTGCCAGGATAGTCTCCGGATCGTCGGTCTCGGTCAGCATCCAGTTGAGCGTGAGCATGCTCTTCTTGTCGCCCGCTTCTTCCGGATCGACCACATAGGCATGTTCAAACCGCTGCGGCGTATCGAAGGTCGGCTGCAACGCCACCGATGAGTCAACCTCGATGCGGTCAAACTCTTTAAGATAGTTGTCCAGCAGGCGCAGGCGCTCCTCCGGCGGATCGTCGCCCCAGAAGAAGATGCGCGCATTGGAGGGGTGGTAGAGTTGCTGATGAAAAGTAGACAGTTGCTCGTAGGTGAGATCCGGAATATGCTGCGGTTCGCCCCCGGACGAGACGCCGTAGGTGATGTCGGGGAAGAGCGAACGCCGTGAGTGGTCGGACAGCACCCGCTCCGGCGAGGCATATGCGCCCTTCATCTCGTTGAAGACTACGCCCTTGAAGATCAGCGGCGCATCGGCCGCTTCCAGTTCGTAGTGCCAGCCCTCCTGCTGAAAGATCGCCGGGGTCAGACGCGGGTAGAAGACCGCATCCAGGTAGACATCGATCAGGTTGTAGAAGTCCTGGAGGTTCTGGCTGGCAACCGGGTAGCAGGTTTTATCGGGGAAGGTAAAGGCATTGAGAAAGGTCTTGAGCGAGCCCTTGAGCAACTCCACGAAGGGTTCCTTGAGCGGATATTTGCGCGAACCGCAGAGCACCGAGTGTTCCAGGATGTGCGCCACGCCGGTAGAGTCGGCGGGCGGTGTGCGGAAGGTTATGCCAAAAACCTTGTTCTCGTCGTCATTTTCCAGCGAGAGCAGTTCCGCGCCGGTCTTGACATGCCGGTAGAGCCGACCCCGGGTGTTGAGTTCGGGAATATCCTGTGTGCGAATCAGTTCAAAACCGTAGTTGTTTGTCATAACACCTCGTATGGAAATATATAAGCGTTCATGTTTACTATAGCGCTACTCCTGATGTAATGGCAGCAGCCATGCTGCCGCACTCCATGACGTATCTCAATATTGTACCAGATTGAGCGGGCAAACCAGGGAGAAGCGCGAACAAATCGTGCCGGGTATGGCGTGCGGCAGACGAACGTTGAAAACATAGTCCGGATATGAAATGACCGGGAGTCCCGGCTTACGAATTTTGAAAAACATAGTCCGGATATGTGACTCACTGGAGTCCCGGCTTTAGCCGGTGGGATGCCTGCCGGGGCCGGGGCCTACTGCCGGTAAAGCCGGGACCGGCTGAAGCCGGGACTCCGAACCCAGCGGATGTCCAGATTAACATTTCAACGATCATTCGCCGGTGGGAAGCCTGCCGGGGCCGGAGCCTACTGCCGGCAAAGCCGGGACCGGCTGAAGCCGGGACTCCGAATCCAGCGGATGTCCAGATTAACATTTCAACGATCATTCGCCGGTGGGATGCCTGCCGGGGCCGGGGCCTACTGCCGGCAAAGCCGGGACCGGCTGAAGCCGGGACTCCGAACCCAGCGGATGTCCAGATTAACATTTCAACGATCATTCGCCGGTGGGAAGCCTACCGGGGCCGGGTATGGCGTGCGGCAGCATGGTGCATCGCATGCACCCTACGGCTGTCTACTACTACGGGCTACAGACTACTACTACGGGCTACAGACTACGGCTTACAGCCCTACCGCAACCGCAGGATGTCGCTCCCGGCGAAGATGGGCCCGACCTGGATGCCCAGTTCCGACTCGGCGTAGAGTGCCGGGGGCACACCAATATCGGCCAGGTAGAGTTCGCCCACCTGCGCGGCAATACCATCCGCGCGCAGGCCCACCTTGGGCAGCGCCAACGTCAGCGTGGCCGTGGCCTTAATCGCCGGGTCGAAAACGGTGCCGGTGGTGGTATCAATACCCGAGGGGGCATCCAGGGACAGAATGGGTTGGCCCTGGGCGTTGGCCCAGCGGATGAGGTCGGCGGATGCGCCGTGGGGTGCGCCCTTCAGACTGTAGCCGATAATACCGTCCACGATCAGGGCCGGGTTGCCGGCGTTAGCGATAGTTTCGGCCAGGGCGATTGGGACATGCATGCGGCGCAGGATACCAAGCTGATGTGCGGGAACCCCGGTAAACTCGGCATCGGGTTTCGTAACACAGACCTGCACCTGCGCGCCCCAGGTCTGGAGCCGCCGCGCACAGACCAGCGCGCCGCCGCCGTTGTTGCCGGCCCCGGCCAGCACAACCACCGATTTGCGGCGAGGATCGCCCGCGAAGAAGCGTACCCGCGCCAGGTGTGCCAGGTTGCGCCCGGCATTTTCCATCATCTGGATCAGTTCGATAGAGAAGTCGTCGATCATAGCCCGATCCACCGCGATCATCTGCTCGGTGGTCAGGTAGGGTAGTTCGCCCGTAAGCGTTGGTATGGTCATCGGGGTACCTCGCTTGAGTTAGCGCGGCAGGCCCAGTGCTTCCATCACAGCTTCTTCGCAGGCGCGCATAGCCGCGGCATCTTCCGGTCCACGTTCGTGGTCATAGCCCAGCAAGTGCAGCATACCGTGGACAACCAGGTAGGCCAGTTCGCGCTCAGACGAGTGGCCGTAGGCGGACGCCTGAGCCGGCACGCGCTCGTAGGAGACGGCAATGTCACCCAGGTAGCGCGGCGCGCCGGGTATGTACACAAAGGGACCGCCGGCTTCATCGGCGAAGGAGAGGACATCGGTGGGTGCATCAACGCCCCGGTAGTCCCGGTTGAGTGCGTGGATCGCCGCATCATCGGTGATCAGCACGCTGACCTCGACGGGTTCAACCACGCCGGCATGGGCCAGCAGCGTTGTGGCCGCCCGTTCGATCAGCGCAGTATCCACTGCATCGGCAAACGGCGCGTTCACCTGCACTTCAACCGACCAGGGGCCGTGTGTGTCAGGCATCACCCTGATCTCCGGTCAGCGCGCGCGTCTCCCAGAGCGTGCGCACCTGTGTCAACACATCGCGCTCTCGTTCAAATGATGCCAGGCGGAGAGCTTCGTCAATCGGGAACCAGCGTGCATCGTCCACCTCGGTCTGCTGCGGGACGACATCACCTGTGATGTAGCGCAGGAGAAAGAGATCAACATATTTGTGGATACGGGAAGGCCCGGCGCGAAACCAGTACTCAATCGTTGCCAGATGGTGCAACACCTGCCCCGTGAGCCCGGTCTCCTCGGCAATCTCGCGGGCCGCCGCCGCTTCTGCGGTCTCGCCCCGTCGTACATGCCCTTTGGGCAGACCCCAGCGGCCACCATCCTTGGTGGCGATCAGGGCAACTTCGATCTGATCCACGCTGATACGGTAGATAACACCCCCGGCCGAGTAAGCCGTACGTTTACCAGGGGCTTTTCGCTTCATTCGTGCGCGCATGGCTGGCTGTCTAAGCTTTCTTACTCAGGCGACCGGCGCGCATATCCCAGTAGTGATCAATGGAGAAGCGAATACGCTCTTTGGCATGTTCGGCGCCTTCCCACCCGACAGGCTCGACACGCGTGCCCTCCAGGTCTTTGTACATGGTAAAGAAGTGTTCGACTTCCCTGAGATAGTGCTGCGGCAGGTCGGTATAATCCGAAAAATCATTGAAGAAAGGATCATAGTTCAAAACGGCCAGCACCTTATCGTCGGCGTCGCCCTTGTCGAGCATGCGGAACATGCCGATAGGTCGGGCCTCAACCAGGCAACCGGTGAAGGTTGGCAGGTTGGTTACGACCAGCACATCCAGCGGATCGCCGTCGGTGTAGTAGGTTTGAGGAACGAAGCCATAATCGCCTGGATACTGAACCGCCGAGTAGAGGACGCGATCCAGCTTAAATGCGCCAGAGCCTTTGTCAAATTCGTACTTATTGCGTGATCCCCTGGGGATCTCGACAATAACATTGATGATGTCAGGTGACATTGGTCCCGGTACCAGATCGTGCCACAAGTTCTGCATTCACAACCTCTCTTCTGCAAAGTAACTCATAACCATCAGGGGCATTATAGCACGGTAATACCCTGCAACGAAAGTTATTCCACGATGAACCGGAGCGATCAGTTTCGGTAGGGACGCGCTGCTGCGCGTCCGCACTCTCTACCGTAGTCGCGTGAACGCCGGGACCGGCTGAAGCCGGGAGGCCGAAGCAGCGAGACTTGGATTGAATGTTCAACCTTCACCCGCCGGCGCTCCTACTCGGTCGGTCCGCCCGCCGCCAGCAGTGCCTGCGCTGTGGCGCGTTGCTGCAGCCAGCGCTCCGGCGTGGTCTGGTAGAGCAGCACAATCGGCGCACCGGATGCTGCCGGCGCGATCCGCATTGCCCCGCTGACCTGGGTGCCCTCCGGGGTGACGCCGCTAAATCCGCGATAGACGCTGCCATCCGGCCGGCGCAGGGGCTGCCCGGCATCGTTGACGGATGCGACAAAGCTGGGGAATACCGTAGTGACGCTCAACGCGGACAGATCGTCGGCGTCACCAGGCCAGGGCGCGGCGCTGATCATGCTGATGCCGTCGGGCGCGACGGCGGTGCGCTCTTCAAACTCGGTTGGGGTCAGTTGCCAGTTCGCCGGGTAGACCAGTTGGTAGCCCTGGGGGCTTACTTCGACGGCCGGCGCGGGTGGTAGCCAGATCAGGCGCGAGGCAAAGTCTACATTTTGAACCAGGAGCGTGTCGGGCGCGCTGCCCGGCGTCCAGCGCCAGAGGTTGCCGGGCTCGCGCTGCTCAAAGCGTGGCTGATCCAGCGGAGCATCGGCGCTCCAGCCGGGAGGCAATGTCACAACCAGCCCGCTACCGTCGGGTGCCCAGGCGGCTCCGGTGGCGCGCGGCAGTTCATCCAGGACGGCCGCATGTGCGGTGCGGGTTCCGGCGGGGAGCGCCACCTGTTCCTCGGCATTCAGATCGAGCACCCGCATTTTCCACTGCTCGTATCCGCCCCAGCCCCGCGCATCGCTAAAGTTGTGCTCTACCACGGCCATACGCCGGCCATCGGGGGCAAAGTTGGGCGGCAGTAGCCAGCCCGCGCCCACATTCAGCATTTGTGTGTCACCCGCGAACGAGCCGCCCATTTCGGTGTAGGTGATATCGACCAGTGCTCGATAGCCGATAAAGCGCTGATAGGCCAGATCCATCCCGTCGGGGGACCAGGCCGGCGCATAGACCAGCAACCCGGCATCGTCGCCGGCCGCAGCCGTACCGGCATCGGCAAAGCCCCAGCCATTTTCGCCCTGCCGGTTCACCAGGCGAATGCTGTTGTCGCTCGGCGGCATGTCGCCGGTCGGGTCGCGCCGGGTGGGCGGGGCGGCAAAGGCAATCCGCCGACCATCCGGCGAGAACGCCGGGTCACAACCGGGCGCAAGCGTGCTGACTGCGCCACTGGGGATATCGAGCAGGCGTACTTCGCCGGCAGCGCACCACTCGGTCCAACCTCTCCAGTCCGGCAGCGACGGCGGCGCAACGCTTGCGGCGGCATAGGCCAGGGTCAGGCCATCAGGAGCCCAGGTCAGGTTGCCCTCTTGGAGATCATCGGTGGTCATCCGGCGCAGATCTTCGCCGCTGCGCGCGACCAGCCAGATCGCGGTTGTTGTGCCGTTGTTGCGCACCAGTGCCAGCGTACGTCCATTCGGCGTCGCGGCAAACTCCTGTACATCTGATACAATCATGCGCTCCTGGCCGCTATCCACAGCATACGCCATCAGGGTATTATTCCGCAGGAAGAGAATCTCGCTGCCGTATGCTGTAGCAGATGGGACTGTTCGAGATGTGCCCGGCTCTGATGCTGTGGGCGGGATGGGGGTATCGCTGGGCAGCGGTTCCGGCACGTTGGTCGGAGGGGGCGCTGTCGGGGTGTCGGTGGAAGGGAGACGGGTTGCTGTGGCTACCTCGGTCGTAATGCCGGTCACGCCGGTTGTCGGCCCGGCGGCGGCGCCGGTTGTCGGCCCGGCGACTGACTCCGTGGGTACGGCGGTGGGTAGGTTATCGGCAGAGGTACCACAGGCCGCCAGCAGCAGCGCCAGGGTCAATACGGCCAGGAAGGATGTACGGTGAAAGCAGGTTTTGTTACGCATATTCATTGGAAACTCCACGCGAGAACAGAGAACAGAGAACAGAGAACAGAGAACAAAGAACAAAGAACAAAGAACAAAGAACAAAGAACAAAGAACAAAGAACTGAGAGCCTGTCTGAAACGGGTTGGTCATGGGGCTACGGCCCCGGAGCGGGAGTCCCGGCTTCAGCCGGTTCCGGCCACACACCGGCTGAAGCCGGGACTCCTGGGGCGCTGTCCGGTGTCGCAGGGCACCCAGCATGCCGTGTGACCGACGCGAATCATCTTTTCAGACAGTCTCTGAGAATACAGAACCTGTAGAAAATAAACGAAATGTGCCGGATTTCCAGCGCATAAAAAATGGACAGAGGAAGCCGGTTTTGGGTTCCTCTGTCCGCTGCTTGCTATGCGACTGTTCGCTCAGATGGTTAGACCCGGCATGCGGGCGGAAACTATCGCATTCCTCACTGTCAGGAGTTACGCGGTGGGCATACAAATCAGACACATATGCTCACAAAGGCCGGCTTCGCCTGCGGCAGCATGGTACGTTTTGATCTTTTTCACAACATGTTTGCACATAGAGCAAACATGTTGTGAAAAAGCATGGAATCTTCCGCCCTGCCGGAGGCGAATCCCATCCACTGAATGTACGACCGCGTAACTCCTGTCACTGCATCAACAACGACGGATACGCCGGCCTTACGGTTGCACGGTGGGCAAGGTGGGCATAGTCGGTTCCGGCGGTACCAGGACTGTGGGCTCGACCAGTATGTCAATCTGGTTGCTCTCCTCGGCCGCGGTGCGCAGCCCTTCGAGCCAGGGTACCAGCGACTCGTCGATCTGCTGCTGCACAATCGGGCTCTGCATAAACTGCGGATTCTCGAGCGGGCGTTCCTCCGGCGCTTCCTGTAGTTCGATGATATGCCAGCCAAACTGACTCTCGACCAGGCGGACCTCGCCGGGCTCCATCTCGAAGATGGCCTCGTCGAAGGCCGGCACAAATACGCCACGCGGAGCCCACCCCAGATCGCCGCCCTGCTGTGCTGAGCCGGGATCATCCGAGTGTTCCTGGGCCAGTTCGGCAAAGTCGGCCCCTGTTTCGATCTGGTTCAGCAGTTCCTCGGCCTCGTCTTCACGCGCGGTCAGAGCTTCTTCGCCGTCGGCCTGCAGCAAAATATGTCGCGCACGCGCCTGCTCTACGACGATATGGTTGACGATCATCTCATTGTAGAGCTGCAGTTGTCCCATCACATCACGCAATTCTTCTTCAGATCCGATATTCAGATTCTGCAGGAAGGCCTCAACCGCTTCCGGGCTCTGATGGCTCGCGCGCAGTTGTTCAATCTGCTGATCGATTTCCGTCTGGTCTACCGTTAACCCCTCGTCCCGGGCTTCCTGAACGACCAGTTTGAACTCGATAAGCTGATCCAGCGTCTCTTGCGCATCCTGCCCCGGTGTGTAGTTGCGCAGAAAATCACCGCGTGTCAGGGTCAGATCGCCAACTTCGGCAATGACATCTGAGTTGTCCGGGGTTCCGAATGGCTGTCGGGTGAAGATGACACCGACGCTCACGCCGATGATTGCAATCAGCACAACCACGCTGGCGACGATTACGGCCACGCGGGGCATCTGCCGGGGCGCGATAGTTCCGCCCGAGTCGTATGCGCGCTCGTCTGTATCCGGCGCGCTCTGCTCGTCCGGCTGCGCTTCCGGTGTGTTGTCGGGGGCAGTTGTACCTTCCGTTGTCTCCGCTGGGGAGGGTGTCGTCGCCTCCGTATCCGGCGCGGCCTGATCGTCCGGCCGCTCCTCCGGCGTGTTGCCGGAGGGATTTTCGGGATTCGTCACAAATTCCTCCGTTCAAATGTTGGGTTACCCCATGGTACACCGATTGTTGGGATAGAATGCATGTATCCTACCACAAGAGGCGCGTTCGTACCAAACTGGGTTATGCACTGCGCTTGAGCAGGGGTGGTTCGACCAGCAGGCGGCGGCGCTCCAGGCGTTCCAACACCAGTTCCTCGGCGGCGCCGTGCTCTCCAAACTGGACTCGGCGGGCGCGGTCAATCAGAATCTCCTGGGCATCGATCACCGGCTCATCATCCTGCGGCTCCACATGGGTGTAGAAGCCGTCGGCCTGCATCACCCAGCGGCGACGATTGTCGGCCAGCATGGTTTCCAGGATGACTCGTAGCTCCTGGCGCAGATCCAGCGCGTAGATTGGCGTGACCGCTTCCATACGTTTGTCCAGGTTGCGCGTCATCCAGTCTGCGCTGCCGATATACCAGGCCGGATCGCCGTCGTTTTCAAAGTAGAAAATACGCGAGTGCTCCAGGAAGCGCCCGACCAGACTATGGACGCGCACCGTGTCGCTGATGCCCGCCAGTTCCGGCCGCAGGCGGCAGATATCGCGCACGATCAGTTCGATTTCGACGCCGGTCTGGGCTGCGCGGTAGAGTTCAGCCACAATTGCCGGGTCTTCTACGGCATTGACTTTGGCAACAATACGGGCAGGCCGACCTGCGCGTGCCAGGTCTGCTTCCCGCCGGATATGCTCCGTAAATGCCTGCCGCATGGTGTCGGGCGCAATCAACAGCCGGGAAAACGTGCCTGTGTGTCCCGGCCCGGTGAACATGTTAAACACCGTGACCACATCCCGACCAACCTGGTCGTCCGCCGTGAGCAACCCCAGGTCAACATAAGCGCCGGCGGTTCCGGCGTGGTAGTTGCCGGTGCCCACATGCGAGTAGAGCCGGATGCCTTCCTCCTCCTGGCGTACCACCAGCGCCAGTTTGGTGTGGGTTTTGACATCAATGGCCCCGTAAGCGACATGAATGCCGCGCTCCTCCAACTGGCGTACCCAGGCCACATTCTGCCGCTCGTCAAAGCGCGCCTTTAGTTCGATGGTGACGGCGACCTGCTTGCCGTTGTTTGCCGCAGCCATCAGTGCCTGCAGCACCTGCGAGTCGTTGTCGGTGCGGTAGATTGCCACTTTCACTGCGCGCACCGCCGGATCGGTTGCGGCTTCGTCAAACAGGCGCTGCGTGGTGGTGTCGAAGGCATGGTACGGGTGATGCAGCAGGATATCGCCCCGCTTGATCTCATCAAAGATGCTGCCCTGCGTTTCGGTGGCGTCGGGCATCAGCCGGGGATGCGGATGCGGCGTCCAGTCACGATATTTGAGATCCGGGCGCTCCTGACGCATCAGGGCCGCCAGGTCGGTCATATCCAGCGGCATGCTCTGGCGGTAGACCGCTTCATCCGGGATCTGGAGATGCCCGGTCAGCAGATCCAGCATTGCTTGCGGCATATCGTCCCGCACTTCCAGTCGTACTGCCGGGGCCACGCGCCGCTTCTCCAGCACATCCTCGATCATGGCAACCAGATCCTCGGCAATCTCTTCATCTTGCCGGACTTCCGCGCTACGCGTGAGGCGGAACAGCGACACGGTCTGGATCGCGCGGTTGGGGATGAGCAGATGCAGGTTCGCACGGATTACCTCAACCACCGGCACCCCGACCCAGGTCTGCGCATCTTCGTGGACCGTGAGAAAGGGCGGCAGCATGTCCGGAACCTTGACGCGGGTGAAGGTAGGGGGTTGCGCATCCGGATTGCCTACCATGATGCCCAGGGAGAGCGAGAGATTGGAAATGAAAGGGAAGGGATGTGCCGGATCATATGCCAGCGGTGTGAGAATGGGCAGGATATCCGCTTCAAAATGCCGGCGGAGCCGGGTCTGCATCGTGCTGTCAAGGGTGTCGTAGGTGGCGATCCGGATGCCCGCATCCGCCAGCGCCGGACGGATCGTCTGCTGCCAGTAGTCATACTGGGTAGCCTGCATCTCGCGGAAGGCGGCATGGGCCGCGTGCCACTGCTGTTCGGGAGTGCGCCCGTCCACCGTTGGTGTTGTCACCCCGGCGTCGATCTCCTGCAACAGCCCACCAATGCGCTTCATGAAGAACTCGTCCGCATTCTTGGTGAAGTAGACCAGATGTTTGACGCGCTCAAGCAGTGGGTTACGTGCATCAAGCGCTTCATACAACACCCGGTAGAAAAAGCCCAGTTCGCTTAACTCGCGGTTAAGATAGTAGTGGGGTTGCGTAAAATCGGTAGGATGGCTGTCTGCGGTATTCGATTGCGTCATTGATCCTCCTCGTAACAACATAGTAGCGGTGCAGTCCGCCGGCCCAACTCGGCCGTCGCTGAATGGTCTGCTATTATGCAGGAGTTATGCGGTCGGTTCCAACCCAGGCGTCTGCCGGGACTCATGGTCCGATGCGCCTCCGGCAGGGCGGAATACGCCGTTATTGGGAGCAAACGACCCGTTTGAACGCGCACCGCGTATGTCCTGTATTATGGTGCTAAAATTGGCAAGTAACGTGCCATGAAGGACGGCGGATTACGGGGTTTCTCGCAACTCGCAAAAAAGCGGGTCGAAGTGTAAGGCATTTCCGGGGGAGGGTCGGAGTTTTTGCTTCGCTGTGATCAGGGTGTACCCTCATGAAAAAGCTCTTATTTTCAGTTAGAGACCGTCTGAAAAGATGATTTACGTCGGTCCCACGGCATGCCGGGTGCCCTGTGACACCGGACAGCGCCCCCGGCGTCCCGGCGTCAGCCGGTTCCGGCCACACCCCGGCTGACGCCGGGACTCCCGCGCCGGGGCCGTCGCCC
>JGI12109J20283_10500666_pt1 | contig 15070 bp, 12 predicted proteins | sample ElkSlonscriptome_12_FD_20283 | JGI IMG/M metagenome (IMG submission 20283) | reverse complement strand
GGTCATGCGAGATCGCTTCGGCGTGTCGAATCGCGCCGACTTCGAGAAGCGGTGGCGTCGCGCGCTGCACGACGGACTGGTCACCGACTCGGCCGAGCGGGTCCAGACGCCCTCGACCGGCATGGGCAATCTGGCCAACGCCATCCGAACGATTCGTGTTGACGGCACGCCCTCCGAGGCGGCGCTCGATGTGCTGTTCACCGGCGGCCGGACCTTTGACGGTCGCTACGCCGGCAACGCGTGGCTGCAAGAGCTGCCCGACATCGGCAGCATGACCACTTGGGACAACCCGGCTCTGATCAGCCCCGGCACCGCCCAGAAGATGGGCCTGGTGCCCGGTGGGGACAATCCCAAGCACGTCTACCTGCGTGAGCACACCACGGGCAAGATGGTCCGCTTGAACGTCGGCGGCCGAACGCTGGAACTGCCCGTGTGGATCTGTCCCGGGCTTGCCGACGATACGGTCGTGCTCCGCCTGGGCTACGGCCGCACGCGCGGCGGTCCGGTCGCCGAGGGTTCGGGCTTCAACACCTACGAACTCCGCAGCGCAGGCCAGTACGCCGCGGGCGGCGCCGAGATGGAACGCGTGCCGGGCGATTACTGGATCGCCAGCACGCAGAACCACTGGTCGCTGGAAGGCCGCACCGAGATCGTCCGCCGCGTCGAGCTGCCCGCGTGGCAGAAGTACGGCGACATGCGCATCGAGCACACGGACGAGTACGAGCTTGCGCAGAGCGACCTGAATTTCGCCGAGCAGCTCGGCGTGGTCAGCCATGCTCCGCCCAACCGTGCGATCTACCACAACCCATTCAACAAGGGCGACGGCGACGACGCGGTCGGCAAGACCGACGCCGAGCCGGGCTCGACCTACGCCCAGGGGCCCCAGTGGGGCATGACGATCGACATGGCCTCGTGCATCGGCTGCGGTGTGTGCACGATCGCCTGCCAGAGCGAGAACAACATCCCCGTCGTGGGCAAGCAAGAGGTCGCCAAGGGTCGCGAGATGACGTGGATCCGCGTCGATCGCTACTTCGTGGGCGACGACCTGAACGACCCCGAAGAGGTGCTGCACCAGCCCGTGGCCTGCGTGCACTGCGAGAATGCGCCCTGCGAGGTGGTGTGCCCGGTCAACGCGACCGTGCACGGGCCCGAGGGACACAACTACATGGTCTACAACCGCTGCATCGGCACGCGGTATTGCGCGAACAACTGTCCCTACAAGGTCCGCCGATTCAACTTCTTCGATTACGCCACTAAGCAGCTCGACGGCGGGCTGAACGCCGAGACGAGCCGCGCTACCGGCGGCGTCTTCGACGACGCCTTGCCGCCCAACCAGCACTTCATCCCGCCGCGTCTGCGCTCCAGGCTCAGCGAGATCGAGAAGATGAAGCACAACCCCAACGTCACGGTCCGTTCCCGCGGCGTGATGGAGAAGTGCACGTACTGCATCCAGCGTACGAACAACGCCAAGATCGAGACCAAGCTCAAGGGCATGGAGAGCGTGCCCGAGGGCTTCGTGCAGACCGCCTGCCAGCAGGCCTGCCCGACGAACTCGATCGTCTTCGGCGACATCCTGGACCCCGACAGCGCCGTGAGCAAGACACGCGACAGCGGTCGTAACTACGCCGTGCTGGGCTACCTCAACACCCGGCCGCGCACGACCCACATGATGGCGGTGTACAACGCCAACCCCGAGATCCTGAAGGCCGAAGATCCCGAGGGCCGCTACAAGTACCTCGATTGGCACCCGCACGACGTCAAGTGGGTCAAGAAGGGCCTCGAGCCGCACTATCAGCACATGGATGAGCATGGCGGCGAGCACGGCGAAGAGCCGCACGCCTCGCTGGGTTCCAGTTTCATCGACCTCAATCGGCGTGACGAAGACGCCGGGTACGCCTTGAGCCTCAAGGTGCTCAAGGGCGCCGTGGCACAGGGAGGGCTGCTGTGAGCCACTTGCCTCCGGACCAATTGACATCCGAGCGCCTGGCCGGTCGAGCGCCCGACGCCAGCGACTGGACGCCCGAGCCCGGCAGCGGCGACGGTTCGCTGACCGAGGACCCCTCGTACCGCGCGCCGCTGGTGCTCAACAACCGCTCCGTGCACGAGATCACCGAGATCGTGTGCGGCTACGCCGAAAAGAGCCCCGGCCGCTGGTGGTTGCCGCTGTTTGGCATGGCCGCCAGCATCGCCGGGCTCGGCCAGATCATGATCCTCTACCTGATCATTACTGGCGTGGGTGTATGGGGCCTGACCAACCAGGTCGACTGGGCCTGGGACATCACCAACTTCGTGTTCTGGATCGGCATCGGCCACGCCGGCACGCTGATCTCGGCCATCTTGTGCTTGTTCAAGCAGCAGTGGCGCACGGCCGTGAACCGATCGGCCGAGGCGATGACGATCTTCGCCGTCGTCTGTGCCGGCATCTTCCCGGGCATCCACGTCGGCCGGGCCTGGATGGCCTGGTTCCTCGCGCCGGTGCCCAACAGCAACTGGATCTGGCCCAACTTCCGCAGTCCGCTGCTGTGGGACGTGTTCGCGGTGAGCACCTATGCCACCGTGTCGCTGCTCTTCTGGTTCATGGGCATGATTCCCGATCTCGCGACACTGCGTGACCGGGCCGACCTGCGACTGCGACAGAACCCCCACCAGGCTCGCCTGCCCTTCACGCCCTTCAAGCCCGACATGCTTCGGGTGTACATCTACGGCCTGCTGTCCTTCGGCTGGCGGAACTCGAGCCGTCACTGGATGCGCTACGAAAAGGCGTACATCCTGCTGGCTGGCCTCTCGACGCCGCTGGTGCTCAGCGTGCACTCGATCGTGTCGTTCGACTTTGCGACCTCGATCCTGCCCGGTTGGCACACGACGATCTTCCCGCCCTACTTCGTGGCCGGTGCGGTGTTCGGCGGGTTCGCCATGGTGCTGTTCCTGCTGATCCCCGCTCGTGAGTTGTTCCCCAACATGAAGGATCTGCTCACGCTCCGCCACCTGGAGAACATGGCCAAGATCATCCTGGTCACCGGCATGCTGGTGGGCTTTGCCTACGCGATGGAGTTCTTCATCGCCTGGTATGGCGGCAACGACTTCGAGTACGCCGTCTTCGCGTACAACCGAGCCCTGCCGCTTTGGCTCCACGAAGACGGGGCGCCGTATTGGTGGGCCTACTGGACCATGATCATCTGCAACGTCTTCAGCCCCCAGGTGTTCTGGGTCAAGTCGCTGCGGCGCAACCCGGTGGTCATCTGGATCGTCGCATTGCTGGTCACCATCGGCATGTGGTTCGAGCGGTTCGTCATCATCGTCACCAGCCTCCACCGCGCGTTCATCCCCGGCGAGTGGCACATGTTCTACCCCACCTGGGTCGACATCCTGACCTTCGTCGGCTCGTGCGGCATCTTCCTCACGCTCTTCTTGCTGTTCCTGCGATTCCTGCCGATCTTCCCGATCGCAGAGATCAAGGCCATCCTGCCAGAGGCCGATCCGCACGGCCATGGCGATCACGGCCATGGTCACGGGCACAACCAAGCACACGGCCCCGGCGCGGGCGGCGTGGGCCACGGGGCCAGTGCCATCGACTCGGCCGACCCGGACGCACCCACCCAAGGGGAGGGCCACTGATATGGGCATCCTCGGTTTACCATCCAAGACCGACCACGGCTTCCGCACCCCCGACGGGGGCGTGATCCACGGCGTCATGGCCGAGTTCGACTCGGCCGCCGATGTCTACCACGCCGCCGAGAAGGTCCGCGACGCCGGCTTCCAGAAGTGGGACGTGTTCGCGCCCTTCCCCATCCATGGCATCGACGAGGCCATGGGCATGAAGCGCACCAAGCTGCCCTGGATCGTCGCCGGCGGCGCTATCACCGGCGTCAGCTTGGCGCTGCTCATGCAATGGTGGATGGGCGCCGTCGACTATCCGCTGGTCGTGCAAGGCAAGCCCTACGACGCGTGGGAGCCCTTCGTGCCGATCACGTTTGAGTTGGGCGTGCTGTTCTCGGCATTCTCGACCCTCATCGGCATGCTGGCCCTCAACGGGCTGCCGCGGTGGAACCACCCGCTGCTCAAGAGCGACCGCTTCCTACGCACGAGCGACGACGCGTTCGCCATCGTGATCGAGGCGGGCGATCCCAAGTTCCTGGGCGCCGAGACCGTGGACATGCTCCAGGGTCTGGGCGCTGGCCACGTCGAACTGGTGGAGGAGTGATCGGCATGGTCAAGACACCACGCACATCCGGCTTGTCCACCCGCTTCCCATCCGTGCTCGTCGTCGCTATCGCCGGCGTCGGCGTGGCGTCGATGCTGTCCGTGTCCGGCTGCCGAGGCGACCGCTCCGAAGAGTCGCCACGCCAGTTCTTCCCGGACATGGACGATTCACCGAAGTTCAAGCCCCAGGTCGAGACCGAGTTCTTTGCCGACAATCGGGCGATGCGTCCGCCGCCCGAGGGCACGGTTGCCTTCGGCGCCTTCACGTTCGTCGAAGAGTCCATCCGAGACGACGAGGGCTGGTCGACCAGCTTCCTGCGTGAGCGTGAAGACATGCTCCGCGCCGACGATCAGATGTACACCGGCCTCTCCGCCGATGGTGCGCCCGTGGCCATGATGCCTGCGGAGCTGACCAACGAGCTGCTCGCGCGTGGCGAAGAGCGCTTCAACATCTACTGCGCCGCCTGCCACGGCTACGCCGGCGACGGCCAGGGCATGGTCGGGCGGCGTTGGTCGGCCCCGGTGCCCAGCTTCCATGACGCGAAGTACAAGGACCGCGGCGTGGCCACCGGCACCGATGGGCACCTGTTCCACATCGCACGCAATGGCCTGAAGCATCCCGATGGCCGATACCGCATGCCCGGCTACGGCCATGCCCTGACCGTCGAGGATACGTGGGCCATCGTCGGGCACATCCGCGTGCTCCAGCAGACCTTCGACAACGATCCGCAATCCCTGCCCCCCGAGGCTCGGCAACAGCTCGAGTCCGGCGGCCGTCCGATGCAAGGGGGTGGCCAGTGAGCCACGTTGCAACCAACCAACCGATGGACCATGCCGGCCAAGCCGACGCGCCGGCCTACCTGCGCGATCCGGCCCTGCGCGACGCCAACATCACGCTCGAGCCTTCGAGCGTGGGGCTGGCGTGGAAGGCCCTGGTCGGCCTGGGCGTCATCGGCATCGCCGTGGCGATCCTGGGCGGCTTCGTGCTCGCCGGCGCCACGAGCGCCGATGCTGCAATAACCCACGTCAAGGGCATCCTGTTCATCGGCGTGCTCAGCGTGCTGGGCGTCAGCCTCGGCTCGATGTTCTTCATCATGATCAATGCCGTGGGCGGTGCCGGCTGGCACGTCACGATGAAGCGTCTGCTCGAGCAGGCCGCGCTGCTCATCTGGCTGCCGGTCGCGGGCGTCGTGCTCTTTGCGATCTCGGAGGTCATCTCGGTCTCGTCGGACGGGGCCGTCGGGGTCGTTTCAAGCTGGCTGAACCCGGTGATCCTTCAGGAAGAGTACTTCATCACCAAGAAGTACCCATACTTTGAGCCGGCCTTCGTCGCCGTACGGCTCGTGCTGTACGTCCTGGTGTGGGTGGGCATGTCCCGGCTGATCTGGGGACTCTCGCGCAAGCAAGAGCGCACCGGCAATCGCTGGCTGACCAACAAGCTGGCCTTCCATTCGGCTTGGGGCCTGGTGGTGATGGCGCTCGCGACGGCCTTCTTCGCCTTCGACTGGCTCAAGGCCCTGACCGACTACAAGTTCTTCAGCACCATGTGGGGCGTGTACTTCTTCGCGGGCAGCCTGTTCGTGACCTTTCCGGCCATGGCCTTGCTGATGACCTACATCCGCAGCAAGGGCAAGCTCGAGGGGCTCATCACCGCCGAGCACCACCACGACCTGAGCAAGTACATGTTCGGGTTCATCGTGTTCTGGGCCTACATCGCCTATAGCCAGTACTTCCTCATCTGGTACAGCCAGATTCCTGAAGAGACGACGTGGTACATGTACCGCAAGGAGTACTGGACCGAGTTGTCGGCCTTCCTGATCATCGGCCACTTCCTCATCCCCTTCCCGCTCATGCTGCTTCGCGGGCTGCGGCGCTCGGCTCTGGGTTATGGCCTCGTCGCCGGCTGGCTGCTGTTCATGCACGTGATCGATATGTATTGGATCATCCGTCCGTCGCTGGGGATCACCCTTGAAGACCGCGTGGGCGGGCTGCAGGGTGCCTGGGTCGACGTCGCGGGCATCGGTGGCGTGGTGGCCCTGTACACCGGCGTCCTGCTCTGGCGGCTGACCAAGGCCCCGCTTGTGAATCGCATGGAGCCGAGGATGCCCGAGGCCCTGAAGCACAAGAACTACATCTAAGCCGTTGTCAGCGATAGGCCTAGGGGCTTTCCGAGAGGGTTGAGCGAACGACTGAAGCCCGGAACAAAAACGACCGTACAGTAATTAATACTGCTCCGCAAGAATCGAAACGGAACCCGACATGAGCACGCACGAGCAAGGCCAAGGCCACCACGACGACTGGTTCGCGCATTCACGCGAAGAGGGCCTGCCCCAGCAAGAGCACGCCAGCCACGTGAACACGAAGGCGTTGCTGATTTTCTACATGGTCATGTTGGCGTTCGTTGTCGTCTCGGTCATCGCCGTCATGTTGTTCTTCCAGCGGTACGTGTTGAACGTTCGCCAGGACCGCACCGAGACGCTGATCCTGGCCGTCGAGGCCAACACGTACAAGGCCGAGACCCTTGAGTCCATGTCGCGATACGGCTCCTCGGGTCAGATTGTCGAGGGTGCCGCCCGTATCCCGCTCACCGAGGCCCGCCAGGAGGTCTTGCAGCAGTACGGCCAGTAGGGGGTTGCCGGGCCGACCAGGGCGCCAACGCACGCATCATGATGACGAACACACTGCACAAGCTGACCACCCTCGCGACGGCCCTCGGGCTATCGGCGGTGTGCGCTGCGCAGGTCATCGAAGACGAGGTGCCCGTCGAGGCGCGAGGCCTGGACATCGTCGAGAAGCTCGATGCCCAAGTCCCCCTTGACGCGATGGTGACCACCGTGCAGGGCGAAACCGTGCCGCTGGGTTCGTTCTTTGACAGCGAGGACGCGCCCGATCGCGGCCGGCCCACCATGCTTCTGTTGGTTTACTACGACTGCCCGGTGGCCTGCCCCGCCATGCTGGGGAACATGAACAGGGCCTTCAACGGCATCAACGACTGGACCATCGGCGACGAGTACAACGTCATCGCCATCTCCTTCGATCCCACGAACACGCCCGAGCAGGCCGAGCAGTACGCGATGCTGTACCGCTCGGGCTACGAGCAGAACGCGGACAACACGTCCACCGTGGCCGAGGGCTACCGGTTCTTGCGGGCCGGCGCCGACGATTCGCGCGCAATCGCCGATGCCGTGGGCTTCGGATTTCGCTATCTTCCAGAGGTCGATGAGTACGCGCACGCGACTGGCGCGGTGGTTCTCACGCCCGAGGGCAAGGTCTCGCGATACTTCTACGGGTTCGAGTACCCTGCCCGACAGGTTCGACTTGCCCTGCTTGATGCCGCCGACGGGCGCGTGGGCGCCAGCTTCGGCGATCGCGTCCTGCTGTTCTGCTTTACCTACGACCCCAACAGCAACTCGTACACGCTGGCCGCCTTTCGCGTGATGCAGGGCGCGGCCGTGATCATGATCGTGCTGGTGGCGGGGCTCATCGCCGGCTTGAAGATCAGCGAGCGTGTAAGCAAGACACGCGAACGGGCCAACACGACGGGAATTGAGCGCCGCGAGCCCACGGGGCCCGGCGTTGGAGTGCATGCATGATCGGTTTCCTGGCCAACATCCCTTCGACCGTCCTCTCGGCGCCGCTTGCGTCGGCCAGCCTCCAGGATCTGTTCTGGTTCGGCGGGCGTGGCTATACCGACGCAGCCCGGCAGGCCGACTGGATGTTCATGTTCATCTGGTGGCTCAGTGTCGCCTTCTTCGTGGTGCTCATGGCACTGATGGTCTGGTGGACGTTCGTGTACCGGCGCCGCAAGGGCAAGGCCGCCCCCGCGAGCCCCAGCCACAACACGCCGCTGGAGATCACCTGGACGGTGATCCCCACGATCTTCTTCGCCGTGATGTTCTTCGAGGGCTTCCGCGGGTACATCAACCTGAACTACGCGCCCACCGGCGCTATCGAGGCCAACCTCATCGCCTTCCAGTGGAGCTGGACGCTCGAGTATCCCGACGGCCAAATCACCACCGAGACGGCGATGAAGACCAGGGGCACACTGGCGGAGAACGACGAGGAAAACTTTAGTTCCAAGCCCGCGCCGGTCTGGTACTTCCCCGAGGGCGAGCCCGTGCTGCTGCGGATGACCAGCCGCGACGTAATCCACAGCTTCTGGATTCCCGACTTCCGCGTGAAGCAAGACATCTTCCCGAACCGCTACACCAGCTACACGTTCACGCCCGACGCGCTCACCGACTCGGCTCCGATCATGGAGGACGAGGAGCTGGGTGCCTTCCGCTATCGCGACCACATCCTGCTATGCGCCGAGTATTGCGGCAACGACCACTCCGAGATGGCCGGCGTCATCCGCATCGTGCCTCGGGACATCTACGAGGCCAAGCTGGAGATCTTCGGATCGCCCCGCGGCACGCTCGCCGAGCGCGGCCGGATCGTGGCCCAGCAGAACGGCTGCTTTTCGTGCCACTCGGTGGACGGCTCGAGCGGCACCGGCCCGACCTGGCTCAATCTGTACAACAACGAGCATCAGTACACCGACGGCAGCACGATCCTGGCCGACGACAACCACATTCGCGAGTCGGTGTACATCCCACAGGCGCACATCCGTGCGGGCTATCCGAATCAGATGGTCAGCTATCAGGGCGCCATCAGCACCGAGCAGATGGGCTGGCTCATCTCGTACATGAAGACGCTCAGCGAGGCCACGACCGATGCCGAGCTGGCCGCCACGCAGGTCGATCCCGACGCCGAGGCGTCCGATGATGGCCAGAGCGGCGAGGGCGATGTTCAGGATGTGCAGCAGCCAGAGGGTCAAGAAGCCCAAGGCCAGCCGGGCGAGACGATGGAAGGAACACCCAGCGATGGCTAAGCACACCGCTGTCGACAGCTTGTTTGGAGGCGCACGATGAGTTCGCTTGACACCCACAGCGGTTCGGCCCCCCAACTCGGGGGCGACCATCACGGGTCGTACCTGACCTCGAAGGGTGGGCTCTGGGCCGATATCACCAACTGGGCCACCACGGTCGATCACAAGAAGATCGGCGTGATGTACTTGGTCGCCCTGCTGACCCTGTTCTTCCTGGGCGGGGTCATGGCGCTCGCGGTGCGCATCGAGCTTCTCGAGCCCGCGCGCATCATCACCAACGCCGCCGGCGAGACGGTGACCACCGGGCAACGCCTGGCCTTCTTGGCCAATGACGGCGCGACGGCCAACAACATCTACAACCGCGCCATGACCCTGCACGGCGCGATCATGACCTTCATGTTCATCGTGCCCGGTATTCCTGCCAGCCTGGGCAACTTCTTCCTGCCGCTGATGATCGGCGCCAAGGACGTGGCCTTCCCGCGCCTGAACCTGGGGAGCTGGTACGTCTACGTCTTCGGTTCGCTGTTTGCCTTGGCGTCGGCACTCGTCGGCGGCATCGATACGGGATGGACGCTGTATACACCGTATTCAACCATGACCGACGCCGACCACTGGCGGTTGGTGGCGATGGTGACCGGTGTGTTCATCATGGGCTTCAGTTCCATCATGACCGGGCTGAACTTCGTGGTCACCGTGCACAAGCTGCGTGCGCCCGGGATGGGCTGGTTCGACATGCCGCTGTTCGTGTGGGCTATCTATGCCACGGCCATCATCCAGGTGCTGGCCACCCCGGTCATCGGCATCACCACGCTCATGCTCATCTTCGAGCGGCTATTCAACTTCGGCCTGTTCGACCCGCGCATGGGCGGCGATCCGGTGCTGTTCCAGCACTTCTTCTGGTTCTACAGCCACCCGGTGGTGTACATCATGATCCTGCCAGCCTTCGGCGTGATCAGCGAGACCATCACCTGCCACGCGCGCAAGCCCATCTTCGGGTATCGCTCGGTGGCCTTTGCCTCGCTGGGCATCGCCGCGGTGAGCTTCCTGGTGTGGGGCCACCACATGTTCACCAGCCAGGGCGAACTGACGGCAGCCATCTTCAGCTTCCTGACCTTCTTCGTGGCAGTGCCCACCGCCATCAAGGTCTTCAACTGGATTGCCACGCTCTACAAGGGTTCGATCGTCTTCAACACGCCCATGCTCTACACCCTGGGCTTCCTGTTCTTGTTCACCATCGGCGGTCTTACGGGCTTGCCCCTGGCGACGCTGTCGACGGACATGCACCTGCACGATTCGTACTACGTGGTGGCCCACTTCCACTACGTGATGTTCGGCGGCACGGTCATCGCGCTTCTCGCGGGCTTGCACCACTGGTGGCCCAAGATATTCGGCAAGATGTATGCCGAGGCGCCCGCTCAGATTGGCTTTTGGCTCATCTTCCTGGGCTTTAACACCACGTTCTTGATCCAATTCATCATGGGTGCCCACGGCATGCCTCGCCGATATGCCAGCTACCCCGACGAGTTCCAGTGGATGCACGTGATCTCGACCGTCGGCTCGTGGATGTTGTTGGCCGGCTTCCTCGTGCACCTGTTCACGTTCATCCACTCGCTGCTGCAGGGCAAGCCCGCCGGGGCCAACCCCTGGGGCGGCCTGACGCTCGAATGGCACGCCGACAGCCCGCCGGACGAGCACAACTTCGCCCACGAGCCCATCGTCAAGCACGGGCCGTACGACTACGACACGGTCGTGCCTCCACACGTCGATCCGGCGGACTACCCGCTGCCCGACAAGCCGGCCTCGCACTAGGGCAGCCTGGTACTCAGGCGGCATGCCACCGATTCATGCGTCGATTCGCAAAGAGCAGAACCGAGAGCCACCCATGAGCAGCATCAATCCAACCCAAGGCGGCAAGCTCGGAGCCCAATCGGACGGCCCCGTCCTTCCGCACGACACCATCGAGAAGGGCCACCACTGGCGGGCCAAGGACGACGAGTTCGACGCCGGCAAGCTGGGCATGTGGCTGTTCCTGGGCACCGAGGTGCTGCTGTTCGCCGGCCTCTTCTGCGGCTACGCGATCATGCGCATGCTCTACCCAGAGGCGTTTGCCAACGGGTCGCACTATCTCAACTGGCGGTGGGGTGGGCTCAACACCCTCGTGCTGCTGTGGTCGAGCTACACCATCGCGTCGGCCATCCGCCACACGCAGCTCGGCAACCGCGGCTGGGCCACCATCAATCTGGTCATCACCTGGTTCTGCGCCCTGTTCTTTATCCTCATCAAGTTCATCTTCGAGTACGCGCCCAAGTGGGCCGAGGGCAAGCGACCCGGCGTGCTGTTCGACTACGCCTACGCCCAGCACCCCATGGAGCCCATGTGGTGGTCGCTCTACTACGCGGCCACGGGCATCCACGCCTCGCACGTCATCATCGGCATGGGGCTCATCGGCTGGCTGATCTACAAGAACATGAGGGGCTGGTACGGACCCAAGAACTACCTCGCGATGGAGAACGTTGGGCTCTACTGGCACATCGTCGACCTCATCTGGATCTTCCTGTTCCCGCTGCTCTATCTCATCCACTAGATCGCCGGTGACGACTCGCATTCACGCCCGCTGATGGAACCAGACATGAGCCACGACACGACCCAACCACACGACCGGCCCGATCCCTCCCAGATGACCGAGGCCGAGTATCAGGATTACATGGCCGATCCGCACGCGTTCCACCCCGAACATCACGGGTCGGGCGAGCACGGCGGAGATGGCGAAGGACACCACGTTACCAGCCTGCTCCTGCTTCGTGTCGTGCTTGGCATCCTCGTGCTGTTCACTATCCTGACGGTGGCCGCATCTCGCTTGGAGATCTGGGCCGCGGGCGTATTCGAATTGCAGATTCCCGCGTTGGTGAACGTATTCATCGCGATGAGCATCGCCACGATCAAGGCCACGTTCGTCGTAGCCATATTCATGCACCTGAAGTGGGACAACCGCCTGAACCTCATCGTCTTCCTCTTCACGCTCATGGGCGTGGGGCTGTTCATCGGCCTGACCGCACTCGACCTGGGACATCGCAACGAGATCTACGACTGGAAGGCCAAGCAAATCCAGCCCGGCGGCCTGGGGAACTTGACCCGTGGCGAGGACGAGACCATCTCTGTAGCGATCGTCGAGCACGCGCGCAACAAGGCCATCCAGAAGTATGGCGAGGAAGAGTTTGCCAAGAAGCTCGCCGAGAAGCACGACCATCACGGACATCACGAGCCGCTGCGGTCGGCCAATCGCAGCCGAGCCACCCACGGGTTGACCGTTGGCCTGTTTGGTGCAGGCGAGCCCGATGCCCACGACGACAAGTCGGACCACGGAGGCGATCACTAACGTCGAGACCGGCCGCCTTGCGCCGCCGCTTCGACGCATCCAAATCGAATGGAAGACACGAACACACGCCCGTTGGTCACCCGCAAGCCCTTCGCCTGGCATCGTGGTCGTTCTGTGTGGCTGGCCGTCTTCCTTGTCAGCCTGGTCGCCGTCGTCATCCTGGGATACCAGATGGCCCAGCGGCTTGACGCGTACAACGACGATTTGGGCAGAGAGCTCTACGTCTTCCAACCCATCACGGCCCGCGCGTTCTTGTGGGACGACACCGAGGTGACCTTCACCGACGAGGTCGACGCCGACGGCGCCGACGTAGTCGTCCTTCGCTACGGCGACGATGAGGTCCGCCTGCGTTCGGGGCTTCGGTCTCTGCCGAGCGCCGTGCCGGGCCTGCAGCGTCACGAGGCATGGCTCAAGGTGCTGCGCATCGCACCGCGCGGGGGCATGTCCATTGAGGAACTGCAAGCCGCCATCGATGCCGGAACCGCCGACGAGCGTCTGGCCGTCGTCGTTCGTCTCCAGAGGCCTGGCGTCGACCAAGACAGCTTCGGCCAGGTCATGCGCGGGGACTGGCGATTCCAGTTCATCGAGCTGCTGCCCGAGGGCGGCTTCAACGAAGAGGTTCTGCGCTTCCCCGAAACCGATCGATCCTTCAACCGCCGCATCAACCAGGCCCGCCGCGCGGGCGAGCCCATGCCCGAGCGCCGTGACGACGAACTCGTCTTCGGCACATGGCAGTTCGACGCATCGCTCATGGTCATGCCCAAGAGCGGACCGCCCGCGCCGCAGTTTGGTCGCGGCGCCATGGACGCCCTCGGCTGGACTCTGCCCGTGGCCACCGTGCTGTTCTTCTCGATGGCTATTTCGCTGGCGATGGCCTTCGCGCCCGAGCGCGCCGATCCGCAGATGACGCAAGATGGCGTGCCGAACGAGCAAGACCCAGACGCGATCGGGTAGCTCTTGTCAGCCTGATTGGGAGGGACTGGGTACTTCGCCAGGCAGTTGGTCGATAACCCAAGGCCAAGCCAGAATGATCCCCACCAGCAGCGCGAGCAGCAACGCCCAGAAAATCATCGCGTAGGTGCTGCCTTTCTCGGCCCGGCGACTGTTGTACACCGTGAACGGGCCGACGCCCTGCAAGCGGAACATCGCCATCGCGCTGAGATTGATGCAGATGACGTTGGTTGCCGTGAGCATCAACGCGCCCATCGCCTGTGCGATCGACGCTTCTTTACTGACCAGCAGCAGGCCGAAGCTCACCAGCGGCGGAAGCAGTGCGACGGCCACCATCACGCCCACGAGCGCGGCCGGTACGCCCGTCGTCGCCGCGAGCGTGCCGGCCGCTCCAGCGCCGAGTGCAATCGCGATGTCGCTCGGCCTCGGGGTGGTGCGGGAGAGAATCTCGGGCGTCTGCGGGTCGACCTGTGCGACGAGTCCGAACACGATCGACAGCAACGCCGCGAGCCCCACGCCCACGACATTGGTCACCAGGGCCTTGCGAGCCAGCTTCAGGTCGCCGATGGTCAGGGCAAGGGCGAGGGCAAGATTGGGTCCGAGCAACGGGGCTATCACCATGGCGCCGATGATGACCGCCGCGCTGCTCTGGACCAGACCGGCAGCGGCCACGACGGTCGAGAGCAAGACCATCGCATAGAACACGCGACGATTCCCTGCTCCGGCCGATACCTCGCTGACCAACTCGTCGCTGGCCACGCGTCCCCCAAAGAACGCGCGGCGTTTGGGATGATCGTCTTCATCCTCGTCGACCTGTGGCGAGGGTGGGGGGCCTTCCTCGATCTGCGGGCGGGTAGCCTCGATGGCCTCGAGGATCAACCGAAAGCCCTCGACCGCGGCGTACTGCGAATCCAGCTTGCGGACCAAGTCGTCGCAGTCCTCCTTCACGAGGACAACGCTGACCCTCACCCGACCATCGTCGATTGGCTCCACCCACAAGCTGCTGGGATCGCGTCTGCCGACGATCTCGATGACCTCGACATCGTGTCGCTTTGGAAGGACGATCTGAAGCAGTCGGAGCGCCATGGTGGATAAATGCTACGCGGAAGTATCTCAGCGAGCAGACGCTTTCGAACCAAGGCCAAGGGATTCTTGCTTGGCGTGCCACTCGGCGACTTCGCGCGTGTTATCGCTGTCGAGTTCGCCGGCCCCACCTCGGGCCAGGTCGGCAATCGCGTCGATCTCCAGCCGCGTGAGCCGCATGCTCTCCATGTGGTAGTCACGCCAAGCCTCCATGGTCACGGGCACGATGGGCGCAATCAGGTCATGCATCGCCTGCGCATATTCGCGGATCTCCTTCTGCGCGTGCGCATCGAGCCGAAGCTTCAGGAACCGCAGAATGTTGTGCAGGTCGCACTTCCAATACCACTGCGTGAACTGACTCGTCGGCAGCCCAATACGCGCCAGCTCTCGGCTCACGTCCTTGTCGACGAGCGACTCATACGACGCGTACAACGCCTCGACTTGGTCGAGATAGGCCACAAACTCCTCGGCGGTCTCGAGATCCTTTGCATCGGTCGTATCGAACAGGTCTTCGCCGCCTTGCCGGTTGCTGGAACTCTGCTTGCGCACCGCGTCGATGGGGAGGCGAAAGAACCGATCGGGCATCACCG
>JGI12109J20283_10342701_pt1 | contig 15077 bp, 9 predicted proteins | sample ElkSlonscriptome_12_FD_20283 | JGI IMG/M metagenome (IMG submission 20283) | reverse complement strand
GATCGACCGCTCGTGCTGCTTTCATATATCAGCGCTCCCGCACCGGGTCCCTCGACGCCGCCTCCTTCTACTAGCAGCACGCTGCGTCCCCGGTTTGCCAGTTCCAGAGCCAATACGATTCCAGCGGGTCCAGCTCCGGCGATTGCGACGTCGGCTTGTAGCGTATCGGGGAGTTTAGTCGCGGCGTCTGTGATCAAGAGATTGACCGTTGGGAAATGATGGCAGGAAGATTGTAACCTTGGATTCCGATGATAAGTGAGTCTGCAGCAAATCGATGGACGCCCCAGGTTGCGGTCGCGAATAGCAAGTCTGGTGCCCCGAATTCAAATCCACGGGTGAGTAGCGATGGCATGACCAAAAATGAACCACATGATGACCTCGCCTGGATGGAACGAGCGCTAACGCTGGCCGCAGAGGCCGAGCGTCTCGGGGAGGTGCCTGTTGGGGCTGTCCTGGTGCGTGATGGCGAAATCCTGGGGCAGGGCTGCAACACGATGATTGGCAACCGCGACCCTTCGGCCCATGCCGAGATCAATGCCCTGCGCATGGCTTGCCGGACCGAGGACAACTATCGCCTGCCCGGCTCGACGCTCTATGTCACGCTGGAGCCCTGCAGCATGTGCGCCGGCGCCATCGTGCTGGCCCGTGTCGAACGCGTGGTGTTTGCGGCGAGTGACCCGCGCACCGGAGCGGCTGGATCGATGTTCCAGATTCTCGACCATCCTGAGTTGAATCATCGCTGCCGGATCGAAGGCGGGCTCCTGGCCGACCGCAGTTCGGAACTGCTCAAGGCGTTTTTTCGACGCCGACGCCGCATGGGCAAGTAGGACTTCTGGCACAGGCTCGGCGCCTGCCAAGTGGTATCATGCTCGGCGTTTAAGACGTTCGAACCCCGTTCAGGATTCTAATTCTATGAAGACCCCATTGATTTCCCTTTCTCTGGCGCTTGCCGGCCTCGGGCTCGTTGCCTGCTCGCAATCGGACGAGCCGGCCGCACCGGAGCCGATCGTGAGCGAAGCAGAGACGCAAGCTGAGGCTGCGCCGGCAGCTGCTGACGAGCCTGTCGAGACCGTCAATCCTCTTCTGGTAGACAGCCCCCATCCGCATGGTTTCCCGCCGTTTGACAAGATCGGCAACGAGCACTTCCAGCCGGCCATGGAGCAGGGCATGGAGGAGCATCTGGCAGAGGTTGAGGTCATCGCGACCAATCCGGAGCCGCCGACCTTCGAGAACACCATCACCGAGATGGAAAAGGCCGGCCAGACCCTGCAGTACGTGATGCGAGTCTTCAGCGCGCGGGTCGGCGCCCATACCAATGAAGAGCTCCAGGCCGTTCAGCGTGAAATGTCACCGCGCCTGGCCGCTCATTCGGACGCTATCTCGCTGAACCCGGAGCTTTTTGCGCGCATTGAAGCGCTCTACAGCGACCGCGAGTCCCTGGATCTGGACGCTGAATCGCTGCGCCTGCTCGAGCGCTACCACCGCAATTTCGTGCGAGCTGGCGCGCAGCTCGACGATGCGCAGAAAGAAGAGCTCAAGGCGATCAATTCCGAACTGGCCGAGCTCGGCACCGAATTCAGCCAGAAGGTGCTGGCCGAAGTCAACGACTCCGCCGTAGTCTTCGATACCGCTGATGCTCTGGACGGTCTGACCGAATCCCGGATTTCAACGGCCGCCAGCGTGGCCGCCGATCGCGGCCTCGACGAGGGCAGCTACGTGATCACGCTGCTCAATACATCGGGCCAGCCGCCGCTCAGCTCCCTGACCGACCGTGGGGCGCGCGAGCGCATTCATACGGCATCGCTCAACCGAGGTAGTCGCGGTAACGAGAACGACACCACGGGCATCGTCAGCCGCGTGGTCGAGCTGCGCACCCGTCGCGCCAACATGCTGGGCTACGACACCCACGCTGACTACAGCCTGGAAGTCCAGACCGCCGAAAGCGTCGAGAACGTCAACGAAATGCTGTCGGGGCTGGCCCCGGTGGCCGTGGCAAGTGCCCGTCGTGAAGGCGACGCCATCCAGGCCAAGATCAACGAGATCGAGGACGAGCCCTTCGAGCTGGCTTCCTGGGATTGGTCCTACTACGCCGGCATGGTCAAGAAGGATCTGTATGACTTCGACGACTCTGAAGTCCGTCCGTATTTCGAGATGAATAACGTGCTGGTCAACGGCGTGTTTTTCTCAGCCCAGCGTCTGTTTGGTGTGACATTCGAGGAACGCCCCGATCTTCCGACCTATCATCCGGATACGCAGGTGTGGGAAGTGTTCGAAGAAGACGGCTCATCACTGGGCTTTTTCATCACCGACTTTTACGCGCGTTCCAGCAAGCGCGGTGGTGCCTGGATGAACTCCTACCGCGTCAATTCGGGTTTGCTTGGCGGCTCACCGGTGGTTGGAAACCACTTGAACGTGCCCAAGCCGCCGGAAGGTGAACCGACGCTGCTGACCTGGGATGAAGTGACCACCATGTTCCACGAATTCGGTCACGCGGTCCATGGCCTGTTCTCGGATGTCCATTACCCGACCTTCGCTGCTACCAGCGTGCCGCGTGATTTCGTCGAGTACCCCTCGCAGGTCTACGAGGTCTGGGCTTCCTGGCCGGAAGTACTGTCGAACTACGCCAAGCACTATGAGACCGGCGAGCCCATTCCGATGGAACTGCTCGAGCGCGTGATGGAGTCGGAAATCTTCAACGAAGGCTTCCGGACCACCGAGTACCTGGCCGCCGCGGTCCTCGATCAGGCCTGGCATCAGATGGCGCTCGAGGACATTCCATCGGGCGATGAGGCCATGGACTTTGAAGCCCGTGTGCTGGCTGATGCAGGCTTTGACTACGACCCGGTCCCGCCACGCTATCGTACGCCGTACTTTTCACACATGATGGGCGGCTATTCGGCCGGTTATTACAGCTATATCTGGTCCGAAGTGCTGGATGCCGAAAGCGTCCTTTGGATCCGTGAGAACGGCGATTTCGACCGAGAAACCGGTCAGCATTTCCGGGACACGATTCTGTCGCGTGGCGGCAGCCGGCCGGCGATGGATCTGTTCATGGACTTTGCCGGAAAAGAGCCGCAGCTAGAACCGCTGCTGGAGCGACGCGGATTGCTAGAGGAGTAGGCGGCTTCCGGCGCTTTTGCGCCAGTGGCTTTGATGAGACGCCGTCCTTGGGGCGGCGTTTTCTTTTGCCTGTCGGTGAGACCAGTGGGGCGTGCCTGGCGGCGCTGCCTTTTGACTCGCATCCCGCGAAGCGCAATAAACGACGCGCCTTCATTGCAAGCAGCGCAGAAACAACTAGCCCTCCAGAGCACCGCCGCCTGATGAATCAGTCACCCGGCCTGTTATTTCGAAGCCATGTCCTCGAGTAGGTCTTCTTCCTGATAGCCGGGGTTGTTGACCCGTGTGGTGACTTGATGGGCGTGCATCAGATCGTCGCCCGGAGGCCTGATCAAGGACTCGGCGTCGGCGGGCTCGCCGCTGAGCCAGGTCTCCCAGTCGTCTTCCTTGATCATGACCGGAGCGCGATGGTGGCCGATGTCGGTCAGAAGCTGGTTGGGTTCAGTGGTGACAATAGTGAAGGACTCGAGATCAGAGCCGTCAGGCAGAGTGCTGCGGTCCCAGAGGCCGGCCATGACTAGAAATTCGTCGTGTTTGGGCAGGATCCGCCAGGGCTGCTTCGGTTTACTGCGCTGGTCCCATTCGTAGAACCAGGATGCGGGGACTAAGCAGCGACGCTGCTGCTTCCAGGCACCGCGGAAGGTCGGCTTTTTGCCGACGGTTTCGGAGAAGGGTACGCCGTCCTCCGAGCGGCAGTTGGCGGTCGAGAATTTCGGCAGCTCGCCCTTAAGCCAGGCAGGAATCAGCGGCCAGACCAGGCCGGCAGCTTCACGGCCGGCGGGTTGAGCGCGAACGATCGGAACCCGCGACCAGTGGACCTGATCGCCGGACTTCCAGCTCGGGCTGAGGTTGAGCACGCGAATGCCGTCCTCTGGCACGGGATCCGAGAGCTTGAAAGTCTCCCAGAGTTGTTTCCAGCTGTAGGCTATTCCGACGCGTCCGCACATGGTCGGCAGTGTAGCGAATGGTTTGGATGTTCGCTGCGCGGATAAGAGCGTTTCGCCGTCGCTTCGCTTGCACGGCGAGTTTCTTTTGGATCGTCTGCCAAAAGAAACTCGCTCAGAAAGCGCGGAACGCGCGTGAGCGAAGGCCTTTGACCTTCATTCCGCAAAGCGGAATCCAACCAAGCGCCTTTGAGTTTCCAAAGCCTCGCGCAGCGAAACCCCCGCCCACTTCAATGAAAATCCCGCGAAGGACTCCGCAGCCGCGCCAGGCGATGATCCTCACAGACCAGGTGGCGCGCAATCAGATGCTGCGTACCTTTTGCGTTCTGCAGCGTGCCGGCGACGCGCAACAGCTGCCCCTCGAGAACCTCCTTGCGATAGCGCTCGAGAAGCTTGGGCCAGACGACCACGTTGATGATGCCGGTTTCATCTTCCAGTGACAGGAAGACCACGCCAGAGGCGGTGCCCGGGCGCTGGCGGTGGGTGACGAGGCCGACGGCCTGGACTCGGCTGTCGTTAGCGACGGAAACCAGCTCGCGCGCCTGCTTCAGGCCGCGGCCCAGCTGGGGTCGGACAAGGGCGGCAGGATGGTGGTCCAGGCTCAGGCCCGTGCTGGCATAGTCGTCGAGCAGGCTGTCCTGTTGACTCGGGGGGCGGATCGTGACGCGTTCCTCGCGAACCTCGCAATCGGCCAGCAGGTCGCCCTGTCGCCGGGCGGCGAGCGCGTCCCAGCGGGCGCGCCCGCGGTGGCCGGCGAGGCCCTTGAGGGCACCGCCGTCGGCCAGGGCGCGCACCTGGCTTCGGTCCAGGTCGGCTCGCTCGACCAGGTCCTGGACGCTGCGAAACGAGCGCGTTCGCCGCGCCCGCACCAGCCGCTGGCCGGCGTCTTCCTTGAGGCCTTTGATCATCCTCAGGCCCAGACGTATGCCGTCCAGCGCCGGGTCGTTTGCTGCCGCCTGGCCGCCCTTCTGAGCCAGAGCGCTGTCCCAGACGCTGAAGCGGACGTCCAACGGCCAGACGCGGACGCCATGGCGACGGGCGTCGTTGACGATCTGTGCCGGGGCATAGAAGCCCATCGGCTGGCTGTTGAGGAGGGCACAGGCAAAGGCTGTCGGATGGTGGCACTTCAGCCAGGCCGAGAAATAGGTCAGCAGGGCGAAGCTGGCGGCGTGGGACTCGGGGAAGCCGTAGTCGCCGAAGCCCTTGATCTGGGAGAAGATTCGATCGGCGAAATCCGGCGGGTAGCCGCGCCGGGACATGCCGGCCATCAGCTTGTCGCGGAACGGTTCGAGGCCGCCGCGGCGCTTCCAGGCGGCCATGGCTCGGCGCAGCTGGTCGGCTTCGCCCGGCGTAAAGCCAGCGGCGACGATCGCGATCTGCATCACCTGCTCTTGGAAGATCGGGACACCCAGCGTACGTTTCAGCACCTTCTCCAGGTCGGGCGAGGGGTAGCTGACCTGGCTCGGATCGGCCCGCCGTTCCAGGTAGGGATGGACCATGTCGCCCTGAATCGGCCCGGGGCGGACGATGGCGACCTCGACGACCAGATCATAGAAGCAGCGCGGCTTGAGCCGCGGCAGCATGGCCATCTGGGCCCGCGATTCAACCTGGAACACGCCGACCGCGTCGCCGGTGCTGAGCATGGCGTAGGTTGACGGATCTTCGCGTGGGATAGAACCCAGGTTCAAGGAACGAGGTTCAAGGTTCAAGGAATCAGGATTCGAGTCCTGGTCTGTCGGCTGATCCGATAGCTCTTGTTTGCCCCGTGCCTTGAGCCCTTCGCCTTGCGCCTTTCGCCTTACGCCTTCATTGATGTAATCCATCGCCTTGCGGATCACCGTCAGCATCCCGAGCGCCAGGCAGTCGACTTTCAATAGGCCCAGCGTTTCCAGGTCGTCCTTGTCCCACTGAATAATGGTGCGATCGGCCATGGCGGCGTTTTCGACCGGCACCAGCTCATACAGGGGCTCGTCGCTGATAACCATGCCGCCGACGTGCTGGGAGAGGTGGCGCGGACGTCCTACGAGCTGGCGGGTCAGATACAGGAGCTGGCGAGTCACGGTCGCGTCCGGGTCGAAACCGCATTCGCGCAGGCGCTTAGGCCAGTCCTCGGGCTGATCCCACCAGGCCAGTGAGCTGGTGAGGCGGTTCATCCGCACGGGATCCAGGCCCAGGGCCCGGCCAACGTCTTTCAGCGCGCTCTTGGGCCGATAGCTGATCACCGTGGCGGCCAGCGCGGCGCGGTCGCGACCGTATTTGTCGTAGATGTACTGCAGCACCTCTTCGCGCCGCTCGTGCTCGAAATCCACGTCGATGTCGGGCGGTTCGTTGCGTTCCTTTGACAGGAAGCGCTCGAACAACAGCTGCTGCTTCGAGGGGTCGACTTCCGTGACGCCCAGGCAGTAGCAGACGGCTGAGTTGGCGGCCGAGCCGCGGCCCTGGCAGAGGATGCCGCGCGAGCGTGCGAAGCGCACGATGTCGTGCACGGTCAAGAAAAAGGCCTCGACGCCCATGTCCTCGATCAGCGCAAGCTCACGTGCGACCAGGGCCTGGACCGCGTCGGGGACGCGTTCGCCGTAGCGCTCGCGCATGCCGGCCAGCGTGAGCTGGCGCAGATGGCGGGCGGGTGTGAGCGGAGCGGGAGCGAGCTCGCGCGGATAGCGGTAGCTGAGCTGACCCATGCCGAACTGGCAGCGGTCGGCCAGCTCGACCGTCGCGTTCAGCCAGGCTTCGGGGTAGATCTTTTCCAGCGTGCTGATCGGTCGCAGGTGACGCTCCGCGTTGGCCGCTAGGGCCAGGCCGCAGTCGCGCAGGGGGCGCTGGCAGGCGAGAGCGCTCATCACATCGCCCAGGGGGCGTTGATCGCGCGTGGCCATGCGAACGTCGCCGCAGGCCAGGCGCGGGATGCGGTGCTGGTCGCCGAGACGATCCAGGGCCTGAAAAAGACGCCGCTCCAGGGGCTGCAGCAGGCGTGTCGCACCGAGCCAGAGCCTTGCTCCGAAGCGCGGCTTGAGAAGCGCGGCCTGGGCATGCCAGGCGTCGAGCTGGAGCGGTGAGTCGTGTTCGCCGCTGGCCGCGGCCAGGTCGGGCAGCCAGATGGCGAGGACCTGGTCGAGGGTCTCGTCGAGATCGTCCAGCCGGACTTCATAGCGCCCCTTGGGTGCCCGTCGACGCGCGCTTGTGATCAGGCGGCAGATCTGGCTGTAGGCGGTCTGGTTCGGCGCCAGCAGCACCAGCCTGAGCCCTTCTCGTTCAAGAGCGAATTCACTGCCGACGATGAGCTTCATGCCGCAGTCACGGGCGGCCTCGTGGGCCCGCACCACGCCGGCCATCGAGCACTCGTCGGTCAGGGCCAGGGCCGCGTACCCCAGCGCGCTTGCACGCTGGACGAGTTCCTGGGGCAGGGCCACGCCGCGTCGGAAGCTGAAAGCGCTCAGAGTATGCAGTTCGGCGTAGGCGGGCATGGCCTGAGTATAACTGTATAAATAAACAGTTTGTCGAGCCCCTGACTCGCCCTGCCAAGCGGTCGATCGGCTCCCTTCGACGCCGGCCTGTGGCACACTGGCAACCCGTTTCCAGCAAGGCCACGCCACGTGCTTGAACCGTCTGACGATGCTGCCCAGGGTGATGTCACCCAGCTTCTTTCCGAGCTGAAGGGTTCACCCGATCTGATGGACCATATCCTGCCGCTGATCTACGATGACCTGCGTCAGGTGGCGCGCTGTCAGCAGGCGCGGATGGGCGCCAGCCCCACGCTTCAGACTACGGAACTGGTCCACGAGGCCTTCATCAAGCTCCGGCAGGCCTCCGGCCAGCCAATCCACAACCGCCTGCATCTCAAGCGCCTGTCCTATCTGGCCATTCGCCAGCTCATCGTCGACCACGCGCGCGGAAAGCTGGCCGCCAAACGCGGCTCGGGGCAGACGCCCGAGCAGCTCGAGGACGATCGAGTCGCCGATCCGACGAGCCACGACGAATCCGCCGTGCTCCAGATCAACGAAGCGCTGGAGCGCCTCGAGCAGAGCAGCCCGGAGCTGGCCGAGGTGGTGATCGCACGCTTTTTCGGTGGCTACACCGCCGAAGAAATTGCGGAAATGCTCGAAATTTCCGTTCGCACCGTTCAGCGTCACTGGGAGCGGGCCCGCGCCTGGATGCTGATGGATATGCAGGAAAACGGCTGACCATGTCCGCTTCGACAAGTCGACCGCGCGGCGGCCGCCTGACACCGACTCGTCGGCGGCTGCTCGATCAACTCTTCGACCAGGCCCTCGAGCGCGAGGGCGAGGATCGCCAGGCCTACGTTCGGCGCTGCGTCGAGCGCGCGCCGCGTCTCGGATTCTGGCTCGAACGCCTCCTCGCTGCCGGTGCGGCACCTGACAGCGCCATCGACCGATCGGCGCGCGGTCTGGTCGGTGAGGCCCTGGCCGAGCGTACGGATCTGTTCCCGCGGACCCTGGTCCGCGGCACCCGCATGGGCCCGTGGCGCATTCTGGCGCGGATCGGGGCCGGGGGGATGGGCGAGGTCTACCACGCCGAGCGCGCCGATGGTGCGTTCCAGATGCAGGTCGCGATCAAGCTGATTCGGTCTCGGCAGGACAAGCTTGCGCGCCTCCTCAAGACCGAGCGCGAACTGCTCGCCCGCCTCAGCCACCCTGGAATCGCGCGCCTGATCGACGGCGGCATGGCCGACGACGACAGACCGTATCTCGTCATGGAGTGGGTCGACGGCCGCACTCTGGGTGAATGGATTCACGGCAGTGATATCGGCTCCTCGACCTGCCTGAGCATTTTCGCCCAGGTCTGTGAGGCGGTCGCCTTCGCGCATCGCTCGCTGGTGGTGCACGGCGACATCAAGCCGGCCAATATTGCCGTGGGGCGCGACGGTCAGGCTCGACTGCTCGATTTCGGCGTTGCACAGCTCCTCGATGCCACAATCGACTCGCGCATGCCCAGTGCCATGACGCCGAGTTTTTCGGCGCCGGAGCAGCTTCGGGGGGAGCCCGTATCGACGGCCAGCGATATCTTCAGCCTGGGCGCCGTTCTGCGCTGGATGCTGCGTGAACCGGCCCCCGTGGATGGGGCCAGCGGAAAGGCGCGCCTGCGCTCGATCTGGAGCGGATTCCGTCGCCTGGCCGATCTCGACGCCATCGTCGCTCGCGCCACCGCCGATAGCCCGGAACAGCGCTACCCGACGGTCAACGCGCTGCTCCAGGACATCGAGCGTCTGCGGCACGATCGGCCCGTAAAGGCGCGGCGCCTGTCTCCGCTGGAAGTGCTGCGACTCTGGGTGCGGCGGCACCGGCCCATGGCGATTATCGGCAGTCTGGCCCTGCTGTTGCTGGTCAGTGGCGTGTCGGCGCTGGTCTGGCAGGCCCGGGTCGTGGCGCAGGAGCGTGACGTCGCGCGGCACGAGGCCGATGTGACCCTGGCGGTCAAGGATCGACTGGTCGTGCTGTTCAGAGAGGTCAGCCAGCTCAGCGGCAGCGATGAGCTCAGCGCACGCGAGCTGCTCGACGAGACCGCCCTGGCGGCCGAGGACTGGCTTCAGAACGATCCGGAAACGCTGGTAGAAATCCGCATGGCCCTCGCCGAAATTCTTATTTCACTCGACGATTGGGCCTCGGCGGAGCCGCTTCTTACGCAGAGCCTCGAGCAAATCAACCAGCTCGACGGCCTAGCCGCCTACTCATCACCCGCCCTGCGTGCCAAGGTGAAACACAACCTGGCGCTGGTGCGGCACCGCCAGGGGGCGATCGATGAGGGCTTCGAGCTTGCCGACGAAGCCGTTCGCATGATCGAATCCTCCGCCGGCGATCATTCCGAACGCCTGTCGAATTCGCTCCAGACCCGCGGTCGTCTGAAGCGCTTGCGGGGCGACTGGGAGGGCGCCGTCGATGACCTCCAGCGCGCCCGGACTCTGGCCCAGAACGCCTCGACGGGTCCCCGTCCAATGCTCGCCTGGGCGGAATCGAACCTGGCTGCAACCTACATCATGGGCGGCCGATTCCACGACGCCGTCAGGCATATGGAGGCTGCCGAAGCCCTCTGGCTGTCCTTAGGGCGCGGCGAATCCCCCGATGCCATGTCGAACCTGCAAAACCTGGCCGTGGTCCTGGATCGCCTGGGTCGAGCCGATGAGGCGGCGGCGCGCTTCGAGCGCATCATCGAGCTGCGACGCGAACGGCTCGGCGGGTCTGGCGCGCTGGCCGCAGCGATGGCTCAGTATGCGCGTCTGCTGCTGGTGCGGGGCGAACTGGATCGCGCCGAGGACCTGCTCGAATCGGCTCGCCGCATGATGCAGCGTTTCGTCGGCGCCGACACGCCGGACTACGCCAGCGCGCTCGTGGGCCAGGGCGAACTGGCGCTGGTCCGGGGCGAGCAGGCCCCTGCCGAGGAGGCCTTCTCAGGAGCCGAGGAGATTTTCCTTCGAACCGTCGGAGAGAGCCACCCCTACACGCTGCTCGCGCGCGTCGGCGGCGTGATCGCCCAGTCCCTGAGTGGCGACGAGGAGCAGCTTCGCTCGGCTCATCGCCGCCTCGGTGAGCTCATCACCGGCCTGCGCGCCAGCGGTCCCGTCGCTCGCAGCTTTCTCGCTCGGGCCCTCTGCGAGCGCGCCGCCTTGGGCTACCGACTGGAAATCGAGACCGCGCCAGAGGACGCCCGCACGTGTTTGAATACCCGTCAGGCCCTGTCGCTCGGCGGTTGGCGTCTGCACGAGGCTCAGGCCCTCGACCATCTGATTCGCGGCGATGACGAGGCACTGCAAAGGACCCTGGCCCGGCTTGGGGAGGAGATGGCCGCGGCCCATCCGCGCCTGCGATGGCTCCAGCGCGAGGCCGCATCGCCGGAGCGCTCCGACACCTAAGCCTCCGTGTCTGCCTGCTTGAATACGGGAGTCGAGCACCCCACTCTTAAGGGCATCTGTCAGGGTAGCCAAGAGTATGAAATTCAAGGACTATTACAAAATACTCGGCGTTGAATCCAGCGCGACTCAGGATGAAATCAAACGCGCCTATCGAAAGCTTGCGCGAAAATTTCACCCGGACGTCAGCAAAGAAGCCCAAGCCGAAGATCGCTTCAAGGAAGTTGGCGAGGCCTACGAGGCGCTGAAGGACCCAGAGAAGCGCAAGGCCTACGATCAGCTGCGCAACGGCGGCTGGCGTCAGGGCGATGAGTTTCGGCCGCCGCCGGACTGGCAGGGGCAGGGCGCCGGTGGCTTCAGCCCGGAGGACCTGTCGGGTTTCAGCGACTTCTTCTCAAGCCTTTTTGGCGGAGGTTTCGGCAACGGTTTCGGCCGCGGTCCGGCGCGCCAGGCACGGCCCCAGGCCGGTCGCGATCACAACGCTCGAATCGAAGTCGATCTGGAAACGGCCTTCTCCGGCGGGACGCGCCGTCTGTCCCTAAATCGGATGGTCCAGGAATCCGGCGGCCTGCAACAGACCCGACCGCATGATCTGGAGGTGCGGATTCCCGCAGGCGTCGCCGATGGCCAGCAGATCCGCCTGCGCGGCCAGGGTGAACCGGGGGTCGCCGGCGGCCCCGCGGGCGATCTGTACCTTCAGGTTGCCCTCAAGCCCCATCGACGCTTCGAGGTGGAGGGGCGCAACGTCATCCTGCATCTGCCGATCGCGCCCTGGGAGGCGGCTCTTGGCGGAAAAGTGGACGTCCCGACCCTGAGCGGACGGATCCGGTTGACGATTCCGCCGGGCAGCTCTAGCGGCAAGCGTTTTCGGCTCAAGGGTCGCGGCTTGCCGGGCAAGACGCCAGGCGATCAATACGTGATTCTCAAGGTCGTGGTGCCGGAGGCGACGACCGATCGCCAGAAGGCGCTTTATGCGGAGCTCGCCGAGGCGTCTGCCTTCGAGCCGCGGCGCGATCTCGACGCCGAGCGCTGAGGTGCCCACCTCCGCTCGAGCGGCCAGTCGTTTCCCGAAATCAAGCCGGCTGATGCGGTTCGATGGCGGTGATCGACTATCATAACGGGCTACTCGTCCCTCGCTGACCAAGGCTGGCCCTATGTCCGATTCCTCCAAGGACAATTCTTCGACTCCCGCAGACGATGCGGTGGAATTTGCCGATCTCGGACTGCCTGAAACGCTCCTTGAGGTCGTCCGTGGGCTCGGCTACGAAGCGCCCTCGCCGATTCAGGCGGCAACGATCCCGGCGCTCCTCGAGGGCCGCGATCTACTCGGCCAGGCTCAGACCGGAACGGGAAAGACGGCGGCCTTCGCCCTGCCCATTCTGTCGGCGATTACGAAGCATGGGCCTCGGCCCGGCGCCCTGGTTCTGGCGCCGACCCGGGAGCTGGCGATTCAGGTGGCCGAAGCCTTCCAGCGCTACGCGGCGACAACCCCGGGATTCCACGTGCTGCCGATCTATGGCGGTCAGGCCTATGGCCCGCAGCTGGCGGGCCTGCGGCGCGGTGCGCACGTGGTGGTGGGGACACCGGGACGGGTCATCGACCACCTGAACAAGGGCACGCTCGATCTCAGCCAGCTCAAGACCCTCGTCCTCGACGAGGCCGATGAAATGCTTCGCATGGGATTTATCGACGATGTCGAAGCCGTTCTGGAGAAGATGCCGAAGGTCTGTCAGATCGCCCTGTTCTCGGCGACGATGCCCGCGGCAATTCGGCGCATCGCGGAGCGCTACCTCAAGGACCCCGAGCACGTCACGATCAAGTCCTCGACGACGACGGCAGCGACCATCCGCCAGCGCTACTGGCTGGTCAGCGGCCTGCACAAGCTCGACGCGCTGACGCGTATCCTCGAAGTCGAGGCCTTCGACGGCATGATCGTCTTCGCGCGGACCCGGATCGCCACCGAGGAGCTTGCGCAGCGCCTGAATGCACGAGGATTTTCTGCAGCGGCGCTGAACGGTGATGTGCCGCAGCAGCAGCGCGAGCAATACGTCGAGCGCCTGAAGACGGGGGATGTCGATATTCTGGTTGCGACAGACGTGGCGGCCCGAGGCCTGGACGTCGAGCGCATCAGCCACGTCGTCAATTACGACATCCCCTACGACACGGAAGCCTATGTTCATCGAATCGGGCGAACCGGTCGCGCGGGGCGTTCAGGCGAGGCCATCCTGTTCGTAGCGCCCCGCGAGCGCGGTATGCTGCGCGCCATCGAGCGCGCGACGCGCCAGCCCATCGAAGCCATGGGTGTGCCCTCCGTCGACGACGTCAATCAGGAGCGGGTGCGGCGCTTCAAGGCGGCCGTTCGCCACGCTCTGGACAATGACGATCTGACGATTTATCGCGACGTGGCCGAAGCCTGTCAGAAGGATTCGGGCGCCGAGATGGTCGACGTCGCGGCGGCACTGGCGCGTCTGGCGCGAGGTGGCGATGAGCTGTTCCTCAGCGAGCCGGCGCCGCGCAAGCATGCGGAGAGACCGAAAGGTGAAAAACGACGGCCCGAGCCCGGCCCGAAGTCCCAGAGCAGCGCATCGAACGAAGGACTGCGCGCCTATCGCCTTGAGGTTGGCAACGTCCACGGCGTTCGAACAGGCAATATCGTCGGTGCCATCGCGAACGAGTCCGGACTCGATGCCTCGCGCATCGGTCGAATCCGAATTCGCGAGCAGTTCACCCTTGTCGACCTGCCCGAAGATCTCCCCGAAGCGACGCTGCAGCTCCTTGCAAAAGTCCGCGTGGCTGGCCAGGCGCTAGCCATTGCACCCGATCAAGGTCCGGGCGGCGGGCGGCAGGATCGAAGCGCCTACCCGCAGCAGTCTCGGGGGGACCAGCGCCAGCGGAACAAGCCCAAGGGACGTTCCAAGGAAAATTATCAAGATCGAGAGCAGGGCCAAGCGGCAACGGCGCGCGATTCTGGCGGGCGTCGAGGTCCGAGGCGTGGCGAGCAGTCCGGGCGCGGGCAAGGGCCGATTCGAGAGACCTGGAAACCCGGAACACGCCAGGACAAGGCAGGAAAAGGGGGCGACGGGGACTCGCGATCCGGAGAGCGTTACCGCAAGCAGGGCGGCCCAAGCGACGGCGGGGGCGAGGGGCGCAAGCCGCCGAAGCGTCGGCCAGCTCAGTCCCGCGCCGCGCGCAAGGCCGGCCATACGAGTCGTCGCCCGCGGCCCAAGTCGAAATAGCTTCGAAGAACAACGGTCGTAATCGAAGGCAGAGCGCGATTTGCCGTCGGGAGGTGGCGCGCGGCCTGGCAGCAGGCCCCGATTCAGTTGACTGGAGCAGCATTGGCGCATCTGACAAGGGTTGTCGGCAAGCATCTTGGGGGGATGGAATTCCTCGGATATCGATGCCTGAAATAGCGATACCTAAGTAATGGATACCTAAGTAATGAATGCCTAAGTAATCGAGATCTGGGTGATCGAGATTTGGGTGATCGATCCAGGGGAGTAATTTTTGGGGCAGTTGATTCAGGTATAGAACTGAGCGCCGGGACGAGAATCGCTGAAGGAGTAGTCATTTGAACTGGACTGATCAACAGGCTTACTACGGCCTTGTCAGCCGCAGCTTCCACTGGGGCATGGCCCTATTGCTTGGCTGGCAGTTTGCCGGCGCTCTATCGCGCAAATTCTTCGAAGACACGGCGCTCGAGGGGTTCTTCTGGTCGACGCATCGCTCTGTCGGCGTTGTTGTTTTTGCTCTCGTGATTCTGCGAGGGGTCTGGGCGCTGGCTCAGCGATCGCATCGACCCGCCTCCGTCCACTGGCTTGCGCTGACCGGACAGATCACCCTCTACCTTCTGACCTTCCTGGTGCCCCTGATCGCGCTGCTGCGTCAGTATGGATCCGGGCGCGCCTTCGAGCCCTTTGGCATACCGGTCTTCAGCGGCTGGCCGGGGGAGGGCATCAACTGGATGGTCGCGCTCGGCGGCCTGCTCCACGGCGAACTGGCTTATGTGCTGCTGGCCCTGATCCTCGGGCACGTCGGCATGGCGGTCTGGCATCGCCAGTCGTCCAGCCAGCTGGACGTCCTGCCGCGCATGTGGGGGCGGGTCGACTGAGCGACGTCGCGAAGCAAGAAAAATCATGAGCCGATCGGCAGTC
>JGI12109J20283_11251800_pt1 | contig 15106 bp, 9 predicted proteins | sample ElkSlonscriptome_12_FD_20283 | JGI IMG/M metagenome (IMG submission 20283) | reverse complement strand
CAGTGCGGTAATGAATGCGCCGGCGATCACGTCTTTCCAGCGCAGGAGGACGTCTGGAAGAATCCGGAATATTGCCGCGAATAGCAGCGTGACAACGGTCAGTGAAACCACCGGTTCAACGCCTAGCAAGATCCAGCCCGGCAGCGGCAGCCACTGCTCGGCATGCGTCACGATGGCGCGGACCACGACGCTGAGCAGCAGTGAAACCAGCAAGATAAAGCCAATCGTCAGTACCATGGTCAGCGATAACAATCTGGCTTTCAAGAATAGCCAAATGGAGCTTTTCGACGGCCGCGGCGCCACGTCCCAGATCTGGTTCAGTGATTTTTGCATTTGTGCGAATACGGTCGTGGCGCCGACGGCAGTTGCCGCAAAGCCGGCCAGCATGGGTCCAATGCCACTGTTCTCAATCCGGGAGTTTTGAATCGCGGTTTCGACTGCGCTCATTGCCTGCGCGCCCAGGGCAGCCTGGAGCTGCGCCATCAGTTCGGCTCGCGCAACATCCTCACCCAGGAACAGCCCAAGCAGCGCCACGACCATAATGACCACCGGGGCAATCGAAAACACGGTGAAGAACGCCAGCGCGGCTGCATAGATAAAGGCCTGGCTATCAAGCCAGTTCTTGCCTGCAGCGCTGAACACGGCCATCCAATAGGTTGCGAAATGTCGGATCAAAGTGGATTCGATGAATGAAACTCACGGCCACTCTACAGCACCGTTTGCTTTTTTTTGCCAGTAATCGCATTCGAACAGCAGCGATAGGAGGCACGTTGATTAGAAGACACTGGCCGAAAATGTGACTGCTAGAATAATCTGGTTGCTAGGAGCCTGAATGTTTTCACCTGCGTTTATCGCGCTGATTGCCCTGCTGTATGTCGGTTTGCTGTTTGCCATTGCTTATCTAGGCGATCGGCTTGCCAGCGATCGGATCAGCGCGCGCACCAGTGCGGTCATCTACAGCCTGTCGCTTGGGGTGTACTGCACGTCATGGACATTTTTTGGCGCGGTTGGCAGCGCCGTCAATGATGGTTGGCTGTTCGTCACCATTTACCTGGGTCCGGTGCTGGTGTTTGTGCTGGCGCATCGCCTGTTGATCAAGATGCTGGACCTGACCCAGCGCCTGCGGCTGACGTCGATTGCCGACTTCATTGCGTATCGCTATGGCAAATCACGCGGCATTGCCGGCCTGGTCACGATTACGGCGGTGTTGGGTTCGGTGCCGTACTTTGCGCTGCAGCTACATGCGATCACCTCCGGTTTGGTCATCATCAGCAAGCCCGACAGCGGTATTTCCGAGCCTCTGTTGGCACTGATTGTCGCGCTTGCCCTGGGCCTGTTTGCCATTCTGTTTGGCGCGCGCCGGCTCGAGGTCAGCGAGCACCATCGCGGCATGGTGATTGCCGTGGCGTTCGAGTCCCTGGTCAAGCTGCTGGCGTTTGTCGCCGTCGGGCTGTTTGCGCTGTTTGTGCTGCTGGATGGTCCTGCTGGGCTTGTCGATGTCATCGCAGGCAACCAGCAATATCAGGACTTGTTCACCAGCAGCAGCCTGCCGAGCGGATTCTGGATTCAGACCATACTGGCTGCGGCCGCCATTGTGTGCCTGCCCCGGCAGTTTCACCTTGCGTTCGTTGAAAACAAGCATCCAAAGGACTTGATCGTCGCGCGCTGGCTGTTCCCCTTGTATCTGATAGTGTTTGCGCTGCTGGTGGTGCCGATTGCTGTCGCCGGGCTGGAAGCATTCAGCGGATCGGCAGGCGAAATTCACGGCGATGAATTCGTGCTGAGCCTGCCGATGATGGCCGATCAACCCTGGCTGACCATGCTGGCGTTTATCGGCGGTTTTTCGGCCGCGACAGGCATGGTGATTGTGGCGACTGTGGCCCTGGCGACCATGGTCAGTAATGATTTGATCATGCCCTTGATGCTGAAGTATTTTCGTTCGGATAGACCCGGCGAATCCTCATCCGATGGCCACCGCCGCAATTTCGATGAATTACTGATGTTGATTCGTCGCGGCACGATTCTGGTGCTCGTGCTGATTGCCTGGTTGTACTACCTGTTGATTGACCAGGCATCGGCTTTAGCAGCAATCGGCCTGGTCTCGTTTGTCGCAGCGGCACAGTTTGCGCCGGCTTTAGTGCTGGGCCTGTATTGGCCCGCAGCCAGTCGCATGGGCGCCATGTGCGGCCTGCTTGTTGGCCTGGTTGGCTGGCTTACGCTGGTGGTCGAGCCTGCGCTGCAGCCGGAAGGCACAAGTTGGGTTCAACTGGATCTCCACCAGGCCAGCTGGCTGACGCTGATCCTGAATACACTGACGCTGGTGTTGGTGTCGCTATGGACGCGTCGTCGTCGCCCGCTGCCGACTGGGCTTCTGGCCTCGGATGCGCATCGGGTTACGGTCGGGCAACTGCGTCGATTTGCGGCCGGGTTTATTGGTCAACAGCGCGTCGATGAAGCATTCAACAGCGCATTACAGCCTGCAAGCGGCCTCAGCGAACGAGACGATGCGCCGGCCGAAGCCGAACTGGTGGGCTTTACCGAACGCCTGTTGGCCGGCTGCATCGGGTCGGCTTCGGCTCGCGCCGTGCTGACTTCGGGCTTGCAGCGCACCGGGTTGAATTCGTCACAGGCGCAGGCGTTGTTGGAGCAGACCAGTAGTGCCATTCAATTCAATCGTGATCTGCTCGAAGCAACGCTCGACCACATTGCGCAGGGTGTCAGCGTGGTCGACGCTGACTTGCGACTGGTCAGCTGGAACCAGGCCTATATCGAGTTGTTCGACTATCCGCCCAACGTGGTCTACGTCGGACGTCCGGTCGAAGAGCTGATTCGTTTCAACCTGGCGCGAGGGCTGGCCGGTGAAGGTGAAATCGAAGAGGGCGTTGACCGGCGTATGCACCACATGCGTCGTGCCCTGCCGTATGTGTTCGAGCGAGAGTACCCGAACGGTCGCGTGATTGAAATCCGTGGAAACCCGATGCCGAAGAAGGGCTATGTGACCACCTATTCGGATATCACGCGCTACAAGGACACCGAGCATGAGCTCAAGCGATCCTACGCCACCATGGAGCAGCAAGTCGAAGCACGCACGGCCCAACTCAACCAGGCTATGCAGGCCCTGTCGTCGGCCAAGGCGGATGCAGAGCAGGCCAATCGCAGCAAGAGCCGTTTTCTGGCCGCGGCCAGCCATGACTTGCTGCAGCCGATGAACGCGGCACGCCTGTTTGCCTCGACGCTGCGCCAGCACAGCGACGATATGGAGCCCGAGTCCGCGGCGCTGGTGCGCCGCGTAGACCACAGCCTGAATACGGCCGAAACCCTGCTGTCCTCGCTGCTGGACATCAGCCGACTGGATCAGGGCGCGCTGCAGCCGCAATGGACTGAATTTTCCATCATCGACTTGCTCGACACGCTCGAGCGGCAGTTTGAAGCGCTGGCCCAGCGGCGTGGACTGGTGTTCAACGTGCGTCGCGCAGGCTGGGTTGTGCGAACCGATCAGAAAATGCTGCAGCGCGTGGTGTTCAACCTGGTCAGTAATGCCATGCGTTACACCAATCGTGGCGGTGTGCTGGTTGGCTGCCGCAAGCGCGGCGAGTTCATTCAGGTGCAGGTCTACGACACCGGTCGCGGAATACCCGAGTCGGAGCAGCATCGCATCTTCGAAGAGTTTCACCGACTCGATCAATCCGACCGGGTCGACAGTGAATTCGATTCAGGCCTTGGCCTGGGGCTTGCGATCTGTCAGCGCATGTGCCGCACGCTGGATTCAAAATTGACCATGCGTTCGGTGGTGGGCCGCGGTAGCGTATTCAGCGTCGAGGTACCGCTGGCCGCCGATCAACGACCAGTCAGCAATCGGGCTGATCAAGCGCTCAGCCCGATTGCCAGCAGTCGAACCGAGGGTCTTCAGGTGTTGTGTGTGGATGATGACCTGGACATTCTGGATGGCATGCGTGGGCTGCTGCAACGCTGGGGCTGTGAGGTCCGAACAGCCGAACATCGCACACAGGCAATGATCGAAGCGGAACCGTCATTTGACCTGCTGTTGATTGACTATCATCTGGCCGATGGCGACGATGGCCTGTCGTTGGCGCAGGCCCTGCTTGAACAGGCAGATCAGCCATTTCCCGTGCTGGTGCTGACGGCCGATCGGAGTGATGAGCTCGGCCAGACGATCGAAGCGCTGGGGTTTCTGCGGCTGACCAAGCCGATCAAACCCGCGGCGCTGCGTGCGCTGATGCGACACGTTTTAGGCGCTTGAATCAGAGCTGCTAAAGGACTCGTCCGGTTTGAGTTCCAGTTCGGGTTTGTGGACCCGCAGACGGTTGTACAGGGTCACGGCCTGCGTTCGGTTGCTGACGCCGAGTTTTTTCATGATAGCGGTCATGTGAGCCTTGACGGTGGCTTCGGTTATATCCAGCTCCCAGGCGATCTGCTTGTTCAGCAGCCCCTGATCAAGCATCAGCAATATTCGGTACTGCTGCGGTGTGAGTTGACCGACGCGTTCGGCCATGTCGCGGTCGTTCTCTGAAGGTTTATCCTGCTCGAGACCTGCAGGGACCCAGGTGCCGCCATCCAGCACCTGTTCAATGGCCTGAATGATGTCTTCGGCATCTGCCGACTTGGACAGAAAGCCGGCGGCACCGCCGTCCAATGCACGGCGGATGATGCTCGGTTCATCGTGGGCTGAAATCATGATGATCGGCAAGGCCGGTTGATGGCCGCGTAACCAGGCCAGGCCCGAAAGCCCCTGTTGTTCTGGCAGATGCAGGTCCAGCAGCAGCAGGTCTGCATCCTGGTGCTGAGGCAGCAGCGCCTGAAGCGCTTTGAAGCTGCCAACCGATACCACCTGGCAGTCCGGCAAGCGACTCGAAAGCGAGCCTGACAACGCCTCTCTGAACAACGGGTGGTCGTCGACCACGATCAGCTTGCTCGGCCCGTTCTGCATCATGCTTCATTCAATCCTGTTTGCGATGGGCGACCAGGTGATCGACTACGGCCGGATCGGCCAGCGTCGAGGTATCGCCGAGCTGGTCATGCTCATTGGCTGCAATCTTGCGCAGAATGCGCCGCATGATTTTTCCGGAGCGGGTCTTGGGCAGGCCGGGCGCCCACTGCAGGTGGTCGATGGTCGCAATCGGGCCGATTTCGCCACGCACCCATTGGACCAACTCATGCGCCAGTTCATCGTCGCCTTCGCGCTGGTCATCATAATCGCCCATCAATGTGACATAGGCATACACGCCCTGGCCCTTGATATCGTGCGGAAAGCCCACAACCGCCGCTTCGGCCACGGCGTCGTGCGCGACCAGTGCAGACTCGACTTCGGCTGTGCCCAGGCGATGGCCGGACACGTTGATGACGTCATCAACCCGGCCGGTAATCCAGTAATAGCCGTCCTCGTCGCGGCGCGCGCCGTCGCCGGTAAAGTAGTAACCGGGGTAGGTTGAAAAATAGGTTTCGCCAAAACGCTTGTGGTCGCCGTACAGCGTGCGCATCTGGCCGGGCCAGCTGCCTTTCAGAATCAGATTGCCGGAAGCGGCACCTTCCAGCTCTTCGCCGGCGGAGCCCAACAGCGCAGGCTGAATGCCGGGCAATGGAAAGGTTGCCGAGCCGGGTTTAAGTGCGGTGGCGCCGGGTAGCGGCGTCATCAGAATGCCGCCGGTCTCGGTTTGCCACCAAGTATCAACAATCGGACAACGACCCCCGCCGACCACTTCGTGATACCAGTGCCAGGCCTCCGGATTGATCGGCTCACCGACCGATCCAAGGATACGCAGCGACGAACGATCGGTCTGCTTGACGGGCTCATCGCCTTCGCGCATCAACGCCCGGATGGCCGTTGGCGCGGTGTAGAAACTGTTGACCTGGTGTTTGTCGACGACCTGCCAGAAGCGGCTGTGGTCCGGATAATTCGGCACGCCTTCAAACATCAGCGTGGTCGCGCCATTGGCCAACGGGCCGTAGACGATATAGCTGTGTCCGGTCACCCAGCCGACGTCGGCCGTGCACCAGTAGATTTCGCCGTCGTGATAGTCGAACACCATTTCATGCGTCCAGGATGCATAGACCATGTAGCCACCGGTCGTGTGCAGCACGCCCTTGGGTTTGCCGGTCGAACCGGAGGTATACAAGATGAACAGCGGATCTTCGGCTTCCATTTCTTCTGGCGGACAATCCGCGTCGACGCCTTCGAGTGCCTCATCCAGCCAGTGATCGCGACCCTCCTGCCACTGCACGTCGGAATTGGTATTGCGCACGACCAGAACGGATTGCACCAGATTGGCGGCGGCATCATTGTTGAGTGCCAGGTCCACGTTGTTTTTCAGTGGCACACTGCGTCCCCCGCGCACGCCGGCATCGGCCGTGATCACCAGGCTGGATTCACAGTCGATGATGCGTCCGGCCAGTGCGTCGGGTGAAAAGCCGCCGAACACGATCGAGTGGACCGCGCCGATGCGCGCACAAGCCAGCATGGCCACAGCGGCTTCGGGAATCATCGGCAGATAAATGGTGACCCGGTCGCCTTTCCTGACGCCGAGTTTCTTCAAGGTATTGGCAAACCGACAGACGCGGTCATGCAGCTCCCGATAGGTAATTTTGAGGTCTTTGTTCGGGTCGTCGCCTTCCCAGATGATCGCCACTTGATCAGCGCGCGTCGGCAGATGCCGGTCGAGGCAGTTGGCGCTGGCATTCAGCGTACCGTCGGCATACCAGCGAATGTGCAGATCGTCCAGGTTGAATGACACGTCGCTGACTTCGCTGTAGGGCTTGATCCAGTCGATTCGCTGCCCGATTTCGCCCCAGAATTGTTCCGGATCGGCTTGCGCCCGGGCGGTCATCTCGGTCAACGCGGCTTGATTGACGTGGGCGTGGTTAGCGATCTCATCGGGGACCGGATAAAGATCTTGACTTGGGTGGTTTTGCGACATGCCAGGCTCCTTCAGCAATGCATTGATACGTAGTCAGCGGCGGAGCAGGGGCTCCAATACTCTATTCAGTGTCTCCGATCCTCGACAGCCTTGTAAAGCTTATTTCAGGAATTCCGCACTAGACTTTGGTCGAAGACTGTATGAGCTTGAGCAGCCATCTACGACTAAAGGCGAATTGTGGCGAGTCTCTTCGAGCCTGAGGATAGGGCTATGTCTATTCCGAGCTGCGCCAGGAGCCACCGTATGAACAGTAATCGCCTGTTATTTTTATCTGCATGTCGCTGTGCCGTTGTCCTGTTGATTTCGATGTCGCTGCTGGCTTCGCCACTGCTGGCTCAAACCCCTTCGGCCTCCGATGACCGCGTTGAAAAGCTCGAACAGCGCATTGCCGATCTTGAGGCCATGATCGAGCAGCTGGTCGAAGGGCAGCAGCGCATGCAAGAATCGATTGTGGTGCCCGGACAGGCCACCACACCCGCGCTGCGTGATCAGGCAGGTCCTGTTCCGCAGGCCGTCGCCGGTCAGCCGACCCCGGCCAAGCAGGTGCAGGTGCCGGACGATGATAACGAACCCGATTTCTACTGGGGCGGCTACATCAAGGTGGATTCCATCGTGTCCGATTTTGAAGATGGCGTCGTGGCCGGAAACAGCATCGGGCGCGACTTCCTGGTGCCGAGCACGATCCCGGTGGGTGGCGAAGGCGAGGGCGCCGGTCTCGACGTGCATGCGCGTCAGACGCGTTTCTTCTTCGGCGCCAATCATGACCTCGATGAGAACAATACGCTCGGTGCCTATGTGGAGTTTGATTTTCTGGTCACGCCCGGCGGCAACGAGCGGGTCAGTAACTCATTCAGCCCGCGCATGCGTCATGCCTACCTGAAATGGAATGACTGGCTGGTTGGTCAGACCTGGAGCACCTACATGGATGTATCGACGCTGCCGGAATCGCTCGACTTCATCGGCCCGGCCGGCAGCACGACCTTCATGCGCCAACCGCAGATCCGCTACACCAACGGTGGCTTGGCGATTGCGCTGGAAAATCCGGAAACCACGGTCAGCCCGAATGGCGGCGGCGGACGCTTTGAAACCGATGATGGATTATTGCCGGAACTGGCGATGCGCTACCGCTGGGCCGGTGACTGGGGTCATCTGCAGCTGGGGGGTTTGTTACGCCAACTGGCCTTCGAAGATGCAGCCTTGGGTGTCGATGACGAGCAGACCGGCTGGGGCGTCAGCCTGTCGGGCAAGTTTGCGCTCGGGCGCGATGACCTGCGCTGGATGGTACACCACGGCGATGGCATGGGCCGTTACGTGGGTCTGAATTTTGCTAACGCCGCCGTGATTGACAAGAATAACGAACTTGAAAATATCAGTTCGACCGGCGCCTTCGTCGCCTACCGTCACCTGTGGAACGAACGCTGGCGCTCGAATGCCGTGATCTCCTATCTGGATGTCGACAACCCGGTCGAATTTACCGGTATGAGCGCCAATCAGTCCAACTGGAGCGGTCAGATCAATCTGCTGTACAGCCCGGTCAAGCCGCTGACGCTGGGTATCGAATACCTGATGGCCGAGCGCGAACTCGAAAATGGCTTGTCCGGACGACTGAATCGACTTCAGCTGTCGGGCAAATATGTATTTTGATCGTACGGCTTGGATATCGGTTCGGGCTACGCATGGCTGGTGATGACTTGCATAGGTATCGTGCTGTGCGAATGCACGCCCAGATGATGACTTTAGTTTGTATACGCCGCTTGTTCAAAAATTGGTATTGGCCTGTAACCTGTTGATTAATATTTAATTTCATAATCTTTCATGATTGGTGCAAGATTTAAGCCACATCATTGGCTAGGTTGGCTCATCAACTATTCAAGGGTGTGGTTTATGCGCTATCTTCAACTTCTTGCACTTTGCATGAAGTCTTGCGGCTTCTCTCCGCATCATGCTTGGATTATTCAGCAGTCAACCCGATGCAATCAAAAACTTTCCCAGTACCGGATTGCGTCAAATTTCCGTGTTAAGCCAAACAGGCATTTTCACAAACTACTAGCCATCTATTTTCTGGTGGTGGCCACTACAGCACAAACGGCATTAATCCAGGTTGACCCGGTAAACAGTTCGGCCACCGCGGATGGTCAATGCGGGCTGATTGAAGCGATCGAGAATGCCAATGCAGACAGCATTATCAACCCGGATTGTTCGATTGGAACGGGCGCCGATATCGTGAGGCTGGCACCAGGTTATGTCTATGAGTTCAACGACCCATACGGTAGCTCCGATAATGCGCTGCCGATAATCTCCGATGACATCATTATTCAGGGCTTTGATGCCACCATCCGGAGGAGCGTGTTCGGCAAAGAAACGTTTCGCCTGTTGGAATTTAACGGCGGCACTCATCGGCTCAGCGATCTTACGCTGTCTGGTGGAGGATCTGCACAGCCCATGGCCGGCGGAGGCGCGATATTAGCCACGAACGTTGCGAGTCTTCGACTCGATGATATGCAGATTACCGGCAATTCAGCTAGCGGCCTTTTTGCGTTCGGCGGCGCCCTGCGGCTGAATAACAGTACGGTGGAAATTAACGACAGTCTGCTGCAGTCCAATCGCACCTCCAGCAGCAGCCCTGAAACCGGTGGCGGTGCAATTGCCCAGTTCAATGGTTTACTTACCGTCAATCGCAGTGCGCTGCTGAATAATGACGCGAACGACTGTGGCGGTTCCAGGGGCGGCGGTCCGAATACTGCCGGCACGGGCGGCGCCCTGCGCATTGAAGCCACCGGTGTGCCGGGCGCGTTTGCCATCTTCAATGATTCAACCATCGCCAACAACCAAGGGCGGTTTGGCGGCGGCATCCATCTGGTTGCCATCGCTGACACCGGCGTGGCCGGCGAGGACGTGTTGGTCCAGCTGGTACGCAGCACACTGGTGCAAAACGATGCTGAAGCTTGCGGTGGGGCAGCACTGGGCGATGGTATGTATGTTCAGGAAGCCGCTGGCGGGAGTGGCCTGGTCACCTACGGCTCCAGCATTATTCACGGCAATGGCAGGCTGGTGAATAACACGATTATCGGTGTTGATTGCTCTGCCAACTTTCCAAACAATACCTATATGTCGTTCGACGGCAACGTGCTCGATGATCAGGACGAATGCCCGTTCCAGTTTGATACCTTCGCTGCAGACTATCGCAATATCGTTGACCCAATCCGTGTTGATAACCATCATTTGCCGCTGCGCAACGGGCCGGCAGTCGATTTCATGGAAGCCAATTTCAACTGCAACACCATGCTGCCCGATGCGGTGGGTAATCCACGCGCCGGCGGGCCGGGTATGGGCGGCGATATCTGCGATGCCGGTGCGATTGAGCTGCAGTATCCTGTCGATGACTTCAGTCTGCAAACCACGCTGGCCGGAACCGGCAGCGGCAGCCTGAGCAGTAGTCCTGGCGGAATCAACTGCCCAGGTACTTGCAGCGCCAGCTATCCGGTCGATAGCGTGGTGACATTAACGCCAACGCCCGATAGCGGCAGCGTATTTGATGGTTGGAGCGGTGATTGCATCGGTATGGGTGCCTGCAGCGTGACGATGGACCAGATGCGCAGTGTGACCGCCACCTTCAATCTGCAACCGGTGACCTTGACCGTTTTGCTGGACACCCCCGGCGGCGCAGACGGCAGCGTGGTCAGCACTCCGCCGGGCATCAACTGTCCGGGTGATTGTCAGCAGAGCTATCCGCCTGGTACCAGTATCACGTTGACTGCTACGCCATCACCCGGCAGCCAGTTCAACCTCTGGGGCGGCGTCTGTTCGAGCAGCAGCGGCCCGGTATGCACGACTGTTTTGAACATGAATGGCGGTACTACCGCTCAGTTTGTTCTGGTCGAAAATGAACCAACCCTCCGTGTTTCGGTTACCGGCCCGGGTAGCATCACGGACAGTACCGGCGCCATCAACTGCCCCGGCAGCTGTTCGGCCAGTTTCCCGGCCAGCACAGATATCACGCTAACGGCCACACCCGATGTGGATGCCAGCTTTCAGAACTTCACCGGCGCCTGCAGTGGCCTGAGCTGTACCTTGCAACTAGATGATGATCAGCAGGTCGGCGGCGTGTTTCTACAAGCTGATGGCCTATTTATCGACGGCTTCGAATAAGCGTGCAGTCGTGGAAGATACTCAATCCGATTTGAAGGAGCGTACCCGCTCCCCCTGGTAGAACACCTTCTTGAACTCGGCGCGGCTGACCGGCACGTAGCGGTCATTACCGCCGATCTCGACCTGTGCACCCTCGGTATGCGCGTGACCGGATTCATCGACGCGCACGACCATGGTCGCCTTCTTGCCGGTGTGGCAGATGGTTTTCAGCTCACGCAGTTCATCGGCCCAGGCCAGTAGATATTGACTGCCCTTGAATAATTCGCCGCGGAAATCGGTGCGCAAACCGAACGCCAGCACCGGGATGGATAGCTGGTCAACCACTTCGGTCAGCTGAAATACCTGGTCACGCGATAGAAACTGGGCTTCATCGACCAGTACGCAGGCAATCGGTTTTTCCTCATGCTGGGGACGGATCTGGTCCAGCAGGTTGTCGCCAGGGCCGAAGACATCGGCCGGGGATTCAATCCCGACCCGGGAGCTGATCGTACCGTGCCCGGCCCGGTCATCCAGTTCGGGGGTCAGCAACAGCGGACGCATGCCGCGCTCGCGATAGTTATGTGCCGACTGCAGCAGGACCGTGGTCTTGCCGGCATTCATCGTCGAATAGTAGAAATACAGCTTGGCCATCGAAAAGAGGTGTTGTGATCAGTTCACTTGTACGCGCAGGAAATTGTAATCATAGCGCTGCTCGGCCAGCCATTCGAACAGCGTTTGTTCGACCCGATCGCAATCGCTGCAGTTATCGCTGGTATACAGGACGATCGTCAAGTCCCGGGCTGGCAATGTATCCAGTGTCAAGTAACCGTCCACTGTCTCCAGGTCGGAATTGGGTCCTTCGGCCAGCTTCGCCCGCTCCAGCAGTTTGTCCAGGTCGACCATCGACCGTTCCTTGCGATAGCTTCCGACGGCCGACGCCATAAAGCGGGTGAAATCTTCGCGGTACCCCTCCAAGTGATAGGCCGCCCGGAAATCGGCATGGTAGACATACAGCTGAGGCAATTTTCGGATGGTGCCGCGAGTCTTGGCCTGGGCGCGTGTATTGCCGACCAGGCGCTGATCTTCCAGAATCGCCGAGCGATCCTGGGTCAATTCAATGGGTTCATGGCCGCAAGCCAGCACGGACCAGCCCAGCAACAGGCTTGAAATAATGGAGTAAAGGAATTTCATACCAGTAAGTATACGATTTCGACTGTCGACAAGATCGTCAAAATCCGGGGGGCAGGTAGAGCACCAATCCGGACCAGTGCTGATAAACTTCGCTGCCTATGACCGAGCTTAATCCGCAGCAGAAACAGGCCGTTCGACACGTGGATTCGCCGCTGCTGGTGCTGGCCGGTGCCGGTTCGGGGAAAACCCGCGTCATTACCGAAAAGATTGCATGGTTGATCTCGGAAGGCCACTTCCGGGCCAGTCAGGTTGCTGCCATCACCTTCACTAACAAGGCCGCACGCGAAATGCGCAAGCGCATCGGCAAGCGACTGAAGCGCAAAGCCGGCGAAGGGCTGACCATCAGCACGTTTCACAGTCTGGGCTGGCTGATTCTGCGCCAGGAGCCGGAGGCCGCCGGTTTGAAACCCGGGCTCAGCATACTGGATCAACACGCATCATCCGATCTGGTGCGCGAATTGATGGCCGGGAAAACCAGCTCGGAACAGCGCTATCTGGCTCAGGCGGCGATTGGCAATCTGAAGGATCAGGGTGTTTCGCCAGCCCGGGCATTGTCGTCGGCTGATAGCGAGGGCGAGGCGCACATTGCCGGGCTCTATCAGGCCTATCAGCAGCGCCTGTTGGAGCTGAATGCGGTCGACTTCGATGACCTGATTGCACTGCCTGCCCGCATGCTGGAACAACCCGAACTGCGCACCCGCTGGCGCGCCACCTTGCGCTATTTTCTGGTTGATGAATACCAGGATACGAGTGCCGCGCAGTATCGTCTGCTCAAGGCGCTGACCGGTGACAGCGGCCAGTTCACGGCGGTCGGCGATGACGATCAGTCCATTTATGGCTGGCGGGGTGCCCGCCCGGAAAATCTGGATCAGCTGGGCGTCGACTACCCAAGACTGAGAGTCGTCAAGCTCGAGCAGAATTATCGCTCGGTCAGCAATATTCTGAACGCGGCCAATGCGGTGATTGCCGTCAACCCGCACAACCACGAAAAACGGCTGTGGAGTGAGCACGGACCGGGCGATCGACTGCAGGTACGGGAATTCGCCGATGAGCTGGACGAGGCCGAGGGTATTGCGCGTGACCTGCTGGCCGCTCGCGGCGGCAGTTCGATGCGCTGGAATCATGCCGCCATCCTGTATCGCTCGAATTTTCAGGCGCGCGAGCTGGAGAAAGCGCTGCGCGAGTTCGCCATCCCGTACCGCGTATCGGGTGGACCCAGTTGGTTCGATGCGCGTGAAATCCGCGATGGCCTGGCCTATCTGCGCTTGATGGTCAATCCCGAAGATAATCCTTCGTACATGCGCGTGCTCAACACACCGCGTCGAGGCTTCGGTTCTAGCTCGCTGGCGCGACTGATGGACCATGCACGGGCGGCTGGCACCAGCCTGTTCGAAGCGGGTGAAGACGAGATCTTTCAGCGCGATCTTCCAGAAAGAGCCGCGCGTGCCATACGCGGCTTCAATCATCTATTGATCGACTTCTCTGACCGGCTTCAGCGCTCGAGCTGTGCCGAGATCGGGCGGCTGTTTGGTGAGTTGATCGAGCACATCGATTACCCGGACTGGTTGGAGCAGCAATCGGATAATCCTGACCAGGCGCGCCGCCGTCAGCGCAGCCTGGACGATCTGTCGAACTGGATCGAACGCCTTGGGCATGATGTCGACAGCCCGGATGAGTTGATTGCACGGCTGGCGCTGGCCTCGAACCCGGATGACGACCGCGACGAATCAGCCGATGAAGTCCGGCTGATGACCTTGCATGCCGCCAAGGGACTTGAATTCCCGCGCGTGTGGTTGGCCGGTCTGGAAGAGGGGCTGCTGCCGCACCGGCACAGTCTGGATGAGGGCCGCATTGAAGAAGAGCGGCGCTTGATGTACGTCGGCCTGACGCGGGCAGAACGACGATTGAACCTTTCGTACTGCACAAGCCGTCGTCAGTTCGGCGAAGTCAGCCAGCGTGAACCCAGCCGGTTTATCGAGGAGCTGCCAGAGGAACTGCTGGACTGGCCGGATCGGTCCGGTGCCGAATCGGACGAGGCTTTCGAAGCGCGCGATGAGCTGGCCTCGTTGCGCGCGCTGCTGGAAAGCTGAGTGCAAGAGAATTGCTGGACTCAATACTGCAGCGGAAAGCTGGGTGTTTGCTCGAAACCATCAATGAAGATGGCATCGGAGCACACCCGGCCTCTGGGATCATAGCCAACCTGAATTTCGACCTTGGAGCGTTCGTCGGAGTTCGAGAAGTCGTTGCTCAGGCTCAAATTGCCAGCCAGGATGAACCCGTCCTGATCATTATTGACAAAGCAGAAATCGCTGACGCTGTAGCTGGCGATCGTGCCCGCACCGCTCGGGTCAGTATCGACCGCGCCAATCAGGCTCAAATCATCGGCCTGTAGCGCAATATCGTTCAGGTGCAGGTCGGTGATCAGCACGCTTTGATCATTGTCCCGAACCGTCACGGTTATGGTCATATAGTTCAGTACGTCCGGATCGAGATTCACGTTTTCCGACTGGTTGGTGGAATTCAGCCAGTCGCCATACGGCACCAGCGATTCATTGGTGCTGGAAGTGTTTGTCGTGCTGAAATACAGGCTGTTCAGCGTATTGCTGTATTCGACCGTGAATAGCGTCAGGCCGCCGTTGTTCCAGACAAAGTCACGTTCGCTGCGGTTGGCGCCCACACCCAGATCGGGCACGCCAACAAACAGTTCGCGACCGCCGTCGTTGTTAAAATTGCGCGCACGGTAGGCCATGAAGGTCTCGACCTGCTGGGCGCCCTCGGTCAAAACCTGCGCGTCCAGTTGTGCGCTCATTCCGCATAATCCGGTAAGTAGACTGATGAGCAACAATGTTTTTGGT
>JGI12109J20283_10706369_pt1 | contig 15109 bp, 12 predicted proteins | sample ElkSlonscriptome_12_FD_20283 | JGI IMG/M metagenome (IMG submission 20283) | reverse complement strand
GTTTAGTTGGTTTGGTTGGTTTGGTTGGTTTGGTTGGTTTGGTTGGTTTGGTGGGTTTGGTGGGTTTGGTGGGTTTGGTGGGTTTGGTTGGTTTGGTGGTATGCTCAGTCGAAGCAACCGCGTTTGACCTTAACCAACTAAACCAAGGAACAAACAAAACCAACCAAACAGTCCTCACAATGAACATGAGCAATTAAACTCACGGTACGAAGTTTTCTGCTCAAACTGAGATGTTAGACTGTTTTTATGGATTCCATTGGCGTCGTCAAAGAAGTCGAAACGCACTGTCAAACGCAGGGTTTGCGGCTGACGCCGACGCGTAAGCGGGTGCTTGAATTGGTGTTGGCGGCGGATGGTCCGGTCAAAGCTTATGACCTGTTGGATCAGCTCAAGTCCGAGCAACCCAAAGCAGCGCCTCCGACCGTTTATCGAGCGCTGGAATTTCTGCTCGAGAATCATTTTATTCATCGGCTAGAATCCTTGAATGCGTTTGTCAGCTGTTTCCACCCGAACGATCAGCACCAGGGCCAATTCTTGATCTGCGAGCAGTGCGAAGCGGTGACTGAAGTGCATGACCACAGCATTGAAGATCGTCTGCGTGATGCAGCGCTTGAGCATGCGTTCGAGCCACACCGTCAAGTGTTGGAGATTTACGGTATTTGCCGCAGCTGTCGATCCTGTTAGGGCCGGATGTCTCGTCGCGAGCGCCTGTACCATTTGCATGACATCCTGCGTCAGCGACGCACGCCCATAACTCGCCAACAGCTCATTGACGAGCTCGGCTGCTCCCAGGCAACACTTTATCGGCTCCTCGCCGAGTTGCGCGATGCACTTGGTGCGCCATTGGAACAGGACGAGGACGGGCGCGGTTATTTTTATGATCGTGATTTGGCCGGTAATTTCGAGCTGCCGGGATTGTGGATCAGTCCTGATGAGCTGCAGGCGTTGCTGACTGCTCGACACGTGCTTGGTAACGTGCAGCCGGGTTTGCTTGAGGATGAACTCGACGGCGTTCAGCAACGCATCAACCAACTGCTGGATCGCCAGGGCCTGGACCTCAGCGCGCAGCCGGAGCGCATTCAGATTCGCAAAGATGCCGGTCGGCCGGTGCCTGGTGAGTTGTTTGAGACCGTTCTCAAAGCCCTGTTTCGTCGCCACCGGGTGCGCCTGCATTACCACGGTCGCCGCCGCGATGATCTGACCGAGCGCGAGGTGTCGCCGCAGCGCCTGATCGCCTATCGAGATCGCTGGTATCTGGCCGCCTGGTGTCATCAAGCCGATGGCTTGCGCAGTTTTGCCCTGGAGCGCATTCGCGATATGGATATGCTCGATCAAGACTCGCTGGACTTATCACCTGCACAAATCAGCGAGCATTTTGATCAAGCGTTCGGGATATTTTCAGGCCCAGTACGGGAAACCGCCGTGCTGCGATTTACCGCTGAGGCGGCACGCTGGGCGGCGGATGAAGCCTGGCATCCGGATCAGACATCAAGCTGGCGCGAGGATGGCTCGTGGGAGCTTAAATTGCCCTTTGGCCATCAGCGTGAATTGATCATGAGTATCCTCAGCTATGGATCAGATGTTGAAGTGCTAGCGCCACCGGCGCTACGCTCAGCCGTGGTCGAGGCCTTGAATCAGTCGCTGTCCCGGTACCATAATTAGCGGTAACAACGTCGAATTCACCTGCGTTGAAATGGCAGCGCGAGCCTGTTTTTGAAAACGATGCGGTTCAAGTAAACGACACATTGGTAAGCTGAACGTCATAAGAATGTCATCTGGCGTTGCTGGAATAAGCTCAAGGCCTATTGTGGGAAAATGGAATGAGCGAGCGGATCGTGCTGGTTGTAGAAGACGACGAGGGCATTCGACGCATGATTGCGTTTAATTTGGAGCGTGCCGGGTTTGCAGTGATTGAAGCGGGCGATTGTCGCAGCGCTCGAATTGCAGTCGCCGATCAGCGCCCGGATTTGGTGCTTCTGGACTGGATGTTGCCGGATCAGTCGGGGCCGGAGTTTGCTCGTTCGCTGCGTCGCGATGAGCTGACCCGCGAAATCCCCGTCATCATGCTGACCGCGCGAAGTCTGGAAGATGACAAGATCCGTGGCTTTGAAAGCGGCATTGATGACTACATCACCAAGCCTTTCGCGTCGCGCGAGTTGATTGCGCGAATCAATGCTGTGATTCGACGGGCATCGCCGGCCGGTCGCGATGACGAAGTCGAGGCTGATGGATTGGTTCTGAACGTGGCCAGCCATCGCGTGTTGGCCGATGGGGAACCTGTCGATCTCGGCCCCACTGAATTTCGTATGCTGAAATTTTTCATGACCCATCAAGACCGCGTCTATTCGCGTGCTCAGCTGTTGGATCAGGTCTGGGGCGGCGGCGTGTACGTTGAAGAACGCACGGTCGATGTGCATATCCTGCGTCTGCGTAAAGCGCTGGCCAATCATGGTTTTGAACGCTTGGTCCAAACTGTTCGCGGCGCCGGCTATCGATTCTCAACCACCGGTAACGCCTGATGCAAAAGGCCTGGGTCAGCGAACTGCTGCTGCCGGGCCTGCTCCTTGCCAGTAGTGTCCTCGGCGGCTGGCTGTTTGGCTACATGGGCTGGTGGATCGCACTGGCTCTGGCCCTGATTCTTGCTCGCCATCTGTTTGAACTGTATCGACTCGAGCGTTGGCTGCGTAAAGAGGTTCGCCGCAGTCCGCCGCAGTCCTGGGGTGCATGGGGTGAGGTGCTTGAGCACTACTATCGCATTCAGCGCCGCTACTACAAGCGCAAGAAACGCCTGGGTAAAGTGATTCGGGAATTTCGCGAATCTACTTCAGCGATGCCGGATGGGTCGATCGTCCTTGACGGTGACTTTCGCATTAAATGGTTTAACGAAGCCGCTAAAAACGGTCTTAAATTGTCTACCCAGCGTGACTTGGGTCAGTCCATTCTCAACTTGCTGCGCGCACCTGATTTCTCGCGCTACGTTCGTTCGGGCGATTATGAGCGTCCGGTCCACATCGGATCACCCGTGGATGATTCGCGGACACTTTCGGCACGATTGATTCCCTACGGCAGCGAGCAGTATTTGTTGTTGATTCGCGACGTCACGCGTATGCAGCGACTCGAAGCGATGCGGCGGGACTTCGTCGCCAACGCATCGCATGAGCTTCGCTCTCCGATCACCGTCTTATCGGGGTATCTGGAAGCAATGGCTGCTGACCAGACACTGGAGGATGACTGGGCCTTGCCGCTGGAGGAAATGCAGTCACAGTGTCAGCGCATGACCAGCCTGGTCGATGATCTGCTTGAGCTGTCTCGACTGGAAACCGAAGAAATCCAGGCCAGTGATGCCGATTGGGTTGACGTCCCATCGCTTCTGAATCGAATCGTCAAGGCGGAGCGCGTGGGTGACCGCGACCAACATCAGCTCAGCCTGTCGATTGACTCTGATCTGCAGCTTTCCGGCTCTGAAAGCGAATTGCGAAGCGCATTTTCCAATCTGATCATCAACGCCATGCGCTATACCCCGGAAAACGGGCGGATCGCGGTACGCTGGTCAATCGATGATGACGGCACAGCGGTGTTCAGCGTCACAGACAACGGCATAGGGATTGACGAAAAACACTTGCCGTTCATTACGCAGCGTTTTTATCGCGCCGACAGCGCGCATGATCGGCGTCGGAGCGGTACTGGATTGGGACTTGCGATTGTCAAGCACGTGGTCCAGCGCCATGACGGGCGCCTGGAAGTAACCTCTTCACCGGGGAGAGGCTCAAAATTTTGCTGCATCTTTCCCCCAACCAGACTGTCCCACCGCGTCGCGGATGCCTCCTGAGCCTCGCCGTCATTTCTTTGTCATTTGACTGAAATATTTAATACACGCGACTGAAATCTTCGACCTCCACAATGCTAGCGATAAATCGCCTGAGCTTTGGAATTTTTTGGAGGTTGCATGTTGAGGTATTTGGGTAGCGTCAGCGCACTGAGTCTTGCTCTGATGCTGGCACCACAAGTTGGAGCTCAAGACGTTAGCGGTCGACAGTCGTCCAGCGCTGAATCGCTGGATAACCTGGCCGAAGAGCTGGTTCGCCTGCGCGGTGAGGTTGAATCGCTGAACACAGAGCTCAACAGCCTGAGCGAGCAGCATCGCGCCGAGATGAACGCACTGGCCGCGCAAAAAGGTGATCTCGAAGCGACCGCCAGACGTGAAGACTTGCGCATACGTCAACTCGAACAGGACCTGGCCGACAACCGTGAACGGGCCAGTCAGGCTGGGCTGGCGGGTGAAGCGCTGATTCCAGTTGCGCAGTCGGTAATTTCCAGCCTGGAAGCGTCAATTCAAGCAGGATTGCCGTTCAAGATCGAGGAGCGTCTGAACGCCCTGAACGAAATTCGCAGCCAGCTGGAAAGTGGTACCCAGGCACCGCCGCGAATCATCAATCGGCTTTGGGGATTTTACGAAGACGAGCTGCGACTGACCCGCGACAACGGGCTCTACAGCCAGATTATTCCTTTGGGTGGCGATCGCGTTCTGGCCGATATCGCCAAGTTGGGCACCATAGCAATGTATTTTCAGACGCGTGACGGCCGAATTGGTCAGGTCGTGCGTCAGGGCGAGAACTGGCGATTTGAGCTGCTCGAATCGGGTCCAGCCAGAAATCAGGTCACCACGCTGTTTGATTCGCTCCAGAAACAAATTCGGTCTGGCTACTTTGAGCTGCCCAACGGCAGCGTCATGCTGGAGCCGCAGTCATGACGAGGGCCAATCGGATAGCACTGACGGCACTATTACAAACAATTTGCCTGGTTTTTGTGCTGACAACGCCTGCACTGGCACAGGAACCAGCTCAAGCACAGGAATCGTCTGCTGATTCTCAACCAGAGGCGAGCCAGCCGGCCCAGGCGGCTGAGTCGTCTGAGGGCCCCATACCGCGCGAGCAAGCACCTTCGCTGGAGCAAGCCTATCAGCGCGAATTTGCTTTCCTGCTCGGTCAGAAGACCGACCTGGAACGTCGACTGCAGGAGCTTCGAAGCAGAATTGAATCTGAAAAACGAGGCTTGGAAGGTGAAATTCGCGGGTTGGAAGCGACCGTGGTTGATCGCCGGGGCCAGGCCGACCGTCTCGATACGCTGGTGTTTGAATCTGAACGGTCGGTTGAAAGCGCGCGCGATAACACGGATCTCTTGGCGTCGACGTTTTTACAAGCTGACTTTACTCTCGAGGACGCCTACGAACCCAGCCATGGCGAGGCAGCACCTGGTACTGACGATGTTGCCGCGCTTTTTGATGCGGCGGCCAAGGTGTTGGGCCAGGCTGGTCAAGTCACCCGTCGCGAAGGCGAGTTTTTTCTCGCCGACGGCACTCGGGTCAGCGGCCAGATTATTGAAGTTGGCCAGATCGCGGCCTACGGTATCAGCGGTCAGGGGCAGGGCGCACTGGCACCGGCTGGCGACGGCGAGCTCAAGATTTGGCCGACTGAGGCCGGAGCGGACGTTGCGCAAACGCTCAATCGCGGTGGCAAGCCTGACACTCTGGCGCTGTTCGCCTTTGAGTCGTTGGTCAATGAGGTTGATATCCAGGACGACAAGAGCGTCCTTGACGTTATCGAAAGCGGTGGTTTGATCGGCTGGATTATTGTCGTGCTCGGCGCGGTTGGCCTGCTTCTGGTAATTCTTCGTGCGGTCTTTCTGCAGCGGGCCAGCTCGTCAACCGGCAAAGTCATTGATACGGTCGGGTCACACGTCCGACGCGGGGATCGTGATGCAGCGCTTCAAGTACTGCGACGCAAGTCTGGTGCGACCGCACGCGTTGTCGCATCGGCCATTCGCAATCTGGACCGAGACCGGGAGCATCTGGAAGACATTGTCTCTGAGTCGATCTTGCACGAGTCGACTCATTTGAATCGCTTCGGTGCAATCATCATGGTGATTGCTGCCGTCTCGCCACTGCTCGGCTTGCTCGGCACGGTTACCGGAATGATTTCGACGTTTGACGTGATTACCGAATTTGGCACAGGTGATCCGAAGCTTCTGTCCGGCGGTATTTCAATTGCGCTTGTGACCACGCAGCTGGGTCTGATCGTTGCTATTCCGCTGTTGCTGCTGGGCAATATGTTGTCCGGCTGGGCCGAGCGGATCAAAGATGAGATTGAAAAATCGGCGCTGAGGGTGATCAATCAGTACGTCGAAGGCCGAAGCGGCAGCCCCGCGGAGCAGGCCTGACATGCTCAATAGCCTGATCAACGACCTGGCGTTTTATTTCAATGTCGGTGGTTATGTGATGCCGCCGCTGTTTGTGCTGGCTTTCATGCTGTGGTTCGCGATTGGCTTTCGTTACTCGGAGCTTCGCCGCGGTAGCGTGCGCTCGGTGCGTCAATTGATCAGCCGACGGCGCAAGGGCGTGACACGAGCGCCGCGTGGCTTGATTGAAGACGCGGTCGTGGTTGGTTTGCAGGTGGTTGAAAAGCAACCGCCTGATCTGCGCCGCTGGCTCGATGATGCGTTTGCTGAATTGGAAGCCTCGACCAAGCGCTATCACCGTCTGATAATTTCGATTGTATCGGTGGCCCCGGTCCTGGGGCTACTGGGCACGGTCACCGGCATGATCGAGACTTTTGACTCACTCGGCGATATGTCGCTTTTTGCGCAGTCTGGCGGAATCGCTGGCGGCATTTCTCAAGCGCTTTTCACTACTCAAATGGGATTGGCGGTCGCCATTCCAGGATTGATTGTCGGCGGCTTGCTCGACCGCAAGGCGCTTCGCCTGCGGCAAGAACTGGCGCAGGTTAAAGACATTCTTTGTGCCGGCGCTGACATCGGTAATCAAGACACCGGCATCGACAAGGAGGGCAGCCATGCGCTTTCGTGAACGCACCGACACCCAGCAAAACGTCGATATCTCACCGCTGATCGACATGGTGTTCATCCTGCTGATCTTTTTCATGGTGTCCACCACCTTCGTCAAAGACATGAAGCTGGACTTGAATCGCCCCAGCGCCTCGACCGCAACCACTGCATCGACCAAGGCGGTTCGGCTTTACATCGACAACAGCGGTGCGACCTATCTTGACGGTCAGCCGATTCAAATCTGGGTCATTCAAAGCCGCTTGCGCGAATTATTGAGCGCGAGTTCGGAGCAATCGGTGCTCGTGGTGACTGACGGCAACGTGCCGGCCGAGCGCTTGGTAGAAGTCGTCGATCAGGCCCGTCGTTCCGGAGCCACTGATGTGGGCGTGGCCACCGTGGAAGAAGCCGGCGCCGGCTGACACCAGAAGCTAATCTGAAAGGAGAACACACGATGCAGCATGTTTCCAGATCAAAAACGCGTTCGATTGCGACCGGGTTGGTTTTCATGGTCGGTGGTTCAACCATGGTCATCGGCACGCTGTTGATGATCAATCGCCTGGCCGAGGCACCGACCCGTGACATGGAGCAGGCCAGCTCAAGCTTTACGGTTGAGCGTGCACCCGAACCGCCGCCGCAGCGCGTTGTTCGACGCGAGCCGCCGCCCCCGCAGCGTTCACGTCCAGAGGCACCGCCCATGGTCAGCCTGGATTCGTCGCTTTCTGGCATTGATTTCGGCATCCCCGGCCTCGACGCCAATGATTTGGGTGGCCTGCAAGACCAGTTGTTGGGCGACACTGCCGATGTCGTGATGACCGATGATTCGGTTGATGCACCCCCGCGGCCGGTTTTTCAAGCCCCGCTCGATTACCCGCGCGGCGCGCGCGCCCAGGGTATTCAGGGTTACGTGGTGCTGTCGCTGCTGATCAGCGCTGCCGGCGAAATTGAAAAGGTCCAGGTGCTTGAAGCCGAGCCATCAGGCATTTTTGAAGAGTCTGCTATTCAGGGCGTTCAAAGCTGGCGTTTCGAACCCGCCCAGTACCAGGGGCGCTCGGTCAAGGTGTGGGCGCGTCAGCGGATTCGTTTTGATTTGAGCTGATTTCAGGATTGATGCTCCCAGGGCCGACATGGCACTGGGAATTCAAGCCCCATGAACTCAAGTCCCATCAATCCTAGTCCAATAGACCCCAGTCCAATTGATACCAGCCCAATCAATCAAAGCGCAATGAAACGGCCTTTAATCCTGCATTCAGCGATGCCTTCCATCAATCGATATTTCCAATGCCGGCGCGGCGCTTGCTTGGCGTTGATTCTGACCCTGTGGTGCGTCACCGCTCCTGCTCAGGAACAGACGACTGATTCAGACCAAGCCCTTGAGCGGCTCCCGCTGGCCGCGCTGCTGCTTGGCGACGGAAATTTCGATCGAGCTCGCCAGGTGCTGTCGGCGGTTGATCTGGATGATCCGGAACTTGATCGCATCCGATATCACACGCTGAGTGGTTTGGTCGCGCTTAACCTTGATGAACTGGCGCTGGCTGTCAGCGAATTTCGTGCAGCCATTGATGCCGGTCAAGATGAGCCGGTGGTCTGGCTTTATCTGGCTCAGGCGCACTATGGTCAGCAGCAGTTTGTGGAAACACTCTACGCGCTGGATCGCGCAGGTCCTGAAACAACCCGCATCCCGTCGGTTTTCTTGATGCGCTCGCAGGCTCATTGGGAGCTAGAGGAATACCAGAATGCCTGGCAAATTCTATCGGAGGGTCGGATTACGTTTCCAGATCGCGCCGGTGAGTTTGCACGCCGCCAGGTCTTCTTGCTTGTTGATCAAGGCCTGTACCAGGAAGCTGCCGATCAAGGTCGGCAGTATCTGGCCGAAGGGAACGCCGGTCCAGAAGATGCGCTCGCCATCGGCAATGCCCTGCGTCAGAGCGGTCAGCTTAACGAGGCCGCTCGAATACTTGAAACTGCGCGCCTGAGCCATCCTGACCAGGTCAATTTGTCGCGCCTGCTTGCTCACACTTACTTGGCTGACGACAAAACACTGAGTGCAGCGGAAGTGCTTCGACAAGCAGCCATCTACGATCAGAGTCTCCTGTCGGAGGCCGCCGAGCTTTATCGTCGCTCAGGCTGGTTGATGCAGGCCTTGACGCTGAATGCCGGAATAATTGACCAGACTCAAAAGCTGAAACAGCGCTTGGCAATCCTGATCGAACTTCAGCGCTTTGATCAAGCCGCTGCCATGGAAGCTGATTTGGTACGCCTCGGTTTGCTGAGTGATGAAGATATCCGCTACGCGCTGGCCTATGCGCATTTCAAAACCGGTGATTTCGATCAAGCCGAAGCGCAGCTTAGCCGTTTGGAACGAGCCGATTTGTTCCGAAAAGCAATTGAACTACGACGCGTGATGGAACAGTGCGCCGAGCAACCCTGGCTGTGCGGTTGATCTGATGAATACTTTGATTTGGCGACCATTGCTCATTTTGGCGTTGTTGATGACCTTCGCCGTCAGTGCGCAAACTGAGTCGCCTTCAGATCAACCGCCGGCCAATCTGAGTGTCCTGGTGTTCGAGAACGGTCGGCCGGTGTCGGGATTGCTGGCCAACATTGATGACAACACCAGTCAGACAAACATCCACGGTGCGGCAAACTTTAGTCTGGCGCCAGGCCCGGCCAGATTGCGGATCGCCGATACATCAACAGAGTTGGCCGTGCTGCCTTTGAACTTGCGATCAGGCGAGATCATTCAAATCATCATCACCTTGCGCGGGCCAGAGCGACAGGCGTTTGTCAGCATCGAGAGCTCGCATTCTATTGAGACAGACGGGCTGGTCAGGGATGGGCCTGTCGCCGAAGAGGTTGAAGGTGAAGGCGTGCTGATCGGACGTATCGTGTCCACCGAAGACGGTGCACCAATCGCCAGCGCTCGGCTTTTTGTCTCCGGCACGCCGGTGGAAGCACGTACAGACGATGACGGGCAATTCCGTATTGAACTCCCTGTTGGCGACTACTCTGTTTCCGTGCTGCACTCGGAATTTGCCACGCGAACGATTGAAGACGTCACTATCGCCGCAGATTCCGAGACCCGCCGCGATTTTGAACTCCCACCCGCCGGCCTTGAGCTTGCAGAATTTGTCGTGGTTCAGCCGTTTATCGAGGGTTCACTGTCTTCGGTGATTGATGAGCAACGCACAGTGGCTGGTGTGACCAATGTCATTGGCGCTGAGCAATTTTCTCGCTCTGGTGACTCGGATGCCGGGAGTGCGTTATCGCGAGTGACCGGGCTGACTTTGGTTGGCGGTGAGTTCGTCTATATCCGCGGCTTGGGTGAGCGCTATTCATCGACTTTGCTCAATGGCGCCAATGTCCCGAGCCCGGACCCTACCCGTAAAGTCGTACCGTTGGATTTGTTCCCGACGGGCGTGATCGAGTCCATTCTGGTGCAGAAAAGCTACTCGCCGGAAATGCCTGGAGATTTTGGTGGTGGTGCGGTGGAAATTCGAACGCGCGGTATTCCTGAAGAGAATTTTTTCAGCCTGGGACTATCCATTGGCGCACGAGAGGGTTCGACCGGCAAGAAAGGGTTTGGATACGATGGTGGTGATCGCGACTGGCTGGGAATTGACGATGGCACTCGATCGCTGCCCGATATCATTCGCGATGCGACTGAGAACAATACACCGATCGTTGCTCAAAACGCCTTTCTTCCGGACGGCATACCGCCGGACGAGCTAGAGGCGCTGGGCGAGGCTTTCCCTGTCATTTACGACGCGAATCCCAAGCGATTGGGTCCGGATCTGGGGGTTTCTGTTGAAGGCGGACAGCTATTCGAATTGGGGACGCGCTGGACCATGGGCTATACCGCAGCGCTGCTCTGGGATGACTCGGAGCAAACCCGAGTCGAGGAACGACGTTCTTTCGTCCCGCTCGGAGACGGTTCGCTGCGCCCCAACGACGACTTCGAATTCAACCGCACCCGCCGCAACGTACAGCTATCGGGGTTTCTTACCGCTGGTCTTGAGTATGAGGATTTGCATCGGCTCGATGTCACTTCAATGATTCTTCGCCAGACTGAAGATGAAACTGTTCTGCAGGAAGGCTTTAACCTCGATGAGGATGGCATTATTCGAATCACCGAGTTGGAGTGGGAAGAGCGAGAACTGGTCTCCAATCAAATCCGAGGCGAACACCAGTTTCCCGCTTTTGCCGATTTGGAATTTGCCTGGGATTATGCAGAGTCGAATGCAAGCCGATTCGTGCCTGATCAGCGTCGTTATCGGTACGACCCTGACGGCGACGCTGGCTTCATCCTATCGCGGCGTGCCGACAGCAATGTTCGTCGCTTCTCTGATTTGGACGATACCGCAACCGACTGGGGCGTAGACGCTGACTTGCCGTTCTCGATCGGCCCGGTGGATACGACCATCTCAACCGGCTATCGGCTGGTTGAGAAAACGCGCGAGTCCTCGCTTCGTCGTTTTCAGTTCAGCGGCGTTAATCGCATCAGCCAGGATCAGCGTCGACTGCCCTCGCTTGAAGACATCATTAATCCAGAAACCATCGAACCGCGCAGACTGGTGTTGAGGGAAATTACGCGATCAACCGATAACTATAGCGCGGCACTGGATGTAGAGGCCTTTTACGCCAATCTTGACTTCACGTTCTACGACCTGGTTCGATTGACCGCCGGCGCACGCGTCGAGGATTGGACTCAAGACGTTACAACCTTTGATCTTTTCAATCCTGACGACCTCATTGTCGCTGAGCTAGGCGATGAAGAACTGCTTCCGGCGGCAGCAATGACCTGGTTTATCACCGATCGTCAGCAGCTCAGGGCTGGCTTCGCTGAAACGATTATCAGGCCCGACTTCAAGGAACTGTCTCCGGCACCATTTACCGATCCGGTGCTGAATCGAGAGGTGCTGGGCAATGCTGAATTGCAGCCATCAGACGTCACCCACTATGACTTGCGTTGGGAGTTTTATCCCTCACCTGATGAAATGTTTTCCTTGGGCCTGTTTTACAAGTTGATCGATCGTCCTATCGAGGTGACGGTCGAGCCGGGAGTACAACAACGACTCACCTTTACCAACGCAATTGAGGCTGAAAACTTCGGCATAGAATTCGAGGCTAGAAAACAACTCGGTTTCCTCGCCGAACGTTGGCCTCGGTGGGGATGGTTGGATCGTTTTTTTGTTTCGGGGAATTTGGCCTGGATCGAATCCGAGATCACTATTGATGAACTCGGAATTTTGACTTCATCTTCCCGTGCACTGCAGGGTCAGTCGCCCTATATCGTCAATTTTCAGCTCGGTTATGACGACGAGGATCTCGGATTGGCCGCCACCCTTCAGTTCAATCAGGTTGGCCCGCGAATTTCTGAAGTGGGCGTGTTGGGTGCGCCCGATAAGGAGGAAGCACCGGCGGCTCAGCTCGATTTCACGCTGCAGTACCGCTGGCGGCCCTGGGCTCGCTTCAAGATGAAATTGGGCAACCTGCTGGATGCTGAATTTGAGGTCACTCAAGGCGATGAAGTCACCCAGTCCTTCAAGGTCGGTCGCACTGTGAGTTTAGGCCTGGATTTCGAATTCTGAGCCCCTCAGAAAGCGTGTCAGATTTTCTTCATATTGGGTTCATCCGCCTGACATCTGCATTTTCTATTTTAGTTGTGATGGCTCAGCCACAGTTAGTGTCGGCTGGACACACTCTCTAAATTCAACCGATGAGGAATCTCAATGTTTTCCAATTTCAAGCGCAATGCTCTGGCATTTGCCGTTGGCTCGGCGATGCTGGGTTCTGCCCACGGCTTCGTGGTCAACGAGCAATTTTCTGGTAACTACTTCGAACCGAGTGCACCAGGGCGCGGAGTAATTATCGATGTGGTCCGTGATAATGCTCAGCAAGAGTTTGGTACCGAAGTGCTGATCCAGTGGTTTACTTACCGGAATGGCGATCCGATCTGGTTGTTCGCCCAAGGACAGGTCGACCAAAACACCAACGTTTCCGATTTCGATGTGCGTGAGTTGACCGGGGGAACGTTTGGTCCAGAATTCACGGGTAACTTTACTGACACTGTCTGGGGCACCGCGTCCCTCAGCTTCAATTCTTGCAACAGCGTTACTCTCACGTATGACGGTGCCGACGGAACCGGCACTCAGGAGCTTGTCCCAGCGACCAACGGCGACGACTGCATCATTGATGAAGCATTTTCGTCTTGCCCAGCATTTTCTTCGGGTGCGGGTGGAATTGAGGGTACTTGCGTTGTCGGTGGCGAAATTTCTGACGACATTACCTTGACCAACGAAACGACCTGGCTGATTGACGGTCAGCTTTTGATTACTGACGGCGCAACGCTCACGATTGAAGCCGGCACTGAGCTGGTTGGCGGTGTTTTCGGGATTGACAACCTGGTAATTGACCAGGGCGCAAAAATTTATGCCGACGGTACGGCTAACAATCCGATCGTGATGCGAGGTGTCAGTGCCGTTGACCGAGGCGAATGGGGCGGACTCGTTCTCAACGGATTTGCTCCGATCAATGGCTGTTCTGAAGGCGTCGATCCTTGCACCGCTGAAGGCGAAGGGAATACAGGCACCTACGGCGGCAACGATCCGCTCGACAATAGCGGCGTACTGCGTTACGTCGTGGTGTCCAATGCCGGATTCCAGTTCACGGAAGAGGACGAGTTCAACGGTATCGCATTGCAAGGCCTGGGTAGCGGTACGACCATTGAGAACGTCCAGGTTCATATGAATGCTGACGATGGTATCGAGTTCTTTGGCGGTACCGTTAACGCCAAGAATCTGGTGCTGTCTGGAATCGGTGACGACAGTGTTGATTGGACTCAGGGCTGGCAGGGCAACGTTCAATATGTTGTGGTCAAGCAATACAACGACGATGGCGACCAGGGTATCGAGGGTGACAACAATGGTGACGCCAACGATTCATTGCCGCGTGCGCTGCCTGTCCTGGCCAACATGACTTTCGTCGGTTCAGACAATGCCGACATCGGCTGGTTGATCCGCGAAGGCACGGGTGTGGCAATCGCCAACTCCGTCGTGACTGGTTTCGGCGAACACTGTATCGACATCGACCAGGACTCGACCTTTGCCAACGTTGCCAACCTGAGCATTGTCAATACCATTGCGGGCGGTTGCGACGCAGGTACTTTTGACGACGATGACGACGACGGATTCGTCATTTCCTCTTGGTTCCTCGGGCAAGCAGGAAATAGTGATGCAACGCCGATGCTGAACAACTATTTACCGATGGGATCTGCGCCGCAAGTCGGGAACGTCCCGTTTGCAAACGACTTCTTTGAAAATGTCGACTTCGCCGGTGCAATTCGCGACGCCAGCAGCGATTGGACTAAAGGCTGGACGGTCGGCCTGGACCGCAATGCACCTTTGAGCCCTTAATGAATGGCTCGGGGCTGAAGTAATTTTTTGTCAGCAGTATGCTGCGCGAAGGTATCGCTTCAACCCCGCAACGCCGCTCGCTCAGCGGGCGGCGTTTTTTGTTGCTGGATAATGTTTCTGCTGTCACTGAAGTGTAACAAAACTGCAATAGAGTGCCCGCAAGTACTTTTGAAGGTTAGATTCGAACCGGAGTCAAATGAATGTTTAAGAAATCTAAATTATTGCCGATCATCGCAATTTGGTTTGCTGCATCAGCCGCGTCTGCTCAATCCACGGTTGATCCCGACTTGCCTGAATACGAGCCGGTTTCAGGAATTTCCGGCAATCTTTCATCGATTGGGTCAGATTCCTTGAACAATTTGATGACCCTGTGGGCAGAGTTGTTCCAGAATTACTACCCCAACGTCAATATCCAGATTCAAGGTGCCGGTTCTTCCACCGCGCCGCCGGCCATTACCGAAGGCACGGCCAACTTTGGACCGATGAGTCGCTTGATGCGCTCGTCTGAAATCCAGGCGTTTGAAGAACGTCACGGCTACCCCCCGACGCCGGTGGGTACCTCGATTGATCTGCTCGCGGTATTCGTGAATAAAGACAATCCGATTCAGTGTCTCGGCATCGAACAAATTGATTCTGTGTTCTCAGTCGGTCGCCGTTGTGGTGCCGCTGAAGACATCACCCGCTGGGGCGAGCTTGGGTTGGAGGGCGCCTGGGACAATCGTGATTTCGCGCTTTACAGCCGCAACGCGGTCTCCGGCACCTATGGCTTCTTCAAAGAGAATGCGCTTTGCGGCGGCGATTTCAAGCCGTCAATCAACGAACAACCGGGGTCCGCGTCGGTTGTGCAGGGTGTGAAT
>JGI12109J20283_10316073_pt1 | contig 15110 bp, 13 predicted proteins | sample ElkSlonscriptome_12_FD_20283 | JGI IMG/M metagenome (IMG submission 20283) | reverse complement strand
ACCGTGGCTACGGGACCGTGTCGTCGATGATCGTTCTCCTGGGCGTCGTTCCCGCGGACGACGGGCTCTGGGCGGCTCCGGGATCCCCGTGCACGACCGTCTTCCAGGACCACGGGGCGCTCCTGCGGGGGCTGACCGGGAACGCATGACGACCTCGAATCCCGGCTCAAGGGAGCACCGAAAACGACCGATCCCTGACGTGACGGTGCGGTTCCCGGCCCACCGCACGACGACACCCGCACCATGAGCGACACCGCGCAATGCTCGACGACCGCACACTGCTCGACCACCGCCGCATGCTGGACGACCCGATCCGCGTCAGCGCCTTCGCCCGCGCACTCGGAGAAAGCTGCGCCGGACACGTCGTGGCCGAGATCGGCGTCGGGTTCGGCCCCCTGACCCTCCTCGCTCTTCGAGCCGGCGCCCAGCGCGTCTACGGCATCGAGGTCGACCCCCGAACGCTCGCACTGGCAACCGAGCTGATGCACCAGAACGGCTTCGGGCCCGACCGCTTCGTCCCCCTGCTCGGCCGCAGCGACGAGATCGTGATCGAAGAGCCCGTGGACGTCCTGGTCGGCGAACTGATCGACTCGATCGGCGTGGGTGAGAACGGCGCGTGGTTCCTGGCCGATGCTCGGAAACGGTGGCTCCGCTCCGGCGGCCGAGTGATCCCGGGACGGATTCGGATTGCCGTCGGCCTGGCCGCGAGCGAGGTCTTCCGGGACGAGCGACGCCTCTTCGCCGACACGCTTCGCTCGCGTCACGGTCTGGACTACCGACCGGTACTCGACCTGCTCGCCGGGCCGCGGCGTACCCTGACCGTCGAGCCGGACGAGCTCCTGACGGCACTGGTCCCGTGGCAGATGGTCGACTTCGATGCCGGGGCCGCGGTGCCATTGGAGTCGACGGTACAGCTCGAAGCGCGGCGAGACGGAGCCGCGGACGGCCTCGTGTTCGGCTTCGAGCTCGAGCTCGTCGAAGGGGTCACGATCGACACCCGGCCCGGAACCCCTTGGACCTGCTGGGAGCAGGGATTCCTACCGTTGCCGGCCCCCCTGCAAGTGCGCGAGGGCGAATGCTTCGACCTGGCCCTGACCTGCCCGACGACCGTCGAGCCGTGGGCCCCCGTGCGCGTCACCCTGGACCGGGCGACCCATGCACTGGTTGGGGACGAAGCCAACTCGTTGTGAGTGATGCAGATGCGTCATCGTTCCCCAGCGTTTCCCCGGCGCTGGGGACGCTCTACAACATGTGGTAGTTGACTGACACCACGGCACACGATATGTAGATCGGCCACTCGACACGGAGGTCGATCATGCAGCCCGTCCCGCACCCGACGTCATCGGCGTCCGCCACGCGCCGACAGAGAGCGTCCGGATCCCGACCCATCGAATTCGACCCGGCGCCCGTGCGGGTCGTCGCGCCGGACGGGATCGAGCGCTCCGTCGACCACAACGCGATCCTGGCGCGCGTCACCGAACGCGCCGCCGGGCTGGACGATCTCGACCCTGCTCGCGTCGCCGCCCGCATCCGCCGTGGAATGAACGACGGAATGTCGGTCCGTGATCTGGATCTGCTCGGCGTGCAGGTCTCGGCATCGCTCACGGCCGAGGACCCGTCCCACAGTCAGCTGGCTGCACGCCTGCTGTGCGACGTGATCGCCGACGAAGTTCGCGAGCAGAAGATCACCTGCTTCTCCGAAAGCGTCGCTCGTTCGCACTGGGTCGGTCTGCTCAACGACGACTGCGCGCATCTCGTGGCCGAGAACGCCGCGCAGCTCGACGCCGCGATCCGCCCCGAGCGCGACGACCTCTACGGCTACCTGGGAATGCGGACGATCTACGACCGCTATCTCCTGCGGCATCCCGAAACACGGCAGGTCCTCGAAACCCCGCAGGACTTCTACATGCGCGTGGCGTGTGGGCTGTCGAAGACGGCCGACGAGGCGATCGAGTTCTACGAACTCCTCAGCTCGCTGCGCTACCTGACGAGCTCGCCGACGCTCTTCAACTCGGGCAGCCCGCGCAGTCAGATGAGCAGCTGCTACCTCCTCGACTCGCCCGGCGACGATCTCGTGTCGATCTACGACCGCTACACGGACGTCGCGAAGCTGAGCAAGTTCGCCGGTGGCATCGGTCTCGCGTACCATCGCGTCCGCTCGCAGGGTTCGCTGATCCGCGGCACGAACGGGCACAGCAACGGGATCGTGCCGTGGCTGAAGACCCTCGACTCGTCCGTCGCGGCCGTGAACCAGGGTGGCCGTCGCAAGGGCGCCTGCGCCGTCTACCTGGAGACCTGGCATGCCGACGTCGAGGACTTCCTCGAACTGCGCGACAACACCGGTGACGAACAGCGCCGCACCCACAACCTCAATCTCGCGAACTGGATCCCGGACCTGTTCATGAAGCGCGTCGAAGCCGACGAGACCTGGTCGCTCTTCGACCCCAAGGACATCCCCGAACTCACCGACAGCTGGGGCGACGAGTTCGAACGCATCTACGAACAGGCCGAACGCGACGGGCGATTCCGCAAGCAGGTCCGCGCGCGCGATCTCTACGCGAAGATGATGCGCACGCTCGCGCAGACCGGGAACGGCTGGATGACCTTCAAGGACGCGTGCAACGCGCGCAGCAACCAGACGGTCAAACCCGAGAACGTCATCCACTCCTCGAACCTGTGCACCGAGATCACCGAGGTGACCAGCTCGAAGGAGACGGCGGTCTGCAATCTAGGATCGGTGAACCTCTCGCGTTTCGTCGGCGACGGAAGCTTCGACTACGACGCCCTCGGCGCCGCCGTGCGGACCGCGATCACCTTCCTCGACCGCGTGATCGACATCAACTTCTACCCCACCGACACGGCGGCCGCGTCGAACCGGCGCTGGCGCCCGGTCGGGCTGGGCCTGATGGGCCTGCAGGACGTCTTCTTCGGCATGCGCGTGCCCTTCGATTCGGAAGCCGCCCGCGAGACCTCGCGACGGATCAGCGAGGAGATCTACTACCACGCGCTGCTCCGCAGCTGCGAGTTGGCGGAGGAACTCGGGCCGCACGAGAACTTCGCCGACACCCGCGCGGCGAGCGGCGTGCTGCAGTTCGACCTGTGGGGCGTCTCGCCGACCGATCGCGCGCGCTGGGACGCGCTGAAGTCGCGCATCGTGAAGTCGGGCCTGCGCAACTCGCTGCTGATCGCGATCGCGCCGACGGCGACGATCAGTTCGATCGCCGGCTGCACCGAGTGCACCGAACCTCAGACCAGCAACCTGTTCAAACGCGAGACGCTGTCCGGTGAGTTCTTGCAGATCAACCGCTACCTCGTCGCCGACCTCAAGGAACGCAACCTGTGGACGCCCGAGGTCCGCGAGGCGATCAAGGCCGGCGAGGGTTCGATCCAGCACGTCGCCGAGATCCCCGACGACCTCAAACTGCTCTACCGCACGGTGTGGGAGATCCCCCAGCGGTCGTTGATCGACATGGGCGCCGACCGCGGTGCGTTCATCGACCAGAGCCAGAGCCTGAACCTCTTCATGGCCGAACCGAGCATCGGCAAGCTCAGCTCGATGTACGCCTACGCCTGGAAGAAGGGCTTGAAGACGACCTACTACCTGCGCTCGCGTCCGGCGACGCGCATCCAACGCGCGACCGGTGGCACCGGCGCCGCCAAGAAGAGCTACACCGACGAGGAGGCCGTTGCCTGCTCGCTCGAGAACCCCGACGTGTGCGACGCCTGCCAGTAGCACCCTGGAGACCCACGATGATCCTCGACCCCGGAATGAACCTGACGCTGCGGCCGATGAAGTACCCGCAGCTCTACGAACGCTACAAGAGCGCGATCAAGAACACGTGGACCGTCGACGAGGTCGACTTCAGCGACGACCTCAACCACCTGCGAGATCGCGTCAGCAGCTCCGAGCATCACATGATCCAGCGCCTGGTCGCCTTCTTCGCGACCGGCGATTCGATCGTGGCCAACAACCTGGTACTCAACCTCTACAAGCACATCAACGCGCCCGAGGCGCGCATGTACCTGTCGCGCCAGCTCTACGAAGAGGCGCTGCACGTGCAGTTCTACCTGACGTTGCTCGACAGCTACGTGCCCGACATGAAAGAGCGCGAGGAAGCCTTCGCCGCGATCGACAACATCCCGTCGATCAAGCGCAAGGCGGACTTCTGCTTCAAGTGGATCGACTCGATCGAATCGTTGGACCGACTCGAGACGAAGGCCGACAGAAGAAAGTTCCTGCTCAACCTTCTGTGCTTCGCGAGCTGCATCGAAGGGCTGTTCTTCTTCGCCGCCTTCGCCTACGTCTACTTCCTGCGCAGCAAGGGCCTCTTGAACGGCCTCGCGACGGGCACCAACTGGGTGTTCCGCGACGAGAGCGTGCACATGGAGTTCGCCTTCGAGATCTGCCGCATCGTGCGCGAGGAAGAGCCCGATCTCTTCGACGCCGAACTGGAATCGCAGATGCGCGAAATGCTCGCCGAGGCGATCTCGTGCGAGACCGAGTTCGCACGCGACGTCCTGGCCGAGGGAGTGACCGGCTTGAGCGTCGGCGACATGGAGCAGTACCTGCAGCACGTGGCTGACCGGCGTCTCGCTGCGATGGGTTGGGAGCCGGAATACGGCGTCGACAACCCTTTCCCCTTCATGGACCTGCAGGACGTCCAGGAGCTCAGCAACTTTTTCGAACGCCGCGTGAGCGCCTACCAGATCGGCGTGACCGGCAACGTCAGCTTCGACGAGGAGTTCTAGCGCTCGGCGAGCGCCGCGTCGATCGCTTTCGCGAGGGCCACGCCGACCACGGTGTGGCCTTTCGCATTCATGTGCCCGCTTCCCATTTTCGAGTTGTGGAAGCCGTGCAGAGGTTGGCCGTCGCGCGCGAAGGCCTCGCGCAGCGAGCCGCTCGTGTCGAGGAAATGCCACCCGGCTTCGGCCGCTGCCTGACGAAACACCTCGACCGCCTCGGGATGGTGTGAGACGAGGCCAGTGCTCCGGTAGTGGAAGTCGGGGACGTAGAGGAGGATCTCCACCACGTCGTCCCGACGCAGTGCGTCGAGGCATGTGCGGACCATCGCGATGTTGTCCGCGGTGAGACGGCGGCCCACCGGTCCGTCGGGATCCTCGCTGACGTCCCCGGCGGTCGCCACGCCGTCGAACTTCGCGCGCAGGCGGACCCGCTCGAGCGAACTCAACACCGCGAGCCTCCGGCGCACGACCGTCGCCAACGCCGAGCGCCGCGAGATTCCCCGGACGATGCGTGCCGGAAGCGATTGCGACGCGACGTGGCCCTTGCGCACGACACGCCAGCCGCCGCCGTCGCGTTCGAGATGCGTACGGCGTGGGCGCTGCAGTTGGTCGAGATCGTTCCCCGCGACCTGCATCACCACGACGTCCGGCCGCAGCGAATCCGGCCACACCTCGAGGAAGGCGATCGCGTCGGTCGGTGCCCAGTTCGTGTGGCCGGCGTTGATCACGTCGATGCCGTCGAGCCGGCGTTGGGCGACCTCGCTCGCCCGCTGCTCCCGCGGAACCTGCTGCGCCTGGGTGTGCGAATCCCCGAGAACGAGCACGCGTCCACGCGCCGGCACGGGATCGGGCTCGTCGTCGAAGAGACCGAACGAGTTCAGACGCTCGACGACATATCCTTCGTCGCTGTTCACGACGCGCGCGTGCGGAAAGTGATGCGGCCCGCGCACGGAATCGGTGGTGCGCGTCGATGGCGTGACGACGAAGAGGCGCAACACGACCTCGAGACCGAGGACCGCGGCAAGGACCCAGAAAGAGGCTCGGAGAACGCGCATCCCACGATTCTACACGACGGCGACCGATCGAGCCGCATGGATCTCCGGACGGCCCGAGCTGCGTTCTTCGTACGCACATGGGATCATCGAATCGCAGATGACCTCTCGACCCATGGACCTGGCCTTCGGCGGACCACGTAGTAGATTCTCGTACGACAGCCTCCCAGGCCTCTACACGAAAAGGCTCCCGTGAACCCTCGTTCGGCAGATTTCGACGACGGGGATCTCGTCGCCGCCTACGAGCACATGCGTTCGGTCGCGCGTCGGCGCCTTCACTCCGTCGGACCCCAGTCGATCCAGGCCACCGACCTGGTCAACGACGCCTACCTCCGATTGCACGATCGGGGACACGTGCCGGAGTCGCGGAGCGATCTGATCCGGCTCACCGCGTGGGCGATGCGCGACGTCCTCGTGGATCGCGCGCGGGAGAAGAGCGCCCAGAAGCGCGGCAGCGACTGGACACGCGTGAACTGGGAGTCGGCGGCCACCGTCGCCGCGCATCATCCCGACGAGTTCCTCGTGCTCGATCGGGCGCTCCAGAAACTGCAGCAAGAACTGCCCGACCTCGCAGACGTCGTGCAGTTGAAGTTCTACGCCGGGTTGACGGGCGACGAGACCGCGCAGGTCCTCGGGGTCTCACCGACGACCGTGGATCGACGATGGACCGCCGCGCGGGCGTGGCTGCACCGTCAGGTCGTCGAGGACTGAGCGACCGCGCTCACCACACGGGCCAGCTCACGAACAGAACGGCACGCATCGCACGCAGTTCGACGAGATCGGCGTCGAAGGTCGTGGGCACGCTGGGGCGCGCAGCCCGGTAGGCGGACTCGAAGTCGCTGACGGCGCGATCGGCAGTGTACGGCCCCCCGTCGATCTCGAAATGGAAGCCACCGGTGTTGATCCACACCTTGCGGATGGGATCCCAGATGCAGAGCGCCGAGGGTGCCTCGATCACACTGACCGTGCTCGCGGTGGTCGCGTGGGCCTGCAAGACCTCATCGGCCATCGTGAGCACGTCCGACGGCTCGATGTCTCCGAAGGCATCGACACGCGGCGTGACTCGCGGCGTCACGGTGCCCGCGTATGGCCGCGTGAAGCTGCGATCCTGCAGGAAGAAGTCGAAGTTCCTGGCGAAGTCGGTCCTGGCCGACGTCTTGAACTCTACGCTGCTCTCGAGTCGATGCGCGGAAGGTGTGAGGTTCCCGCAATCGTAGCCGAGACTGCAATGGAGGTCGTGGATCCGAAACCCGTTCATGGATGCTCCCGATGGCTCTGGGTGAGGGAACCAACGAGGACACTACCTGTCCGACGTTCCATGAGACGGAACGCTCAGGGTGATTCTTCGACGCCGGCTTCGACGATCTCCAGGACCGCGAGAGGATCCAGACTGCGCGCGCAGCGGAACCCGACGTTCAGGCCTGCCGGTAACCCTGCGTCGACGGGAGCTGAGACGCCGAAATGCGATAGCTCTGCGGGAATCATCCAACTCGAACCCATCCAGGGGCGCAGCGAGAGTTCGACGTGAGGGCTTCCGTCCGCCATGTCGAAGGTGAGCCAGGGGCGATCCACGAACTCGGATGCCGAGCCGAGCATGTCGAAGACGCCGTCGATCGATCGATCGCCGGGAAACGAGCCCACCGCGACGGCGTGAATCGCGAAGTGGGAGGGTCGGACCTGCGAAGGCCTCAAGCCCGTCCCCCGCAGGAGACCGACGGCAGCTCGCGCGCGCATGGAGTCGGCTGGTGGAGAATCGGCCGGCCAAGGCCACATGGAGCCGTCAGGGCCTCCTGCGGCGCGCAAGAACTCGACCCGCGTCGGGAGCCTCTTGCCCGCCCACTCCGCATAGGCACGCGCGTCATTCCAGCTGACGCTCACCATGGGACGGTCGAGCAGGGAGTCGGGAATCCCGTCTGCCCAGTAGGACGACAACGCGTGTCCGGTTTCTTCGACGAATCGACGGTACTGACCCATCGTGACCTCGTAGCGATCGATCGCGAAGCTCGCCCCCGTCCAGCGATCGCGGCGTTCAGCGCCCCAGGGCGCAGGATCCGTGAAGGACAGGACGAAGTCGTCGTCGACGATTTCGCTCATGTCACCCGAGATCTCCTCCCTGGTGGTCAGGCGCGCCTCGACCTCGACGCGCTCGCCTTCGGCGACGTCCTGACGCTCGGGCACCCTGCGAGTCAGCTCGGCGATCGCGCCCTGCGCATCGACGAACACGAATCGGACGAGACCCGGCTCGACGTCTCGACGCGTAGGAGTCCGCCCGAGTGCGACGGCGGCTCCGTACTCGCCTGTCTCCGGATCCCACGGCCGCACCCAGACCTCCGCCCCTGACGGCTCCGACGTGAGTTGGACCGGAACCGCAGACCCTGGAACCAGGCTCCTCCCCCCGAAGACTCCGACCAGAGTCATGACCACGACGATCATCGCCACCGCGATTGAACGACGCTTGCGTCGCACCGTCTTGCGGACTCGATGGATTGCCGAGGGCGGAGACGTGGTGATGCGCTCCCCACGGGCGACTGCGCGTAGGTCTCGAGCCATGTCGTGCATGCGCTCGTAACGATGGGCGGGATCGGTCTCGAGCGCCTTGCCCACCACGATATGGAGGTCGGACGGGATCGAGGCGTCGAAGTCGCGGACAGACCGTGGATCGCCACTCTGGATCATCTTCGCGACATCGAGCGTCGATTCCGCGGCAAAGGGCCGCGCGCCGGTGAGCATCTCGTAGAGCACCGCACCGAGCGAGTAGACGTCGGTCGCCGGACCGATCGCGTCCCGCCGGCCGACGATCTGCTCAGGGCTCATGTACTGGAAGGTGCCGGGCATGTCACCCGATCTGGTGACGCCCTCGGCATCGAGGTCGCGCGCGAGCCCGAAGTCGGTGAGGACCGGCCGGCCGTCGCGATCGATCAAGATGTTCGCCGGTTTGACGTCGCGATGCACGACGCCGTGATCGTGCGCGTGCGCCAGTGCCTCGGCAACATCGGCCACGAAGGACGCGATCGCCGTGAAGTCGCCGGGTGACGGTCCGAGACCGAGCCGCTGCTCCGGATCGAGTTCCAGGGAGAGATTCGTTCCCTCGACACAGGGCATCACGATGTACTCGGTGCCGCGTTCCCGACCGGCCCGCCGCACGGGCACGATCGACGGATGGTCGAGGCGGCCCATCACCGCGCCCTCGCTCTCGAAACGCGCCCGCGCCGTACCGGAACGCGAAAGGCCGAAGAAGAGGACCTTGATCGCCACCATCTCGCCGGACGCCTCGTCGACGCCGCGGTAGACCGTCCCCATGCCTCCCTGTCCGATTTCGCCCGTCAGCCGAACGCCGCCGAGTCGATCGAAGGGCAGATCGAGTTCCGGCGCAGGCTCGGCCACGTCGAGGAAGTCACCGGCCTGGTCCACGTGTTCGAGTAGGGACGCGAGCTCGGCGCGCGTCGTTTCGTCGACGTCGAGTTCGGCCAGACGCCCGGCACGTGCCTCGGCCGGATGATCGAGAAGCCACTCGAACAGTTGCTGGACACTTCGGGAGTCGGTCACGGGCAGTTCCTCTGGATTCGCGGCGCCCCGCACTCGCGTACTTCCTGCGTCCGCGACATCCCCGCGTCCGCGACCCGCGGGTCCACTCGCGAGTCTCACGGACCCGCCGAAGGAAGTCCACCCGCAACGCACCGGAGAGCCACTGAAATGGACTCTCGATCACCGCCGGATCAGCCATGGCGATGGACCTCGACACGATCCCCATACTGTGCGGAGTGCAGACGCCATCCTACGATTTCATGGTTCGCCGTCACTGCCCGCACACGGGAGACCAGATCCGATGATTCTCAGACTCACGCTGTCACTCACCCTCTTGTTCATCGCCCCGCAGGTTCTTGCCGGCACCTGGGCCGTCCCCCTCCCCGAGCTCGACGACTCGCACGAATCGGCTGCGGGGGCCCGTTCTTCGCCACCAACGAAAACGCGATCGTCCTGGACCGGGAATACGATCCAGAACCCTGGGCTGCGCACTTCGATCCGGCCTGTGACCCTGTAGGCCCGACTCTCGACTTCGACTCCCACCGCACGACGCAAGAGCTGGAGCGCCATCGAGGCGCAGGTCCGCGCGGGCAGTCAGCAGCCCGGTCGGATGGGGTCGGCAGGAACCGAATGCACTGCGGCGCGGATACCGGCGGTCGATCCGGGACCGCGTAACCGAAGGTTCAACCGGCCCCGAAGAAACGAGCCGTCCGGATTCCTCCGGACGGCCCGCACTTCCCGGAAAACGGGAAAGCCCTAGCGCCGCAGGAACTCCGCGACCGCTGGATTCACCGTCTCGTAGCCTTCGAACTGCACGAAGTGTCCCGCCTTCTCCACCATCAGCAGGTCGGAGTTCGGGATCTCCTCGTCGCCGATGCGTGCGACGTCGCGGGTGTAGCCGCCGTGCAGGTAGGGATTCGGGATCAGCCCGTCGTTCTCGCCGAAGACGATCATCGTCGGCTGGGTGATCTCGCCGAGTCGATCCTGCGTCGGCTCGTCGAGCATCGCGCCGACGTTGCGCGACACCGCGTAGCAGTACTCGGGGAAGTCCGAGGCCCCGCGCATCTGGATGCGGTCGGTGATCATGAACTCGGCCTCTTCGGGCGTGTCGTAGAAGTTCGCGTGCAGGTTCACGGCGATCGCCCGGACCGTCGTGTCGGCCACGAACTCCGGAGTCACGGCGCCGCGGAGCCACTGGCCTTCGCCTTCCTCGAAACGCTCGAAGCCAGCCGGTGCGAAGAGCACCAGACGTTCGACGTGCTCGGGGAACTCGAGCGCGGCGATCATCGCGATCTGCCCGCCCATCGAGTGCCCGGCCCACGCGGCCTTCTCCACGCCCATGCCGTCGAGCATCTCGACGATCACCTGCGCGTAGAAACTCAACGAGTAGGGAAGCTCGCCCTTGGTCGACCGGCCGTAGCCCGGCAGGTCGAGCGCGATCACGTGGTGCGTCTGCGCCCACGCGTCCATGTTGCGCATCCACGCCTTGGCGTTGCTGCCCAGACCGTGGATCAGGACGAGGGTCTCGGCGTTGCCGGCGCCGGCTTCGACGTAGGCGACCTCGAGGTTGCGGATCGTCGCGGTCTTCACCGTGCGGCCGTAGTCGATCTCGTCGAACTCGGTGGCCGGGAGGTGGTACCAACCGCGGCTCGCGCCGCATCCGCTCGTCGCCATGGCCACCGCTCCCAGCATCAGGATCATCAGGATGTTTCGCATGATCGTCCTCCTAGAACATGATCCACTTGAGGGACGCGAAGACGGTCCACGGATCATCCGGACGACCATCCGTGATGCCACCGTTGACCTCGGGCGAGTCGTAGAAATCGCCGAGAGACAGGTAGGCGGCGTGGAGCTCGGCTTCGAGGAAGACGCGCATGGTCCAGGTCAGGGAGGCATTGATCTCCGTCCCCATGGTCGCTCCGCCTCCCAGCGGCTCCGCGCTCGCGCGGCCGTGGCCGACTGCGGCTTTCACCCGCCACTTGTTCTTGACGAGTTCCTTGGTCACGCCGAGCGCACCGACCTGCAGACCGTAGCCGATGTTCTGGATGTCGATCGCAGCCGCCGTGAAGCGATTGACGACCGTTCCGTGTGGCAACAAGAGGTAGAGCGGGTGACCGATGAACACGGCGCCCGGCGTCGTCCAGTTGTTTCCGGTCAGGACGCCGTTGTACGTGCCGTCCGCGTAGCTGTCGTCGTCACCAGACGTGAAGACAGTATCGAGAACGATCTGATCGCGCGGGGCCGAGCCATAGCGCGCGGCGAGCCGAAGGTTGGCAGCCACACCGTTGATCGAGACGTCGGTGAAGTCGGTCCGGACCGATCCGCCGTTCCACCACGCGAAGCCGGAGAGCCCGAAGTTGCCCTGACGCAGCAGCGGATCATGATGGAAGTGCGTACCCAGCCACACCACGTCGCTCTTGTGCGGGTTGTTGCCGAATTCGAAGCGCGCGACACCGTTGAAGTCGGCCAGCGTCGAGTTCAGACCCGTTCCGAGGCCACTCGGACCACCCTCACCACTCGCGCGATCGTTGATGTAGTGGACGGAGGCGCCGACGGAAGTCCGGATCGACAGATCTCGCTCGTAGTCCGCGACGAAGAGAGCGACGTCGTCCTGCTGCTGGACGTTGTTCTCCCAGAGTTGATAGGCGCCGAGCTTCAGGCGTTCGTCCGCCTTGCGGAACCAGTGCACGGTCGCACCCGCGGCATCGCTCCCGAAGAGAGCCAACCGGTAGCCCTTCTGCAGTAGATGGTCGGTGAACGTGTACCAAGGCACCTGAACGTTGTCGTAGGTGCGCTGCAATCCGATGTTGAAGAAAAGGTTCTTCTGAGGACGCAGCTCCATGAAGATGTTCTGCGTCTGCATGTTCACCGTGTCGCCACCGAAGCCACCGCCCGTGTTCGCCGCCGAACCGTAGGCCCCGTCACCGAAGGTCCAATCGAACTCCAGGCTGGCGCGCATTTTCGCCCAGCCGTCGAAGAGCCGCGGCGAATAGGTGATCATGGGCATGAAACGCTGTTCGGTGAAGCGCGAGGTCGCCTTCGAGGTCTCCGTCGTGTTCCCGCCGAAGAGCCGGCCGACGACCTGGCCCCGCAGGAACTCGTTGGTCGCTGCCTGGTTCGAGTTCTCGTGACGCGTGATGAAATACCCGATGAAATCGAATTCACCGATCTCCTCGCGCGGAGCCTTCTCGTAGAAATCTTCCTTCTCGTCGGCGGGCAATTGCGCCCACGCACCCGCGACCGGGATCGTCAAGGCGACGACCGTCACGAGCGTCCAGAGTCGTCGCATGACGATCCTCCTGCTTCGGGGTGTCACCGGCGCCCGCCCACGACGGGCGCCGGAGTTTCGGTCGGGTGCTCTACTGGCGTTCGTAGCGCTGAACGTTGCCCTCAGCCGCCGCGGTGGTGCCAAAACCGGTCGCCGGCGTCGCCGGGGGAACCGTGCCACCCGTTGGAACGAGTTCGAGCTTCAGGACGTCAGGCGTGCCTTCAACGACCTCCAGGATGCCTTCCTGGGCGAGAGAGTCGTTGTAGTTGGTGGTCACCGCGTGGATCGAACCGCTGCTCGACAGGGTCACCGAGTAGGTCCCCTCGCGCGTAGTGACCGCGTCGGACGAATCGGTCTCGACGGTCGTGATCGTGAGGTCCTCGCGCATCGTGACACGGACGTTCTTGATGTTCAGGAAGCTGGTCAGGACCAACGGCACATTGTCGCCTTCCATGTACCACTCGCCGACCCAGGGGTCGACGTCGGTACCACCACCAGGATTCGTCGGATTGTCGTCGTCGTCGTCACTGCACGCCGACAGGCCGAAGCCACCGGCCAACAGGAACAGAACGAACAGAATTCGCATGGTCTTCATGTCGTTTCCTCCAGAAAGGAATCAGGTCCGAAAGGACTCAGGCAAGGGTTCGGAGCGACGCCGCGTCGACCTTTCCCGCCGCATTGCGGGGGATCGATTCGATCGTACTCACGTGACGGGGAATCTTGTAGCGCGCGAGCTTCCCGTCGCAGAACGCGCGCAGGGCTTCCAGGTCGAAGGTTTGGCCCGCGTGGACCTCGACGAAAGCGTGGCCGACTTCGCCCCACTTGGCGTCGGGCACACCGATCACGGCGACGTCGCGAACGGCCTCGCAGGTACCGAGCACGCGCTCGACCTCGGCCGGGTAGACGTTCTCGCCGCCGCTGATGAACATGTTCTTCTTCCGGTCGACGACGTAGGTGAAGTCCTCGCCGTCGCGCTTGACCAGATCGCCGGTGCGGAACCAGCCGTCTTCGGTGATCGCAGCGCGCGTCGCTTCCTCGTTGCGCCAGTAGCCGGGAGTGACGGTCTCACCGCGCAGCCACAACTCGCCGACCTCGTCGACTTCGGCCTCGCGTCCATCGTCGGTGACGACGCGCACGTCGAGGAAGAAGTTCGGACGGCCGATCGAACCGCGCTTGCGCGTCGCGTCGGCTTCGTTGAGCGAGTAGCAGTTCGGGCCGACCTCGGTCAGGCCGTAGCCCTGTCGTATGAACACGTCTTTCGCGTGCCATGTGTCGATCAAGGGCAGCGGCATGGGCGCGCCGCCTACGATCGCGTAGCGGCAACTCGACAGGTCCGCTCGCTCGAATCCTTCGCACTCGGCCATCATCTGCAGCATGGTCGGCACACCGAACAGGAGCGTCGTGTTCTCGCGCTCCATGAGTTCGAGCACGAGTTCGGGATCGAAACTGCTGAGAATCGTGTGCGACGCCCCGTGCAGCAGGAAGGGCGTGAAGAGTACGTTCCAGCCGCCGGTGTGGAAGAAGGGCGCGTAGCTCTGCGTGTGGTCCTTCTCGGTGATCGCCAGGCGCAGGCCCGTGTTCATCGCATTCCACAGGAGCATGCGATGAGTGATCATTGCGCCCTTCGGCACGCCGGTCGTCCCGGACGTGTAGAGGATCATCACGACGTCGTCGAGATCCGCCGGCTCGTGCTCGTCGGGCGGCTCTGCTGCCTCGCCCGCGAAGACGAGGGGAACGACATCGGTAATCGCGCGCACGCCGTCGCGACCCTCGACCCGATCGAAGAGCGGATCTTCGACCACGATCGCACCCGGTTCACAGTCGTCGAGCAGTTGCGCGATCTCGGGAGCTGTCAGCCGGAAGTTCAGCGGCACGAGCACGACGCCCGTGCGCACGCAGGCCAGGAACAGAAAGACCGTTTCGACCCGATTGGTCGACAACACGACGAGTCGATCGCCCGACCCGAGGCCCAGGTCGTCACGCAACCAGCGCGCGACCGACTCGACGCGCGCGTGCGCCTCGGCGAACGTCCACTCGCGATCGGTGCCGTGATCACGCAGGAAACGACGCGCCGGTGTATATGTCGCCCACTTGCGGAGCCAATCGGTCTCAGGCCGGAACATCACGTCGCCCCCCTCCGACCTTCTGCACGAGCGTGCCCACCACGACCGACGCGAGAATCGCGATCGCGGCGGCAACGCCTGGGTTCTCGCCCGTCGCCGCCGTTCCGGGCACCGCGAGCTGCCCGTAGTACATCGAGAAGTGGACGACGACGGCCGTGAGCGATCCGGCGATCGCGGCCGCCGGCCGCGTGTCCTTGACGAACATGCCGAACAGGATCGGCACGAAGGCCGCGCTGAAATAGGCGTACACACCGTTCTGCGCGAAGATCGCAACGCTCAGCTTCGGGTTGACGATCTGGTCCCAAGAGAGGATCGCCGAGATCACGGCCAGCGCGACGATCGCGCCGCGGTTGACGACCAGAAGCGTTCGCGCCCGGCGCTGCGGATCGGCGGGCAGCC
>JGI12109J20283_10087090_pt1 | contig 15120 bp, 13 predicted proteins | sample ElkSlonscriptome_12_FD_20283 | JGI IMG/M metagenome (IMG submission 20283) | reverse complement strand
CACCACGATGGGCCGGCCAGAGCTTCAGCCGCTTGGCGATGGCGCCCTCGGGCGTGCCGGCACTCGCCATGCGCGCCGCCGTCGCCAGCACGCGCGTCAGGTCGACGCATGCCCACATTGCCGGCACGGCCTGGTCTCGCGGCGCATTGCCCATCCACAGTTCGACATAGGCCAAGGCCCGAGCCGGATCGCCGGACAAGATTTCGTCCTGCAACGGCCAGGGCGTCTCGGCCTCTCGCGTCGCACGAACGTGGGTGCGCACAAGATCGAGCGTGACCTCGGGCAATTCACCGGCACCCTCGGCATCGGTCGCCAGCTTGGCCAGCTCGGCGTCCAGTCGCGCAAGATCGGTACCCGCCGAATCGACCAGCAACTGGGCCGCGTTGGCCTTCAACGACACGCCGTGGAAGCCCTTGGCCCGGGCCGTGGCCCACTGGGCGGCCTGCTGGGGCCCCACCGCATCGCAGGAGAGGATCTTGCCGACCTTTTCGACCGCCTTGTCCAGCCGGCCGGGCCGCCAAGCATCGGCCCGCAGCACCAGCGTGGCCCGGTCGTCGGGGGCCTGGGCGTACTTCTCCAGGGCCGGCCGGGTCGACTCTCGCACAAACTTGCCGGCGTTGTCCACGACGACCAGCTTGTGCACGGGCAACAAGCCGGGGCTTCGGCACTCGTCGAGCACCTCGGCCAACTCGGCGGTCTCACCATCGAAGCGGATGACGTTGACGTCCTGACCGGTAGCCTCGGCGAGTGCGCCCCGCAGCTTCTCGAGATAGTGCTGGCGCAAGAACGCGTCGGGGCCCTTAATGATGATGACTCGCTCCCGGCCGTCCAGGGGCGGCGTCTTCGCGGGGCGTGATGGGGCTCGCTTGGCCATGACAGCCCACGATATGCGACCGAGCCGGGCCGACGGGCGTATACCACAGCGTGCTGGTGCTGACGGTCATCGAGGGGCCCGACAAGGGCAAGCGGTTCGAGCTGCCCGCCGACGAGCCGCAACTGCTCGGCCGCTCGAGCGAGGCCTTGCCGCTGGGCGACCAGGCCGTCAGCCGCCGGCACGCAGAACTCACCCCCGATCGTGGCGAGTGGTGGCTCCGAGACCTGGAGAGCCAGAACGGCACGCTCGTCAACGGCGAGGTCATCCACGAACGCGTCCGGCTACGGGCCGGCGACACCATCACGGTGGGCCAGACCACCATGGCGTTCGGTCGTACGAGCATCGTCGACGAGTTTGACATGATCGAACTCCTGCAACCGGGCGAGGTGGCCAGCAGCGTCGACGCCACGCTGGCCACGAAGCACAACGCCACCCCCACCACGCCGCACGAGGCCGATCTCGACGGCTCGGGTGCGACCGCAGCCGAGCGTCACGCGCTGGATCACTTGCGCGTCATCTATCAGATCACCGAGCTCAGCGCCAAGTCGATCACCAGAGGCGCGCTGCTGCACGGCCTGCTCGAATTGATCTTCGAGGAGTTCAAGCCCGAGCGTGGCGTGGTGATGCTCATCGGCGAAGCGGGCAAGCTCGTGCCGGGCGCCGTCAAGAACCGCGCACTCATCAAGGGACGAGAGGACGATCGAATCCAGGTCAGCCGAACCATCCTGCATCACGCCGTGCGCAAGGGCGAGGCGGTGCTCTCGACCAACGCCATGGCTGATCCGAGATTCTCTGCGGGCGATTCTGTGCAGAATCTGCGCATTCGTAGCGCGATTTGTGTACCCGTCGAACACCGTGCCACCGTCTTTGGCGCCATCTACATCGATACGTCGGCGAGCGACCAGACGTTTGACAACGAACAACTCCGATTGCTGCACGCCGTCGGCCAGCAGGCCGGCATTGCGCTCTCCAACCTGCACTTGCATCAGGGCAAGCTGCAAACCGAACGGCTGGCTGCGATGGGCGAGACCGTCGCGAGCCTCAGCCACTCGGTCAAGAACATCCTGCAGGGGCTCAGCGGCGGCGCCGACCTTGTAGAGATGGGCCTGGACCGCGAGGATCTGGCGATATCACGCCAGGGCTGGGGCATCCTGCGGCGAAACCTCGATCGCATCGCGGGGCTGACCACCAACATGCTGGCGTTCAGCCGACAGCGGCAGATCGAAGTTTCGTTCACGCCGCTGCGTCCTCTGCTCGAGGATTGCGCGCAGCTCATGGAAACGGTGTGCGAACAAGCCGGCGTAGCACTCATCGTCGACGTCGAAGACGACGTGCCACCGGTGCCGATCGATCCGCCACTGATCCATCAAGCGGTGATGAACCTGCTGACCAACGCCTTTGAGGCCGTGCCCAAGGCCGAGGGCAGGATCACCGTGCGTCTGCACTACCAAGAGCCCGACGCTCGCGGGCCGGGCAGCCCGGGCGAGGCCCACATCCTGGTGATAGACAACGGGCCTGGCATTCCAAGAGAACGCCAAGCCACGATCTTTGAACCCTTCCAGACCAGCAAGGGCCTGAAGGGCACCGGTCTAGGCCTCGCCGTGACCAAACGCGTACTCGAAGATCATCGAGGTCGCATCACGCTCACGAGCGAGCCCGGAAAGGGCTCGACCTTTGCGATGGTGCTGCCGGCCGACACGGGGCGATTGATCGACCCCTCGGCCACGCGAGGCCCGGGCCCGTAGGCAGCGTGATGGCGTTGGAAGCCGTTACTTGGCGGTGTACTGGCCGCGGCCCTTCTTCGTGAACACGTCGGTGTGCTTGAGCAGCGTCTGGTTGACGATGGTCCGGAAGTTGGGGCTCGTGGTCTTGTAGCCGGCGTCTTGCACGGCCTGGGCGACTTCGGAGACCCCCATCGTGGTGCCCGACAAGACCTGGCTCAGCGCCTCGACCAGGTTCGTGTCGTTGCGGTGCCGCTTGCGCGAGCCGGTGGGCTTGGACGGCCCGCGCTTACGCGAACTACGTCCACCCGCACGCGCGGCGGTCTTGTGCGAAGCCTTCTTGTTCGAGCGTGAGCGACCGCTGGTGTGCGACTTGGCGCTGGAACGGCCGGTCTTTCGGGCCGTCCGGCCGCGTGGAGCGGCGGCACCCATGTCCTGGAGCAAGGCGTCGATCTCACCAACGCGTTCGAGCAACTCGGCCCGCTCTTCTTCGAGGACGGCCGCTTGTTCTTGCCTGCGCTCGATCTCATGGTTGAGTTCTTCGAGCGAGAGATCCTGGATAGAGACAGCGGTTGGCTTCTTCTTGCGAGGCATGGTGGCTCCGAGATATGAAGGAGAGCTCCCGAAAAAACTGCACGCGTCGTGCGCTCGGGAATAGAGATATTAGATGTTAAAATCGCGCAGGTCACCTTGTTAGGGGATCCGAGCAATTTCTAAGAGGACTCAAAGCCCACCCGACGCATGAGATCGTCGAAGTGCTCGAGATCGAAGAACTCGATAATGAGCTTTCCATTTTGACCCGAAGCAGCGACATCGATGCGAACTCGAGTTTGCAGATGATCGCCGAGTCTTGTTTCAAGGTCGCGTATGTTCGCATCATGCTTGGAGGCCGTCTCGGCCGACGCCTTGGCATCCTGCGCCTTGCCAGGATTGGCCAGCGCGCGCACGGCCTGTTCGGTCTGCCGAACAGATAGATGGTCCGAAACGATACGCTCGACCAGTTCCCGTTGACGATCACGATCCACCACCGAGGCCAGCATCTTGCCATGCCCGGCCGACAACACGCCGTCTGCTATCAAGTTGCGAACATCCTCGGGCAACTCGAGGAGTCGCAAGAGATTCGCGACGCTGGATCGATCAAGTCCAACCTGATCGGCGACCTGTGCCTGCGTGAGCGCGAACTTCTCCATGAGCGTTCGAAACGCGCGAGCACGCTCGATGGGGTTCAGGTCGCTGCGCTGGATGTTCTCGATCAGCGCGAGCTCGGCCGACCGGCGGTCGTCGGCCTCGCGAACGATTGCCGGTATCGCAGTAAGCCCAGCCATCTTGGCAGCCCGCCAACGACGCTCTCCGGCAATCAGCTCGAACTGCTCGTCTGCGACGGGTCGAACCACGATCGGCTGCATGAGGCCCGCGGTCCGTATGGAGGCAGCAAGCTCTTCAAGATCACGGTCATTGAACCGAACACGCGGCTGGAAAGAGTTTGGGCGCACCTTGTCTAAAGGGATTTCCCTAATTCTCTCCTCTGCGTCCGATAAGTTCACTGCAGATTCGACCGATACTGGATCTGCTTTGGAATCCTCAAGAAGGCTGGAAAGGCCGCGACCAAGCTTTCTAGGACGTTGAGTTGGCATGCAGCAAGTGTATCGGTTGGGAACGGATGTTCCACGTGACACGTGCTCATGCCCCAGTGCGATCGAGTCGATGCACATCAGATGGGTGGTGAACTGACGATCACACGATCGAATGAAGATGGTGGCGCTATTGCGGCGGCCATCGCTCATGAAGTGAACAATCTACTCACTCCAGTCATCGGACTCGCGGATCTCTTGGAGCACACCGATGGTGACGACACCGTCCGCGATCAACTCATTGAGCGAGCAGTCGAGCGGTGCCAGCGGGCCGTCGCAATCTGCAGCCTACTCATGGAGATTGCCAAGGACGATCAGAGCGTGGAGCCCATGTGCTCTCTCGCAGAGGCTATCAAATCGGCCGTGGCGACATCGAAGTGCCGCGCTGAGGACGCAAGGATTCGTGTAGAGGCCGGCTTTGACGAACCAGGTCAGTTGGCGGTTCCCGCTGCTGTTGCCGAGCACATTGTCTTAAACCTAGTGCTGAATGCCATTGCAGCGTCTTCAGAGGGTGGCGTCGTGGCCGTAACCGCGAGGTATCGTCCGGCCTCGAAGTGGACTCGTGCGAATTGGACCATCTCTGTTGTAGATCAAGGCCGCGGGCTGGAGGCGCGCGATGTCGCCTCAATCAACCGCGGCGGATTGCCCGTGGGATCCACTGGAATCGGCTTGGCTGTAGTTCGACTGCTCTGCCAGCGGTGGGGTGGATCTCTGAAGGTTGAGTCTGAGCTCGGGCGTGGATCAACGTTCCACGTGGAACTTCTCGCCCATTAGTCAACCAACACGATCGCGTCCTCGGGAGCGACGGCCAATCGAACCTCGCCAACGAAGGCACTTCGTGGTCCGGGTGCGAACTCTGACACGGCCAAGCTACTGCCACCAGCCCCTCGAACCAAGTGGTGCGCAACATCGCCTAAGTATGTCGTGGACTCGACCTGCGCCTTGATCGGGCCGTTGGTGGCTGCCTTGACGCATTCGGGGCGAACCGAGATGCGGGCCTTGGCGCCATTAGCAACCTCGCAAGCCAGCGTTGCAGCAATCGGCCCGAGAGGCGTCTTGGCCTCGACAACCGCACCCGCTGCTCCCCCATGGTCGATCTCGGCTTCGATCAAGTTGGTTTCGCCGAGGAATGAGGCTGCAAAGACCGAGTTCGGGCGGCGATAGAGTTCCATCGGCGAACCGGCCTGCATCACCCGCCCGTCGCGCATCAAGGCAATGCGATCGGCAATGCTCAAGGCCTCCTTCTGATCGTGTGTCACATACACCGTCGTGATGCCGACATCCTTGCAGATGCGGCGGATCTCGTCACGAAGATCATTGCGGAGCCTGGCATCCAGGTTAGAGAGCGGCTCGTCGAGCAAAAGAACCTCTGGACGGATGACCAAAGCTCGAGCCAACGCTACACGCTGTTGCTGGCCGCCGGAGAGTTCCCCGGGCTTTCGATCGGCGAGATGACCGAGTTGGACGTCGTCGAGCGCTGCGCGAGCGCGCTTGAGGCGTTCATCTCGATCAAGCTTGCGGACCTTCAGTCCAAATGCCACATTCTCGATCGCCGTCATGTGCGGCCAGAGCGCATAGCTTTGAAACACCATCCCGGCGCTGCGCTTGTTCGGGTTCAGTTTGGTAATATCGCGGTCGTTGAAGTGGATGGAGCCTGACGTTGGCTGAATAAAGCCCGCGATTGTGCGCAGCAGGGTCGTCTTGCCGCAGCCTGAGGGGCCAAGCAGGAAGAAGATCTCACCGGGCTCGATGGTCAAGTCGACCTCGTCGACGGCTCGAACAAGCCGATCGGACTTACCGAACGTTTTGCAAAGCTTCGCGATGCTGATTCGCGTTGACATGAGCCGAGGATATGCTGGTGCACGCTGAAGGCCGATCCAGACAGTGTCCAAACTTTATACTAAACTTTGAACCCGCACCCTATCTTGATCCGAACATAAGCACATGACCCGAAACATGAGCCATTCCGAGAGCCTTGCGCACGTGGATCGACTGCGCGGGTGGCGCGTTCGATCACCTCGGCTCGAGCTGGCCGACGATTTCGAGCGAGCCCGTCTTGGGTTCGAGGCTGCTGCTCGAACCGGAGTTACGCTGCAGCAGGCCTGGGCCAGCATTGCACCCGAGCGGCTGCGCGATGGGACCATGGCCGATCGAGTCGCGCGTGGGGTTCTTGTGGTTCGCGTTGCCAATGGAGCGCAGCAGCACGAGGCGGCCCGGTGGCTACGCAGTGGGGGAGCGCTGCAGTTGTCACGCGAGGCCGGCGTGCCCATTCGACGCTGGCGCTTCGAGTACATGCGGCAGCGACAGAAGTAGAACACCAAGACCGGCTAAGTCAGCAGTCGTGGAGCAACGATCATCACCCATACGGTGATGAGGCACGCGAACACGATGTTGAACACCATTCCCGTGCGTGCCATCTGGCCGATGGAAACGTGCTTCGTCGAGAACGCAACCGCGTTGGGGGGCGTGGCCACCGGCAGCATAAATGCGCACGAGGCCGACAAGGCCACCGGCAGCAGGAGGTATGCGTCGTCGATGCCCAGGGCCGTCCCCGCGGCAGCCATCACGGGCAGCATGGCGGTGGTGACGGCGGTGTTGCTGGTAAGCTCGGTCAGGAGGGTCACAGTCAGGCACAGCCCCAGTACGATCAGCCAGATCGGTACGCCGTTCAGGCGGGCGAACTGTTGTCCGATGGCGGCGTCGAGACCGGTGCCAGACACGGCTGCCGCCAGGCTCAGGCCACCGCCAAAGAGCAGCAAGATGCCGAAGGGCGCCTTGCTGGCCGTCTCCCAGTTCATGGCGAAGGTGCTGCAGGTCTTGTCGACCGGGGTGACGAACAGCGCGACTGCGGCGAGCATGGCAATCTGGGCATCGTTCAGCGAAATGCCCCATGCACCAAGGGCGGGGATCCGCATGATGAGATCCTTGAAGATCCACAGGCAGGCCGTGATCGCAGAAATGATCAGTACTGCCCACTCGCCGGGGTTCATCGGTCCGAGCTCGTGCAGCTCGTTGGCAATGGTCTCGCGGCTGCCGCCGACGGCGCCCTTGATCCGAAACAACGGGCCGACGAGCAGCAGGTAGGCGATGGGCAGCATGACAAGAACCAGCGGCAGGGCGTGCAGCAGCCACTGGCCGAAGGCGATGTCGTACTCGCTGCGGCCCTGCACGAAGCCGGCGAGAATGGCGTTCGGCGGTGTGCCGATGAGCGTGGCCACGCCGCCGATAGACGCGGCGTAGGCGATGGCGAGCACGAGACACGTGGCGAATCGCGTGCGGGCGCCTTCGGGCGCGTGGTCTTGCTCGGGCAGCGTGCTGAGGACGCTGCTGGCAATGGGCATGAGCATGATCACCGTGGCCGTGTTCGAGACGAACGCACTGAGCATGGCCGTGGCGATCATGAAGCCGGCGATTATGGCGCGTGGACCCGTGCCCACGGCTCGAATGATGATCAGCGCGATGCGCTTGTGCAGGCCCCATCGCTCCATGGCGAGCCCCAGCATGAATCCGCCGAGGAATAGAAAGATCACCGAGCGTGCGTAGGGCGCCGCGGTCTGGTCGATGCTGCGGGCGCCCAGCATCGGCAACAGTGCCAGGGGCAAGAGCGCGGTGGCACTGAGAGGGATCGCCTCGGTCAGCCACCAGACGGCCATCAGCGAGGCGACGGCCGCCGTGATTCGGGCGGCATGCCCGAGCTCGACCGGGCCGTCGGTGCCCGGCACGCTATCTGGAAGGAGCAGGGCGACGGTGACCGCCAGCACGGGGCCGATCCCCAGGCCGATAAGCGAGACGACGCGTTGGAGGCGGCCGGCCTCGGTCGGTGCGCTGCGAAAGGAACCGTCTGTCATGGGCTCGCAAGCGTACGGCGGTTCGACTGGGCACGAAACGGCGGGGATTGGCTCGCTGTAGAACACGTGGCGGGCGCCCTCGACCCCTCCCTGGAGAATGGAATGTCATCAACAACGAACTCGTTTTTGCCTGCGATGATGCGTGGAACCACGATCGCCTCGTTCGCTGCGCTCACGCTGTTTGGTCTCGTTGGCCAGGCGGTCGGTCAGGCGGAGGTGCCTGCGGTTGATACTCATGGGCAGGCCGAGGGGCCGTATCGCGAGCACAAGCTCATCCGGTTGCCCATGGCAACGCGCGGCGTGCTGGACGCCATCGAGTCGCTGAACGGCGACATCTGGACGCACACGATCATGCCGATGCGTCCGATCGAGCTTCGGCTGAGTCCCGAGCAGTATGTACGGTTCCTCGATCTGGAGTTGACGCATGACGTGCTGGTCGACGACCTGCAGGTGGTCGTGGATGCCGAGCGTGCACGGATCGACGATCGCGCTCAGCAGGACGACCTGACGTTCTACGACGAGTATCGAACGCTGGACGAGTATTGGGTGCGGTGGCAGGCGATCGCGGATATCAATCCCGACGTTGCCACGTTCAGCGTCATCGGGCAGTCGCTTGAAGGACGTGACATGCCCGGCTTCGTCTTGAACGGCAATGGGGGCGACGGCAAGCCCGTCATCCTCATCAACGCGTGCCAGCATGCGCGAGAGTGGGTGAGCCCGGCGGCCACGACGTACCTCATCGAGCAACTGGTCAGCGGCTACGGCACCGATCCGCGCATCACCCGATTGCTCGATGAGCTGGAGTGGGTGTTCGCGCCGATGGTCAATCCAGATGGGTTTGATTTTACGTGGACCGATGAGCGTCTTTGGAGAAAGAACCGGCGCGACATCGACGGAAGCGACGAGTTCGGCGTCGATCTGAACCGAAACTGGTCGGTCGCGTGGGGCGTACCGGGCGGCTCGAGTGATGACCCGGCCAGCCAGGTGTACCACGGCGAGGGGCCATTCACCGAACCAGAGCTGCAAACGTTCCTGTCGTTCGTTGATGATGTCACCGACCGCGTGGTCGTGCACCTGGACGTGCACACCTTCGGCCAGCTCATGCTGCACCCGCTGGGGTACTCGTTCGATCCATCACCCGACGACTCGCTCCTTCAAGAGCTTGGCGACCTGTTCGCCGAGGGCGTGTTCGAAGAAACCGGCGAGGTGTACACGGTCGGACAGGGCAGCAGCGGGCTGTACCTGACCAGCGGATCGGCCAAGGACTGGGCGTACGGCGAGTTCGGTGGCGAGCCACTGGGTTGGACCATCGAGCTCAGGCCCGTTTCGAGCGGTGCGGGCGGCTTCGACCCAGATCCGGACCAGATCCTGCCGGCCGGTCGCGAATTGACCGAAGGCGTGCTGCGGCTGGCCGAGCGAATGGCTGCACCGCTGCGCTTCCACGTCACGCCGCAAGATGTTGGAGCGCCCGTGGGCGAGACCGTGCAACGGGCCTTTGAGGTTCGTAATGGCACGGCCGAGCTGGATGCCACCAGCGTGCGAGGCTTCTATCGCAGGAGCCCGAGCGAAGCGTTCGAGCCGGCGACCATTACCGCTGTTGAGGGCGAGGACTACACGCTCGAAACCGGTCCGTTGCAGTGCGGCGAAGAGGGTCAGTTCTACATCGAGGCTGCGACGGTTGGCGGTCTCGTGCTTCGCTTCCCGCAGGCGGGCGTGCTCACGCACGGCGTGCGCGATCCGGTTGTCGTCTCGCGTGACGCGGTGGAAGTTGAGGGCGATTGGATCGCCGGACTGCCAGACGACACCGCCCAGCGCGGTATGTGGGCACTTGGCGACCCCGAAGCGACGAGTGCACAGCCCGAGGACGACGCCTCACCCGATGGCGTGAACGCGTGGTTCACAGATCCTCGTGCGGGTGACAGCGCCGGCGCCTTTGACGTGGACGACGGCTTCACGTCGCTGGTCTCGCCGACCTTTGACGCCACGGTGACGGGTGGCAAGCCAAATCCCGTGCCGTATGTTTCGTTCTCGCTGTGGTACAGCAACGATCAGGGCGCAGCAGCCGGCCAGGACACCTTTGCCGTGCTCATTAGCAACGACGACGGTGTGACATGGGAATTGCTCGACGCCACCGGCCAGTCGACCACCGGATGGGAGACCAAGCGATATCGCATCGAAGACACGCTCGAACCAACCCAGACCATGCGTCTGCTGTTCATCGCGGCAGACGAGGGCCGAGGCTCACTCGTGGAAGCGGGCGTCGACGAGTTGGTGCTCGAGATCGACTGCGGCGCGCCTCATCCGGCGGACTTTGACCGCGATGGCGGGCTGACCATCTTCGACTTCCTGCTGTTCCAGACGCTCTGGGAGCGTGCAGACCCAGCGGCCGACATCGATCTCGATGGCTTGTTCACGATCTTCGACTTCCTCGAGTTCCAGACTCTGTTCGATTCGTAAACACGACCGAACAACTTGACAGGCAATACGAGCAAAGAACGCAGCCGAATCGGCTGCGTTCAGTGTGTCGTTCAACTCATGCGTATGTATCGCGTCAGGCCGCGTGGCGTTCGACGGCCTCGATGGCGCGCATCACGTCGCGGCAGATGGGGAAGAGTCGATCCAGGCGTGTGAGCTTGAACAGGCACTCGACGTTGGCTGCGGCGTTCACGAGTGCGACGCGGCCGCCGGCCTTCTGCAGGCGCGTGAGCAGTTCCACCAGTACGCCGATACAGGCCGAGTCCATGTAATCAACGTTCTGCAGATCGAGCACAACGTGGCGTGCGGGCACCTGGCCGGGCTCGGTGAGCTTGTCGGTGAGCGAGACAACCAGCGCGGCGGCCTCGTTGCCCGACAGCGTGGTTTCCTTCAGTGTGGCAATGATGGTCTGCCCGAAGCGGTCGAAGCTGGCGAGTTCCGACGCACCCGGCGCAGCGGCGGCCATGGACTCAACATCGGCCTGGGCGGCAGCGGTGGGCTTCTTGGGGTTGTCCTTGCCGAACAGTCGCGAGAGCATGGCGGTCCCCCGTGGGCTCGATGGTGCGGTGGCGTGGACTGCGGCCTGGGTTCAGCGGACCCAACCGTGTGACGGCCCGGAGTTCTCGGGTCGGTTTCGGCGCAGCGGCTTGGCCTTCAGTCGGCCCGGCTCGGACTCACCGATTTGGTGATCGGGGTCGGGGATGATCGCGGGCTGCACCGGCACCGGGGTTGGTGTCGGGCTTGCTGGTGGGTAGGTTGCGTGGCTCTGCGTTTGACTGGGAACGCCGTGAGGCGGTTGGGTCGGCGACACCGAGCCGTGCTGGCGCTTGTGCTCGGCCTCGTCCAGCGATCGATCGAGCTTCTGGAGAATGTCACGGAGTTCATCGAACTCCTGCTTGCCGTTGTCCATCGTCGTGCCTCCCGCACCTTGTTCGTGCTCATCAATCGACCCGATGAGGGGGCCACTTCTGTCAAAGTGCTTTTTAAAGCTCAACTTGGCATCGATTCGGGCCGCCGGGCCAACCACTGGGGCCTTTCCGGCACGATCGCAAACAAATCGCGGCGCAGATTCACGGACCTTCCGCTACGCTGGGGAGGAGCCGCGAAGAAATGGGGGGAGGCGCATGTCTTCGATCACCTGCTCTAAGTCAATACGCACGCACCGGTTGTGGGTGTTCCTTCTCGGACTCATGGGGTTCCTGCTCATTAGCCCGGCCCACGGCATGGAGCGCGAACGCACGTCACTCGTCTTACACCTTCGCGTGCAGAGCGACATCGACTCGGCGGCATTGGTCCGAGAACTCATCGAGCACCTCCAAGGCTTGGATCGCGAGGGGTATGTCGGGATGCTGCTCGAGCTCGAGTCCGGTCGCGTGCGTGATGATCTGGCCTGGTCGCTGGGAGCAGCCATCGACGAGGCGGACCGTCCGGTCTGGGTGTGGCTGACGCGGGGCGACGGCGGGCGGGCGGGTCCGAACCAGCTTGAACTGGCGATCCGGGCCGAGGGCGCCTGGATCGACCCACGAGCGTCGGTGGCCTGGGACGGGCCGGGCGAAGATGTCCAACTGGCTCCCGAGGATCTTGTTGCCAGCCGGATGATGCGTGAGCGGCATTCGGCGCTCTGGGTCGCCCTGGAGCGACGCGGCGCGAACACCCGGCTGGCCGAGGGCCTGCTGAGGCCCTCTACACCGGTCCGGGCACGATGGCTGGTGGACGGAGAGTGCGAATTGGTGGAGGGGCCGGTCGAGCCAGGCCAGGATGCTGGCCTTCACACGCTGGTCGAACCACTGGCCGACGGAGGCACACGGGGGCGAATCTCAGCTCGGCTGGCCGTTGCTCTGGGCCTTGTCGACGGTGCCCAGCGATCGTCCCGCGATGTCTTGCGCGAGGCGCTTGGTGATGCAGCATCGCGCGGCTGGCGAACGAGGCCGGTGGTTCTGAAAAGCGATCTTGATGCCGTGATCGAGCGGTCGCACCGGCTGATGACCCGGGCGCGGGCCGAGGCCGCCTTGGCGAGCGACACGCTGCGGCGGCGGATCGAGCGAGGGCTCGGCGCCTCAGCGTACGAACGCGCGGTGCAGGCAAGAGCCCGGGAGACGCTCGAAGTCATCGAGCGCGGGGAGGCGGCGTTGCGTGGCTTTGAGCGTCTGGTGGCCGAGCACCCCGAAGTCTTGCGGACTCGGGCACCGATGCAGGCCGACTTGCCGGGGGTTGAAGAGACGGCTGCCCGGGCCTGGGCGCGAGAGATCGAACACGTGCGGCGCAGCCTTGCCGGCATTCGAGCCGATGCGATGGCGCAGGCGAAGGGTTCACCCTGATGCTTCGGGAGTGTGCTTCGGTACGGGTCGGCCGAACTCGCTATGGTGACCTGTTATGAGCGAAGCCGGCGGACAACCGACAACAGATGACAAGACTCAACCCGATGGCACGTCCGCGCGGGTCATCGACGGCCGCGGGCGGACGCCAGATCGTGGCATGTCGCATCTGGCATCGGCGCATCATGCGATGTCGCTGCGTGAGGCCTTCTGGCACGACATGTGTCGCGAGATCCTGACCACGCTCTCGGTCGAGGGGCTCCGGCGTCGGAACAAGCCGGCGGGCGTGCCGCTGCCAGGCGGAGGGCAGCTGGTGAGCACGGTGGTGCCGCCGCCGAGCGAGCCGGAGCTCTTTGATGGACGGATGGCCATCCTCACGCATGGCGGGGAGCGGATCGCCATCGGCGAGGTCTACCCCATGCTCGCGTGCGGCATCAGCGGCGACATGGCCGACCGAACGGTGTCGCAGGCCGTGGAGTGCAGCATTTTTCAGATCTTGACGCCCGCGGGCGAGTTGTACACCGTGCCGGTGCACGAAATCCGGGCATTCCACGCCTTGACGCCTGAACTTATGCGAAAGCTTGAACAAGCGGGCCGCGTGAACCGTTCACAACGCAAGGGCAGCGAGAACCGCGATATGCCCTTCGGCTTCGAGGCATACACCTCGCTGGCCCGGGCCGAGCGTGAGCAGCAGGCCGTCGATCCGTATTACCCGGCGTAGTCGCTCGCTGTGATGCTCGCCGTGAAAACAGGAGTTCGCATGGCTCGAACGTTGTTGGCCATTCCAGTGTACAACGAAGAAAAGTATGTACAGCGCGTGCTCGGGAAGGTATTGGAGTACCTGCCCGACGTGCTTGTGATCGACGACGGGTCGACCGATGCAACGCCGTCGCTGCTGGCGCAGCACCCGGTCGAGGTGATTCGCCATGCGCGCAATCGCGGCTATGGCCGATCGCTCATGGATGCATTTCGCTGGGCCGCGGTCGACCGCTTCGACTGGGTGATCACGATGGATTGCGACGAGCAGCACGAGCCTGCATCGATCCCCAGCTTCCTGCGGGCTATCGAGCGAGACGACCTCGACGTGGTCAGCGGTTCGCGTTATCTCGATACGCACCCGGAGAACGACGCTCCTCCCGAGGAGCGGCGGCAGATCAATTCGATCATCACGCGAGAGCTCAACGACCAATTGGGGCTCTCGTTGACCGATGCGTTCTGCGGCTTCAAGGCGTACCGCGTATCTTCGATCGGCAAGCTCGCGCCCGATGTTGACGGGTACGCATTCCCCATGCAGTTCTGGGTGCAGGCGGTGGCCGCGGGGCTGCGCGTGGGGGAGCTGCCGGTGCGCTTGATCTACAACGACGCAACGCGTTCGTTCGGTGGCCCGCTCGACGATCACGACCATCGACTTGCGCACTACCGCGAAGTGCTCGAGCGAGAGCTGTCGCGCACCGGCCGGGCCTGTTCAAGGCAATGTCCGGCGTGAACTCGGCGTCGCGTTCGGCCTTGCTCGAATCGGTCACCGCCGAGCCAGAGGCCGGCGGCTTGATCCGCGACCTTACGCCACCCGACGCGGCACGTGCCGCGGCTCGCGCAGAATTGGGACTACCGGCCGACCGGCCCATCGTGATGGTGGGACACCAAGCCGAGCTGTGGCACGCGGGCATCTTGGCAAAGCTGATCGCCGCCGATGAGATCGCCAAAGCGCACGGCGCGGCATTGGTATGGCTGACACCTGATCAAGACGCAAACGAGCCCACCATGCTTGCGTATCCGGCTGAGACGCACGAGGATCGGCTGACGCGGCGCGAGTGGATGATCGATCCCAATGCGTTCGTGCGCAAGGGCACGCCCACTGGCTCTCGGTTGGCGATGGAGCCCAGCGCAGTACCGAGACACGCCCGCACGGAGTGGCCGCACGAGCGTGTGCGTGCGGGTCTCGAGCGCATTCACAACGCCTTGGTCGAGCGCAGGGGCGAGGCTTCGTTGGCTGCGCAGTTCACGCACACCGCGCTCGACTTGGTTCGTCGGACGCTGGACATCAACGTCGACCGGGTGCTGTTGTGCAGCGAGATGGCGCGCGGCACGGGGTTTGGCATGTTGGCCGAGCGGATGCGGCGCGAGGCTCGCTCGTGCGTGCTGGCATACAACGCGGCCGCGCAGGCCCACCCGGATGCCAACGTGCGCACGCTCGAGATGGGTCCGAAGTGGGAGCTGCCGCTGTGGTCGCTCACACCCGAGCGCCCGCGGCAAGCG
>JGI12109J20283_10107793_pt1 | contig 15139 bp, 10 predicted proteins | sample ElkSlonscriptome_12_FD_20283 | JGI IMG/M metagenome (IMG submission 20283) | reverse complement strand
CGAAGACGGACACGGCATGGACGCCATACACGGCGACGGCCACGGTGGCGGCCACAAAGGGCCCAGCCTCACCGGCCTGCTGCCCCTGTGGACGGCCATCCCCTTTGCGGGCATCCTGCTCTCCATCGCCCTCGGGCCCCTGGTGGCGCCGCACTTCTGGCACCACCACTTTCCCAAGATCTCGGCCATGTGGGCGCTGCTCTTCGCCGTGCCGTTCCTGATCTGGAACCCGAAGGAGGCCTTCGGTGAGATCCTGCACATCTATTTCCTGGACTACTTCCCCTTCATCATCCTGCTGTGGGGGCTGTTCACGGTGGCGGGCGGCATCTACGTGGGCGGCGCCCTGCGCGGCAAACCCGTCGTCAACCTGGTGTTGCTGCTGATCGGCACCTTCCTCGCTTCGCTGATCGGAACCACCGGTGCGGCCATGGTCCTGATCCGGCCTCTGCTGCGGGCCAACGAATGGCGGCAGAACAAGGTGCACCTGGTCATCTTCTTCATCTTCCTGGTGGCCAACATCGGCGGTAGCCTGACGCCCCTGGGCGATCCGCCCCTCTTCCTGGGCTTCCTCCACGGCGTGCCCTTCTTCTGGGTCACCACCGGCCTGCTGCGCGAGATGCTGCTGGTCTCCGCCATGGTCCTGGTCATCTTCTTCGCGGTCGACACCTACTTCTACCGCAAGGAGAACCAGGCCAACGCTCCGGTCCCCCAGCCGGGCGAGGGCGGCATCAAGCTCGAAGGCCTGCACAACGCGTTTTTCCTGCTGGGTATCATCGCCGCGGTGATCATGTCCGGTTCCGTGAATATGGGCACCGCCACGATCTACACCGCCGGCAGCCACCCCGTGTCCGTGCCCCTGCAGAACTGGGTCAAGGATATCATCATCATCCTGATGGGTGTGCTCTCCCTGGTCACGACCAAGAAACTGGTGCGCCAGAAGAACGGCTTCAGCTGGTTCCCCATCCAGGAGGTGGCCTACCTCTTTGCCGGTATCTTCATGACCATCATCCCGGCCCTGGCCATCCTCAAGGCGGGCAGCGCCGGCGCCCTGTCCGACCTGACCAACGCCGTGCACGGCCCCGTGCGCTTCTTCTGGGCCACGGGCATCCTGTCCAGCTTCCTGGACAACGCGCCCACCTACCTGACGTTCTTCAACGCCGCCCTCGGCGACCTGGGCAAGGTCGAGGCCGAGGTGCCCGGCATGCTCGGTTACGCCGCCGAGAGCCTGCGCAACAACGAGTTCATCCACGATCTGACGGCCATCAGCGCCGGCGCCGTGTTCATGGGAGCGGTGACCTACATCGGCAACGCGCCCAATTTCATGGTCAAGGCCATCGCCGAGGAGAGCGGCATCCCCATGCCCAGCTTCTTCGGTTACATGCTCAAGTGGTCGGTGCCCATCCTGATGCCGGTCTTCGTCATCATCACCTTTGTCTTCTTCGCGTAGAGGAGTCGCCGAAATGGCCAAGAAAGTTCAGCAAGCCAAGAAGTCCTTCTACGAGGTCGTCTTCCAGGGCAAGCCCAAGGTCGTGCGGGCCTACCTGGCGGGTCTGGCCGATGGTTCCGGCCACGAGGCCGAGGTCTACTTCAGCTTCGAGGACGGCGTCCACCACGAAGGCAAGGTGGAACATTTCAAGGAGATGCTGCACGTGCGCGCCCTGGATTGCCACGTCATCGTGGATGCCGAGACCAGCAAGCAGATCAAGAAGCAGGCCAGGGAACTGAAGGAAAAAACCGGACTGGAGGTCACCTCCCACCGGAACATCCGCAACGCCAGCTTCGCCTACTGCTACCACGCCTATGCCAAGCAGTATGATGACGAGATCCTGGCCGCCTTCGACAAGCGGCCGGCGGGCCTGCGCCTCAAGGGCCAGACGCGGGACCTGAAGAAGGATCCCAGCGCCAAGGGTGTCGAAGCCTACGCCCCGGCCCACGACTACGAGGCCGAAGGCCGCGGCACGGTGGTCGGCCCGGTGGATCAGGTGATCGCCTTCAAGAGGACGCTGGACGAGATCCAGCTGATCGAGGCCAAGGAGATCGAGCTCAACCTGGCCTAGCCCCACAAAAAGGCCGCCGGCTCCCCGAGGGAAGCCGGCGGCAACTCCAATCACTCCACCGATATCTATTTCATCAACAGCATCTTGCCCACGACGTTCTGCCCACCGCTGCTGAGGCGGTAGAAGTAGGCGCCGCTGGCCACGCTGCGGCCGCTGTCGTCGCGGCCCATCCAGGTCACTTCATGGTTTCCGGATTCCATGGCCTCGCTGACCAGGGTCCGGATCTTCACGCCGCGCACGTCGTACACGTCCAGCTGGACGTTGCCGGCGGCGGGCACCGCGAACTTGATCACGGTCATGGGGTTGAAGGGGTTGGGGTAGTTGCCGTCCAGGGCCAGGACCGCAGGCATCTCGTCACCGACTGCGGAGGTATGAATCTCCTCGTAGGTCACGACCAGGCACCAGCTCAGCAGCACGCCCACATCGTAATGGCCTTCATCCACCACATGCAGCTGCCAGTCACCCTGGATACTCTCGCCGATGAGGCCGTCCAGGCTCTGGTAAGGCGCGATATCCATGGGATACCATGCGTTGATGTCGTCGCCGTCACCACCTTGGTTGTTGTGCAGGGTCAACACGGTACCAGAGGGGCTGGTCAGGGTAACGACCAGGTCCGCCAGGTAGGTATGCTGGATTTCCAGGTGGACAGCCAGTTCGGCCAGCGTGCTTTCCATGGGCACGTTGATGGTGCTCCACACGCCGCCGTCGGGGTCGTTGTCCGGAATGGCCTGAGGCGTCTCGTTACACATCATATCGGTCACGATGTTGTTCAGGTAGAAGTCCTGAACAGCGCTCTCGCCCTGGGCGACGGTAACGTCGGCCGCACCGGCGCTCCAGCCGTTCTTGACGGCCGTCAGGTGGTACGTCCCGGGGAAGAGACCCTCGAAGCTATAGCTGCCGTCCGCACCGGTCACGAACTGCTCGTTGCCGGGGGTCAGGGTCACGGTCACGCCGTTGTTGTCCCCCACGCAGTTGACGGTGCCGCTGATGGCCGCGTTGCCGATCTCGGGCGTCGTCAGGTAGACCACCGCGTTCTGCAACAGATCCATCCGGGCCGGGCTGGCCGCCGAGGCGTAGTTGAAGGTGAAGAACACCATCTGGCCACCCTGGGGAGCCGGGTTGGTGTCGTAGGTGATGACACTGCCACGATCCGAGTAGCTGGTCCAGTTGCCCGGCATGCCGGCGTCGGCGGCGGGGATGACGCTGTCGCTGTCCCCGTAACCGGAGTAGTCCAGGTCGATGGTGGTCTCGACCACGTTGGGCACGCTCATGACGTAGGCGTCGGGATCGGCCACGTGGATGTCACCGGAGTTGTCGGTGCCCCAGTCGGCGATGTGCAGGACGTTGGCGCAGAAGGCCGCGTCGCTCTGGTGGTTGTAGGCCACCTCGCCACCCTCGATCATCAGCTTGCCGCCGGCATCCATGAAAGTGCTCATGTCGGCCATCAGGCCGGCCGTCAGGTCGCTGGTCCGGGCGCCGGCGGAGACCACGACCATGTCGTAGGTGATCCAGTCGGCATAGTTGTAGGCGCCGCTGTTGACCATCTCGGCGGTGTAGCCGATGGTCTCCAGATCCGCCACGATGTCCGAAGCGGCACGCCTGCCGTTGCCCTGGTAGGCCTCGGCGATGACGATGCCGTTCTTGCCCAGCTTGGGTCCGAAGTCCACCAGTTCCTCGCGCACCGAGTTGTCGTCGATGACCAGGATGTTCCCGTTCGTGCCTTCCAGCTGGAAGTCCTTGGTCACGCTCGCGGCGTCGATGGCCACGGTCATGGTCTGGGGAATGAAGTGGTAGGCCGTGACGGTCACGACGTAGTCGAAGTAGGTCAAGGCCGGGGTCTCGAAGTGGCCGTTCTCATCGGTATTGACGGTGGCCACCAGCTCGTTGTTGTCCGAACGCTTGACCTTGACGGAGGCCGTCAGGGCCTCTCCGCCGTCCAGGGCGGTCACGGTGCCGCTCAGGACGCCGGCCGGGGCCTGGCTCATGGCGATGCCGTGGTCGTTGGCCCCGTACATCAGGAAGTAGGTCTCCATGTGGTTCAGGTAACCGAACTTGGAGGCGTAGAGGTCGTAGTCGCCGACCAGCATCTCCTCGTCGACGGTGTACTGGCCGTAGGAATCGGTCGTCAGGTCGAACAGCGGCGTGCCGTTGGGGTCGTCCCCGGCGACGAAGCCGTAGACATGCACACCGGACAGGGGCGCGCCACCATTGTCGGCGTCGGTCACCACACCGGCCAGGCTGCCGTAGGCAGGCACCACTTCGATGCTGCTCTGCACGATGCCGTAACCGCTCTTCAGCAGGGTGGCGGTGACGGTGCCGGTGCTGGTCGGGGTGGCGGGCTGCACGATGCTGTAACCGGCGGCCATGGCCTCGCTGTCCAGGCCGCAGCCGGTCAGGGCGAGGCTGAAGTCGACCACGTCGCTGGTGGCGGTGACGGTGCCCTCGATGTGGGGCGTCAACGCGTCCACCAGGCCGATGGAGGCCACCTCGGCACTCACCGTGGCGCCGGTCAGTTCCATGGCGCCGGTGACGGGCAGGCCGCTTTCGAACATGTCGTAGGAGGCGCCGGACTCGCGGCCGGTCACGCTCAGGGTCTCACCGTACTCGGGAGTGACGCTGAAGACGGCCACGCCGTACTCGTCGGTCACGCCGCTCATGGCGTCCACACCGAAGCCGTCGATGGTCACGTTCACACCCACGGTGCTCTTGGCGCTGGGGGGATCCATCAGGGTGACGGTCACCTCGGTGGTCTCACCCACGGGGATGGCGGTCGGCTGGATGTCCACGACCACCGGCACGATGGCCTGCAGGCTCGCGGTCTCGGTCAGCAGGTTGTAACCGGTGATGGTCAGGGTGACCTCGCCGGGCTCGACAACGGGGTTGTCCAGCATCAGGTCCACGTGACCGCTGGCGTCGGCAATACCTACACCATGCAGACCGGCGCTGCTGTGCAAGGTCACCTTGGCGCCCGGCACACCCGTCTCCACGGGGAAGACGGTGCTGCCCAGGGCCACCACGTCGGCGTAGCTGGCCGTCGGGACGGTGGGCGTATCGGTACGGACCATCAGGGAGCAGTCACCGAAGATGTTGTACTGCTCGACCAGCTGGGCGCCCTGGCTGCCGGGGTACTCGTCCAGCACCTGCATCATGCCGTGGTAGTACAGGGAACCGATGACGTTGGCCTCGTCGGCCACCAGCAGATCCACGGCCTCGGCCTGCATCACGCAGGGGGGCACCCAGGGGGTGCTGGTGGACGCGCTGTACATGGCGACGGCGCCGTGGGGCTGGGCCGGATCGCCGGCACGCATCCACGCCTCGGCGAAACACTCGGAAACGCTGAAGTCACCGTTGGAGCAGCTCACGTCCAGGATCCAGGGCGTCTTCCAGCCGTTGGTCAGGGCGTGCACGTTGCTGATGGTGAAGTAGGGGTTCGACCAGCTGCTGCCGGAGCCGTGGCCGATGTAGTTCATGATGCTGACACCGTTGTTCACGGCCGCGGAGATCTGCGTGGCGTTGCCGCTGGGCTGGTAGATCTCGGCCACCTCGGTGAAGGTGTAGCCCAGCAGATCCTGGCGCAGCCACTCGGCGCGCTCGTAATCCGGAGGAGAACCCTCGTTGGAGGCCAGGCCGGCGCCCTTGTGGTACCACTCGCCGTCCGCGTCGGGATCGCGCTCGTAGCGGATAAACTTGTTGATCTGGGTCTGGATATCCGAAGGATTGGAGCCACTGATACGCGAGACGAACAGGTCGGGGTAGAGGTCGCTGCCTTCCTGGTTCGCGTAGCGGGTATCATCGTCGGCACCCTCGTAGGTGCCGCTGTAGGTGGGGATCTGGGCCCGGTCGCCGACCAGGATCACGTAGGTCAGGCCCGCGGGCTCGGCGTACATGTCGTCGATGGCGCCCTGGATGCCGGCCGTGGTCCCTCCCACGCTGCCGGAGGAGATCAGGGTCACGTCCAGACCGGTCTGCTGCTTCCACTGCACGAAGGGCTGGATGATGCCCATGAAGGCGTCGTTGCAGACGATGAGCATGCGGCCGTCGGTGGACACCATGCTGTACTTGGAGGCGTCGTCGTAGTTGTCGAAACCGAGAGCGTAGAGGTTGGCGAACTGGGCGTCGATGCCGTCGCTGAAGCGGGCCTGCTTGACGTTGATCCCGCCGGTGCCGGTGGTCTCCACCTCGAATGTGGCGCTTTCCAGGGCCAGCAGCACGCCGCGGTCGGCGTCCCAGCGCACGGCGTTGATGCGCATACTGACACCGCGGTAGTCGCGCATGATGAACGGCTCGGCCAGCTGGGCCTCGGCCGCGGGGAATACGCCGCCCTGGGTGTAGACGTCACCGAAGGTGTAGGGCACGGTGGCGGGGTCCACATCACGCGTCAGGTTGCCCTTGGAGGGCACGACGGGGTTGGCGGCGATCTCGCGCCACACCGCGTCCACGACCTTGACCTGCGGGGTACCGGCGTTCGGGATGATCAGCCGGCTGGTGATGAAGGGCAGTTCCGGGTTGCCCGCGTCCACGGTCCACCAGTGACCGGGCAGGCGCACCTGGGTGTAGTCCTCACCCTGGATGGTGACGGTCTCCGTGTCGATGCCGTCGAGAGTGACGTCCAGGCGGGTCAGGCTCTCGCCGACCTGCTGCACCTGGACATCGGGGCGGGTGGCGTCCTGGCCGTTGAAACTCAACCATTCAGCCTGGGCTCCGGTGGCGAATCCAGCCAGCAGGAGCAGCATCAGGACGTTAACAAGCCTCTTGCTCATCGTTTGCCTCCAAAATCACGGGAATATTCAGGCGAAGTGACTTTATAGTACCACCCCAGGCAGGAGCCCTTCAATCCGCCCGGAATTGATCTTATTTATTCGCAGATGCTTGCCAGGCTCCCGGTCCCCTCCGGAGAACCTCCCTGCGGCCCTAATTCTTTACCAAACAAAAAGTTATACTGATCACTAAATCTCAAAATCCGGCGGGTCGGCTTTTTTCGTGCGGGCAAAAAAAATGGGCGGCCCCGGCCGGGCCGCCCCTCTGACAAAGCTCACGAAATTGTTATCACTGTGGGAATTACTGGACCTGGTCCTCGGCCTCGTCGTCGCAGACGGTGGTCCAGCGGCCCTCGTAGAACCCGCCCGGATACCCTTCTACCGCATGCGCCAGGCCGCCCAGCAGGCCCTCACGGTTGCCGTTGCGGGTGACCCAGTGGCCCTCGAAACCGGCCAGATGGTCTTCGCCGTCACCCGCCACCCAGGTCCCCCTGAGGAGCCCGCGGAAGCGACCCAGTCGATCGATGTACTTGCCGTAAAAAACACGCTCACCCTGCTCATCGAACCCGTAGGCCCCCATCATGAAACCCCGGATCCGGCCGTTCAGCCCCAGATAGGCGCCCGCCATCTTGCCCACGGCGTTGCCGGGCTCATCCAGGGAGCCCGTCTCCCCGTCCAGGATGCGGTAGCGGCCGCTCAGGAAACCCTTGGGGCAGTAATCCACATCGCTCAGATTGAAGCCGTTGAGCTGGAAGAGATTGCCGGCATCGTCGATCTCATGGATCTCGCTCAGGCCCGCCAGGCCGTCGATCTCGTAGACCCCGCTGAACGGGCCGGTGTTGATGTGCAGACGGTTGGGCTCGGTGTTTTCGGGATCGTGGTCGGCCGGGCGTTCGATGATCTGCAGCAGCAGGCCATCAAAGCCGCAGGTGGTGTTCGAGACGAAGGCCACGGTCCGGCGATCCAGGCGGGGACGCACCAGGTGGTCGCCTTCCTCGAATCGCATCACACGACGCACCAGGACGATGCCCCGGTCCGTGTGGATCTCGCCCGTCCATTCCACGACGTCACAAGGGCCGGAGGGCTCCCCGAGAGTATCCCCGGGGCCGCGCACCATGCCCCAGGCCAGGCGCAGAAAAGTGAAGCGGGGCCGGGCGGTGTCGTGCGCGTCGCCGGGCAATTGGCCTTCGGCCATCAGGGCCTGCACGTCTTCATCGGAGGCGAACTCGTCCTCGACCAGTTCCCCGTCCTCGGCGATCATCATCGCCTGCAGCGATGCATCATCGAAGGCCGCGGGTTCATCGGTGGCGGTCAGGCCACCATAGGGCTGACTGAAGTCCATGTTCTCGAAGTCATCGCTGCCCGTCTGACCGGCGCTGACCGGGCCATCGCCGTCGGCGCTGCAGCCGGCCAGCAGGCCGAGGCAATAGAGGAAGGCAAGGGGCAGGGTCAAGAGTCGGCGGTTCATGCTGGTCTCCCATCGGGTGTCAGTTGGGCCCTGGATCGGTACCACGTCCTCTCCTCTGCACCCGAGGTGCCACTCATTGTCTGATTCTGTAATTGCCTTATTCACAGACATTTGGGCCAAGCAAAAAACCCCGCAGGGCCGCAGCCCCACGGGGAAATCGTACCTGCAGGGACAGCCCCGTCCGGCAAAATCAGGACAGGCCGTGCTTGCGCCGCACCCGCACCTTGAGAGCCATCAACTCCTCGTGCCGGATGCTCAGCAGGTTGCCCAGCTTGTGCATGAGGGCATCCTCGTGAGCCTCCAGCACCCCGTCGCTGTAGACCACATCCCACAGCAGTTCCAGGATGGCCAGCTTACGGGCCCGGGGGTAGTGCTCATCCACCTGCCGGGCGAAGGCGAAGAGCTCCCCCGCCCCCTTGCGTTCCTGTTCCGCCTGCGCCAGCAACTCCTGCGTGGCCGCCGGATCCAGCTCGAAGCGCCGAGCCACGATGCCCTGCAGCGCCTCCTGCTCCTCGTTGCTGAACTCGTCGTCGGCGTACGCCACCTCGAGCAGCAGGACACATGTGGCCAGGCGCAGATTCTGCGCGGACGCCGCCTCGTCCCTGCCGTCGTCATTCTGAAAAAATTTGGCCAGATTCGAAAACATGCCTCACTCCGGTTTCAGGAAATTTCCACCCGGCGCCAGGTGGGGCCGGGCAGGGTCAGGATCTCGTAGGCGATGGTGCCCAGGTGGCCGGCCAGCATCTCGGCGGTGATGACCTCGTCCCCCTGGCGCCCCAGGAAGACGGCCGGATCCCCGGCCTGCACCCCCGGGATGTTGCTCACGTCCGCCATGCACAGGTTCATGCAGATGCGGCCCACCAGGGGCGCCCGGTAACCGCCCACCAGCACGTGGGCGCGGCCGGCAAGGGCCCGTGGCAAACCGTCGCTGTAACCCACCGGCAATACCGCGATGGTGCTGTCGGTCATGGCCTTCCAGCTGCGGCCGTAGCCGACGGTCTCACCGGCAGGCACCTTCCGCACCTGGCTGATTTGCACCTTCCAGGTCATGGCCGGCCGCAGATCCACCGGACCGCGCCCGCTCTCCCGAAAGGATACCAGCGTTTCGCGGGACGGCCAGATTCCGTAGGCCGCCACCCCCACGCGGGCCATGCCGCCGTGGATCTCGGGCCACAGCAGGGTGGCCGCGCTGCAGGTCATGTGGATCAGGGCCTCCGGCGTCAGCAGGTCAGCCAGGGCCTCGCGGTGGGCGTGGAAACGCTCCATCTGCCGCCGGGCGAAACCGTGGTCCGTGGTATCCTCCACATCGGCGAAATGGCTGGAAAGCCCCACCGGTCGCAGCTGGGGATTGGCGTGCAGCAGATCCCGGGCGGCCGGCAGGTCCATTTCCGTCAGGCCCTGCCGGTTCACCCCCGTCTCCACCTTCAGATGCACGCGCAGCTCCTGTTGCGCCGCGGCGGCCCAGTTCAGGCCGTCCAGACTGGAGACCGTGATGTCGACACCGGCGGCGGCCGCCGCCCCCGCCTCGGCGGTGTTCACGGGGCCCAGCACCAGGATGGGCACCTCGATGCCGCCCTCACGCAGGCGCCGGGCCTCGACCCAGGCGTGCACCCCCAGCATATCCGCCCCGCCGGCCAGGAAGGCCCGGGCGGCACGCAGAAGGCCGTGGCCATAGGCTTCCGCCTTGACCACGGCCATGAGCCGGACGGGAGGCGCCACCAGGCGGCGCATTTCCCTCATGTTGTGTGTCAAGGCGCCGCTGTCCACCTCGAGGGTGAGCCAGGCGCCGGTCTCATCATCCGCCCTGGGCCTCGGCTGCGTTCTGCTTCTGCTGGCGTCGTTCACAGGCATCCTTGTCCTTGCAGGCTCCGTACAGTTCCAGGCGATGGCGGTAGATCTCGAAGTTGTTCTCGTCGGCCAGCTGCTCCTGCAGGGCCTCGAGCCGGGGGTTGAAGAACTCGAAGATCTCGCCGCACTCCAGACAGATCATGTGATCGTGGTGTTCCACGTCCGAATGTCCCTCGTAGCGGGCCAGGCCGTCGCCGAAGCGGCGTTCCTCCACCAGACCGCTCTCCACCAGCAGGTGCAGGGTGCGGTACACGGTGGCGTACCCGATGCGGGGGTTCACATTCTTGACCTCTTTGAGGAGCTCTTCAACGGAAATGTGCCCTCGCATGTTGAAAAACACATTGACGATGGTATTGCGCTGGCGCGTCGTTTTCAGACCCTTTTCCTGGATGAAACGGGCGAAGGCGGCTTCCTTCTCCTTGACCAGATCCGGGTTCACCTGATTGTTCTGGTTATTATCGGCCATGTCCTACCTCTTGGATCTTTCGGGTCATTTCGAAAATGAATTTTGTTTTCGAATATGGTAGCCCCGAAAAATCCCACTGTCAAGCAGGGGACTTTAAATCCGTTACAGGCCAAACACGTCAGGGGAAGAGGATGCGGACGGCGAAATTCTCCCCGTCGGGCACATACCAGAAATCCTGCCCGTCATGGAGCAGCAGAACATCTTTCCCCCGTTCCAGATAGGAGTCCGTGCCCACGGTGGCGCTCCAGCGGCGGCGGGCCCCCGTCAGGCGGTACATGCGTCCCGAACCGCTGTCGGTGATCCACATGTATTTGCCGTCGAAGGCCACCCCGAAGGGAGAGAACCCCGGCGTCACCACCGAACGCGTGATCTCCTCCACCTCGTTGTCCCAGCGATCCACCCGCCCGGTATCCCGGTCCGTGATCCATACAAAACGCCCGTCGAAGCACAACCCGCAGGGATGGTTGCCGGGCGCGTCGAAGGCCTGGTCCACCATCAGGGTATCGGGTTCGATGCGGTAGAGGATGCTGCTGCCGTCGTCGGCATCGCCACAGCTGAAGAGCCACTCCCCGTCCCAGGCGAGGCCCCGGTCCAGCACGCCCGTGAAGTCTTCCTGGCGGATGACCGCCCCGCTGGTGTCCTGGAAGACCAGGCGCACCTCGCGGTCGCCGGATTCGCTCAGGCTGTCGGGAATATCCTGCAGGACGGCCAGGGTGTCCGGGCCCATCCAGCTGATGCCCGCCACACGCCCGGGCCCCGGCAACGGCAGGGTGTCCAGGCGGGCGAAGCTGAGGACCACATCGGGGCCGTAGCCCCCCTGGCTGTCCTGGGCCAGGGTTCCGGTACCCAGGCTCAGCAGGAGAACAAGCGACCAGAATCCAGCGCGCAGCCGGTAGAGATTCATGGGTATTCCTTCCCGCAGGGTCCCATCAGGAACCCGAGGGTTTCCGGCGCGCCAGGCGGCCCGCCTCGTCGAGCAGTTCAGCTATCTTGTCCACGGTCAGGGGCTTCTCGGCGACCAAATCAACATAGGCACCCTGGGCCTTGTCCAGAATTTCCTTCTGTCCCCAGCCGGACATGAGCACCAGGACCAGGTCCGCAGCCTTCCGGCGCAGAACATCCGCAAGATCCAGGCCGCTCAGACCGGGCAGGGACTGATCCAGGATGACCATCCCGAAAGCGTCCTTCTCGAAGAGGGTCATGGCCTCCTGGCCGTCCCGGGCCAGGCTGGCGGTGCAGCCCAGCTCGGTCAGGACATCGCCCATCATCTCGCGCACGGCCACCTCGTCATCCACCACCAGGACCGAGGGCCGGAACGGGGACAGGGAACCCCCTTTCTCGGCGGTTGGTTCCGCTTCGGGAACGTCACCGTCGGGCAACACCGGCAACGTCAGGCGGAAGCAGGCCCCCGGCTGATCATCCTCGGGGCAGAGATCCAGTTTCGCGCCGAAGCGGCCCAGCAGATCCCGGCTGAAGGCCAGGCCGATGCCGCGTCCTTCGTCCCCGCTGGTGGTGAAACCCCTGACGAAGATCTGATCCCGCCGGTCCGCCGGAATACCCGGTCCGGTGTCCCGCAGGGTCAGCTGGAACTGCGCTCCCTCGCGGCGGCAGGCGGCAACGAGTTGCCCGCCCCCGGGCATGACGTTCAGGGCATTGAGGGCCAGATTGTTCAGCACCTCGCGCAGCACCGGCTGGGGAACGACCGTGCGCAGCCCCTCGGGCACGCCCAGCACCATGTGCCAGGTGCCCTTGACGGGATTCTCGGGAACGGTGTCGGTGATGATCCAGGTGTGGTGCCCCTCGGGGCAGGCCAGGTGGGCGGTCTGATCCAGGGCCTTGCGCAGGTCACCGGGCACGGCGCGCCGCCGCCGACCGCTGCTGCCGCTCAGCCGGGCCAGGATTTCCCCCGCCTGCCCCGCGGCCAGGGCGATGGTCTTCAGATCCTCGCGGGTATCTTCGTCCTCGATCCGCATCTGGAGCAGGCCGGCACGGCCGGTGATGACCATGAGCATCTGGCGCACGTCGTGGAGAACCCCGGCGACTTCGGCATTGTACTGGGGAGACTGGCTGGGCAAGGGAACACCATCCCGGTTGAGGGGTCGATGGGCGACTCCCCGGGATCATACACCTCAGGCCAGATTGCGCAAAGGGGCTTCCCTCACCTCTTGAACGGGCATCAGGTCCAGATGGATGCGGTCATTCTTTACGGATAGTTCCACGCCCAGCCGGGCCGCCAGCGGCGCCGAGCTCAAGTGCCGCACCAGGGCGGCCAGATCCAGGCTGCGGGAGCCCGAGGGATGCAGGGCGGAGACCAGACCCACCCGGCTGGTATCCGGCGCCGAGTCGCGGTCCGTGCCCGCGGCCAGGGTCAGCCGCACGCCGTCCTCCGGGTTCGCGGGCGTAGCCATCTGCAGCCGCTGATCGGCCTGCGGCCGGACGGCCGCCAGGGCCCGGCCCAGCTGACGCAGCAGCTGGACCAGGGCCACCGGATCGGTGTGTGTGGTGCAATCCCGCACCGCGGGTTCCACCTGCATGGCGAAATGCTGCTCGAGCATCACCTCCAGTTCGGGGGCTTCGATGTCCCCCAGATGCAATTTATCGGCGCCCAGGGAGGACACCAGCAGTTCCTGACTCCATTCCACGCTGCGTTGCAGACGTCCGAGGTTGCGCTCGAGGATCTCGACCAGGCGTTGCCGTTCGTCCGAACGGTCGTCGCCCGTATCCAGCTCCCCGAGTTCCGCAGACAGGATTTCCAGTGACGTCTTCGCCGCCGTCAGGGGGGTGCGCATCTCGTGGCTCAGGTAGGCCAGGAATTCCTCCTTCTCACCCTCGGCACCCGCTTCCTGACGCAGGATGGCGCTCTGCTCCAGGGCGCGCTGAACGGCCGCGCGCAGCGTCCCGTCACCGGGTTCACTCTGCGGCAACCCCTGCCAGGCGTTCCGGGACAGGAGGACGGGCCCGGATACGCCCAGCAGGATCAAGGGTGCCATCGGATCGAAAGGATGGGCCGCGGGACGGCCGGCAGCATCGGCCGCCGCCAACACCAGATCACAGTCCAGGATCCCCGGCCAGCAGGCGCCATCTGCCTGCGGGTCGAACCAGCCGGAGGTCATCCCCCAGTGGTGAAACTGCCGCCTCAGTCGAGAGGCCGCAGCCAGGTTCCTGTCCAGCAATACGTGGGTCACGTCATCATCCTTCCCCGCCGCACGGAAACCACTTCCGCCCGGCTTCCTCCAGATCGCAAGGGGCGTGCCCATACGCAACACGTTGGAAAACAGGGTGTTAAGAAGACGCACGACCCCTCGCAAGGAAGGCCGGGGAATCACGAGAAACGCTGGGAAAGAGGGCGGCAGAAGGGGGTGATGGGCCCCGCCATGGGAAAAAACAACCCCGACCGGAACAGCCAGGGCAAAACGCAATGCCGGGCGGAAAAAAGAACCCTCAGTCGGTGGGCGGCGCGGTCCCGGTCCGGTAGCGGGGGCTGTCGAAGCGGAAGCCCACTCCCAGGCGCCAGGCGGCGGCCCGGTCCAGGCTGCCCTGCAGTTCGCGATGGAAATCCAGTCCCACCGATCCCGTCTCCGTCCAGGGGAACCACAGCTCCAGGCCCACCTCCTGACTGCGGCGGCCGCTGCGCTCCTGCCAGGTGTAGGAAAGCAGGGCGCGGGAGCGGAACCCCAGATCCATGCCTCCCTGCAGGCCGACAAGGTGCCCGTCGCTGAAGGCCTCATCGCCGTCCAGCCACTCCCGGCCCGAGCCCATGCTCTTGAGGTAGCCGAAGGTGGTGGCGGCGTGCAGCCGCTCGCCCAGCTCGAAACGCCGGCGCATCTGCAGGCGCAGCGGGATGCTGGCGCTGCTGTAGGGGTAGAGGAAATCCGATCCGGCCGGCAGCCCCAGGGCCACCCCGATATCCCATTGCCCCAGCCCCGACAGGAGGACCGGCCCCGTCAGGCCCACCTCCGGCTGGCCGAAGCTGCTGCGCCGCTTCACGTCGGGCCAGTCCACGGGTTCGCCCTCGTCGTCCACATATCGCAACCAGGGCCAGCGGGAGAAAAGTGACAGCCCGCCGTTGTCGAAGGAAATCCAGGGCAGGCGCACGAAAAAGGCCGCCTTGCTGCCGGCCGGAAATTGCGCGGTGACCAGCAGGCGGTTGGCGGACCAGCCGAACTTGCCGTCCTCGAAGCGATCCGTGTGGACCGTCAGGGCCAGGCGGGAAGTGGAATCGGCGGGGGCGAAATAGGGCAGGGGTTCCAGATGCAGGATCTGGGCGGTGACCGCGTGGGGAGCCAGCAGGACGCCCATCAGCAGTCCGACCCAAATCAGCAGGGCCCGGGGCCCGGAGCTCATTTGGGGGCCTGTTCGATCAGGCGAATGACGCCGGCATCCTCGAAGTAGCACTTGATGGCCTTGCGGCCGCCCGGCAGGCTCTCCTTGGCCACCACCACGCCGCAGTCGTCCCAGGCCAGGTGGTTCACGCATTGGCCCACCTCGTACGTATCCCAGGGCCGATAGGGCACCGCGGCCGAGACATCACTCTCGGCCAACA
>JGI12109J20283_10585287_pt1 | contig 15160 bp, 11 predicted proteins | sample ElkSlonscriptome_12_FD_20283 | JGI IMG/M metagenome (IMG submission 20283) | reverse complement strand
CGCCGATCCTGTGGAACGGACCGGCGCCCTGGGTCGGCGTGCCCGACGTGATCAACTTGTTCGCCCCGCTCGGTCCTTCGCGGTGGTGGCCGATTCCTTCCACCGGTCCGAGCGCGCGCGCCGGCGCCGCCATGGCCTGGGACGACGACCTCGGCCGCGTGATCCTCTTCGGGGGTCTGGACACGCAAGGCAATCCGCTCGACGACACCTGGTCCTTCGATCCGGCGTCCGATACCTGGCAACAGGAATCGACGCTGCTGCCGCCGTCGCCGCGCACCGAACACGCGATGGCTTCGGCCCCGGCGAGCCAGCGTCTGTTCCTCTTCGGCGGGCGCGACAACGACCCTACGCCGAACGTCTACGACGATCTGTACCTGTACGACTCGGCCGTGTCCGACTGGATCCCCGTCTCGCCGACCACGACGGCGCAGGGCCGCTTCCCCGGCGCGCGCTACGGCGCGAACTTCGTGTACGTCGGCGGCGACGAGTTCCTGCTCTACGGCGGGGTCGGCCCGAGCGGCGGCACCTACGCCGAGTGGTGGATCTACGACGCGGCCGCGAACGAGTGGAGCGATCCGACCAATCCCGTCGGCATCCCGCCCGAGCGCTTCCGCGGCTTCGCGGCCGGCGCGTCGAACAGCGGCAACGCGTGGTTCTACGGCGGCACCGACATCAACGGCGTGCTCTCCGGAGTGCTCGGCCACTACAACGTGCAGAACGACACGTGGACCGAGGGCGTCTTCGACAACACCGGTCCGGTCGCGCGCGCTTTTGCTTCGATGCAGATCGTGCAGACGCGCCTTTCGAATCCGCAGCTGTTGATCTTCGGCGGCGTGAGCACGACGGGCAACGCCAACGCTTCGAACTTCCTCGACGACACCTGGCTCTTCGGAAACCTCGTCGGCCCCGTGGTCGGTGGCCCGGCCGCGAGCGGACCGAACGACCCGCGCCCGCCGGCCCGCGGCCGTCATGCCAGTGTGAGTTTCCGTCGCGGTCGCGACACCGTGTGCATGATTTTCGGCGGGGCCGACGACATCGGCTCCCTGCGCAACGACACCTGGATCTGGTCCCCGGGAGGATCGAACTGATGAACGCCCGTACTTCGTTCGCGGTCGCACTTGCCTGCGCGTTCGCTTTCAGCCTGGTCGCCTGTGGCGACGACGACGGCTCCCCGACGCCCCCGGCGCCGCCGCTCGTCGAACAGGACATCGACGCGACCGGCGGCACGATCGCACTCGTCGACGACGGCCTGCGTCTCGAGTTCCCGGCCGGCGCCGTCGGCGCGGCCACCACGATCACCGTGCGCGAAGCCTCGCGTGCGCCCGAGGGCGTGATCGGACGCGCCTTCGAGTTCGGTCCCAGCGGGACGACCTTCGGCAACACGGTCACCGTCGAACTCGACTTCGTGGCCGGCGACCTCGCCGACGCCACGCTTCCGCACGAGCTCACATTGCTCACCTGGAACGGAAGCGAGTGGGAAGACCTGGGCGCGCTCGTCGACGTCGACGCCAGCGGCAACGGCACGGTGACCGCCGGCCTGCAGCACTTCTCGACCTACGCCGTGGCGCGGGTGAACGGAGCGAACACCTACTACGGCGTCTTCGGCTTCGCGCGCGACGACATCTACGCCTACGGTCGCGACGATTCCGGTGACGGTCTCGTGTCGCGCTGGGACGGGAGCACGGTCGGCGCGGTCGAATCGCTCGCCGGCGGACGCTTCTTCGACGGCTGGGGCCCGAGCCCGACCGAACACTACGCCCTCGCCTATGACGGCGGCCCGGGTCAGGTCCTACGCAGCAGCGACGGCACGACGTGGACCCAGGAAACGACGGCGCCCGAGGCTCTGCTCTCGATCCACGGAAACGGCGCGTGGCGCATCGCCGTCGGCTACGACCAGACCATCCTCGAGTACGACGGCACGAACTGGAGCAACGCGTCCAACGTGCCGAGCGTTCCCGGCTTTCCCATCCCGCGTCCGCTGCACGCGGTCGTCGTGTCCGCTCCGGGTGAAGCGTGGGCCGGCGGCGACGACGTGCTCCTGCAACGCACCGGCGGCGCATGGTCGCTCGTCGACCTCAGCGCGCTGATCACCGGGCGCTTCACGATCCGCGGACTGCACGCGCGCGCGACCGACGACGTGATCGCCGTCGGCTGGACGACCGATCCCACCGCCGCCGTCGTGCGCCAGGCCTTCGCCCTGCGCTGGGACGGCACGTCGTGGACGCTCACGAACCCGACCACGGCGCCCGGCGATCTGCTGAACGGCGTGTGGACCACGGCGACCATGGACTACGCCGTGGGCAACCGCGGCACCGTGATGGAAGGCCCGGGCTTCCTGCTGCGTCAGACCACCGACTCGACCGCGAACCTCTACGACATCTGGGCGCTCGACGACACGACCGTCGCCTTCGTCGGCGCGCGCGGTTCGTTCTCCTATCCCGAGGACGCGGGCAACCCGGGCGGCGGCACCGGCGACTGCACCGGCCTCGAGGACTACTTCCTCGACTTCCGCGCCAGCACCGGCAACACCGACTTCCTGACCTGCGGCGGTTCGTTCGTGAAGGAAGGCTTCACCGTGTCGCTGACCAACACGCGCGCCGATCAGGTCAACCAGACCAACGACGGCTGCGTCGTCGGCGGCGCGCCCTGCGCCGACACCATCGACGGCCGCGATCGCGGCTTCGACACGACTCTCTTCGTGCAGGACTGCGGTGTGATCTCGATCGACCTCACCGCGGAGTCCGGCGCCGTCGGCTGCGTCGAAGTCGACGTCGAGGACTTCTGCTCACCGGAGTTCTGCGACGGCGATCTGGGATCGAACGTGGTGGCCTTCCTCTACGACGCCAACGGAGCGTTGATCGATCGGCAGGGGACTCTGACCGGCGGATATCAGACGTTGACCCTCGACGGCCGCAGTGCTCGCGCGGCGCGGCTCGAGGTGCGGTTGCAGTATGGGGGGTTGGCGGGGGTGCGGTTGTATTATTGAGGTCAACGACCCTCACGCGTCGCGACGTCCAGCAGGTGCTCGGTGAAGTCGCGCCGGAAGTTCTGAATCGAGGAAAAGTTAAAGCCTTCGACGTGGGTCGCGAGGACGGCATGCACCTGACAGAATTGCTTCATCGCCGATCACCCCCTCGCAGCGCATCCAGCGCCGCCCGGTAGTCGTCACCCTCTGAGAACAGTCGCTCGCTCAGCACGTGCTTCATCTTCGATGGGATCGCTACCCGCCCTCGATGCAGTCCATTGCTCGGCGCGGGCTCGACCTTGGTCACAATCTGCAATTGCTCCCCGCGGATCTGTGCCACGCGCTGAATCTCCCAGTGATACACCTCGGGATTCTCTTGCAACTTGAACTTCTGGACGTACTCCGGCTTGGGGCGCGCGACGAGCGCCAGGACGCGGTCCCCGTCTTCCAACCACAGGTCTGCATCATCGATGCCTCCGAAGATCAGCCCTCGACTGGGAGAGTCGCGGGTATAAACGCGAACGAACAGACGCTCGTCCTGGGGCGTCGCCGTTCCGGTGTGCACGACGACGTCCTTGGCCGTGACCCATGTGTGCGTGGGAAACATGCCTCTGCGTTCACCGACTTCCTGCTCGACGACCGTGAACTCGACCAACGCAAAGTCCCAATCGGCACGCCACGCTTTCGCGGGATGACTCAACACTTCTGAAACGATGGCCGTCCACTGTTCGACGTTGCGCGCAATGGGGCGAGACGACGAGTGAGCCCCGCTGGGCAATGAAACGAGAACCGCGATCGGAATCACCGATAGCACGGCTCTCATGAGTCCTGGGATCATGGAAGCTCCTATGGCCGACTCTCCATGGAGAGTCGTGATTGTATGGCTCATTCGATGACACGCGGCGAGGGTACGCGTCACTTGTGCGTGCAATCAATCAAGTGGCCGAACACTGACGCAGCTTTGCCCGCAATGTCAATCAATCGGCACTCGAATCGTTTCAGCCAGCGGCGGAGCGGCGTAGTCCGTCGGGACACCGCCGGTCAGGCTTCCGAGGGGTACCGGCAATGCGTACCGAGCGCCGTGGATCAGAACGTATCCTGGATGGCTCGATTGGTGCGATGCCCTCACACTGCGAGATGCGACCCAAACCTCGTCTGAGTGCCTCGATCCAAAAAGACGAAGGGGCGACCGATCCCCTCGGCCGCCCCTCCCTCGTCATGAACCACAAGAACTCACCGCGCGTCCGGCCCCACCTTCGACTCGTCGATGAAGCCCCGCGTCTCGAACAACGCCTCGACCGGAATCACGCGCACGCGCTCGGGATCGACCCCGATCCGCGTGTGCGCCCACGCGCCGTCACGATGCAGCGTGTCGATGCGCGATTCCGGCACCTGCCACACGGTCGAGCCGTCCTCGAGCTCGACTTTCTCCATGCGGTAGTCGGCGGGCTGCTTGCCGAAGACGGCCTCGTCGCGGCGGATCTGCTGTGCGATCTCGTCGGCGCGGTCGGCCTCGGCCGCGATCAGGATCTTGAGGTCGTCGGTGGACATGTACTTCGCGATGGCCGCGTTGACCTGCGCAGTCGTGACCGCGTCCATGCGCGCGAGCCAACCTTCCAGGTACCCGGTCTCCATGTCGAAGAAGAGGTCGTCGACCTTGGCGGCCAGCAGACGCGACGCGGTCTCGGCGTAGTTCAGGTACAGGACCTTGGCCTTGTTCTTGGCCGCGGCGACCTGGGCGTCGTCGAGTCCGCCCGCGATCAGTTCCTGGTACTCGTAGAGGCCCGCCTTCAACAGGTGCACCGCGTGGTCACTGTTCACCGGGCGGATCCACAGGCTGAAGTAGTTCTCCGTGCGCGGATAGTTGAAGGGCGGGAACAGCGCGTAGGGACGCCAGGGGAAGTGCTCGACGTAGCTGTAGTCGCCGTAGTTGTAGCCGCGCTCCTCGCGGATCTCCTTGTAGAGCTGGCCGAAGGAATCGCGGTGCGTTCCCAGCCACACGTTGGCGACGAAGAGCGGCCAGAAGTCCTCGCTGCGCCGGTCGATCGACAGCGGGTGCGCGAAGTGCACNCCGGTGGCGCCCGAGTCGGGAACCTTCAGCACGATGACTTCGCGGCCCTTCACGACGCGCGGTGCGGCCGCTGCCGGCGTGGTCGGCGTGACGGCGTCACCCGACGCGTTGCCGACGCCCGCGAAGGCGGCGCTGAGTTTGTCGTGGATGGCCGTGTTCTCGGTCGAGACGCCGAGGATCATTCCGTCGAGATCGTAGTGCGCGTTGTAGAAACCGCGCGCGTCGGCCGCGGTGATCGCGTCGAGACCCTGGACGGTTCCCGTCACGGTGTGGCCGCGCGGCGTGCCGGCGAAGATGTAGTTGTCGATCGCCTCGAGACCGAGAATCTCGGTCTGCGTGTAGCGCAGCGCACCGGTCAGGTAGGTCGTCGCCTCGTTCACCAGGCGCGCGACCTCGTCGTCGTCGAAGCGCGGCGTGCCGAAGAGCGGCGTGAGGACGTCGGCGACGTAGGTGTCCATGACGTCGGCGGGAATGACCATTGCGAAGGTCGTGGCTTCCTTGCCGACGCTCACCGAGGGGTTCGCGTTGCTTCCCCAGGCGCTGGTCATCTCGGCCAGCATCTCCTTGGTCACCACCGCATCGGAAGGACCGAAGCCGCCTTCGAGCAACGCGTTCGCGGTGATGTTGGCCAGGCCTTCCTTGCCGACCGGATCGTGCATCGAGCCGACGGGGAACATCACCCGCACTTCGATCAGCGGCGAGCTCGACGCGAGAACCGCGAACTCGGGCGACGTCGCGTTCGTGGCGTCCTGGGCCGGCGCGACGGCGGGCACCAGACAGAGAAGGAACAGGAGCAGGTTCGTGAATCGCTTGGTCATGTCGGTGTCCTCCTACCGTGCGCCCTCGGCGCCACCGATCAGGGTGACGACGACCTGGTTCGAGTCGACGAAGTACTGCTGTGCGAAGCGGTCCACGTCTTCGGGGGTGAGCGCCTTCACGCTCTCGACGAGCTTGTCGAAGACCTCGAGGTCCTTCTCGAAGCGGTAGTACCAGGCGAAGGTCGACGCGGCGTCGGCCGGGCTGCTGATCTGCGACAGCATGTCGTACTGGTACTTGCTCTTCAGGCGCTCGAGCTTCTCGGCCGCGCCGGGCTGCTGCGAGAACCACTTCAGGTCCTCGACCGCGGCCTTCATGTCCGCGAGGGCTTCCTCGATCAGCGCGTCGCCCTTGTCTTCCCACTTGTCCTTGAAGAGAACGGCCTGCAGCACGAAGGGCCCGGGACCGAAACTCTCGTACTGCGCGCTTCCCAGCGAGAGCGACGAGGCGATCTGCTTCTCCGAGCGCAGCAACTTGTAGAGCGGCGCGGTGTCGCTCGACAGCAGCTCGGGCAGGATCTGTCCGACGGCCGTCTCGATGCTGCCCGTCCGGTGTGCCGGCATGCGGTACGCGAGCTGCACGCGCGGCGGAATCTCGACCGGCCAGTCGACCTGCTCGCGCTTCGGACCGTTCACCGGCGGCGCGACGCCCGGATCCGGGAGCTCGGCGGCTTCCCAGTCGCCGTAACCGGTGCGCGCGGCGTCGAAGACCTCGCTGCGCGTCACGTCGCCGGCCATGAGCAGGAGCGTGTTGTTCGGACGGTAGAAGTCTTCGTAGAACTTCACGGCCGCGTCGTACTCGTTGGGCATGTCCTTGACGTCTTCGAGGTAGCCCATCGCGGTGTGGCCGTAACCGTAGTCGCCGTACATGGCGGCGAGCAGCACCTCGTTCAAACGCAGCGACGGATCGGCCGCGTTGTTGCGGTACTCGCCGTGCACGGCACCGGCTTCGGTCTCGAAGATCTTCTCGGTGAACTTCAGGTTCTTGAACCGGCCCGTCTCCAACTCGTGGAGCATGGCGAAGTTCTCCTTGAAGGTGACCGGGTGGTAGAAGGTCACGTCGAACCAGGTCCACGCGTTGTTGAACGCGCCCATCTCCCCGATCGCCTTGTCGTAGCCGCCGATCTCGTCCTTGTACATGTGACGGAACATGATGTGTTCGAAGAGGTGCGCGAGACCCGACTGCCCCTTGATCGTCTCGTTGCGAGCGCCGGCCAGGATCATGGCGTTGTAGCTGAGCACGTCCTGGAACTCGGGCATCTCGATGGCCAACACGTGCAGGCCGTTGTCGAGCACCTCGCGGTGGACGGCGTAGGGGAAGAAGCCGGTGTGGGTGTCGACTTCCTGGGCCGGCGCCGGACTCGCCAGAACGGCGAGCGCGCAGGTCGCGAGAAGAATCGCTCGGAGCGAACGCATGGTGAACCTTCCGTCGGGAACGGGCAGGAGGAGGATCGGACGCGGGAAACGGTAGCGCAGATCCGGCGGGGCGGCGAGGATCCCGGGAGGAATCGAGGACCTGCCGGGGATGGACCGCGGACGCGTCGTCCGGACATGGACGGGGTCGCGTTCGAAGCGCTACGCTCCTCGTGTCGCCCCCGCGACCGGTAAAGGACGAACCGTGGACATCACCACTTGGACCGCGAAAGCGGGCACCATTCCCCCGGGCTTTCCCGTCGCCCGCGCGCTTCCCGCACGGGAACGACGGACGGTCGGCCCCTTCTGCTTCCTCGATCACTTCGGCCCCTTCGAGCTCGGCGACGAGCACGGCATGCAGGTCGGGCCGCACCCGCACATCGGCCTGCAGACGGTCACGTGGCTGTTCGCCGGCGCCCTGGTCCATCGCGATTCACTGGGTTCGGTCCAACGCATCGAGCCGGGAGAGCTGAACCTGATGACGTCCGGGGACGTGGGCGTGGTGCACACCGAGAGGACGCCCGACGACGCGCCGAAACGTCTGCACGGCGTTCAAATGTGGACCGCGCTCCCGCAAGGCGTCATGGACGCCGCGTTCGAACACCACGCATCCTTGCCGCGTCGTGCGGAGGAAGGCGTCGAAACGACAGTGTTCCTCGGTCAGCTCGAGGAGCTGCGCTCGCCCGCGACTCTCCACACGCCGGGGGTCGGCGCCGAATTGCGTTTGGAGGCGGGCGCGCGGGCACGGTTCGACGTCGATCCGGCCCACGAGTTCGCGCTGTTCGCCGTCGACGGTGCGGTCGACGGCACCTTCACACTCGACGGATCGAACGCGATGGCGCACGCGACCCCGGGATCGAGCGCACTGGAGATCGGCAGCCCGAACGGCGCGCACGTGATCCTGCTCGGCGGCGCGCCCTTCGAGAACCGGATCCACATGTGGTGGAACTACGTCGCGCACGATCGGCAACCGATCCGCGAGGCGGCGGCGGACTGGGCGGCACGGCGCCGCTTCGGCGAGGTGCCCGGGGATCCGGGGCCGCGCATCGACGGCCCCGAACTCCCGGACGCCTACTGAGCGTCACTCGTTCACGGTCAGCGTTTCGAAGCGCGTCCAGTCCTGGGCTTCGACCTCACGCTGCATTTCCGCGACGTCGATCTGGCCACCCGCCATGGCTTCCTTCTGGCGCTTGTCGCTGTAGGTCTCGACCTCGTCGGCGAGTCCGGCGTCGTAGACCAGGGCCTTCGCGCCGACCCATTCCGCGGGGATCGTGCCCGGCTCGCATTCCGCGCACTGCGGCGCGTAGTAGCGCACGACGCCGGCGTCCTCGACGCGGAGCACGGCATCGGTCAGCTGGAGTCCGTGCTCCCAGGATTCGTCGATCTCACCGAGCGACGGATCGCGGAACGAAGCCACGCTCACCGGCACGCCGGCCTTCTTCATCATCACGGCGGCGAGCATGAAGATCTCCTGCTCGGTGCCCTTCTTCGTGCTCATCCGTTCGGTGAGGTCCTCGCGCATCGCGCCATCGCGGATCAGGTCGCCCTCTTCCCGTTCGATCGTCTTGCGCACCCAGTCGGTGATCGCGGCGGCCTTGGCGTGCGCGGTCGTCTTCGCCGTGGTGATGGCGGTGAGCATGATGCCCATGTCCGACGCGTCCTCGGCCAGTGCCTCGACGATGGACGCGTTCTGGATCGCGACCGAGTTCCAGCCGCGCGCGGGAGCCCAGCCGGGCAACAGGAAGCCCGCCGCCTCGCCCTCGGGCTCGAAGTAGATCTCGTCGAGGACGAGAAGAGCGTGCGGAACGTCATAGGACAGAGGGAACTCGTCGGAGACTTCGGCGGCGGCGGCACGCCCGCGCGCGTCGAGCTTCAGGCCGACCGCGCGTCCGTCGCGCTTCGCGGTCTCTTCGACCTTCACCTCGTCGGAATCGACGGCCCACCAGCGGGCTTCGTAGGAGAGTTTTTCCCCGCCGTCGATGCTCGCCTGGATGTAGACGGCCGGAAAGACGTCGGCGAGACGGACGAGAATCCCGGGGTAGGGAGACTTCTGCGTCTCGACGAGCGACCAACCGATCACGTCACCGGACTTCACCTCGCTCCAATCGAAGACCGCGCGTTCCTCGCCGATCTCGTCGGGGCCGGACTCGTAGGTGGGTTCCAGGCGTGCGACGATCGCCCCGTCGCGCACGATGAAGCCCATTGCGCGGTCCACGCGGTCCTCGGCGGCGACGCCCGGCTTCAGGAAGCGATCGGGAAAGCTGGCGAGATCACGGACGAGGAAGATCCGATTCGTGCAGTGCGAGTGCTTGTTCTCCTCGGCCTTCACGATCGACTGGTCGTAGAGGATCACGCCGTCGGCGTCCGCAGCGCCCTCGACCGACTCGGCGAAGGGCAACAGGCGCCCGACCAACGTCGTGATCTGCGCGTCTTTGCGTGCGGCCACGGCCCAATCGGTCTGGGCGACCGCCGGCACGGCGAAGGTCAAGAGGAGAAGAGCGGCGAGCAGAGGAGTCCGAGGCGACACACGACGATGCATGGCGGGTCCTTTCGAGTGTCCTGGATGACCGGGTCGGGGCACGGCCAACGTTGGGGGGCACCGGGGAACGACGCAAGTCCCCGTTGAGAGGTTGCGCCGATCGGCGGAGGGCGTGGCTCAGCGTCGGCTGAAGAAGAGCCAGCCGCCGAGGGACCCGATCTGGTCCCCATTCTCGGTCCGATGGGCGACGAAGGATTCGGCGACGAACCGGCCGCGCCAATTCTCACCCTCGAAGTCGACGCGGACGACGGGCACGGGCTCGCCGAGTCTCTGAGCGTTGCGCACGCCGTCGATCGCGGGGCGCAGGTCCACGCGGAAGAGCGTGTCCGAAGCCGCCAGAGCGACGAAACCCGCGGCATCGTGAACCAGGTCGAACACGGCCTCGCCGTCGACCGACGCCGCCCGCCGTTCTTCCGCTCCGAGGAAGCGGAGTTGCAATCCGTACTCGACGTCGCCGAGCGTCACGGCCTCCTCGTCGACCCGCCGGACGTAGGGCACGTCGAAGAAAGCGAGCTTCCCACCGTCGGTGGCCAGGTCGCTCCACAGGCCCAGGGCCTCGATCGCACGCCGGGCGACGAGGTAGCCCCCGACCCGACGACTCGGGGGCACCGTCGAGTCGGTCGGAGGGTCGATCTCCTCGGCGAGCGCCTCGAACCAGGGATCGATCGACGATCGCCCGTGGGTGTCGACGAGGTAGCGGATCGTCGACTGCAAGGCCTCGGCGTCTTCCGTCTCGAAGGCGGTGGAGTCGCGTACGGCGACCCCGTTCTCGAGTCGTCCCACCGCGGCGAGCAGTTCCTCGAGTCGATCCGACTGCGATCGACGCGACACCGCGTAGGCGCTCCACGGTCCGACCGACGTCACGATCACGACGAGAGCGAGCGTCGCCGGGATCCAGCGAGGATCCTTCCACAGGCGCGCCGTCCGCGTCGCGCAGAGTACGAGCATCCAGACCGCGAGCGCACCGAGGAAGTAGCGGTTCTCGGTGATTCCGTACTGTCCGACGCGCTTGCCGAGCGCCATGAGCAGCATGACCAGCGCGGGGAGCATGGCCGCGAAGTAGACGCGCGCGGCCACACCGACCCAACTCCCGCGTTCCTCGCGCGCGACCGGATCGAGCAACAGGACCGCGAGCAACCCGGCCACCGCGACCGCCGACACCAGCCATCCGATCCACCCTTCGGGCCACTCCTGCGTCAGCACGACGCGCCCGAGATACGCCAACAGGATCAAGAGGTAGAGCGAGACGAGCGGCAGCAGGATGAACTGCGCGAAGACGCGGAGCGGTCGCGGGAAGTCCCGATCGTCGGCCAACGAGCGCAGCGGATCGGGGATTCCACCGAGCACATAGAGAGGATGGAAGACGGTCGCGAGCACGGCCATCAGTCGCGGGTAGACTTCGTCGTCGATCGACAGTCCGAAGAGTTTCTCGACGGCCGCGATGGCGAGCCCGAGCCCGACGAACAGCACGACCGCAAAGATCGAGGCCACCACGAAGCGCACGAAGAGGCTTCGATTGAAGGGCCAGAACTCGGCGCGGCCGCCACCCACGAAGGGAAGCGCGGCCGCCGCGAGCAAACCGGCCAGGTTCGCCTGCGCGAGGCGTCGGAAGGCGATCTCGTCGGTCCACGACGGCCAGATCCACGCGAAGCCGATCGCCACGACCAGAACGGCGGCATCGAGGAGCCAGCCCGTTCGGCCCGGACGCATCTCGCGGGTCAACGCAGTCGCGATCAGCGCGGGAACGGCGAAGCTCCCGGCCACCAGAACGCGGATGGCGAGATCACGGGGTTCGTCGATCAGGACCTGGAGCGCGATCGCGACCAGGGCGACGACGGCGAGCACCAGCGGAAACCGCCGTGCGATCCGCTCGATCGACGCGGTCAGGAAATCGAATGAGGGCACGCGGGCCATGGTTCTGCCTCCGAGGATCGGGCGCGGCGAGCCTACTCCTCACCGCGACGCCTGACCATTCCCCTACGCGCCGGCTTGCTCCGGCTGGCCTTCGGTCGGATCGTGTGCTCCACTGGAACGCGAACCCACGCCAAGGATTCCACGATGCCCGAACGCCACGTCGTCTTCGGCTGCAACGGACCGGTCGGACGCGGACTCTGCGAGAGTCTGGTCGATGCCGGTCACGACGTGGTCGGCGTCTGCCGCAGCGGCGAAGCCGAGCTGCCGAAGGCGGTCCGGGTCGTCGCCGCCGACGCGGCCGATCGAGAGCGGGCGGCCGAGGTCAGCCGCGGCGCCTCGGTGATCCACGCGGCGGTAGGAATCCCCTACCCGCAGTGGCAGGCGCAGTTCATGCCGATCCTCGAGGGTCTGCTCCACGCCGCACGCGTACACGAGGCGCGGCTGGTCTGGTGCGACAACCTCTATTGCTACGGCCCGCGCAACGAAGCCCTTCGCGAGGACATGGCACCCGCGCTCTTCGGCAAGAAGCCCGCTCTTCGCGCGCGCATGGTCGATCGCATGATGGAAGACCACCAGCGCGGCCGTGCGCGGGTCGCGATCGTCCGCGCGAGCGACTTCATCGGCCCGCGGGCCCGCAACGCGATGCTCGGCGACTTCCTGTTCGCCCGTGCGCTCGAAGGCAAGTCGGCGCAGTTCCTCGGCAACCCCGACCTTCCTCACGACTTCACCTACGTCCCCGACCTCGTGCGCACCGAGCTGGCCGTCGCCGCCGACGAAGAAGCCTTCGGCGAGGCGTGGCACGTCCCCAACCCACCGACCCGCACCGCGCGTTCCATCATCGAGGACGTCTACGCGCGGATCGGCGCGCCGGCGAAGGTCTCGATCCCGCCGGACTTCCTCGTGCTGCTCCTGGGCCTCGTGAATCCGATGATGAGCGAGATGCGCGAACTGAAGTACCAATGGACGCGACCCTTCGTCGTCGACAGCACCCGCGTCCGCACGCGCTTCGGGATCGAACCGACGGACTGGGATACGATCCTCGACACCACGCTCGACTGGTTCCGCCGGAACGCCGCGCCGAAGAAGAAGTGAGAACGCCATGGCCCTCCGCTGCGTCTTGTTCCTGATCACCGTGTCCGCCGTCGGTTGCGGCTCGAAGGTGCCGAACCGCGTCCCGGTCGGCGAGACCTTTCCGACCGTCACGGGCACGTCCCTCGACGACGTCGTCGGCACCGCGCGCCTGGACGTGGAAGGCTAGTGCGTACCTGGTTGGCTCTCGCTCTGCAGGGTCGTCGCGACCACGACGCCGATCCGCGCGTCCTGCGTCAACGTGACCGTGCGATCGCGACGGCGGTTCCGACGAGGGCTTCGACCTCGAAGCGCGTGAAGGCGTGGATCGAGGCCGTGCTCGACTCGGAGGACCGCGTGCTGCTCCACCGCGTCGACCAGGCACTGCGCGGGCTCTCCTTCGTGCTCACCGTACTCGGGCTGATTGCGGGAACCGGGGTCGCGGCCGCGGTCTTCCGCTACGACGGCTCGCGCCCGATCGATCTGCTCCCGACGCTCGCCGTGTTCGTGGTGATGCCCCTGCTGCTGTGGCTGGGCTTCCTCGTGTCGGCGCTTCCGGCAGGTGCGTTGCGTGCGATCCCTCTCCTGCGCGAACTGCAGGAGAATCTTCTCGCTCTGGCGAGCGCGCTCGCGAGTGCTCTGTTGCGCGCACTCCCGGCCGAGACGCGCCACACCCTCACCCGGACCTTCGGCGAAGGCCGCGCCCACCAGCGCGTCTTCGGTCGCGTGCAGAAGTGGATGTTGCTCGGCGAACTCCAACGCTTCGCCGTCGCCTTCCACGTCGGCGCGATCGCGTGGTTCATCGGACGTGTCTTCGTGACCGACCTCGGTTTCACCTGGAGTGCCACGGCCGAAGCCGTCACCCCCGAGCGGCTCCACGTTCTCTTCGACGCCATGGCCACGCCCTGGTCTGCTTTCTGGTCGAACGCGGTGCCGACACTCGAAGACGTGCGCGCGACACAGTTCTTCCGACTCGGCGACGGCACGGTCGGCGACGCCACGACGTCCGGAGCGGATCCCGCGCGCCTCGGCCGTTGGTGGACCTTCGTGCTGGCTTCGATGATCACCTACGGACTCCTGCCGCGCGTGCTCGCCGCGACGCTCGCGAGTGCACGGACTCGGGCCGCCGTGGCGTGGACGATCGCGAACGCACCGGTCGCACGCGACGCTCTCGATCGCATGGACGCGCCGGCCGTCGCCCAACAGGCGCCGGTTCCCGAGGTCGCGTCCGCGCCGGATGCGCCGGCCGTCGAAGCCGCACCCGGACCGACGGGCGGCGCCGCACACGTGATCGTGTGGTCGGACGCTTTGGACGAGAGCGGTGCCGAGAAGGGCGTCCTCGCCGATTCCCTGGACGTCACGTCGATCTCGGCGGTCGACCGCGCCGGCGGCGCGACGACTCTTGCCGAAGACGAAGCCCTCGTGGCGAAGGTGGCAGCGTCGCTTCCGGACGACGGCGCGGCCGTCCTCGTCGTCAAGGCATGGGAACCGGCGACGATGGACGCGATCGACTTCGTCCGCGCACTGCGCGACGCGCTCGGCGAAGGCCGGCGCATCGTGGTCGCGGCCCGTCGGTTGAACGGTGACGACGCCGACGTCGCCCAGTGGCGCGATCGCATGACTGCCGTCGGCGATCCGTGGCTGCGCACGACCGGTTTCGATCCGGAGCAGGAGAGCAATTCATGACCGCGCCCGTCTTCGTCGTCGTCGGCCACCCGAACAAGGGCAAGAGCAGCATCGTGTCGACGCTGGCTCTCGACGACACCGTGGCCGTCGCCCCACGTCCGGGCACGACGGTCGCCGCCCGCGCCTTCCCGTTGCGCGTCGACGACGAAACGCTCTACACGCTCGTCGATACGCCTGGCTTCCAACGCGCCCGTCGCGCGTTGGCCTGGATGCAGGAACAGCGATCGACCGCCGCCGACCATCCCGACGTCGTGAAGCGCTTCGTGGAGACCTACCGCGGCGACGACACCTTCCGTGACGAAGTCGAACTCCTCTCACCGATCGTCGAGGGCGGCGGCATCCTCTACGTCGTCGACGGCTCCAAGCCCTACGGCCCCGAGTACGAAGCCGAGATGGAGATCCTCCGCTGGACCGGCCGTCCGAGCATGGGCCTGATCAATCCGATCGGCGCGGCGACCTACGTGAACGAATGGGAAGCGGCTCTCGGTCAGTACTTCCGTATCGTGCGCGTGCTCGACGCCGTGCAGGCGCGCTTCGACCAACGTCTCGAGTTGTTGCGTGCCTTCGGCCAAATGCGCGAGGAGTGGCGCGCACCGATGGACCGTGCGGTCGAAGTGCTTTCCGCCGATCGGGATCGACGACGCCGCCGCGCCGCCACCACGGTCGCCGACATGTTGATCGAGATGATG
>JGI12109J20283_11401273_pt1 | contig 15170 bp, 9 predicted proteins | sample ElkSlonscriptome_12_FD_20283 | JGI IMG/M metagenome (IMG submission 20283) | reverse complement strand
CCCGTCGCGGGTCCGGTTCCTGTGTAGTAGGGCCTTGGCTCGGGGTGGGCAAGGCTCCCTGCCTCATTTTTTTGCTGTTGCGGCGAGACCGTGCGAGCACTTCAGGAGACAAGGAATACGGCCGAGCAAAAGGGCCCGCCCGCTAGGACGTCCGTTTGCGGAAGTGCAGGATGCCCCAGTTGAGGTAACCCTTTTCCCCGGCGCTGACCCAGTGTCCAAGCCCGGTGATCATCCGCTCGATGTACTCGCCGGACACCTTCCCCTCAAGCGTCGGGCGGAGGCGTTCGAGTTCTTCGCGGACCCGGCCGTAATGGGTCGTCAGCTTGTCGGGCATGCTCAGGACCTGCACCTCGGCCAGGCCGTGCTTCGCCGCAGACTCGCGGTAGAAGGCCACAGAGCCGAGGCTGTCGAGGTGGATCCGCTGCAACACCGGGTCCAGCACGCCGGGCGGGCAGTCATCGGCCTGCATCGGGTCGGTGAAGACGAAGTCCCCGCCTGGACGCAGCACGCGGGCCACCTCACCGACCACCTTGTCGCGCTCGCCGCTATGGAGGATCGCGTCCTGCGACCAAACCAGGTCGAAGCTGGCCTCCTCGTAGGGAAGGTGCTCGAAGCTCCCGTCCACCACGTCGATCAGGTCAGCGAGGCCCTGCTCGCGATTCATCTCGCGATCGCGCTCGTTCTCCTTCTCGCTGAGATTCAGGGCGACGACGCGGCAACCATAGCGACTGGCGAGGTAACGGGCGGCACCGCCATAGCCGGCGCCGACATCGAGCACGCGGCTCGATGGGCCGAGGTTCTCCGTGAGGCTGCACATGCGCTCGACGGTACGCCGGCTGGCCTCGGCAATGGTGTCCTGGGGCCCGTCGTAGAGCCCGACGTGGATGTCCTCACCACCCCAGACGTGGAAATAGAAGTTATCGGCATCGTCGCTGTTGTAGTAATCGCGCGCCGTCTCGACGACCTCAGAGTAACCGTTGCTCATTCCTCTTCACCTCCTTCAGCGTAGGCCTTCTCGGCGACATGGATGAAGAAGTCCGGCTCCGTCTCGTGGTAGGTCTCTTGGAAATCGCCATAGGTGGTGACCTTCTGGAAGCCGACCTCGCGCAACAACTGACGCACGTAGCGCTTGCGCAACGGAAACATGTTCAGGTGGAAGACCTTGTTACCGGGGAACTCGTAGCGGAAGCGCGCGAGGCTCTCGTCGACGTGCTCAGGGGTAGCCTTCACATTCTCGCCACAATAGTAATAATTGTGAGTGGGCTCTATGCGGTGATCGAGGATCGCGTCGTAGTTGCGCTGATCGAGGATCAGGATGCCGTCGTGGCGCAAGGTGGCGTAGAACTCCGCAAGCGCCTTGCGACGATCGTTGTCGTCGTGAAGATGGGTGAATGAGTTGCCGAGGCAGATCACGGCGTCGTAGTAATCGTGGACATCCCTGTTCAGCCAGCGCCAATCGGCATGGACGGTCCGCAGGATGTAATCGTGCCGCCGGGCGTTCTCGAACGCCTTCGCGAGCATTGTTGGGCTCCCGTCGGCACTGGTTACCTCGATCCCGGCGCGCATCAGCTGGACCGAATGGAAGCCGGTACCAGTCGCGACGTCCAACACCTTCTTCGCCCCGTGATCTTTGAGCAAGCTGATGAAGAAGTCGCCTTCGCTCTTGGAGCGCCCTTCCCAATCGATCAATTCGTCCCAATTCTCGACGAAGGAATGCACGTATTCGTTCTGGTAGTGATTGGTGTCCCGAACCGCCAGGGGATCGTCGCCATAATCTTGTGCGGGTTTGCTGTCAGCCACGAGATCTCCTCTCCCACTTGGGGATGATGATTGGCCCTAACGCGCCGACTCGCCGAGCCGACATCCGTCCGCACCACGCAGGACTGAAGCGAGCGCTCTCAATACTGAAACCGGCTGGCACAGAAGGTGTGCCCAGATTGCGCGTGCCTGGCACGGCGCGGCGTCAGTTGCCTGACAGATTGATACCGGCGCCTTGGTTGGACGGTGGGCGATGGGGAGTGACAACCCCCATCGATACACGCTTGGGCCGTTGCATGAATCCCCAGATTCTACCAATGCCAACCAGGATGTCCACCCCTTAATTCAGTGTTAACAGATAAATCAGCAACTTATTCCGATCACTCGGCCGACATCCGAGACAGCCGGGGTCGCGACCCCGGTGGCGGCGCGCGGCCTTCGCGTCGGGCCGCCCCAGTCCTCGCCGGCCCTCCGGCACCGGGTCCATCGTGCACTGCAGCAGATGCGCATGCCGACGCGTCCCGCTAGAATCGTCGCAGCATCTGAACACCGGCCGGAGCAGCATATGTCAAACAGTTTCCAAGCCAGGTCCAGCCTTGAGGTCGCCGGCCAGGCCTACGAGATCTACCGGCTCGATGCCGTACCTGGAAGCGCCCGTCTGCCCTTTTCGCTGAAGATCCTGCTCGAGAATCTGCTGCGCCACGAGGACGGCGTCACCGTGACCCGCGAGGACATCCAGGCCTTGGCCGACTGGCGTCCATCCGGCGCGGGATCTCGCGAGATCCAGTTCCGCCCGGCCCGGGTGCTGATGCAGGACTTCACCGGTGTCCCTGCCGTCGTCGACCTGGCCGCAATGCGCGATGCAATGCAGACGCTCGGCGGCGACCCTGGCAAGATCAATCCGCTGCAACCGGTCGAGCTGGTCATCGATCACTCGGTTCAAGCGGATTTCTTCGGTTCCAAGGACGCCTTCGCCCGCAACGCTGAGATCGAATTCGAACGCAACCAAGAGCGTTACAAGTTCCTCAAATGGGGTCAGAACGCCCTGCAGGACTTCAAGGTCGTCCCGCCCGACACCGGTATCGTCCACCAAGTCAATCTGGAGTATCTGGCCCGCGTCGTCTTTCCCAAAGGCGCAAGCGCCACCCATCAGGCCTACTTCGATACCTGCGTCGGCACCGACTCGCACACGACGATGGTCAACGGAATCGGCGTCCTGGGCTGGGGCGTCGGCGGCATCGAGGCGGAGGCCTCAATGCTCGGTCAGCCGGTCTCCATGCTGATCCCGGAGGTCGTCGGCTTCCGCTTGACCGGCGCGCTCCGCGCCGGGGTCACCGCGACCGACCTGGTCCTGACCATTGTCGAGCGCCTGCGCCGGCACGGCGTCGTCGGCAAGTTCGTCGAGTTCTACGGGCCGGCCGTCGCGAGCTTGCCGATCGGAGACCGTGCTACGATCGCGAACATGGGCCCCGAGTATGGCGCCACCTGCGGCCTCTTCCCGATCGATCAGGTCACCCTCGACTACCTGCGCCTGACCGGCCGTCCGGAGCCGCAGATTGCCCTCGTCGAGCACTATGCCAAGACCCAGGGCGTCTTCCACACACCCGAGGCGCCGGAGGCCGACTACTCGGAGACCCTCAGTCTGGATCTCGGCGAGGTGGTCCCCTCCCTGGCCGGACCGCGGCGCCCGCAAGACCGCGTGGCCCTGACCGACATGGCCGAGCACTTCCCGCAGGCCCTGGCGACGCTGAAGAAGGAACGCGGGCTCGCAGACAAGGGGCCGGCCGAGGTCACACTGAACGGAGAGAAGGTCAGTATTGGCGACGGTTCGCTCGTCATCGCCGCCATTACGTCCTGCACCAACACGTCGAACCCCAGCGTGATGATCGCGGCCGGCTTGGTCGCGCAGAAGGCCGTCGCCCGCGGCTTGCGCGCCGCCCCTTGGGTCAAGACGACCCTCGGCCCGGGCTCGATGGCCGTGACCCGCTACCTGGAGCAAGCCGACCTGATGGCGCCCCTCGAGCAGCTCGGCTTCCACAACGTCGGCTACGGCTGCACCGTTTGTATCGGTAACTCCGGGCCATTACCCGAGCCCGTCTCGCGCGCAGTTGCCGAACACGACCTCTGCGCCGTGTCGATCCTCTCGGGCAATCGCAACTTCGAGGGCCGCGTCCACGCAGAGGTGCGGATGAACTATCTGGCGAGTCCGCCGCTGGTCGTCGCCTACGCGATCGCCGGACGCATCGACATCGATCCCGACAAGGACCCGCTGGGCACCGACGCGCATGGCAAGCCTGTCTACCTCAGCGATATCTGGCCGAGCCAACAGGAAGTCGATCAGTTGATCGCGCGCAAGGTCACCACCGCGGCGTTCCAAGCGACCTACGCCGACGTCTTCGCCGGCGACGACCATTGGCGTGGACTAGATGCCCCGCGCCGGCAAACCTATGACTGGCCGGATTCGACCTACATTCGCAAGCCGCCCTACTTCGACGGAATCGCGCCGGAACCGGAGCCGGTGTCGGATATCATCGATGCGCGCTGCCTCGCACTCCTCGGCGACTCAATCACGACCGACCACATCTCGCCCGCCGGCGCCATCAAGCGGGACACCCCGGCTGGCCAGTATCTGCTCGAGCACGGCGTCGAGCCCAAGGATTTCAACAGCCTTGGCTCGCGACGCGGCAACCACGAGGTCATGATGCGCGGCACCTTCGCCAACATCCGCCTGCGCAACCTGATGGCGCCCGGGACCGAGGGCGGCGTCACGCGCCACTTGCCGAGCGGCGAGTCCCTCTCCATCTTCGCTGCGGCGATGCGCTACCAGGAGGACGGAGTACCGGTTATCGTGATCGCCGGCAAGGAGTACGGTTCAGGGTCATCACGCGATTGGGCCGCCAAGGGCCCGCGGCTGCTTGGCGTGCGCGCCGTCATTGCAGAGAGCTACGAACGCATCCACCGCACCAACCTGGTGTGCATGGGAATCTTGCCATTGCAGTTCCTCGACGGCGAAGGGGCACAATCGCATGGCCTGAGCGGCGATGAGACCTACGACATCCTGGGCCTCGACGGCGGTGAGGCCAAAACCGTCGCGGTCCGGGCCACACCACCGCAAGGCTCGCCCAAGACCTTCACGGCCAAGGTCCGGATCGACACCCCGAACGAGGTGGATTACTACCGTCACGGGGGAATCCTGCACTTCGTGCTGCGGCGTCTGGCCGCCTGAGCGCGTCACCCAAGGATCAAAAAGGACCATCATGGAGCTCACCACCTTGACCGCCGTCTCGCCCATCGATGGGCGCTATGGCGATAAAACCGCCGACCTTCGGGAGATCTTCAGCGAGTACGGGCTGATCCGCCACCGGTTGACCGTCGAGGTCCGCTGGCTACAGGCGCTTGCCCGGCATCCGCAGATCCCCGAGGTGCCGGCTCTATCCGCTGGCGCGACGCGCCTCCTTGAAGATCTGATCGAGGCCTTCTCGGTCGCGGACGCCCGACGCGTCAAGGCCATCGAGCGGACGACCAACCACGACGTCAAGGCCGTCGAGTATTACCTGAAGGAGCGGATCGCCGGACACCCCGAGCTGGCGGCCGTAGCCGAGTTCGTCCACTTCGCCTGCACCTCCGAGGACATCAACAACCTGTGTCACGCCCTGATGATTCGCGCCGGGCGCGGCCAAGTGCTGCTGCCGCAGGTCGATGCCGTCATCGACGGCATCCGCGAACTCGCCCACCGCTTCGCGGACCTGCCGATGCTCGCCCGCACCCATGGCCAGCCGGCCTCGCCGACGACATTGGGCAAGGAGATGGCGAATGTCGTCGATCGGCTTCGCGATCAGCGCCGGCGCATCGCCGGCGTCGAGTTGCGCGGCAAGATCAATGGCGCGGTTGGCAATTTCAATGCCCACCTCGTCGCCTACCCGGAGCTCGATTGGACCCGCCTGGCCGCAGACTTCATCGCCACGCTCGGTCTAACCGCGAGCCCCTATACGACCCAGATCGAGCCCCACGACTACATGGCCGAGCTGTTCCACGCCATCGTTCGGCACAACCTGGTGCTGATCGATTTCTGCCGCGACGTCTGGGGCTATATCGCGCTTGGGCACTTCCGACAGCGCGCGGTCGCCAGTGAGATCGGCTCCTCGACCATGCCGCACAAGGTCAATCCGATCGACTTCGAGAACGCCGAGGGCAATCTCGGGCTCGCGAATGCCGTCTTCGAGCACCTCGCCGCGAAGTTGCCCATCTCCCGCTGGCAACGCGACCTGAGCGATTCCACGGCCCTGCGCAATCTCGGCGTCGGGATCGCCCACACCAGCATCGCCCTGCAATCGATCCTGCGCGGCCTCGCCAAGCTCGACGCCAACAACCAAAGCCTGGCCGACGAGCTGGACGCCAACTGGGAGGTCCTAGCGGAACCAATCCAGGTCGTGATGCGCCGCCACGGCGTTGAGCGCCCCTACGAACGGCTGAAGGAACTCACGCGCGGCCAGCGCATCGGCCGCGAGGCGCTGGCCGAATTCATCGCCGGACTGGAGATCCCCAACGAGGCCAAGGAACGACTCAAGGCATTGAGTCCGGCCACCTATGTCGGCAACGCCGCCGAGCAGGCGCGGGCCATCTAAGGGGAGAGAACGAAAACGGCCGCCCCGCTTGGCACGGGGCGGCCGCCGAAGGTCTGCGCGGCGGGCGGCGAGCGCCCGGCCGCTCTGATCTAAGGTCTCGATCAGCCCTCGCTACGGATCACGACGCGGCGCTGCTCCAAGGCATAGGGGCTGAAGTCCGGCAACATCTCGCGCTCGCCCCGGCTCTGGGCGGGCGCCACGAGGTTCTCCGGAATCCCCTGCGAGACCATATAGTCGCGCACGGTCTCGGCGCGGCGCTGACCGAGGCGATCGTTGTACTCGTAAGAACCCTTGGCATCGGTGTGCCCGACGACCGTCAGGTACTCTTGCGTCGGGGTGTCCTTGACGTTCTGAATGTAGCCGTCGAGGCGCTGCAGTTCGCCGTCGTTGACGATGTTATCAAGGCGATACTTGTCGAACTCGAAGTTCAGTCGGACGACGAATTCCTCGGGCACCGGCTTGACGCAGGGCTCGAGATCGGTGGGCCCGACCTTGCTGTTCCAGCACTCGCCGTAGCTCGTCACCCAGGCCGTTTGCGGCTCCGCCGCAGACCAGAAGTTCTCCATCATGTCGGCCTTCGCGGCCAGTGGCGCAAGGAGGGCCGCCGACAACACCAGCGGTGCAGCCAGTTGCAGTGAACGAAACAGATTTGTTGCTTTCGACATGGTGTCTTTACCTCGATCAGGTTGTTACAAAAGCGGCCAGGACTCGGCAACCCGGATCACGACCAATTCCCAGAAGGCAAAAAGACCACAGCCCACCACCCTTCAGCCAACCGGGAGTTCCCAATGGTGGGGCTCCAGATGGACCAGGCCCCGTCTCGAACCAGCCAATCACGCGCGGTCTTACAGTCAATAGTCTAACGTATCCTGAAGACTTCTGCGCAACATCTCCGGCCCTTTCATACAAATTCAAGATTCGCCCCAGATCCGGAGAACCTAACCAGCTGTAAAATCAATAAAGTTTTCCATTCCGCAACGAGTGACGACGATACGACTGTATCCTATCCGCAACGCACCGCTTGGCTGGGCTGGCTTCGGGAACCCCGCAAAGACGCTCACGGCCAGGGCGCATCCGGGCCGAACCCACAGCGATCCAGGCAGTCGGCAGCGCCGCTCCCTGCGAGGCCTCGCTCAGGCCTCGGCGAGGGCCGGACCGGGCAAGGGTTCGAGCTCCGCGGCAGACCTCTGCGCGGTCAGCGGCTGATAGCTCACCATCACCCGCTCCGGACCGAGGAGTTGGCGCAGCTGCTTGAGCAACGCATCGGTGGGCCGCACCCGCCAACCCTGGCCGAGGCGCAACGAGCCCATAGCAGTTGGGCATCGATAGTGCATGCGCACCGCCAGCCCGTCTGCGCCCTGACAGGCGCTCAAAAGCTCGCGCAGGGTCGCAACCAGGTCTCGGCCGCGCCGGTGCGCCGCGGGCTCGCTCAGGTCCAGCGTCAAGGCGAGATGGTCGGCCTTCATCGCCCGCGCCTCTTCGAGTGTCTGGACGTCCTCGGCACGCAGGGACCAGCTGTCGCGGTAGTCGTCAAAGCTCAGGCTGCCGGTGACCGCCAGGATCGCGTCCGGGACCAGGCGCTCGCGGACGCGCTCGTAGAGCTCCGAGAAGCAGGTCACCTCGATCCGACCACTGCGGTCATCGAGCACGACAGAGCCGAGCCGGCCGCGCTGCGTCTTGCTGTGCCTGACCGCAACCACCAGCCCGGCGAGGGTCCGCCGCTCGCGGTCGCCGCGCGATCGCTCTAGCGCCACGAGATCGCCAATGCGAGTCCCGGTCATGGCCCGGATCTCCTCCTCGAAGCGATCGATCGGGTGGCCCGTGAGGTAGAGCCCGAGGGTTTCCTTTTCCCCGCGCAGGACTTGCTCGTCTTCCCACTCCTCGAGGGACTCCTTCAGCAGTTGCGGATCGGGCTCGAGCGAGCCGGAGGCCTCACCGGTCGCAAAAAGGTCGACCTGTCCCGCCGCTCGTGTCTCCTGGTATTGCTCGGCCGTTTTGAGGGCGAGCGGCAACTGACTCATCAAAGTCGCGCGGTTGGCGCCCAGCTCGTCCAGGGCGCCGGCGCGGATCAAGGCCTCGAGCACCCGCCGGTTGGCCTTGCGCAGGTCGATACGCCGACAGAGCGCCCAGAGGTCGCCAAAGCCTCCCCCGTCGCGGCGCGCCCGGAGGACCGTCTCGATAGCGCCCTCGCCGACGCCCTTGACCGCCCCAAGGCCGTAGATAACGGTCCCATCGTCGGCCACGGTGAAGCGGTAGTCGGAGCGGTCGACATTCGGCGGCACCACGGCCAACCCCATCGCGCGGCACTCGTCGACCAGGGCAACCACCTTATCGGTATTGTCCATGTCGGCGCTCAGTACGGCGGCCATGAAGGCGGCCGGGTAATGCGCCTTGAGCCAGAGCGTCTGGTAAGAGACGAGCGCATAGGCGGCCGAGTGCGACTTGTTGAAGCCGTACCCGGCAAACTTCTCCATGAGGTCGAAGATGTAGGTGGCCGTCGAAGGCGCGACGCCTCGCGCGGCGGCGCCCTGCTCGAAGACGGCGCGCTGGCGGTTCATCTCCTCGACCTTCTTCTTGCCCATCGCGCGGCGCAGCAGGTCCGCCTCGCCGAGCGTATAGCCCGCCAGGACCTGGGCGATCTGCATCACCTGCTCCTGGTAAAGGATCACGCCATAGGTGGGCTTGAGGATCGGTTCGAGGTCCGGGTGGGGATAGGCGACCGCCGCCTCGCCGTGCTTGCGGGCGATGAAGTCGTCGACCATCCCCGACTGCAGCGGCCCCGGGCGGAACAGTGCCACCAGGGCCGTCATGTCCTCGAAGCAATCGGGCTTCAGCTTCTTGATCAATTCCTTCATGCCGCGCGACTCGAGCTGAAAGACGGCCGTCGTCTCGCAGCGCTTGAGCAACGCGAAGGCCTCCGGGTCGGCGGGGTCGATGCGCACGATGTCGATCGGATCCGCGCCCTGCTCGGCCCGCTGCGCGTTGACCGTGCGCAGCGCCCAGTCGATGATCGTCAAGGTCCGCAGGCCGAGAAAATCGAACTTGACCAGGCCGACCTGCTCGACGTCGTCCTTGTCGTATTGGGTCACGGCGCTGCCGCCCCCCGGCTCGCAGTAGAGCGGGGTAAAGTCGGTCAGCTCCGTTGGCGCGATGACGACACCGCCGGCGTGCTTGCCGGCGTTGCGCGCCAGGCCCTCGAGCTTGCGCGCCAGGTCGATGATGCCGCGCACCTCCTCATCGTCGGCATAGGCCTGTTTCAGGTCTTCGCTCTCGCTCAACGCCTTCTCGAGCGTCATGCCGAGCTCGAAGGGCACCATCTTGGCGATCCTGTCGACGAACCCGTAGGGATGTCCGAGCACCCGCCCGACATCGCGCACGACGGCCTTCGCCGCCATGGTCCCGAAGGTAATGATCTGCGAGACGGCGTGGCGCCCGTAGCGCTCGGCGACATAGTCGATGACGCGGTCGCGCCGCTCCATACAGAAATCGACGTCGAAGTCCGGCATCGAGACGCGCTCGGGATTGAGAAAGCGCTCGAACAAGAGATCGTGTTCGATTGGGTCCAAGTCGGTGATCTTGAGCGCGTAAGCGACCAAGGATCCAGCACCGGAGCCACGCCCCGGGCCGACCGGGACCCCCGCATCCTTAGCCCATTGGATGAAGTCGGCAACGATCAGGAAATAGCCGGGGAAGCCCATCTGGTTGATCACGGCGAGCTCACGCTCGAGGCGCTCATCGTACACTCTTCGCTGCGCGCCGAGCGCCTCGGCCCGCGTGTCGAAGGTGCGCTCCAAACGCCACTGCAGACCGGCACGCGACTGCTCGGCCAAAAACCCCTCGGTGGTCATCCCGTCCGGCACCGGGAAGGCCGGGAGGAAGCTCTTGCCGAGCTCCAGCTCGAGGTTGCACCGCTTGGCGATCTCGACCGTATTTTCCAACGCCTCGGGGAGATCGGCGAATAGCGCCGCCATCTCCTGCGGCGAGCGCAGGTATTGTTCCGGGCGATAGTCCTGGCGCCGGCGCGGGTCGCGCAGGGTCCGGCCCTCGTGGATACAGACGCGGGCCTCGTGCGCATCGAAGTCATCCCGCGCCAGGAAGCGCACATCGTTGCTCGCGACCACGGGCACCCCCTTGGCACCGGCCAAATCGACCGCCGCGTTCAGGTAATCCGCCTCGCCGTCGCGCCCCAGCCGCGTCAGTTCCAGATAGAAGCGGTCGCCGAAGACGTCCAGCCAGCCATCGAGCAGGCGCTCGGCTTCGCGCCGGTGACCCGCCACCAGGGCGCGTGCCACGTCGCCACGGGCCGCATCGCAGAGCGCGATCAGCCCGGCGCCGATGCGCCCGTCTAGCCATTCCGGCTGCAGCTGCGGCAGCTCATCGCGCTGCCCCGCCAGATAGCCGCGCGAGATGAGGCGCATCAGGTTGCGATAGCCGGCGCGGTTCTGGACCAGCAGCACCAGGCGGTGCGGCTGCCTTTCGTCGGATCGATTCCGCACGAGGACCTCGGCGCCAGCGATCGGCTTGACGCCTGCCGCCACCGCGGCGCGATAGAAACGCACGAGCGCGAACAGATTGCCCTGATCCGTGACGGCGACCGCCGGCATGCCCGCGGCCGCAACCTGTTGGATCAAGGGCTTGACACGCACCAGCCCGTCGACGAGCGAATACTCCGAATGCAGGTGCAGGTGGACGAATGCTTGCTTCACAGGCCAGCCAGGTCCTCAGCGTTCCACGGAAAAGGGGTACCAGGGCGAGGGGCGTCGCGCTCGTGCCGGGACACGCGCTCGGCCCTGCAGCGAATTCGGTTCAGAGTACCCGAGTGCCCGCACACCTGCCTAGCCGCGCTCGGCCAAGTGCTCGGCACAAAACCAGTTGCCAAGATCCTAACCTTTTGGTATCAAGCGCTGCCCTAAGAGGGCGACAGACCCGTCGCGGGTCCGCACGCTGGGCGCGGGACAGGCCTCGCGTAATCATCGCGCACAACACCTGCCCCTCGGTAAGACGAGGGCCGGCTGCCGAAAAGGATTGATGGCACCGACGCGTGTTGCTTTCGCTTTCGGGGTGCCGCCATCGCCGCACGACCGTTAGCCAAATCTTCAGGAGGAGTTCGATGACAGAGAGGGAAAACCAGGGCGCCAAGGCGTTCGGTTTCGAGCCCTACGGCGCCAAAGAAGGCGAGGAATACATGAATGCCAGCCAGGAGGAGCATTTCAGCAAGATTCTCAATGCCTGGAAGCGCAGTCTGATGGAGGAGGTCGACCGCACCGTCCACCACATGCAGGATGACGCCTCCAATTTTCCGGACCCGAATGACCGCGCTACGCAAGAGTCGGAATTCAGCCTAGAACTGCGCGCCCGCGACCGGGAGCGCAAGTTGATCAAGAAGATCGACGAGGCTTTGGATCGTCTCGAGAACCATGAGTACGGCTACTGTGAGGCCTGCGGCATCGAAATCGGCATCCGCCGGCTCGAGGCCCGCCCCACCGCCACCCTCTGCATCGATTGCAAGACCCTCGACGAGATCCGCGAGCGACAGCACAGCTGAGCTGCACGGCCGCTACCGAGGGCGTTTTGCCCCGTCACCGACGGGGCCGCTGCATTTCGGCTCGCTGGTCGCCGCTCTCGCCAGCTTCCTCGACGCCCGGCACCACGGCGGCGAGTGGCGCCTGCGCATTGAGGATCTCGATCCACCGCGGACCGTCCCCGGCGCCGCCGAGGACCAGCTTGCGACCCTGTCGGCCTTCGGCCTCGAATGGGACGGCGCCATCGACTACCAGAGCCGGCGCACCCAAGCTTATGACGAGGCCCTCGGGCGGCTGATCGCCAATGGCCTCGCCTATCCCTGTGCCTGCAGCCGCAAGGAGATTGCCGCCACGGGCCTTCCGGGCCTCGCGGGACCGATCTATCCCGGCACCTGCCGCCTCGGACTACCTCCCGGGCGCTCGCCCCGCGCCTGGCGACTCGCCACCGATGCGACGCCGATCGACTACATCGACCTCATCCAGGGCAGACAAGGCCAGCAAGTCGCCACGGCGATCGGCGATTTCGTCGTGCGGCGCGCCGATGGTATCCATGCCTACCAACTCGCCGTCGTCATCGATGATGCTTGGCGGGACATCACCCATGTCATACGCGGTGCCGACCTGCTCGATTCGACGCCGCGCCAGATCTACCTCCAACGGCTGCTGGGGCTACCAACCCCGGCCTACGCGCACCTGCCGCTGGTGCGCGACGCCGCCGGGCGCAAGCTAAGCAAGTCCGACGCCGCCCGCCCCGTCGACGCGCGCAACCCTTTGCCGGCATTGCTGCAAGCCTGGCGCTTCCTCGAGCAAAGCCCGCTCGAGGAGCCACCCGGCAATCTCGCCGAGTTCTTCGCGGTCGCCATTGAGCGCTGGTCGGTCGAGCGCATCAAGGGGGCAGCCATAGGCTCACCTGAGTCCCATGGGTGCCGTTAGCAGGATACCGAGCTGCTCATATCGAGGGTTGCAACAGAAATCGGAGACGGCTCGCCTATCCAGCACAGTCTCCATTAAATTTCCCTTTGCACGCGACCACTTCTCGCGTATGGTGACGGGCATTGAGCGCGCCGTCCGGTCGGCGCCGCCTCGTCAGTCGGTTGATTCGCCTCTCCAAGGCTCACCGGTAGCGACCCCCCTCATACGCCTAGACCGGCCCAGCACTTTTCCTGGGTAGGCCGCCCCAGGAGCTCAGATGTCTTTTGACGACCTCGGCCTCGCGGCCGAACTCTTGCGCGCTGTCGGCACGCAAGGCTACACGCAGGCAACACCGATCCAGCGCCGCGCGATTCCAGCGGTGCTGGCCGGCCGGGACATCCTCGCCGGCGCACAGACCGGCACCGGCAAGACCGCGGCCTTCACCCTGCCGATGCTGCAACGCCTGAGCGAAAGGCCAGGCCAGCGGCACCGCCCGCGGGCGCTGGTCCTGACCCCGACTCGCGAACTCGCCGCGCAAGTCGGCGAAAGCGTGCGCACCTATGGCCGGCATCTCCCTCTGAAGGCGGTGCAGATCTTCGGCGGCGTTGGCATCAATCCGCAGATCGAGGCATTGCGCCGCGGTGTCGAGATCGTCGTCGCCACCCCGGGGCGGTTGCTCGATCACGCGAGCCAGGGCAACATCGCGCTGTCCGCGGTGGAGATCTTGGTCCTCGACGAGGCCGACCGGATGCTCGACATGGGCTTCATCCACGACATCCGGCGAGTGCTGCGGCTGCTGCCCGAGGAGCGCCAGAATCTCTTGTTCTCCGCCACCTATTCGCGGGAAATCGAGCAGCTCGCGGCGGGGCTATTGCGTGACCCGGAGCGCATCGAGGTCGCACCCCGGAATACTACCGTGGAGTCTATCGACCAGGTCGTTCACCCGGTGGCCCAATCGCGCAAACGCGCGCTGTTGGCGCACTTGATCGAGGCGGGCCACTGGGAACAGGTGCTCGTCTTTACCCGCACCAAGCACGGGGCCAATCGCCTGGCACAGCAGCTGGAGCGCGACGGCATCAGCGCGGCGGCGATCCACGGCAATAAGAGCCAAGGCGCGAGAACCCGCGCCTTGGCGGACTTCAAGCGCGGCCGCGTGCGCACCCTCGTGGCCACCGATATCGCCGCCCGCGGGCTGGACATCGACCGGCTACCCCATGTCGTCAACTTCGAACTGCCGAATGTCGCCGAGGACTATGTGCATCGCATCGGCCGCACCGGGCGCGCCGGCGCCAACGGCACCGCCGTCTCGCTGGTGAGCACCGCCGAGCACGGGCTGCTCAACGGCATCGAGCGCCTCCTGGGCCGGCGCATCCAAAGCCGGCGTATCCACGGCTTCGCGGAAGCCGAAGCGACCCATGACGCCGGCGCACAGGGCAATCCGCGCGGCAACCGAGCGAAACCGGCTGCGGCAACCGAGCGCCCCAGCGCGAAGCGTCCGCATCATCCCCGGTCGCGCGCCGACGTGCGCAAGCAGACGCGGCGGGGTGCGGCCCCAGGGACCGATGGCGCCACGCGGCCTCGCGGCGCCCTCCGCAAGCCGGCCGCGAATGGGGCCCGGCGTACCCCGGTTGTCTAACAGAATCGCCTAAAGCGACCCACATTCGCGTCGCAGCCACAGCTGCGGTGCCAACCCGGCGATCGGCGTGTGCATCGGCCGAGCGGACGGATCCTTTCTTACGATGCACTGATTTTTTGCGAGATTGCGATTGATGAATATCTATGTTGGCAACCTAGCCTACGGCGTGACCCAGGACGAGCTTAGTGAGGCCTTTGCGGCCTTCGGTCAGGTCGAGGCCGTCAACCTGATCACCGATAAGTTCACCGGCGAGTCCAAGGGCTTCGGCTTCGTCGAAATGCCGAACAACGCCGAGGCCGACACGGCAATCAAGGCCCTGAACGAGCAGCAGCTCAAGGGCCGCGCCATGCGCGTGAACCAGGCCAAGCCGCGCAGCGACCGCCCATCCCGCGGCGGCGGCGGCGGCGGTCGCTGGTAACCCGCCAAGCGCAGCATCGGCTTGGGGAGCCTCCTCAGTGCCCGATCTCGATCGGCGAACGGCTCCTTGTTAGAGTGAAATTCGCGAAGCTCGTTCTCTCCCTCGCCCTCCGGGAGAGGGAGGGGTGAGGGAAGGATCTGGGGCGGGGCGAGGTTTCATCGTCTGGGATGGCTCGCCTCGCCCCATGATCGTTACGATGAAATTCGCGTAGCGCGTTCGCTCCCTCGCCCTCCGGGAGAGGGTTGGGGTGAGGGAACGATCAGGGGCGAGACGACATTTCATCGTCCGGGGTGGCTCGG
>JGI12109J20283_10217829_pt1 | contig 15180 bp, 15 predicted proteins | sample ElkSlonscriptome_12_FD_20283 | JGI IMG/M metagenome (IMG submission 20283) | reverse complement strand
GATCGTGTCGGCCAACGTGCCCTGTTCCAGGAGCACGTAGCGGATCTCGCGACGGTGGCTCTCGAGGCCGGCGCTGATCCCGCTGGGGCCGGAGCCGACGATCACGACGTCCTGGATTCCGTCGGGAGCGTGCCCGTCCGCGGCCACGCGCGCGGCGACGGCCTCGGCAGCGATCTTGCCTTCGTTCACCGCGTTCTTGATCAGGCCACGTCCTCCGAGTTCTCCCACGACGAACAGACCGGGAACGTTCGATTCGAAACCGGCGTCGACGAGCGGAACCTCGACACGGTGCGCGCTCCCTGCTCCCACGTGGATGGCCCCGACCGGGCAGGCCTCCGCGCAACTGCCGTGACCCGCGCAGAGTCCGAGATCGACGAGAGCCAGCTTGCCCTCCATGCGGATCGCACCTTCGACCGGGCAGGCGGGAACACAGGCCCCGCAGCCAACGCACATGTCGCTCCGGACCACGGCGTGCACGGCGCCGGTGTCTTCTTCGTCCGTGTCCGCGGCATCCGCACTCACGACTTCGAAGACCTGGGTGGGGACGCCACAACGCGGACAGCGCTGTGCCCCGGCCGGGACCGCGGCCTGACACCGTGCACATCGTGCACTCCGCGTCGGCTCGGCCTTCCGCACGTGGCGCACGACGAGAAAAGCCGTCAGTGCGAGAAATCCGATCCAGGTCCAGAGCATCCGCCTGCGACTCCGATCAATAGAACCAGGTCGTGCCACTCCAGATCACGACGGCGACGTGGATCGTCACCGCGAGCAGCGCCGTGATGGCGACCGGACGATGAAGTGTGTGCCAGTGGCCGAAGATCCGATGGGTCTGTCCGAGTAGTTTTGCCTGCTGTGTGAGCTGCATCTGCCGGCGTGCGAGCCGTGCCACTTCACGCAGCTTTTCCTCGTCGACCTCGTCTCCGGAGACCTCGACCCAGCGCCGACGGAGGTCGGCCACCGCACGCCGCCGCGCGAAGTCGTCGCGCACCATGCGAACCAGGCTCGGAATCACACCGCGCACGGGTTCCGGATTCGCGGCCAAGGTGCTGCGGATGACGTCCTCCTGGAGTCCGGTCACCTGCGTGAGCTCGAGCAACAACCCACGGCGTCTTTGGGCGAGGTCTTCGGCGCCGAGCTCGAGACCGGCACGATCACGGGGGATTCGCACGTAGACGTAGCGGCCGACGATTCCGCTCAACGCGACCACCGCCATCGCCCAGTAGCCGAGTCCGATGACACCCTCGAAGCGCCACGCCGCATGGACGGCACCGAGCAGAGGTACGGTCAGACCGACGACGATGTGGACGTCCAGCCAACGTGCGATCGCGCCCATCCATCGACCGGCAGCGCCCAGCTTCTTCCGCATCGGGTAGAGCCACAGGAACAGGAAGCCGGCAAAGGTGAGGATTCCGGCGCTCTGCCCGACGGTCCCACTCGGTCGCAGGAGATCATGCAGATCACTGCGCATTCGCTCGCCGAGTGGCGCAAAGTAGTATCCCGCGCCCCACACGGTGAGTGCGATCAGGACGGCCCACGGAACGACGAGTGCCGGGGAGATCGCACCGACGGTACGACGACTCTCCTTCGACGGGACGGCAGCGGTCGATTCGGACACGGTCTTCTCTCTCGTGGAATCATCGAGTCGGGTCTGCAGCATAGACGATCGGTCTCCGTGCGCGCTTCAATCGATTCGCAGTGCGCAGAGATCATGCCTCGGTAGTGAGAATCACAATCACTTTCAGGAGATCGGGGCTTTACGCACCCCCCACCGCTGGGACAGGATGCCTGCGCCGTCCATCCCGCCCCAGGAGGCCCTTCTTGCTCTACGCCATTCGGAGACTTCTCGACGCCCACGCACCGGTCGACGACCTCGAAGCCCGGCATCTCGGCATGATGCTCCGCGCGCTCGACCACGGCGCACCGGTCTCCACGCGGTCGTGGTTCGACCCCGGGCACTTCACGGCCAGCGCCTTCGTCTTGTCGCCTGCGCGCGACGCCCTGCTCCTGATCCACCATTCGAAGCTGCGCCGCTGGCTGCAGCCCGGCGGGCATCTCGAGGGCCACGACACCGATCCGCTCGCCTCCGCGCGGCGCGAGGTTCTCGAGGAGACGGGGCTCGACGTCCTCGAACCGATCGGCTCCGGTTTGCTGGACGTCGACGTTCACGAGATCCCGGCACGCCCGGACGAACCCGCGCATCTGCACCTCGACCTGCGCTTCGCATTCGTGGCGGGCCACCTCGGCGTGGCTGCCGGAGACGGAGTCGACGCGGTACGATTCGTCGAGCTCGACCAGGTCCCCTCGCTCGGCGCCGACGCATCGGTGATGCGCGCGGTCGACAAACTCGGGTCGACAGGCGCCCGCCGCGCCGAGGCCTGACCCGCGGCCGGCGGCGGCCGCGGCGGATCGTCGCTATCCACTGAGTCCCCCCGCTTGCCGGAGATTCGCCCTTGCGTCGATTCCTGTTCCTGTTCGTGGTCCTCGCCACACTCCTGGTCGGCAACGTCGCACCGCCGGCGATGGCCCAGGACTACAAGAAGGCCCCGCCGGCCGAAGAACTCGACCGGCGCGCCGACGAGTACATCACCGGACGTCGCATCGTCGTCATCCTGCTCGTCGCCGGAACCCTGATCGGCGGCATGATGGGCTCTGTCTCGCGCCGGCGAGAACGGCGCGCAGCACGCAAGGCAGCGGCCGAGACGGAACGCGAGGAAGGCCACGAGGAGCATCGTCCGTGAGCGAGGGACCGATCCATGCGAGCGACGTTCGCGCTCTACCCGGTCCGCGACGCGTGGATCGGGTGCGGCGCGCCCTGCGACAGGACGGCGTCGACCTCGAGGTGGTCGAGCACGACCTCGACGGCTGGATCGCCCTGTTCCGCGGCGATTCCCAACCTGCGCTCCGCGTCTTGATCCTCGAGCTCCTCGAGGGCGTCGACGATCCGCGTGCCGATGCCCTCGCCGAGCGCGCCCTGCGTGACCGTGGCGACGGTGTCCGACTGGAAGCATTGCACCGTTTGCTCTACCGCTTTCCAGAGCGCGCGGAAGAACTCGCGCGCGCACACCTCCACGACGACGGAGTCGAGGTGCGTCTCCTCGCGGCTGCGCGCTTGCACGCGATCGATCCCGAGACGACGATCGACGCTCTGTTCGAGGGCGTGCGTACCGAGATCGATGGACCGCGTGAAGACCACGTCCTCGAACGCACCGTGGAGTTCCTGGTCGATGACGTCGGCGACCGCACGGTCGTTCCGCGCCTGCGCGCTCTGGCCGACGAGGTCGACGACCCCGAAGGGATGATCGCGTGGGCACTCGACGCCCTGGGAGGGCCCGCGTGATCGAAGCCGGGCTCTGCTCCACGTGTGCGCACGCTCGTCGCGTCGTCAGCGGGCGCGGTTCGCAGTTCCTGATGTGCGGGCGCGCGAAGTCCGATCGACGCTTCGCGCGCTACCCTGCGTTGCCCGTCGTCTTCTGCCCTGGTCACGAACCGAACCCGGAATCCACGGAGGATCCCGAGACATGATGGATGTGCTCAGTACCTGGCTCGCCGACCATGGGCTCGGCCAGGACTTCGTTCCGATCGTATCGACGTCGGTGGCCGCCGTCGCCGTGATCATCGTTGCGGTCCTGGTGGACTTCGTGGCGCGTCGTCTGATCCTGCGCGGCGTGGAACGCGTGGTCGAGAAGACCCGCCTTTCCTGGGACGACAAGTTCTTCGAGCGACGCGTCTTCCACTGGATCGCACACCTGGTGCCGGCCGTCTTCATCAATGTGGTCGCGGCCCCCGCCTTCGGAGCCTATCCGCAGGTCGTCGACGTCGTCGAGACCGTGGCCCTGCTCTACATGGCCGTGGTCACGATGTTCGTGGTGAACAACTCCCTCGACGCCGTGCTCGACATCTATGGCACTACGCGCATGGCACGACGCGTGGCCCTCAAGCCCTTCGTCCAGGTGATCAAGGGCCTGGTGGTCTTCGCAGTCGTGATCAGCGGCATCGCGCTGCTGATCGGAAAGTCCCCCGCCGTCCTTCTCTCCGGCCTGGGTGCCTTCACCGCGGTTCTCATCCTGGTCTTCCGAGACCCCATTCTGGGACTCGCCGCGGGAATCCAGCTCATGGGCAACAACATGGTACGCAGGGGCGACTGGATCTCCGTGCCGCGCTTCAACGCCGACGGCGACGTGGTCGACGTGTCGCTCACCACCGTGAGCGTACAGAATTGGGACAAGACGATCTCGACCATTCCCACGTACTCGCTCCTGACCGACACCTTCAAGAACTGGCGCGGCATGGAGGAGTCGGGCGGGCGTCGGATCAAGCGCGCGGTGGCGCTGGACATGAACTGCATCCGCTTCGTCGACGAGACGCTGATGGAGCGCATGCGAAAGGTGCAGATCCTGCGCAACTTCCTCGACAAGCGTACCGAGGAGATCGCGGCCTTCAACCGCGAGAACGAAGTCGATGACAGTTCGCCGGTGAACGGTCGCCGGATGACCAACCTGGGGATCTTCCGCGCCTACCTCGAGCACTACCTCGAGCGAAACCCGCAGGTGCACGAGGAGATGACCTTCCTCGTGCGTCAGCTCGCGCCGACGGCCCAGGGGCTGCCGATCGAGATCTACGTGTTCAGCAAGGACCAGGCGTGGGCGAACTACGAAGCGATCCAGGCGGACATCTTCGACCACGTGCTGGCCGTGGTGCCGCTCTTCGACCTGCGTGTCTTCCAGGATCCGACGGGTACCGACCTGCGCGCCCTGACCACGGGAAGCGGGAGCGGCCAGGGCGCGGCAGGTGGTGAATCGCAGTAGGGGACCTACTGCGGAACGTCTTCTTTCAACTCGCCGACGGTGTCGTCGGATTCACTCGGGATCCGATAGACGTCGGGATCGGTCGGGTTGCCGTCGACGAGACCGTCGACGCCGACGTCGGTGACCTGGGGATCCTCGTCCAGGATGATCAGCGACACCATGATGGCGTTGCCGACGCGCCGGCCGTAGACGGTGGCTTCCTTGCCGCGCAGCGATTTGGGGTTCGGCCCCTTGCGTCCGTCGTTCACGCCGGGAAAGACGGTCGTGCGACCGGTGAACCGGAGCTGGGCCCCGTCGAGCGTGGCACCGCGCGAGTTCACGCGGATCTCACCCTGGAGTCGGACGGCGTTCAGGTCCTGCGTTGCGGTCGCTTGACGGCGGGCCTTCAGACGAAGGGCATCCTCCACACGATCCGCGTTCCGCCCGGCCTGCACGCTCATCGGCGCGACGGCCAGGAGGCACAGGGCTCCGAGAATCAGGTTCCTGGTGATCGTCTTCATCAGTTCGTACCTCCACCCTGCGGATCTTCTTCGACGGTCTGGCTGAGGTTGTCGTAGCGCTCACGCCAGGCGCGGATCATGACCTTCTGTGGGGCGATCGAGAGCTCTTCGACGTTGAGACGGGCATCACTGGTCTGCACGATCAACTGCTCGCCGGCCAGATTGACGACCGGACGCGACGCCACACCGGAGCCCAACGACTCGGAGCGGTTCTCGTCGTCGATCTCGTCGTCGTCGTCGCTGTCCACCGGATTGCCGTTGTCGAGCTCGATGCGGTAGAGCCAACTGTCGCCACCGGAAGAGCATGGCGAGGTGCTCGGACGGTAGGACGTGAAGTAGACCACACCTTCCAGCGCCACCGCGGGTTCGGTCACGCGCTCGCCGCCGCCGTTCTCGAGCCAGACGTACCAACCGTCTTCGGGCACGTCTTCGTCGAGATCACCGGTCCGGTTCACGAGGTCACCCGACGCGACGTGCGCACCGTAGCCCGGATCGCGGAAGCAGACGAAGCGCTGCGGCGTGGTGTCGGTGAAGTCGGCCGCCTCGAGGAACTGGCCGGTCCCGAAGACCAGCAAGGGCTCGAGGTTCTCGTCGATCGCGATCGCCGGACGCGTGCTGATCGGTTCGTTTCCGGTGTAGATCGTCTCGTACCAGTCCACGGGATCGGTGTCTCCGCCCAGGACGAAGCGGTAGACCCGACCCGACAGATCGGCCTGGTAGACGACGTCGTGCACGCCGTCGAAGTCGTGGTCGAAGGGCGACGGAGCGGTGGCCATGTTGTTGGGAACGCCACTGCTCAACACCTGATTGTGCAGCACGTCCCCGGTCGCGAGGTCGATCACCGATACGCGCGCGTCGCCGCCGGTATCCGGCCCACTCCCCGCCCAGATCACCGGACCGTTCTTCGTGTCCACCAGAACGGCTTCGGTGAAGGACGAGATCATGTTCGGGATCCGCGTCTCCCACAGTACCTCGGGCGCGTCGGGATCGGTGACGTCCAGCGCGAAATAGCTGTCCCCGCCGGTTCGCTGTCCGCCGACCAGAACCGTACGCCATCGGCCATTCAGATTGACGTCGAAGGCCTTCGGGCTGAGATCGACCATCGCCGTGTGGCAATAGCTCGGATCGGCCAGGAACTCGAGCTTCGGGAGCGTGGCCTGGGGCAGGAAGGCCCAGAGCTCGTCACCGGTCGAGGCCTTGAAGGCGTGGAGCATGCCGTCGTTCGCCCCGACGTAGACGACCGGCTTGCGCCCTTCGAGGTCGCGTGCCCACTCGTGGAAATCGAGCTCGGAATGGAATCCCGCGGGCGCACCGACCACGACCGGTGTCGAGTAGACCAGATCGCCCAGCTTCCATCCCCGACGATCGCGGAGGCCGCCGATGTCGACGCCACGGACCCAATCGACGATGTCGCTGGCATAATCTTCGTCGAAGTTCGGGCCGAAGATCTCGCTGCCGTCGTAATCCTCGACGAAGTCGTCGTCGAAGGTGAAGTCGACGCCGTAGCCGTCTTCGAAGTCCAAACCGCTACCCGGGCCATCGGGCGCGATGAACTGCGCGAGATCCTCCAGGTTGGATTGGTCGAACTCGACTTTGTCGCCGTCGAACCAGGTGAAGAGGTCTCGGCTGTTCGCGCTGGTACCGGCCAGACGCGTCCCCGCCTCCCAGACCGGTGAATCGCCGTTGGAATAGGGAAGGGAGAAGGCCTCGAGATAGCCGCGCCAGTCACCTGGCAGGAACTTGCCACGGTACAGGCGATCGTCGGTGCCGGTCTCGGTGGACACGACCGCGACCGCCGCGCCCGACGAGATGCGGTTGACGATGTCGCCGACCACGGTGCCGAGCTCGGCGATCAGGGTCTCGAGGTTCCAGGCGAGGCGGTAGAGACCCTGGCCATTGGCGGCCGTGTCGGCCAGTAGCGGCGCATCCACGCCGAAGCCGATCGTGTAGGTCACGACGTTCTGTTCGCCACTGAGGTCCGGACGCATGTCGTTGTTCGCCATGTAGTAGGCGACGTCGTCCATGTAGTCGGAGCAGTCGTTCGACTCGGAATACTGCGGCGCGCCGATGCTCGCGCAGGACCCCGGCTCGTTGTTGTCTCCGTCCTGATCGCCCACGACACTCGGAACACTCTTGTCCTTGGTCGGCAAGCCGTCGGTCACGAAGATGATGAAGTTCTTCTGGCAGGTGTACTCGATCGGGCCGTTCGACGCGTCCTCGAAGTGCTGGGCGAGTGTCCAGAGCGCCTCGCCGGACGGCGTCCACGAGTTCGCGGACATCACGTCGATCTCGTACTCGAGGGTCGAGGTCGCAGCACCACATCGTGCCTCGATCACGGCTCCGCTGTCGTAGTTGAAACGCGCGATACCGTAGCGCAGGCCGCTGGCCGCGTTGACGACCTGCTTGACGGCCGTGTTGGCGACCACCTGGCGCGTCATCCGCGGGATGTGGTCCCGCTGGTCGTCACTCGCGTGGAAGAAGACCCAGTTCAGGTAGTTGCCGATGTATCGTCCGTCGCTGCCGTGCAGACCGTCGACGAGATAGGCGGACGGCGAACTCGGCCAGTAGTAGCTGAAGCTACGCGGCGTGCGCATTCCGTCCGAACCCACGTAGTAGATCCGATCCCAGGTGAAATTCCCGCTGTAGATCGTGCCGGGATCGTAGTCCTCGTGCCACATGACCTCGTTCATCGAACCGGAGTTGTCGACGAGAATCATTACGTTGGGTGGAACCGCGACCTGCTGCGCGATCATCGGAATGTCACAGGACACCGCGCGGGCCGTTCCCTGTGGAACGACGAGCAGCGCGAGCACGGGAAGGGCGAGAGTCAGGAGCCGCTTCTTCATGGTGTTCCCCTCCGGGTGCGATCAGTAGCTGCTGCGAAAAAGACGATGGGCGATCACCGAGACGGAGCCGCGACCCTCGAGGCCCGCCTCACCTTCGGCGTCGATCCCGTAGACGTGGTCGGCGAATCCCTCGACCGTGTAACCGGGGCGCGGACGGGTCCAACGCTTGCCGGGATTCGCCGGGTCCTCGAGGTGCTGAACGGCGAACTCGAAGCTCTGGCCGGTGTCGTTCACGAAGCTACCGTTCTGCTCGTTCTTCACCTTGTAGTCACCGCTTCCGGTGTCCTTCGGTGCTCGGTCGAGCGAAAGCAGCCAAGCGGCACCTGCCTCGGTGCCCGAGTCGGCGGCCAACATCGAATTGGTGTGAACGAGTTCGTTGAAACTCGACCGCCTCTCGTTGACCGCGATCGAAGCCGCGACCATGGCGAACAGGGCCAGGAGGCTCAGCGCGAGCATGGTCGCGACCATGCTGAATCCGCGTTCGTCTCGATGCAGGGCGTGGGTCTTCATGTTCGTTCTCCCGGTCGGGCTCAGACGCCTGGGTCGACGTTGCGAAGCATGATGGTGACGTTGCGCCATCTCTCGGCGCCCTCGGCGATCTCGAACTGGACGAAGAGCTCGACGGCCTGGACTGCCGCGCGGTCGTCGCGCGTGAGCGGGAAGAGATCGAGCTCGTCGCCGTTGGTGTCCAGGAAGTTCATGCCGAAGAACACGACGTTGCGGGCGATCGGTAGATCTCCCAGTGCGGTGCGGCGGACCAGCGCCTCTTCGTCGCGGTCCCAGTACCAGGTCACGTCCTCAGGCGGCTCGCTGCCGACGTCGATCATTCCGTTGCCGTTCAGGTCCGAGAGCACGCGAATGGTGTCGGACTCGGCGATGGCGATGCGCTCGAAGGGCAACTCGGCGGGGCTCGCGCCCGCACCGCGAATGTCCTGAGCCATCAGGCTCATGCACACCCGCACGTCGGACTGGACGTCGACGTAGGACTTGGTGTCCTCGTACGAGGTGCGCGTGTTGAACAACACGCCGAACACGACGGCCGCGGCGACACCGGCGAGCACCATGGCCACCGCCATCTCGGCGAGAGTGAATCCGGCGTCGGAAAGGAAGCGTTTGGTCCTCATGTCGACTCCTCGGTTCACCGCGCGGCCGACTGCATGGCGGCCATGGTGACGTCACGTTCCCCATCGGCGGCGTCCCAGACGACGCGCACGGTGAGTTCACGCAGGAATGGATTCGTCGAGTCCGGCAGGACCGTGGTGATGATCGTGTAGGGATCGTCCTGCAGGGTTTCGGGAACCGCCGCCTCGAATCCGTCGAGCTTCACCGTTTCGAGGTGGGAAATCGCGACCTCCGTCGCGAGCGACATGCGGTCGGCTTCGCGCACCTGGGTCCGCGACGAGAACTGGATCGTCGCCATGGGGATCAATGCGATCCCGACGACGGTGAACACGAGCAGCATCTCCACGACGCTGAACCCGTCTTCGCCGGACTTCCGGCGTTTCGGGAGCTTGGGATCCGCGGTCTTCCGCACGTCAGGACCTCCGACTTCGAGTCGGAGGGCGGACTTGCACGGGCCGTGCCGTCCGTCGGAATCAAGCGGGAGAGGGACTCGGAGGAACGCTTCGGTGCCCAGACGCCGGTTTCGGGGCCGCGCGGGGCGTGCGATGCGCACGATCGCCCGACTTGCGATCCGCGAGGCGCGACTCAGTGATGCAGAACGCGACGGCCGCCGACGAAACGCTGCGCGAACCACTGTGTCCGAAGGTCCTCTTCGACGACCCCGCGGCTGGAGCTGGCGTGGATGAAGCGTCCCTTCCCGATCCAGATCCCGATGTGGCCCACGCCACCGTCGCTTCCGACGAACAGGACGAGGTCGCCAGCGACGAGATCCGGGCGGGAGACTTCGTAGCCACGGGCCGCCTGGGCGGCCGCCGTACGGGGCATTTCGATGCCGACCGATCCGAAGGAGCGCATGACCAGTCCGGAGCAGTCGATCCCTCCGGCGTCTTCACCGCCGAAACGATAGGGAACTCCGAGGAATCTTCGGGCCGTATCGACCACGCGCATCCCCCGTCCGCGGTCGGCGGGCGGCGCCGAGGTCGACGAGTCGGCTTGGGGTCTGCGGCCAGGGTCGGTGATCGGACCGACAGTGGACTGCGGCGGCGACGAGCATCCGATCGCAACGAAGAGCACCAATGCCCAGATCCATCGTGTCGCGATGCGAGACCGCATGGCCGCGTCTCTCCCACGGGCTGTCGCCGTCGGCGGCGAAAATCGCTTCGGGAACCGTTGCGGCAGCAGCAAAGCACGGACCGTCCGCACTGTCATCCGTCGGGCACACCGAGGCGGCGAAGGCCGAGAGCCGACACAAGTTGTTGACATGGTTCGACTTCGGGAGGACCGTGGCAGACGGTCCGCATCGTGACGGGCCCCACGGCGGGCCCCGAGCGGGCAAGTCCGTGCAACTTCGTTAGATAGTTGGCGGCTGGGTTACGGCACTCTCGTCAGTCCGCTTCCTGACCGACCCTCCTCGCAGACCCCCGGGCCCGCCACGAATCTCGGCCGGGCCATGAGTCGCACCACCACCCCTTCGCCCTGAGCGGGAGTGAACATGCGTCGCGTTCTCACGCTGTACAGCACGACGATCGGGAAGAAGATCGTGATGGCCGTCACGGGAATCCTTCTCGTCGGATTCGTGCTGGGCCACATGATCGGTAATCTGAAGCTCTACCTCGCCCCCCACGACGGCGTGTACGCCCTCGACCACTACGCGCACGGACTGCGCGTCTTCGGCGATCCCTTCCTGGGCGAGAACCAGTTCCTGTGGATCGCGCGCGCCGTGTTGATCCTGGCCGTCGGGCTGCACGTCTGGTCGGCGATCAGCCTGAAGTCGGCGACGGCCGCCGCGCGACCCCAGCGCTACGCGAAGTCGGCCTATCAGGAATCGACGCTGGCCTCGCGCTCGATGCTGTGGGGCGGGATCCTGCTCGTCGTCTTCATCGTCTTCCACATCCTGCACTTCACCACCGGCCAGGTGACGCCAGGGATGGACTTCGTCCACGGAGAGGTCCAGGCGAACGTGACGAATGGCTTGAGCGTCGCCTGGGTCGCGGCCTTCTACGTGCTGGCAATGGTCGCCCTCGGTCTGCACCTCTACCACGGTGTGTGGAGCATGCTGCAGACACTGGGCGTCAATCACCCCAAGTACAACCCGTGGCGACGGAAGATCGCACTGGCCGTCGCGCTGATCGTCGCGTTGGCGAACATCTCCTTCCCGGTGGCGGTTCTGACCGGTGCCGTGGAAACCGTCGAGCCGAATGCGTCCGCGCCGGCTCATGCGACGAACGTGGTCGAGCATCCGGTCCAGCATCCGGTCCAGCATCCGGTCCAGCATCCGGTCCAGGAGGTTCAGTGATGAAGCTCGAGTCGAACATCCCCGACGGACCGCTCGCCGAGAAGTGGGACAAGCACAAGTTCGATCTGAAGCTGGTCAATCCGGCGAACAAGCGGAAGTACACCGTCATCGTGGTCGGAACCGGCCTGGCCGGCGCCAGCGCCGCGGCAACGCTCAGCGAGCTGGGCTACAACGTGAAGGCCTTCTGCTACCAGGACTCGGCGCGGCGCGCGCACTCGATCGCCGCCCAAGGCGGGATCAACGCCGCCAAGAACTACCAGAACGACGGCGACAGCGTCTGGCGCCTCTTCTACGACACGGTCAAGGGTGGTGACTTCCGCGCCCGCGAGGCGAACGTCTACCGTCTCTCGCAGGTCAGCGTGAACATCATCGACCAGTGCGTCGCCCAGGGCGTGCCCTTCGCGCGTGAGTACGGCGGGCTCCTGGACAACCGCTCCTTCGGTGGTGCGCAGGTCAGCCGCACCTTCTACGCCCGAGGACAGACGGGTCAGCAGCTGTTGCTGGGCGCCTACCAGGCCCTGCAGAAGCAGGTGGCGAAGGGTGGAGTCGAGCTGCACACGCGCCACGAGATGCTCGACGTCGTGCTCGTCGACGGGGAGGCGCGAGGCATCGTGACGCGGGACCTCGTCAGCGGAAAGATCGAGTCGCACGCCGCCCACGCGGTCTGCCTCGCGACCGGCGGCTACGGCAACGTCTTCTTCCTGTCGACCAACGCGATGAACTGCAACGTGACGGCCGCCTATCGTGCGTACAAGCACGGCGCGGCCTTCGCGAATCCCTGCTACACGCAGATCCACCCGACCTGCATCCCGGTCAGCGGCGACCATCAGAGTAAGCTCACGCTCATGTCCGAATCGTTGCGCAACGACGGGCGGGTCTGGGTTCCCAAGGCGAAGGGCGACACGCGCCCACCGCACGAGATTCCCGAGGACGAGCGCGACTACTACCTCGAGCGCAAGTACCCGAGCTTCGGCAACCTCAGTCCGCGCGACATCGCTTCGCGCAGCGCCAAGGAAGCCTGCGACGAGGGCCGCGGGGTCGGACCGAGCGGCTACGGCGTGTACCTGGACTTTCGTGATGCGATCAACCGCCTCGGCGAGGACGCGATCCGCGCGCGCTACGGCAATCTCTTCGAGATGTACGAGCGCATCACCGACGAGAATCCCTACCAGGTTCCCATGCGCATCTACCCGGCCGTCCACTACACGATGGGCGGGCTCTGGGTGGACTACAACCTGATGACGTCCATCCCGGGCCTCTACGCCCTGGGCGAGGCGAACTTCTCGGACCACGGCGCGAACCGCTTGGGCGCGAGTGCGCTCATGCAGGGGTTGGCCGACGGCTACTTCGTCATTCCCGCGACGATCAACGACTACCTCGCGCGGCAGAAGCCGGTGCCCGTCACCACCGACGCCGCGGAATTCAAGGAAGCCGAGCGTCGCGTGACCGAGCACAACCAGAAGCTCCTCGACGTCAACGGTTCGCGCACCGTCGATTCCTTCCACAAAGAACTCGGCAAGATCATGTGGGAGAAGTGCGGCATGGCTCGCAACAAAGAGGGCCTCGAGTGGGCCCTGAAGCGGATCCCCGAGCTGCGCGAGGAATTCTGGCGCGACGTCAAGGTGCTCGGCGCCGCCGAGACCACGAACCAGTCGCTGGAAAAGGCCGGTCGTGTCGCCGACTTCATGGAGTTCGGCGAGCTCATGTGTCTCGACGCTCTGGAGCGCGAGGAGAGCTGCGGCGGCCACTTCCGCGAGGAACACCAGACCGACGAAGGCGAAGCCAAGCGCAACGACGCCGACTTCGCTTACGTCTCCGCCTGGGAGTTCAAGGGCGTCGGTGAACGCCCGGCGCTGCACAAAGAGCAACTCGAATTCGAGAACGTCGAACTCGCAACCCGGAGCTACAAGTGATGAAGCTGAAGCTGCACATCTGGCGTCAGGCCGGACCCGAAGCCCCCGGGAAGTTCCACGTCTACGAGATGGACGACGTCTCCCCCGACATGTCTTTCCTCGAAATGCTCGACGTCCTGAACGAGAATTTGCAGGAGAAGAACGAAGAACCCGTCACCTTCGACCACGATTGCCGTGAAGGCATCTGCGGGACCTGCGGCATGGTCATCAATGGCGCGCCCCACGGACCGCAGAAACTCACCACGACCTGCCAACTGCACATGCGTTCGTTCAAAGACGGCGACGAACTCTGGCTGGAACCGTGGCGCGCCTCGGCGTTCCCCGTCGTGAAGGACCTCATGGTCGATCGCAGCGCTTTCGATCGGATCATCAACGCTGGTGGCTACGTCTCGGTGAACACCGGCGGGATCGTCGATGCAAACGCGATCCCGATCCAGAAGCACGTCGCCGATCAGGCCTTCGACGCCGCGACCTGCATCGGCTGCGGCGCCTGCGTCGCAGCGTGCCCCAATGCATCGGCGAGCCTGTTCACCTCGGCGAAGATGGGTCATCTGGGCCTGTTGCCGCAGGGTCAGCCCGAACGCCTCAGCCGCGCCCAGAACATGGTCGCGCAGATGGACGACGAGGGCTTCGGCCACTGCACCAACCACGGCGAGTGCGAGGCCGCCTGCCCCAAGGGCATCAGCATCGACTTCATCGCCATGATGAATCGAGATCTGACCAAGGGTGTCACGAAGGAACCCGTCACCCGCTGACGAGCGCTCCAGCCCTCCCGAGGAGCCCGGCGTCGGACGATGCCGGGCTCTTCGTTCAGCCCTCCTGGAAGAGCCCCATCACCGCACCCGCCGGGTCGGCGATGATCGCATAGCGCGACTCTCCGTGTTGCTTCGGTCCGATCACCACGCGCCCCCCACCGGCCTGCGCGGCCTGCAGGCTCTGGTCGAGGTCCGCGACGTAGACGTAGGCGATCCACGCTGGGGGGAAATCGGTGTTGCCTCCGCGCGCGTGACAGACTCCCGCGACCGTCTCGCCGTCGGTCGTCGTCATGTTGTAGTCTTCGTACTCACCCATCGACACGGCTTCGTGCGACCACCCCACGACCCGGGCGTAGAAGTCGCGGACGGATTCCGCGTCGTCCACGGTCAGGTCGTGCCAGCCGATCGTGCCGACCTTCGCCTCGCTCCGACGATGATAGGTCCCCTCGAAGACGAGAGGCAGATCGTTGGGATCGGTACCGACCCACGACATCGTCTTCATCACCTCGGCGTCGCTGAAGTCCTGCTCCATCTTCATGTGGATTCCGTTGATCTCCGCGCGCAGACGGAAGACCCGCTCGCGAAACCGCCCCCGGTAGACGACCGTCTTCTCGACCGCTGACATCCAGTGCATCGAAACGTCCTCTTCGTCGCGCGACGAAGGGATGGTGACGATGTGGCTGACGAGCGCGATCTGGCCGTCGCGCCGGTGGGTGTACTCCGACGAGGTCCCGAGGCCGTTCAGGACCGGCGTGATCACGGCCTTGCCGTGGGCGACGATTCGATCCGGCACGCTGGGTCCCGGATGGAGGATCTCCTCGCCCTCCCAGGTGCCGAGAGTCACCGAGAGGTCGACGGGTTCACGGTTCGCGTTGGACATTCGGGGCTCCTGGGTCGGATCGGATTCACGACGATCGCTTCCGATCCTACACCCGACACCGTC
>JGI12109J20283_10712369_pt1 | contig 15189 bp, 4 predicted proteins | sample ElkSlonscriptome_12_FD_20283 | JGI IMG/M metagenome (IMG submission 20283) | reverse complement strand
GGTTATTGGTTATTGGTTGTTGGTTATTGGTCATTGCTTATGGGTTATTTGCCACAATTGGTCATTGGTCATTGGTTATTGGTCATTGGTCATTGGTCATTGGTTCATAATTCATCACTGATAATATCGGCAAGATCGTCGGGTGCATCGAGATGGAGATTGTGACCCCCTTGGAGTTGGAAGCGACGAGCAGAAGCCATAGCTTGTTGTTGAGCGACTAAATCCTCGCGACGGTTGAAGGTGCTGCGATCGCCATAAATCAGCGTAATCGGACAAGAAAGGTCTTGCAGCAGTTGGAGATATTGGGAACGATCGAAGGATAAGCCGCCAAAACCAAAGCTAGAGCGATCGCTCAAACGAACATCCCAACGCCAACGCCAACCCCCCTCACAAGGCTCGGTGTGCCGTTGGGCTAAAAAGAGGGCAAGATCGTCAGAAATCCCAGGAGTCCCGGCTTGGAGGCGTTTGGCCACAACTTCTAGACTCGGAAAAACGGAGTGTTGGGGCGCAACCTGGAGTCTATCGAGGTGAGCGGTTAATTGAGCGCTAATTTCACTGCTATTTTCTACAGGAAGTACAGTTTCAACGAAAACCAATGATTTAACGCGAGAGGGTCGCGCACTTGCCCACAACGCCGCGATCGCGCTTCCCAAGGAATGACCCACGACTAAGCAGGGTTGGAGGTTTAGGGTTTGCGCCAAAACATCAAGATCGCCAAGGAAATCAAGCAAGCGATAAGCCCCACCGGGAGCATAATCGGAGCGTCCGTGACCCCGTAAATCTGGTGCAATACACCAATATCCCTGAGCAGCCAAGGCTTGAGCAGTGGGTTGCCAAGCTGCGCCTTGTTCGAGGATACCGTGAAGCAGTAAAACCGGCGGATGCTCTGGATTTCCCCAAGTACAGACGCAGAGTTTTTGACCCCGCACGTCGATGAATTGCTCTTGCATCGTCGCTTCCCCTAGTTGCGGCTTGACTTGATGGGGGAGGGGATAATCTAAACCCTCGGCTAGTGCTTGGGTTTTGGCATTGAGAGGACGGGGTAGTTCAATGGTTTGCCAAACATCAGCTAAACTGGGGTCGAGTTGGCGACGTTCTTTAAAATTGGGGTCGCCAATGGAGAGGGAGTTATGCTGAGTCCCATCAGTCATGCGATCGCCTTGATAGGGCTGTAAAACGGCTTCAGACCAGGGTATATCCAAAAATTCGCAGATTCGCCGCATTTCGCAACGGGGCTGTTTAACGAGGTTTTCGTAATACACCAGCAAATAGCGGTCATCTACGGTTTGCCCAAAGTCGAGAATATTTTGATTACAAGTCCGCCACACTTTTTCAGCAACAGCATAAGGATTCCCAGAATTATTGCCCAATAGTTTTTCCATCCGCAAGCGGGTAAAGGATTCTACCACCGCATAGGGATGGCGGATCAAATGGATGTATTTCGCCTTCTCAAACCAAGCCTCAGCGCGATCGAGGATGGTGCGATGGAGGGCGTAGGTGGGCGATTTATCCACCAGGAGACGGGGTTGAGCGCCTTTTTGCAGTTTGGCGTACACATCGGGAATACTCAGCCCAGAATGGCTCATTTCGGCGGTGAGGGCGATCGCGCCGTCTGCATCTAGCTCGAATAATTCCATGAGACTTCGCACCAAGCCTTCATCGAGATTCGTTAATGCTAACTCGGTTTCGCGCTCGGCTAGGGTCGTAAATGGCAGTAAATGTAACTCTGGCGGCGAGAATAGCTGAGGATGACCTGCTAACATCACGCGCAGCAAAGTAGACCCGGCTCGCGGACTAGAAAGGATAAATACTGCCGGATCGAGTTTGCGCTCTAAAATTGGCCCAGTTTCGGTGGTATTGCTGCCGATCTCTAAGCTCACTTCGGAAGCGGTATCTGTAGCAGCGATGTCCTTAGTGGGGTTATGAGTGCGGTTAAATTCTGCCGCGATATATTCGGCTAAAGCATCAATCCGGGGACGCTCATAAAATTCTCTGGGATACAACAACAACTGCAAATCGTTTTTGAGTTGGTTAATGGTTTCCATTAACATCAACGAATCCAAGCCCAAGTCTAATAAGTTGCGAGAGGGTTGGATTTGTTGGGGTTGCAGATGCAGGGCTTGAGCGATTTGCTGTTGTAAGTAATCTTGCAGGATGGGGGTTTGTTGGTCAGGAGATGCGGTTTGTAGGCGCTGCAACCAAGGAGAAGACTGGGTTTCTTCGGTTTCGGGAAACTGCACCAAGTCTCGCAACAAGGGGGGAATTTCGCCCCAAACCCCAGCGACTTTTTGCCAATCGGCATCAATAACGAGCTTCTGGGAGTCTTGGCTAGAAATTGCGCTAAATAAAGCCTTCACTGCCAAATTCGGTGCTAAGGGTTTTAATCCCAAGGCTTCTAAGCGTTTTTCTTGTTGTTGCGCCATACCCCCTTGACCCCAAGCACTCCAGTTTATACTAAGTGCGGGCAAACCCAAGGCAGCGCGATCGCGAGCTAATCCATCCAAAAAGCCATTAGCTGCGGCATAATTACTTTGACCTGGCGATCCGAGTATTGCCGCAATCGAGGAATACAGCACAAAGAAATCGAGGTCATAATCGAGGGTGGCTGTGTGTAAATTCCAAGCCCCTAAGCCCTTTGGTGCAAACACTTCTTCAAATTGCGATGGGGTTTGTTGCGCGATCGCATTATCAGCTAGGATTCCCGCAGCATGGATAATCCCCCGTAACGGCAATAGTGGGGCAATTTCTTGTAGTAAATAAGCCACATCCTGCGGATCGGTGACATCGGCAGCAATACAAGTAATTTTTGCCCCTTGTGCTTCTAAGGCGGTAATTTTGGCATTATTTTGCGGCACATTGCGTCCGGTTAACACCAAAGAAGTTGCCCCTTGTTCGATCAGCCATTGCGCCGTTTTCAGCCCTAAACTGCCCAAACCCCCGGTAATGAGATAAGTGGCATCACTTTGAATCGACAGATTATTAGACTTTGGCGAAGATTGGGGGCGTAAACGTGGCACATAGCGCCGATTTTGCCGTAATAGGATTTGATTTTCCCCTTGAGGCTTGAGAATCGTCGCGATCGCCCCATCACTATCGAGACTTTCTGCGCCTAAATCCACCATTCCCCCCCACAACTGGGGCAATTCTAAAGCAATAGTGCGTCCCATTCCCCACAACGAAGCCGCAATGGGGTTAACACGCTCTTGGGGCTGTAAACTTTGGGCTTGATGGGTGATCAGCCAAAGCTGCGGGGTTGGGGATGGGTGAGGGCGATCGCTCAAGGTTTGGACGAGGTGTAAAAGTCCGATGTGGGCTTGTTTTTGGGCATTCGCGATCGCCTCTAGAGAGAGGTTATCGGGATTGACGCGATCGCCCCCATAAATAATATGAGTAACAGGCTGAGTTAATCCCGCGAAAAACTGCTCAAAGCTAGATTTGACCGCCGGATCGAAGGCTTCATCAAACACAACAATCTCGCTGCTTCCCCCTTGCTTGTTGCAGCTTGCAGCCAAGGTTTCAGCAAAATCAGTTTCCCTTTCAGCACAAAAGATTACCAATTTGTCCTGTGTCTTTTGTCCTTGGTCATTTGTTGTTGGTTGTTTGTTATTTGTTGTTAGTTCTTTGTTAGTAATTGGTAATTGCTCATACTCCACTTGATAAAACCAATCAGGAAGGCGCAAACTCCCACTGCCCTTGCGATCCAAGGCTTCGAGCCAATAGCGTTGACGCTGAAAAGGATAAGTGGGGAGGGCAAGTTTTTGGCGAGAAAAGGGAGAATCAAACCCAGCCCAATCAACACTTGCGCCGTTTTCATACAGTTGTTGTAAACTGCCCAACATCTGCTGCGTATCGCCAAATTCGGGATGTAAACTCGGCAACCACAAGCCCTCACTAGCAATACATTGCCGCCCCATGCCCAAAAGGGTTGATTTTGCGCCAATTTCGATAAAAGTATTGCATTTTTGAGCTTCTAGCACCTGCATACTTTGAGCAAAGCGCACAGGTTCGAGAATATGACGACACCAATAATCAGGAGTCGCAATTTCAGCCGTGACAAATTCCCCCGTGAGGTTAGAAACCAAGGGAATTTGCGGGGGATGGTACTCAATGCTACGGGCTAACTGCTCGAACTGAGCCAACATGGGCTGCATGAGGGGCGAGTGGAAGGCGTGGGAGACGTTGAGAACCTTCGTTTTGATATCCCTTGTATCAAAAGCGGCGATCGCGTCTTCTATCCCCTGTTTTGTGCCGGAAATCACGGTAATATTAGGCGCATTCAACGCCGCGATGGTGACTTCTCGATCCTGAATAACCGTTTCAATCGTCTCCACATCGGCAAAAACCGCCGCCATTAACCCGGTTTGGGGTAAAGCCTGCATCAGTCTAGCCCGTTCGGTAATCAGTTTTAAGCCGTCTTCGAGACTAAAAACCCCGGCAATACAAGCGGCGACATATTCCCCGACGCTGTGACCTAAAATAACATCGGGAGCAATGCCCCAAGATTGCCACAACTGCGCGATCGCGTATTCAATGGCAAATAGGGCAGGTTGGGTGTAAGCCGTGGCGTTAACTCGATTATTGTGGTCTGCTTCGTACAACACCGATCGCAACGAGGGCTTGAGATGAGGCTGCAACTCGCGATCGCAATAATCAATAATCTCGCGAAAAACAGGTTGCGTTTCGTACAACTCCCGCCCCATATTGGCATACTGCGAACCTTGTCCGGTACACAAAAACGCGATTTTTAAACTCGTTGTTGCTTTCGCTTTCGGGGTAAATTCTTCATTCAGTTGTGCGGCTAAATCGGCGGTATTTGCGGCAAGCCAAGATGCACGATAATCAAAATGCGATCGCCCTGTATTCGCCGTAAAACAGAGATCGCCTAAATTTACTTCTGGATCATCCTGTAAATAAGCACGATAGCGCTTAATTTGGTCTTGCAAAGCCGATTTCGACTTAGCCGATAAAGTTAACAGGTGTAAAGGACGCTCATCTTCTGAGGGCTGAGTCTTCGTTTCAACCTGACTTTCGGCAATAATGACATGGGCATTCATTCCCCCAAAGCCAAAAGAAGAGACTCCCGCAATTCGCTTTTCTGTAACTTCCCAACGTTGCCCAGTTGTAGGAATTTTAAGAGGCGTATTTTCTAAATGAATGTGAGGATTGAGACTGCGTAAATTTTGATGAGGCGGAATAATACCGCGATCGCAAGCCAAAACCACCTTAATTAAACCTGCCATCCCCGCAGCCGCTTCTAAGTGACCGATATTGGTTTTCACCGAACCCAACCAACAAGGACTTTCTGGGTCGCGATTCTGCAATAACACCGCTTTAAGGGCATTAATCTCAATCGGATCGCCAAGGGGTGTTCCCGTCCCGTGAGCTTCAACGTAGCTTACCGCATTGGCTTCTAAATTGGCTCGTTCTAAAGCCTGGGCGATCGCGGTTTGTTGAGCAATACCATTCGGTGCCGTCAAACCGTTGCTGCGGCCATCTTGCACCAAAGCGCTGCCTTCAAGGGTAGCCCAGACGCGATCGCCATCAGCAACCGCCTGAGAATACCGCTTCAGAATCACCACACCGCAACCCTCACCGCGGCCATAACCATCCGCATCCGCATCAAAGGTCTTACAAACCCCGTCTTCTGCCAGCATTCCCGCTTGGGTAAACGTATCGGTAAGATCGCCGGCCAAAATAACATTAACACCCCCCGCGATCGCCGTGTCGCATTCCCCCGATTGCAAACTTTGACAAGCCAAATGTACCGCCACCAACGACGACGAACAAGCCGTATCAATTGCCATAGAGGGCCCGCGTAAATCCAAGAAATAGGATAAGCGATTGGCCGCGATACTGTGGGCATTTCCCGTCCCCGCATAAGCATTGACCGGAACTTCCGATGACGCTTGCAATTGTAGATAATCGGTACTGCTAATCCCCACAAATACCCCCGTGGCACTTCCCCCTAATGTCTGAGGGGCAATTCCCCCGGTTTCCAGGGCTTCCCAAGTCACCTCCATTAATAACCGTTGCTGGGGGTCCATCCGTTCGGCTTCTCGCGGTGAAATATTGAAAAACTGCGGATCGAATAAATCCACTTGGTCGAGAAAACCCCCAGGAGTAGCGTTGAGGGTGGGGCGATCGCTTTTTTGAATCGCCACTTTGCCACCCGTTAACAACTGCCAATAAGCTTCGAGATTATCTGCCCCTGGAAAACGACAACCCAACCCCACAATCGCGATTTTATCGTCGCTGAGACGGGGTTTTGAGCGAATTTTTCCAGGAGTCGCCACAACTACTTCGCTGCCACTGAGATACGCCGCCAAGGCCGCGATCGTCGGGTAATCGTAAGCTAAAGTAGGGGACAAACTGCGCTCAAGCCATTCTTCGAGTTCCCCGGTTAACCGCACCGCCGCCACCGAGTCTAAGCCATAGTAGGCAAAGGGTTGATGGGGGTCTACCACCGCAGCATCTAAGCCCAGTTGTTCGGCAACTTGCCCAATTAACCAAGTTTGGATTTGTTGTTGGTTGTTGGTTGTTGGTTGTTGGTTGTTGGTTGTTAGTTGTTGGTTGTTAGTTGTTGGTTGACTATTCCCGATTGCCGATTGCCGATTGCCGACTGATGACTGTTGACTGTTGACTGCCCACTGCCTACTGCCTACTGCCTCAATCTGTTGACTGATGACTGATGACTGATAATTGACTCGCCATTCCCCCACAACATCCAGGGTATGATTGAGAAAACCCTCGCGACAAGCATAACGCTGAATCTTACCACTCGAAGTCTTGGGAATACTGCCCGTTTTCAGCAACAAAATGGCATAGGGCTGTAATTCGTGATATTGTGCTACACGAGTGCGAATCGCTTGGGTAACTTCAGCAATTTGGGCATCATCTTTAAGTTGGCGTAAGGCACTGCGTTCGATTTCCTGGGCGATCGCGAGTCTTTCTTCACCATCTACCACGACCGCAAACGCTGCCCCCCAAGCAATACGCAACGCCGGGTGACTGGTTTCAACGGTTTTTTCAATATCTTGGGGATAGTGGTTGCGACCGCGAATAATAATCAAATCCTTGCGGCGACCGGTTACGAACAATTCCCCGTCTTGCAAAAAGCCTAAATCCCCCGTCCGCAGAAAAGGTCCCTCTCCGGTACTCAGGTGCGCCCCGAAGACTGCTTGAGTGAGTTCGGGGCGGTTCCAGTAGCCTTGCACCACACTGTCCCCTGACACCCAAATTTCGCCCACTTCGTCTGGGGCGCAGGGTTCGCCGGTTTCCGGGTGGGCGATCGCGACGCGCAAATCCCCCAAGGGCTGACCGCAACTCACCAGGGTAGGCATTTCCTCGTCAGGGGTTTCTACAATGCGGTCTTGACTCAAAGCCTGACTGTCTACGGTTTTGAGAATCGGAGGGGTGGCGTAATCGGCCCCCGATACAATTAAAGTCGTCTCGGCCATGCCATAACAGGGGAAAAAGACTTGACGACGAAAGCCACAAGGGGCAAAGGTCTCAGTAAAGCGATCGAGGGTTTCGGCCCGGATCGGTTCGGCCCCGCTAAAGGCAATTTCCCAGCAACTGAGATCGAGGCTTTCTAGGGCTTCAGGAGTGGCTTTACTGGCGCAGAGTTCATAAGCGAAGTTCGGCCCGCCGCTCGCGGTCGCCTGATACTTAGAAATGGTTTGTAACCACCGCAAGGGCCGCTGGAGAAAGGTCACCGGGGGCATCATTACCATACACACCCCCAAATAAATCGGCTGTAAAATCCCGCCAATTAAACCCATGTCGTGATAAGACGGCAGCCAAGAAACCACGCTCTTACTGGCGTGACGAAATCCTATACTAATTAGGGCGCTGTTGTGTAATAGGTTGCGGTGGTTGACGATCGCGCCTTTGGGGTTTCCGGTTGAACCGGAGGTGTATTGTAGAAAGGCAATGGTTTCTGAGTCTATGTTGGGGTCTTGCCAATTGTCCGCTTGAGCCGTGTCGATGTTGTCGGTGGTCAGCCAGTGGAGAGATTCTTTGAGTAAAAGGTTTTGCGAGAAGCGTCCTTGAATGCTATCGAGGAGCGATCGCGTGGTGAGGGTATATTTGGCGCGAGCATCGGCCACCACGGCTTCTAAACGGGTTAACGATGCGCCCCGTCGCGGGGGATAAGCCGGAACCGCGATCGTCCCGGCGAATAAGCAGCCGAAAAACGCTTCAATAAATTCTAATCCCGGCGGATAGAGGAGTAGCGCTCTTTCCCCTTGGGCATTTTGCCCCTGTAACTGTGTCGCGATCGCCCGCGCTCGTTTTTCGAGTTCCCCGTAGGTTAAGCCTCCTGATGGCGTTTCGCCGTCTGGCAAAAAGATAAAAGCCGTTTTTTTGGGTTGATGCAGCGCTCTGTCGCGCAGGAGGTCTACCAACGTGGAGAATTTGCCTAACATTATGACGATCTAGCTACTCCTCTATGGATGTAATGGGTGATGTTCGAGATTTATCATCGTAAATGAGCGATCGCACTCGTCTGACAAGCTTTGGGCTTGAGCAGTCATTGCTTTGGTTTGACCTGATAAGATTCATCGGGTCAATCTGAATCTGACGCTAATTGACGGCGCTACGCTCTCGATGTAACAAATCGCAATAAATAATACTATAGTCAATCGATCGCCTGAAAAACGATTTGATCGATTTCGGAGAGATTCACTTCTGGACAAGTTTTTAGACAGACTGAATCGCGATCGATCGATCCCGATCTTATCTAACCGCTTGATTTAACCTAATATCGGTTGGAGAAATTGCGGGTTTTTGACCCATCCCACCTCAATTTCTGTGAGTTTGCTTTGAGGTTGCTTCAGGGTTTTTGCCCTGATTTTACTCGTAGCGGCGATCGCTCCGGCAACGTCTCCTGTTCGCTTTCCAATCATTGACTCAATTGAAGCTTGCTTTTCCGGTTATTTCTGCACCACCGCCAACCTCTCTGAAAATCGCCTCGAACGGGTTGGCCGATTTCACCCTATCCAAGACTCAAAAATCGGCATAGGAGGGGAAGACGGCTCGATCTTGCCCCATCAGAGTTCAGGAGACGCGATCGCCCCCCCACAGAACCGGCTAGGGCAACATTCCCTTACCCTCGAAGCGCGATCGCCCTAGCAGCTTATTAAAATTTAACATCTCATCGGGTCTAACCGGATTTCGAGGACATCCCGGCTTCTGATAGACTTTAAGACTGGAGCAGGCAACATTCGCCCCACCAAAGTTATAAGCACTTTACACAATTAAGAGGAATAAATTCGTGGATAGCACTCTAGGTTTAGAAATTATTGAAGTGGTAGAAAAAGCCGCGATCGCCTCCGCTAAATGGATGGGGAAAGGCGAAAAAAACACCGCCGACCACGTTGCGGTGGAAGCGATGCGCGAACGCATGAACAAAATTCACATGCGCGGTCGCATCGTAATCGGGGAAGGGGAACGAGACGAAGCCCCCATGCTGTACATTGGTGAAGAAGTCGGGATTTGTACCCGCGAAGATGCAGCCAACCACTGCAACACCGAAGAATTGCTCGAAATCGATATTGCCGTCGATCCCTGTGAAGGAACCAACCTTGTCGCTTACGGACAACCCGGCTCGATGGCAGTTTTAGCCATCTCGGAAAAAGGTGGCTTATTCCGCGCCCCCGACTTTTACATGAAAAAACTGGCCGCTCCTCCTGCGGCCAAAGGTCATGTAGACATTACCAAATCGGCCACAGAAAACCTCAAAATCATTTCCGAGTGTATGGACCGCTCGATTGAAGAATTAGTCGTAGTGGTCATGGATCGTCCTCGTCACAAAGACTTGATCCAAGAAATCCGCCAAGCCGGGGCCCGAGTGCGTTTGATCAGCGATGGAGACGTATCTGCGGCCTTATCCTGTGCCTTCTCCGGTACCAATATTCACGCTTTAATGGGGATTGGGGCGGCTCCTGAAGGGGTAATTTCTGCGGCGGCCATGCGTTGTTTAGGCGGTCATTTCCAAGGTCAATTAATCTATGACCCGGAAGTGGTGAAAACTGGCTTAATCGGGGAAAGCAAAGAAGGCAACATCGCCCGCTTAAAAGAAATGGACATCACCGACCCCGATCGCGTGTACAATGCCGAAGAACTTGCCAGTGGCGAGACAGTTCTGTTTGCTGCTTGTGGCATTACCCCCGGAACCCTGATGGAAGGAGTGCGTTTCTTCCACGGTGGTATGCGAACCCAAAGCTTAGTTATTTCCAGTCAATCTCAAACCGCGCGGTTTGTCGATACCGTCCATATCGTAGACGATCCGAAAGTTTTACAGTTGCGCTAGAAATTAGGTTTTGTGGGGAGTTGTCCTGTGTTGGGGCAACTCCCAGGGACGAGAAGTAATACAATAAAACCTCAAGGTAGTTGTAGGGGTTTTCTAAAGCCTTATTTAAGGTGTGTCACAGCAGTAGGGTGGGTTAGGCGGCTAAAACTCAAGCTGTGATAGCAATCTGGCAATCCGCCGTCACCCACCGTTTAAAGTGTGTCACGCTACTACGTCTGGATAGCAGAGACGTTGGCACGACACCCGCAGTTTAAAGAAATACAGTTTTTAAAAAAATTCAAGCGGTCTATATGGATATCATTGTTGTTGGACTAAGCCACAAAACAGCCCCCGTAGACATTCGCGAAAAACTCAGCATTCCCGAAGCGAAAATCGAAGCCGCGATCGCGCAGTTACAAAACTATGTCCACATCGAAGAAGTGGCCATTCTGAGTACCTGTAACCGTTTAGAAATCTATGCGGTGGTCAAAGAAAGTCAACAAGGGGCCCTCGAAATTGTGCAGTTTTTAGCCGAAACCGGACAAATTTCTTTAGCCGAATTGCGACGACATTTGTTTATTTTGCTGCACCAAGACGCAATGCGTCACCTCATGCGAGTGTCGGCGGGCTTGGATAGCTTGGTACTAGGGGAAGGTCAAATCCTCGCCCAAGTCAAAACCATGCACAAACAAGCCCAGAAATACAAAGGTTTGGGGCGTTTATTGGATCGATTGCTCAAGCAAGCCCTAGCTGCCGGAAAACGAGTCCGCAGCGAAACCGACATCGGGACAGGGGCGGTTTCGATTTCTTCGGCGGCGGTAGAATTGGTGCAAATGAAGGTCGAGGACTTGTCTCAATACCAAGTTACGATCGTCGGGGCGGGTAAAATGGCGCAATTGCTGGTCAAACATTTACTGGCCAAAGGCGCAACCCAAATCGCCATTGTCAATCGTTCGACGAAACGAGCGCAAAACCTGGCCCAACAGTTTCCCGATGCGAATTTACAACTTTGTCCCCTCTCCGAAATGCTCGATCGCGTGGCTGAGTCTGATATTACCTTTACCAGTACCGGGGCCACCGAACCGATTTTAGACAAAGATAACCTCAACACTTGCGTCAAAACAGACCGAGCGTTGATGTTAGTCGATATTTCCGTTCCCCGGAATATTCACGCCAATGTCATCGAAATCGAGCAAATTCAATGCTACAACGTCGATGACCTCAAAGCCGTAGTCGCCCAAAATACCGCCAATCGCCGCAAAATTGCCGCCGAAGCGATGGTATTACTCGAAGAAGAAGTCGAAGCCTTTGAAGCCTGGCGGCGATCGCTCCATACCGTTCCTACCATTAGCAGTTTACGCAGTAAAGTCGAAGGCATCCGCGAGCAGGAACTCGAAAAGGCATTATCCCGCCTTGGCACTGAATTTGCCGACAAACACCAAGAAACCATCGAAGCCCTGACACGGGGCATTGTGAATAAGATTCTGCACGATCCGATGGTACAGTTGCGATCGCAGCAAGACATCGAAGCCCGAGAACGGTGTTTACAATCATTGCAAATGCTGTTTAACTTGGACACCAAAAATCAATACAGCTAAATCAATTAAAAAAAAGATTGATGTCGGCCAATCCCAGGATCGCTACTATAGATGCCGAGGGCTTTTGATTTCGGTATAGGGATGTCATGAAAAAGCAAGGGCAGCGAAAGCGTATTTTCCAAGGATTGGCCATCATTGTTGGCTTACTACTCGCGTTTGATTTAGGCGCTCGTTTGATCGTCGAGGTGTTGTGGTTTGCAGAAGTTGATTATTTAGATAACTTCTTTCAACGCCTCCGCAATCAGATGGGGTTGTGGACAATCGCCTCGGTGACTTCGGCTTTGTATTTATTGGGGAACTTAAGTATTGCTCGGCGTTTGAGCTTTGTGCCACCGCCCCCGTCCCTCCCCAAGCGCCAATTACCGAGTTTGCGGGATACCCTGAATCTCGACTTTCCGGCACAACCAAAGAAAATGCGGCAGTTTCCGATAGGATTGCGGGTTTTGCTGCCGATTGTTTTTATTTTAGCCAGTATTGCCGCCTTGATGTTGGTTCACTACAGCGAAGTTGCCCTCGATCTCAGCCGACCGGATTTCGATTTACCCAACGTCACGCCCCCCTTACCCTCGCCATTTAACCTCGATGTCCTGATCGAACGCTTACCGCAAATCATTGCCGAACAGGAACGGTTATTTTCTTGGACGTTGGTGTTTTCTGGGTCATTAATGGCGATCGCGGCGGTTACATTTTGGGTTTGTGTTGCCCCTCAAACGGCGTTAATGTCCGTCGCTGCTTTATTAAGTTTGCTGTTTGGCTTTGTGCTATCGGGGAATTGGACGCGGATATTACTATTTTTCAACGCCCTGCCCTTCGACATCACCGACCCGATTTTCAACAACGATATTAGTTTTTATATCTATCGCCTCCCCATCGGCCAGTTATTGTACTTTTGGCTGGGGGGATTGTTGCTGTATGGCTTTATTGCCTGCTTGCTGCTGTATCTGTTATCCGGAAATAGCTTGTCTCAAGGCCAGTTTTCCGGCTTTACCAAGCCCCAACTGCGTCATCTATCCGGGTTAGCCGCCGCCGTGATGTTTATGCAGGCATTTCACCACTGGATCGCCCGCTACGAACTGTTATATTCCGACCAAGGGGTGGTTTACGGCATTGGCTACACCGATCGCGCCGTTAAACTCAATGCCGAATTATTGCTATTTTTTCTCGCGATCGCGTCGGGAGTTTGGTTATTTCTACGAATGCTGGGAACCCCCCCAGGCCGCCGCATTTTCCCCCAACCCCAATTGCGCTTGGTCATAGGATTTTATCTCTTAGCCTTGTTTGTGGGGATTTTCGTCCTACCCGCGATCGTGCAATTAATCATCGTCCAACCCAACGAACTCGACCGCGAACGGCCTTATCTCGAATACAACATCGCCGCCACTCGTCAAGCCTTTGCCCTCGACGAAAACAACATCGAAGTCAAAACCTTTAACCCCCAAGCCCAACTGACCCCAGAAAGCCTCGAAGACAACTCCCTGACCATCGACAACATCCGCTTGTGGGATTCTCGTCCCTTGTTGGATACCAACCGCCAATTACAGCAAATCCGGCTGTATTACAGCTTTTTGTCGGCGGATATTGACCGCTACACCATGCGCTTGAGTGAGGAAGACACCCCCAACAAGCAACAAGTGATCATTTCAGCCCGCGAACTTGATTATGATTCAGTTCCAGCCCAAGCTCAAACCTGGGTCAATCGCCATTTAGTTTATACCCACGGCTACGGCTTTACCGTCAGTCCCGTGAACAAAGTGGGAGAAGGGGGCTTACCGGATTATTTTGTACAAGACATTGGCACAGAAGACCAAGAAGGCTTGTTATTAACCGATAACATCTACGTTCAAGAAAGCATCCCCATTGAGAATCCTCGCATCTATTACGGCGAACTGACGACGAATTATGTGATGACTCCCAGTAACGTGCAGGAGTTAGACTTTCCCAGTGGTAATGAGAACGTTTATAACACCTATGACGGAAAAGGGGGGATTCCCTTGGGTTCCTTTGGACAGCGCATCTTATTTGCCGAGTATCTCAAAGATTGGCAAATGCTGTTTACCCGCAATTTTCGCCCCGATACCCGCTTGTTATTCCGCCGCGACCTCAAACATCGTTTACGGGCGATCGCGCCCTTTCTCCGCTTCGATCTCGACCCCTACTTAGTCTCGGTAGATACCACCGACAATCCCCAAAGCCAACCCGAAAACTATCTCTACTGGATTGTCGATGCTTACACCACCACCGATCACTATCCCTATTCCGATCCGGGGCAATATCCCTTTAACTACACCCGCAACTCCGTCAAAATTGTCATTGATGCCTACAACGGCGATGTAGACTTTTATGTGGCCGAACCGGACGACCCCATTATCCGCAGTTGGCAGCAAATCTTCCCGAATATGTTTAAACCCTTAACCGCAATGCCAGAGGCATTACAAGCCCATATTCGCTATCCTGCCGATCTCGTCAAAGTCCAGTCCGAACGTCTCCTCAACTACCACATGACCGACCCCAAGGTCTTTTATAACCGGGAGGATCAGTGGGAAATTCCCCAAGAAATTTATCGCACCGAACCGCAACCCGTCGAACCCTATCATTTGATTATGCGGTTGCCGATGGAAACCCAAGAAGAATTTATCTTACTGCAACCGTTTACCCCCACAGCGCGACCGAATCTCATTGCTTGGTTAGCGGCGCGATCGGATTCGCCTTACTACGGTAAATTGCTGTTGTATCAGTTCCCCAAACAAAAGTTAATTTACGGGATTCGGCAAATTGAGGCTTTAATTAATCAAGACCCGGTAATTTCCCAGTTAATCTCATTATGGGATCGGCAAGGTTCTAAGGCATTACAAGGTAATTTACTGGTGATTCCCATTGAAGAATCAATTTTATATGTAGAGCCGTTATATTTGGAGGCAGATAACAATGGTTTGCCGACTTTGGTACGAGTTATTGTGGTTTACGATAACAAAATTGTCATTGCTGAAACCCTCGAACAAGCTTTGTTTCGCTTGTTTACGAACGATACACAACCCGATACTATTCCCTTACCCGATCGCAATATTAATGCGCCTTTCGAGGAAAACGAAAGTCCTGCTATTTTGCGTCCCCTCGATCCTTTGACACCAGATGAGGAGTAGGCTTTTTTAGGTCTTAGGTATTGGGCAGTGGGCAGCTTTTTCAGTAATCAGTCATCAGTAATCAGTAATCAGTGTTTGGGGCAATCGGCAATCGGCAATCGGCAATCGGTGTGTAGGGGTGGGGTTTCCCCATCCAATAACCAATAACCAACAACCAACA
>JGI12109J20283_10673631_pt1 | contig 15200 bp, 14 predicted proteins | sample ElkSlonscriptome_12_FD_20283 | JGI IMG/M metagenome (IMG submission 20283) | reverse complement strand
AAGAAGGCCTCGATGGTCTCCTCCACCAGCAGGTCCCCATCGGGCTGGATCGTCAGCTGCACCGTGTTGGATTTCATGTGCCAGCCGGAATCGGCGGCCCACGCCGGGCCCGACAGCACCAGGAAAAGAAGCCCCACCATGCAGACGGCCAACCGCTTCATGTCATTCTCCCCCCAGGTCGATGCGGGGTACGGCCCGCTCTTCATCGTCCAGCTGGAAATATCGGGCATCCTCCCTACCCGCGGCCCCCGGAAAGAGACCGGCGATCAGGCTGGACGGGAAGGTCTGGCGCAGGGTGTTCAGATCCCGCACCACCGCGTTGTGGTAGCGGCGCGCCTTCTGCAGATGGTCCTCGATCTCCACCAGCCCGTGGTGCAGTTCCAGGAAGTTCCGGTCCGCCTTGAGGGCGGGATAATCCTCCACCAGCACGAAGACCCCGCGCAAGGCCGTCGCCAGGCCTGTTTCCAGCTCACCCCGCTCCGTGGGCGCCGGGCCGGCCATGGCCGCAGTGCGGGCCTTGGTTACTTCGGCCAGCACCTGGTGCTCGTGCCCCGCGTAGCCGCGCACCGTCTCCACCAGGGCCGGGATCAGATCCCAGCGGCGCTTGAGCTGCACATCGATGTCGCTGAAGGCGTTGGCCAGGCGCTGGCGCAGCTTCACGAAGCGGTTGAAGGTGTACGCGGCGTACAGGAGCACGGCCAGGAGGACGGGAAGCAGGAAATTGAGCAGGAACATTGTCTTCTCCAGCAAGGCATCAGGGGTTCACAGCCGGCTCATTCCGGGGCGATGACCTCAAAAACGGTGGTCGGGAAATTGTTGGAAGGGTCGGTATCCGGAGAATCACCCGGGATGGTCACCTCGATGCGCAGTTCATGCATGCCCACTTCCGTGAAGCCCTCCGCCATCCTGAGGATGGATGCGCAGCACAGGTGGGACGGGCAGAAACGGGGGCTGCGATCCTGCTGCCCGATCAGGACATCGTCCAGATAGTATTCCTGGTGGATGATGATTTCCTCGTCATGGATCCAGTCCTGGGCCACCAGGTAGATCCACACCGGGTCGCCCGCCTGCACCACGGGGTGCGGCTCCATCGGAGTGAAGCCGTTGATGGTGATCCGGCCCGCCAATACATCCGGAGCGGTCGGCGTCCAGTCCGGCATGTCCAGCACCTCGGTGTGGGTGGCCACGTTGCCCATGGCATCCTTCATCTCGCAGCGCACCGTCCACTGCCCCTCGGGCATGTTCAATCCCGGGTTCCACTCCCGCAGGATCACCTCCTCGAACTCCGTATCCCACTGGCCGTCGTCATCGAAGTCATAGCGGATGCGGCATTCGTCCAGCCCGCTGGCATTGTCCGAACTGAGAAATGGGCTGATGGAGAAGGCCACCGACAAAGGGCAGGAGCTGTCAAAGAACCAGGTGGCCAGTTGCAACTCGATGTGGGGCGGTTCCTTGTCCACCTCCGGCACCGAACTGCAGGCCGCCAGGAAGAGCAGGGTCAACAACGGCAGGACGATGCGCGCGGATTTCATGGAGATTCTCCGATGGATGCCGGGGATAGCCTCGGTTGACACGCCATAACCATACGAGAATCCCCCACTCTCCGGCAAGGAAAGCAGGGGATTTCAAACGGCAAATAGCGCGTTACCTATTCCGCCTCGTACACCCTCACATAGTCCACGACCATGGTCTGCGGGAACTGGGTGGAGGCGTTGGGGCTGCCCACGTAGGTGCCGCCCACGGCCACGTTCAGCAGGATGAAGAAATCGTGGTCGAAGACCCACTCCATGCCGCTTTCCATGTCGCCGGTGTCGTAGCTCATGAAACTGTTGCCGTCCACCAGCCAGGTGATGCGGTTGCTGGTCCACTCCACGGCGAAGGTGTGGAATCCGTCGTGGAAGGTGGAGCCGCTGATGTAGTAGCTGCCGTGGAACGGGGTGGCGCCCGAGTAGCCGGGGCCGTGCATGGCGCCGTTGACCTGGGTGGGAGCCTGGCCGCGGTATTCCATGATGTCGATCTCGCCGCACTGGGGCCAGCCCACCGAGGGGAAATCCGCGCCCAGCATCCAGAAGGCCGGCCACAGGCCCTGGCCGATGGGCAGCTGAATACGGGCCTCGATCTTGCCGTAGCGGGTGGTGAACTTGCCCTGGGTCTTGATGCGGCCGCTGGTGTAGTCCCGCCCGCCATAGCTCTCTTCGCGGGCGACGATCTCCAGATGGCCCTGGCCGTCCAGACGCACGTTCTCGGTGCGGTCGGTGTCGTACTCCAGCTGGCCGTTGCCCCAGCCGCCGCCGCCCACGTCGAAGGCCCACCTGGTATCGTCGATGGCGCTGCCGGCCGAACCGCTGAACTCTTCCTGCCAGACCAGATTCCAGGTGATGTTTTCGTTGCCGCCGCCGTCGTCGCCCGAGCCGGCGTTGGGATCGTAGGGTTCGGAGGCGCAACCGGCCAGGGCCGCGAGGGCCCCGGCCAGCAGGGTTTTGGTCAGGATGCGCTTCATCGTTCGGCTTTCGCTGCTACTTGTGGAAGTAGATGTTGTCGACCCAGACGTCGCCCACGTTCACCGACTGCAGGACGAGCTGCGCCACATGACCGAAGTTCATGCCGGCGAAGTTCTCCAGGGGCACGTCCACCGAGACCCACTCGCCCGTGACGAACTGGGGATCCGATCCGCCGTGCAGGGTCAGGCTGTACTCGGTGTCGTCGCCGCCGCCGTAGACGCCGTTGGCACCGAAGTCGATGGGCTTGAAGGTCAGCACCGAACCGGCGGGTGCGTAGAAGTCCACGTGGAAGTGGGTCATGCCCGCGCCTGCGGCGTCCATCGTGTCGCCGGTGAACTCGATGCCCACGTAGGCATTGTTCGTCAATCCGGTGTAGGCCTTCACGTTGTCGCCCTCGATCTCCTGGTCGTAGACCGCCACGCTGGCGCTGGACCAGGTGGCCCGCCAGGTGTCGACGGTGGTCACGTCATCGTAGGCGTCGCTGTAGAGGACCAGCACGTCGGCCGCATCGTGGGTGGGCGTGGGCGCGGGTGCGCTGGGCGGGGCGATGACCGTGACGGACACCTCGCCTTCGACACTGACGCCGTCCAGCAGGGCGGTGACGGTGGCGGTGCCGCCCCCCACGGCGGTCACGATTCCGTTTTCGGCCGTCAGGATGGCCTCGTCGCTGCTGATGTAGTCGAAGTGGGCCGGGGTGTGGTTGACCGTCACATCGGCGCCGTTGACGCTGAAGGTGGTGGCCGTGCCGGTGATGGTGACGGTCTCACCCAGCAGAGCGGTGACCGAGGCGTTGTCCATGACGGGCCGGGGGTTGGTGATGCCGGCCACGTCGGCGTAGCGCACGTTGTCGAACCAGACGTCCACCGCGGCGCCGTCCTCGGCCTCGCTCATCCAGAACATGCCCTTCTCGGCCGTCATGCGCGAGGGATTGGGGACGGGGATGATGACCTCGGACCAGACCTGGGACAGCGGTGTGTTGTTGATCTCGGCCTGGTGGATGGGCTCGGATTGGATGCCGATGCCGAAGCCCAGGCTGTTCAGCTCCAGGGGCTGGCTGGCCTTGGCATCGAGAACGAGGGCGTTGAAGCTGCTCAGGTCCCGTTCCACGCGCGTGTAGTAGGAACCGCCGGCCCAGTTGCCCAGGGGGATGGTGTAGCGCAGGGCCGTGCTGCCGTCGACGCCGTTTTCCTCGTCGATGACCAGGGCGTCGTAGTAGGAACCCTCGAAGGCGGCGTAATCCAGATTGGACCCGAAGGCGTCGATGAAGACGTTGGGGTCCACCTCGTTGCCGGCAATCTTCAGTTCCGAAAGATCCCTCTCGCTGCAGCCGGCCACAGCCAGCAGAGCGAGCAGAGTGAGAGCCAGGGGGGTCAAAATCCGGTTCATGCGTTTCACTTCGCGCCTCCGTGGGGTGCGGGATGAGGGCCTTGGCGACCTTTCCCGGCCATTGCGGGACTTTGTACGGCATCCGATCAAAGTATGCGATCTTTGGCCCGATGTGTCAAGCCCCGGGTTTGCGGCCCGCGATTTTGTGGCTTCCCGTACACACCCATGAAAGGGCATTAGGGAGTTGCCCGGTGCCATGCTTCTGGTGTAGAATTGAATGATATTATTCATATCTATTCTGGAGGGACATATAGTGAATCATGGTGGTCTGAAAATCTGCGCGGCATGGCTCTGCCTTCTTTCTCCCTTGCTCGCCCTTTCCGGCCCGGTCATGGAAATAGCCCTGAGCGGTCCGGAAAACGGAACCCGTCTCGCCACCCTGAAAGCGGTCTGGGAAATCCCCGCCGAGACGGAAGACTACCTGGTCGGGAGCATCATCGACGTGGGACGGGATGGGGACGGGAACATCCTCTGTCTGGACTATACCCTCAAAAATCTGAAAATTTTCACCCCGGACGGCCAATGGCTGCGCACGGTCGGCCGCGAAGGCGAGGGGCCCGGCGAGGTCCGGGACGCCCGCACCCTGTTCCAGACCCGGGAAACCTTCGGCATCCTGCAGGTGATGCCGGCCGCCATCGTCTGGCTCCATCCCGACGGCACGCCCGCCGGCAAGACGACCATCGGCCATGCGGGGACCGAGGGCGAGTTCCTCCTCTGCGCCCATGGCGTCCAGTCCGTGGACGGCCTCTTCTGCTGGCTCAACCAGAACCGTTTCCAGGACGGTCGCCCCGGTATCCATTCCCAGATAAGCGTCATCAGTGAGGACGGGACCATCGGCCAGCCCCTGTACAACGCCCCGGAGATGCCGGACGCCCGGACGGAGAGCGGCATCAACGAGGGCCTGGTCTACGACATCTGGCTGCGGCGCTGGACAAGCGANGGTCAGGGCGGCCTGTGGGTGTCCCCCGAGCGCGACCGCTACATCCTGGAGCACCACGACGCCACCGGCGCCCACGACCTGAGCATCACCCGGGACTACCAACCCATCGAGCGCAACCCCGCCGGACGGGAGCACATTGTTTCCTGGTTCCTGAAGCGGGGCTGGACGAAGGACCAGATCGAGGTGGGCAAGACGGCCCCGGTGGTCCAGAGCCTGCGGCGCACCCCCACGGGCCAGATCTGGGTGGACCTGGATCAGGGTGGGCAAGAGGACGGAGCCCACGCGAAACTGGTTTTCGATATCCTGGACTCCAGCGGAAGTTATCTCGAGCAGATCCAGGTGACAAAGGTCCGGAAGGCCGATTTTCGGCAATTCCTGGACGAGCGTTTCGCCCTGGCCCTGGTCACGAATGAGGTCGGGGAGGCCGTCATCTGTCTCGAGGAACTGATGGACACTCCTTGAGCTGATCTGCAGCCATTTTCCGCCCAAGAGAAAACCCCCGGCGGCTCCAGGAGCCCCCGGGGGTTGTTTTCTCGCGTAATCCCGGGGCCTAGATCCCCGTCGTCAACAACGCAATCGCCGAATTCGCCAGCTCACTGAACTCCCCGAAGAAGATCCCCAGCGCCAGCGTAGGAATCGCCAACACCGCCAGCACCACGTACTGCAACCAGTGCAGCTTCAGCGGGCTCATGTCCTGGTCATCGGGCGGCGAGGTCAGGAACATGGCCTTGACCACCTTGAAGTAGTAGTACAGACCCACCACCGAGTTCAGACCGGCCACGATCACCAGCCAGTACAGGCTCGTATCCATGGCCGCGGTGAAGAGATAGAGCTTGCCGATGAAACCCGCGAACGGCGGCACACCCGTCAACGAGGCCAGGAAGACCACCATCATGGCCCCGGCCCAGGGGGCCCGGAACCCGATGCCCACGTAGTCGGACAGGTCCTCGCTCTTGAGGTGGTTGTTGATGGCCGTGACGTAGAAGAAGGCGCCCAGGTTCATCAGGGTGTAGACCAGCAGGTAGAACAGGATGGCGGCCAGACCGGCCTCGCTCAGCAGAACAAAACCCATGAGCAGATATCCCACGTGGGCGATGCTGGAGTAGGCCAGCATGCGCTTCACGTTCTCCTGGCGCAGGGCCACCAGGTTGCCGTAGGTCATGGTCACCGCCGAGACGGCGCCCAGCAGCAGCGGCCAGTTGATCTGGCTGGTCAGGGCGGCCATGCCCGCGGCATCCGGACCCGTGGCCAGGGTGCTGTAGAAGAAGCGGATCATCAGGGCGAAGCCGGCCGCCTTGGGCCCCACGCTGAACAGGGCGCTGACCGGGGTCGGGGCGCCGTGGTACACGTCGGGGCACCAGAAGTGGAACGGCACCGCCGCCACCTTGAAGCTGAAGCCGGCAAAGATCAGGATGACGGCCACCAGCAGACTGAAGGCATCCACCCGGCCGGTCATCAGCACCTCGCGGATGCCCGCGAAATCCATGCTGCCCGTCAGGCCGTAGAGCAGGCTCAGGCCATAGAGCATGATCGCGCTACTGACGGCACCGAAGAGCACGTACTTCAGGCTGGCCTCGGTGCTGCGCAGGTTGAAGCGCATGTAGCCCGCCATGACGTAGCTGACCAGACCGACGCCTTCCATGGCCAGGAACAGCATCAGCAGGTCACGGGCCTCGGCGATGACGCACGTGGCCAGGGTCATCATGACCGTCAGGGCGAAGAACTCGCCCTTGTTCTCCCGTCCGCGGCCCATGATCTCTTCGCTGGTCCAGGCGAACAGGACGGTCGCCAGGCCGGTGAAGATGAAGAGCAGGCGGAAGAACGCGGCCATGCCGTCGACGATGATCAGGTCGCCCATGATGGTCTGGGCCGGCTGCCCCAGGCCCAGCACCGTGTAGATTCCCGCGATCACCAGGCCGATGACCGAGATGATCATCGGCACCCAGGTGCGCCGGCCGCGGACCACGAGGTCCCCGATCAGTGCCGCCAGAAAGGTCAGGGCCAGGACCGCTTCGGGCAGCCAGAAGGCCATGTCCGACCAGCTGGGGATATTCAAGTTCGTCAGTTCCATTCAGGAACGCTCCTCATAGCAGCGGCGCCTAGCCGGCCACCACCTTGATCAGGTTGGTCATGGACACGCGCATCAGATCCAGCACGGGCATGGGATACACGCCCAGGATCAGAACGATGATCCCGATGGGCACCAGGGTGAACATTTCCCGGGTGTTGATATCGGGCAGGTTGTCGTACTCGTCGTTCTTGGGGCCGAGGAAAACGCGCTGCAGCATCCACAGCACGTACGCGGCGCCGATGATGATTCCCAGGGCGCTGATCATGGCCACCGTGCGGTAGGCCGGGAAGGCACCCATGAAGATCATGGCTTCGCTGATGAAGCCGCTCAGGCCCGGCAGGCCCAGGGCGGCGAACAGACAGAAGCTGAAGAAGCTGAAGTAGACGGGCATCTGCATGCCCAGGCCACCGAAGCCGTTGATGCGGCGATGGTGCGCCCGGTCGTAGATGACGCCCACGCTGAGGAACATCATGGCCGTGATGGTGCCGTGGTTGAACATCTGCAGGACGGCGCCGTTCATGGCGGCCTGCGCGCTCTGCAGCCCGAGGCCGGCCTTGGCGGCGGCACCCATGCCCAGCAGCACATAACCCATGTGCGAGACCGAAGAATACGCCACGAGCTTCTTCATGTCCGTCTGGGCCATGGCGCAGTACGCGCCGTACAGGATGTTGATGGCCCCGAGGATGACCATGGGGTAGGCGAACCACTGGGCCATGTCCGGGAGCATCGGGTAGCTGATCCGCAGGATACCGTAGGTACCCATCTTCAGCAGCACACCGGCCAGGATGACGGACACGGCCGTGGGCGCCTCGACGTGGGCGTCGGGCAACCACGTGTGGAACGGCACGATGGGCACCTTGATGGCAAACCCGATGAACAGCCCGAACCACAGCAGGTGCCGGATGTTCGAGGCCTGCAGCCAGGCGTCGTGGTTCCCCTGGTTCATCATGTGCAGCATGTTGAAGGTGTGGCCGCCGGTCTCGGGATCCACCGTGTGCAGGTAGAAACCGATCATGGCCAGCAGCATCAGCACGGAGCCCGCCAGGGTGTAGAGGAAGAACTTGATGGCGGCGTACTCACGGCGCGGACCACCCCAGATACCGATCAGGAAGTACATTGGCAGGAGCATCACTTCCCAGAACACGTAGAACAGGAAGAAGTCCAGGGCGCAGAAGACGCCGAACATGCCGGCTTCCAGGATCAGGAAGAGGCTGAAGTAGCCCTTCACCGACTTGTTGATGCCCCAGCTGGCGAAGATGCACAGAAACGACAGGAAGGCCGTCAACAGCACCATGGGCACGGACAGGCCGTCGATCCCCATGAAATACTCGATGTTGAAGGCCTTGATCCAGGTGTAGTGCTCGACGAACTGATAGGACTCGACGGTCCCGGCAGCGGCGCTCACCCCCCGATCGAAGTTCATGAACAGCTGGACGGCCAGGATCAGGGGGACGGCGGCGGCGGCCGCAGCCGTCGTCTTGATGATCTCCTTCTTCTCCGAAGGGATGAAAGCGATCACAGCCGCCCCGATGACCGGAAAAAAGGTCATCCAGGATAGAATGTGCTCACCCATGCGTGGCGCTCCTCTCGGGTGTAGTCACTTTACAGGACATTGTAAATCAGAACCAAAACCAGGACCGAGGCGCTGACGTACACCAGGTACGTCTGGACGCGACCGGTCTGAACACGACGGAAAACCTCACCGAACCCTTGCAACACGGAGGCGACGCCGTTGACGGCCCCATCCACCACGTACCTGTCGATGCTGCCGCTTATGAAGGCGGCACCCCGGGTCAGATAGGCTGTCCCGTTGACGATTCCGTCCACGACGATGCGATCGAAGGCGGCACACACGTTCGCCCACCACAGGGTGAAGCGATAGATGGTGGCCGCGTAGAGCTCATCGAAGAAATACTGCCCCTGCAGAACCGTGTACACGCCGTGCAGGCGCGCCTGGAACCGCGAGGGGTCGATCTTGTGCAGGAAATAAACCCACCAGGCACCGCCGATGCCCAGGATCACCATGATGATGGACATGATCATGGCCCGGATATGAGCGGTGTGATAGATGTGATGCAGGGCCTCGTGGGCATCGTGCTCGACCGTACCTTCGCCGCCGTGGGCCGGCTCCTCGTGGCCCACCACCTCGTGCTCGTCGGAATGGGAGTGCTCGTCGTGCAGCCCCATCTCACCGTGGGCTTCACCCGCCTCCTCGAGGTTCTCCTCCATCGTGGCCAGTTCGTGCAGGACGGCGGGCTCGTCCAGGTTGAACTCGGCGGAAATGGCCGGCACGTCATAAGGGGCTGCGTATTTGCTGAACCACCCCTTGTCCGCGGTATTGAAACCGGAAACGAAAATGGACAGGACGGCCAGCACGATCAGCGGCACGGTCATGGACCAGGGCGACTCGTGGGCGTGGTCGTAGCGCTCCTTGTCCTTCGGTTCGCCGAAAAAGGAGACGAAGGTCAGGCGGAACATGTAGAACGGCGTCAGCACGGCCGCCAGGATACCCAGGATGAAGGGCAGGTAGTGGCCGTTGATCATGCCCATGGCCAGGGTCGAGCCCAGGATGCCGTCCTTGGAGTAGAACCCGGACAGGAAAGGCACACCGGACAGGGCCAAGGTGCCGATCATGTAGGTCACGAAGGTGATGGGCATCTTCTTGCGCAGGCCGCCCATGTCGGTGATCTCCTGGCTGTGCACCGCGTGTATCACCGAACCGGCCGTCAGGAAGAGCAGGCCCTTGAACATGGCGTGGGTCGTCAGGTGGAACATGGCGTTCACCGAGTCGCCCGCGCCCAGGCTCATGACCATGTAACCCAGCTGGCTCAGCGTGGAGAAGGCCAGCACGCGCTTGAAGTCCGTCTTGACCAGGGCGATGGTCGCGGCGATGAAGGCCGTGATCGCCCCCACGTAGCAGACCACCAGCAGGGCGGTGGGGCCGAAGAGGGGGAACAGCCGGGCCACCATGTACACACCGGCGGCCACCATGGTCGCGGCGTGAATCAGGGCGCTGACGGGCGTCGGGCCCTCCATGGCATCGGGCAGCCAGATGTGCAGGGGCATCTGGGCGGACTTGCCCATGCAGCCCATGAACAGGCCCAGGCCGGCGAAGGTCAGCAGGGTGCCCTTGATGGTGCCGGCTTCCACGTGCGCGAACAGCTCGAAGTAGTTCAGCGTGCCGGTGGCCGTGAAGAAGGCCAGGATGCCCAGCCAGAAGCCCCAGTCCCCGACGCGGTTGGTCAGGAAGGCCTTCTTGTTGGCGTTGGCGGCGCTGTCCTTGTGGAAGAAGAAGCCGATCAGCAGATAACTGGCCAGGCCCACCAGCTCCCAGAACACGTACAGGAAGAAGACGTTGTTCGAGAGGATGATCCCCATCATGGAGAAGGTGAAGAAGCCCAGGAAGGCGAAGAAGCGCTCGTAGCGACGGTCGCCGTGCATGTAACCCGTGCTGTACAGGTGCACGAAGAAGCTGACCGTGGTGACGACCATCAGCATGACGCTGGTCATGCCGTCGACGAGGATGCCCGCGTCGATGTGGAAGCCTCCCAGGTCCAGCCACCGGAAGCTGGCTTCCATCCGGTAGGTGGGGTCGCTGATCTTCCAGAAGGTCCAGAAGATGCGCCAGGAAAGGATCCAGGCGATGCCCATCAGCGTGACGCCGATGAAGTCGCCCTTGCGCGGCAGCTTCTTCCCGAAGAAGAAGGTCAGCACGTAGGACGTCAGCGGCAGCAGCAGGATCGCCAGCGCGGAATACAGGATGCCGTTTTCGGTCAACACTGAGATTTCCCCTTATCTCTTCAGGCTGTCGATGGTGTCCGCATTCGGGGTGCCGAAGTTGCGGTACATCGCCAGGACGATGGCCAGGGCCACGGCAGCCTCGGCGGCGGCCAGCACGATGACAAAGGCGGTCATGATCTGGCCGTCGATGCCGTGCTGCACATAGCGCGAGAAGGCCACGAAATTGATGTTGGCGGCGTTGAGCATCAGCTCCACGCCCATGAGGATCCCCACGGCGTTGCGGCGGTGCATCACCGCGAACAGGCCCAACGAGAACAGGAAGGCGCTGACGGTCAGGAAATGCGGCAGGCCGACACTCATGACGCCACCTCCTCATCGTTCTCTTCCTTCAACTCGGGCTCGTCCTCGGGCCTGCGTTCCCGGATGAGCAGGGCGGCGCCGATCAGGGCGGCCAGCAGCACCAGCGAGACGTACTCGAAGGGGAAGAGGTAGTTGGTCATGAAGTTGGCGCCGATCTCCGCAGTCGTCGGCTCGGCGGGTGGCAGGCCGGTGGTGTCCCAGCCCGCCCCGGTGATGACCTTGTACAGCAGGCCCAGGGTGGCCAGGGCGAAGACCCCGGCCGGCACGTAGCGGTCCAGGCCGCGCACGGGCTTGTCGTGTTTCGGCACGCGGGTCATCATCACCACGAACAGGACGAGGACCAGCACGCCGCCGATGTAGACCATCAGCTGGGTAACGGCGATGAAATCCGCCCCCAGCCAGGCGTAGAGGCCTGCGGCCCCCAGCAGCGTCAACAGCAGGGCGAAACCGGCATGCACCAGGTTCTTGCTGAGGACCACCCAGAAGGCCGGGATCACGGTCAGGGCCGCCAGCAGGTAGAAAATCAGGTCAGCAGTCACTTGCTTTCCCCCTCGGGCTCGACGGGCTTGTCTTCGGCGGGCTTGTCTTCGGCCGGTTTGGCCGCCCGCTTGGGTTTCTCTTCCTTGGGCTCCACCCAGAAGCCCTCCTGGATGCGAGTCTGGCGGTGGCAAGGCACGATGTGCTTGCGCGGATCCATGAACTCGTAGACGAGCGAGTCGCGCAGATACACGGCGTGGTCGTAGTCGTGGCTCATGGTGATGGACCCGGTGTGGCAGTTCTCGGTGCACAGGGAGCACCAGATGCACTTGTTGAAGTCGATGGCGTACCGCGTCATGTAGCGGTCCTTGCCCTTGCCCTCGGTCTCGATGTAGATACAGTCCACCGGGCAGTTCTTCGCGCAGATGTTGCAGGCGTCGCACTTGTCGGTGTCGTTGTGCACGAAACCGCGGAAGCGGTCGGGCAGCACCTGGCGCTCGTCCGGGAACTGCAGCGTCACCGGCTTGGTCCAGATGTGCTTGATCGTGATTCCCATACCCACGATGGCGGAGCTGACCGCATCGAAGATATTGGTGAAATAGCGAACCATCGGTACTCCTCGGGCTGGGCCCAATTCTATCCTGCCCGGGTCAGACGCCGGCCTGACCACTGAGCATCATCCAGATCCCCGACCCGATCACGCAGAGCAGGCTCAGGGGAATCATCACTTTCCAGCACAGGTGCATGAGCTGGTCGACGCGGACGCGCGGCAGTGTCCAGCGCACCCACATGTTCAGGAAAACCATCAGGATGCCCTTGATGACGAAGGTCAGCCAGGGCACGTTGGGCAGCCCCGGAATGGGCGCCCACCAGCCACCCAGGAAGACCATCGAGGCGATCAGGGCCACCAGGAACAGGTTGGCGTACTCCGAAAGGAAGAAGAAAGCGAAGCGCATGCCCGTGTACTCGGTATGGTAACCGGCCACCAGCTCGCTCTCGGTCTCCGGCATATCAAAGGGACCGCGGTTGGTCTCGGCGATGCTGGCGATGAAATACAGGAAGAAGGCGATGAACAGGAACGGGTTGCGGAAGACGAACCAGTTCCAGATGCCGCCCTGCTGAGCCACCACGATGTCGGTGGTGTTCAGGCTGCCGACGTACATGACCACCGGGATGGTGGCCAGGGCCAGGGGGATCTCGTAGGAGATCATCTGGGCCGCGCCGCGGGCCGCGCCGTACAGCGCCCACTTGTTGTTGGACGCCCAGCCGCTCATCAGCAGGCCCAGGATGACCATGCTGCTGACGGCGAAGATGTAGAACAGCCCCAGATCGAAGTCCGCGGCGATGAAGTTGGGCCCCCAGGGGATGGCCGCCCAGGCCAGCAGGCTGCCCAGCAGCACCAGGATGGGCCCGAAGATGAACAGGCCCTTGTCCGCCTCGGCGGGGATGATGTCTTCCTTGCTCAGGATCTTCAGCATGTCGGCGATGGCCTGGGCCACGCCGTGCCAGCGGCCGGTGCGCATGGGACCGTAGCGGTTCTGGATGAACCCGGCCACCTTCCGCTCCATCCAGGTGAAGACGATGGCGCACAGGGCCATGACCATGAACATGATGGTGGCCATGCTCGCCGCAGCGGCGATGAAGGCCGTCTGGTCGGACATGCCCGAGGCGCCAGGCAGACTGCGAAGCAGTTCGATGAGGGCTTCCATCAGCGATCAATCTCCCCGAGAACGATGTCCAGCGATCCGACGAAGGCCACGAGGTCACTGACCATCATGCCCACGCCCACCTTCTCGATGACCTGCAGGTTGCAGAAGGAAGGGGACCGCACTTTGTGCCGGAAGGCGATCTGGCCGCCGTCGGCGATGATGTAGTGGCCCAGCTCACCCTTGCTGCTTTCCGTACGGCTGTACGCGGCACCGGCGGGGGCCTTGATGATCTTCTTCAGCTCGTGGGTCTGGTAGGGGCCGTCGGGCATCTGCTCCAGGGCCTGGCGGATGATGCGGCAGCTCTGCTCGATCTCCTTCATGCGCACCATGTAGCGGTCCCAGCAGTCGCCCACCTGGCCGACCTCGCCCTCGCCCACGGGAATCTCGAAATCGAACTTGGGGTAGGCGCTGTAGGCGTCGTCCCGGCGGCAATCGAACTTCACACCCGAACCACGCAGCACCGGCCCGGTGCAGCCGTAGTCGAAGCAGTCCTCCACGCTCAGCACGCCCACGTTGCCCAGCCGCTCGATGAAGATCTTGTTGTAGCTGAGCAGGTTGTTGTAGTCCGGCACCTTCTTCGTCTCGACCATGGTGACGAAGTCCAGGACGTCCTGCTCCCAGTTGTCGTTGGGGATATCGTAACGCACGCCGCCGGGGATCATGTAGTTGTAGAGCATGCGTCCGCCCGAGATGCGCTCCAGCAGGTCCAGGATGACCTCGCGCTCGCGGAACATGTACAGCAGCGGCGTCCAGGCGCCCATGTCCAGGCCGAAGGTGGCCAGGGCGATCAGGTGGCTGGCGATGCGGCTCAGCTCGGCGACCACCACACGGATGTGCTCCGCACGCTCGGGCACCTCGATCTGCCCCACCTTCTCCATGGCCGTCACGTAGGCGTGGTTGCAGCACATGGGCGCCAGGTAGTCGAAACGGTCGCTGTAGACCACCCACTGCTTGTAGTTGATGCCCTCGGCGATCTTCTCGGCGCAGCGGTGCAGGTAGCCCAGCACCGGGGTGCACTTGTAGACGATCTCGCCGTCGGTCTCCAGCAGCAGGCGCAGCACGCCGTGGGTGGCGGGATGCTGGGGGCCCATGTTCAGCTCGAGCAGTTCGCTCTTGATCTCACCGACGTGGTCCTGCGAGGCCCAGCCTTTGTTCATCTTCTGCTCCATCATTCACCCTCCGTGGGCGCGTCGTCAGGCGCGGGGGGCTGCTCTTCCCTGACCGGGGGTTTGGCGATCTCGTCGGGGGAGAAGGGGTTCTTGTTCAGGGGCTTGCCGTCCATCGGCACGATGCCGTACATGGCGGGCATCTGGTAGTCCTTGCGCAGGGGGTGGCCCTCCCAGTCCTCGTCCAGCAGCATGCGCCGCAGATCGGGATGGCCCTCGAAGCGGATGCCCAGCATGTCCCAGGCCTCGCGCTCGTGCCAGCCGGCGGTGGACCACACGCCGGTGACGCTGGGCAACTTGGCCACATCGCGCGGCACGCGCACGCGCAGGGTGAACTTGTGCTTCAGGCTGTGGCTGTACAGGTGGTAGGCCACCCCGAAGTCGCCCTCGGCCACGCGGTCGCTGGTCTCGGGCTGCCCCTCATCGCTGTAACCCAGGATGGCCACGGACTTGCCCTTGCCGTTCTCGTCGTAACCGTCCCAGTCGATGCCCGACAGGCACATCAGCTGGTTGAAAAGCAGCCGCTCGTCATCCCGCAGGAAGGTGGCGGCGTCGACGATCCGGGCCGGATCGATGTCCGCGTGGGCCTCGATACCCTCGTCCATGAACCCCAGGGCCCCTGCGCCGAGGTGCTCGGCCAGCAAATCGTAGATGGCTTTCATTTCCATGACTGCTCGCTACTTCCGGTAGGGAATCTTCTTGGCGTAATCCTGGATCCACTTGGGAGCCTTGAACTTGCCCTCACGGCCGCGGATCTTGTCCTGCAGACGCATCAGGCCGTCCAGCAGGACCTCGGGCCGCGGCGGGCAACCGGGCACGTACACATCCACCGGGACCATCAGGTCCACA
>JGI12109J20283_10515194_pt1 | contig 15202 bp, 14 predicted proteins | sample ElkSlonscriptome_12_FD_20283 | JGI IMG/M metagenome (IMG submission 20283) | reverse complement strand
CGCCCGGGTGGCGGGAGCTACCCGGTAGTAGAAACTGCTGCCCAGGTTGAAGGTACGACGATCCAGGAAGTTGGTGACTTCCTCGTTGTTGGTGTATGCCTTACGGGCATAGCCACCGCGAAATTCCAGGTTACCCCTGGCCTCCGGGGCGCCGAAGAGATACTTGCCATCCAGCGACCATTGATACCACTCGTCCGGATCCTGGTCCTCGTCGACGATGCTATCGGTGCGGTTGGTGCCGAGGGGATCGTGACTGCTGGTGAGGCTGCCGCCAAAGTTGAAATTATGTCGGATATCGGGGCTCCAGCCCACCTGGGCCGACAACACCTGATCGAAGTAATCGTTGCTGCTCTCGGCATCGAAGAAGCCGAACTCGGTCTGTAGATTCAACGTGTAACGAAAAGGACCGAGAGGCATCTCCCATTGAAAACGGGGCCGCAACTGCACCTTGAAGGAGTTTTCCTCGTTCTCGGGCGTTCGATAGATGTTGTCATCGTATTCCGCGGCGATCCCGAGACCCAGGCGCCAGGTGCGATCCCGACCCAGCATCGTGGCCTCGTCCACATCCTCGATGGCCGGATCGTCCAAGGCGTCCTGGGCGAGGCTGCCCTGTAGCGACACCAGGCCAGCCAGCAATAGTGCCATCTGTGATTTATTGTTCATTAAAGCTCATCCCCTGAAATCAGATATCGTGCAAACCCGCTGTTCAGGTGTTCGGTCGACTGGGCGACGCGGGTTCGCCAGGCAACGCGCGATCGGGTTCGGCGGCGGCGGGTGAGGCGACATCCCGGGCCTGCACGGCACCAGCGATGACCAACGCTGCGACAGGCAAGAACAAAAGGCGCATAGTTGATTCTCCTTATGGATCAGAACCTGGCCGGAGTGGCCCCGAACAGCGTCGACCCTGGATGCTCCCGGGTATACGAACATTATAGCGACTGGATCGGGCTCGATCGGATGTCGCCGGGGAGAAGACGAGGGGACAGAAAACGAGGAAAACTGACCCGGAAGGCAACCCGACCCCTATCCCTGGTGGTCCATCCCTGATCATTACGCAAAAGTGCCGCAAAAACTGTTCCCTCAATCGTGGACGCTCGTCGGGCCTCACCAATTTTCACAATGGTACCGGAACCGATACGCCCCTGTCAGTGGTTATCGGATCTCTCAGGATATCTTATAGTCCTTCAACCGACGTTTCAGGGTCGACAGGGGCATGCCCAGTTCCCGGGCAGCCGCCGATTTGTTGTTGCCATTGCGACGCAGGGTCTCCATGATCATCTGCCGCTCCATGTCCCGCAACTGGGAACGGGAGGCGGAGGAGGGGAGCGTGCGGGGTTCGCCGAACTCGTTGACCTCCTGACCCGAGGGCGTGGCCGGCTGTACCGATGGCGGCGCCTGCTGGGGGGTGGGTGGGGCATAGGCGAAACTCGCGCCCTCCTGGGTGGGCAGGTGCAGATCCTCCTCGCGAATTTCCTCGCCCTGCTTGAGGGCAGCGGCGCGCTCCAGCACGTTACGCAGTTCCCGCACGTTGCCGGGCCAATGGTAATTCTGCATGATCTCCATGGCACCCGGCGAGACCTGGACGTCGAGTTCCAGTCGCTTGATGAAGGAGTCCACCAGCAATGGAATATCCTCAGCGATCTCCCGTAGCGGCGGCACCCGGACGGGTACCACCGAGAGCCGATAGAACAGATCGGCGCGGAACTGGCCTTCCTGGACCATGGCCTCCAGATTACGGTGGGTGGCGGCCACCACCCGCACGTCCACCCGCACCGGCTGATCCGAGCCCACCGGACTCACCTCGCGACTCTCCAGGGCGCGGAGCAGGCGGGGTTGGAGGTCGATGGACAACTCGCCGATCTCGTCGATGAACAGCGTCCCGCCATGGGCGCGGCGGAATGCGCCATCGCGCTGGCCGGAGGCGCCGGTGAAGGCGCCCTTGACGTGGCCGAACAGGTCGTTACGGACCATTTCCGGATCGGTGACGGAGGCATCGAACACCACCAGCGGTCCGCGCCGACCGGACAACTCGTGCAGGGTCTTGGCCACCAGTTCCTTGCCGGAGCCGGACTCGCCGTTGATCAGCACCGTGGTGGGGGTGGAGGCCACCGCCCGGATCAGTCCGAACAGCTCGCGCATGCGCTTGCTGTGGCCCACCAGATCGCCCAGATTGTTCTGCCGGGACACCGACACCCGACGGCGCTCGGTGCGCTGCTGGATGGCGATCCGGGAATAACCGATGGAGCACTCGGTTTCCGGATTCATGTAAGCCTCGGTGACCCGCAGCTTACCGACGAAGGTGCCGTTGGTGGAACCCAGATCCTTCAGCAGCAGCCCTTCCGAGGTCATGTGGATCTCGGCGTGGTGGCGGGATACCGCCCGATCGGTGAGGACGATATCGTTGTCCGTGGCCGTGCCGATCCGCACCACCGGCACGGAGAGGTTTTTCTGCAAACCCTCGTCCGGGCCGGATACCACCTTCAGGCTGATGGATTCGAACTGGAAACTCAGCCCCTGGTTGGAGGAGACACGGATGATTTCGGTGCCGGTTTCGTCTGGAGAGGACATGAGTTCACACTGGTGTTGGTTCAGAAGCCCGGCCATGGGCCTTTAACGATTGTCCACCTTTGGGCATGGCCAAAGCTCGTGAAAATCGCGAGGTTTCCGGTAGATTATAGAGCATTTGCTTTTCCGTGGGGGCAGGGTCGGTTCCCGCCGACCGGGCGATGCACGGCCCGATATTTGCTGTTCCCGTTCCTGACATTAGCAGATTTTCCGCGAATTCCGAGGGTTGACCATGGAATTAAAAGACTACCTGAAAATTCTCGCCTTCAAGGACGGCTCCGATCTGTATCTCAGCACCGGCGCCCAGCCCCGGGCCAAGTTCAACGGCGTGCTGAAGATCCTGGAAAAGGAGGCCCTCGGCCCGGGCCGGGTGAAGGACATCGCCTATTCCATCATGAGTCCTGACCAGATCCAGGAGTTCGAGAAGACCCTGGAGATGAACCTGGCCATCACCGAGCGTGGTATCGGCCGCTTCCGGGTGAATATCTTTCGCCAGCGCAACGAGATTTCCATGGTGATCCGCAACATCAAGACCGAGATTCCCAAGCTCGACGAGCTCGGTCTACCCCCGGTGATGACCGAGATTATCCTGGAAAAGCGCGGATTGGTGCTGTTCGTGGGCGGTACGGGCTCGGGCAAATCCACCTCGTTGGCGGCCCTCATCGATCACCGCAACAGTAGCTCCGGTGGCCACATCATCACCATTGAGGATCCCATCGAGTTCGTCCATCCCCATAAAAAATCGGTGGTCAACCAGCGGGAGGTGGGGGTGGATACCCTGAGCTACGCCCACGCCCTCAAGAATACCCTGCGCCAGGCCCCGGACGTGATCCTGATCGGCGAGATCCGCGACCGGGAGACCATGGAGCACGCGTTGGAATTCGCCCAGACAGGACACCTGGCCATCTCCACCTTGCACGCCAACAGTGCCAACCAGGCCATGGACCGGATCATCAACCTGTTTCCCGAGGAGCGCCGCTCCCAGTTACTGCTTGATCTGGCCATGAACTTCAAGGCCATCATCTGCCAGCGGCTGGTGAAGACCGTGGATGGCAAGCGCGCCGCTGCCATCGAGATCCTGCGCCATTCCCCCACGGTGGAGGCGTTGATCAAGCGCAACGAGATCGGTGGTCTCAAGGAGGTGATGGAGAAGTCCGGCAATTTCGGTATGCAGACCATGGATTCGGCGCTGTATCACCTCTACATGGCCGGGCGCATCAGCCTGGACGAGGCCATCCGTAACGCCGATTCCGCCAACAACCTGCGGTTGCGTATCAGTCTGGCCGAGAGCGGTGGGGACGAGGGTGGCGACGGCGGCGCCAAGAAGAAATCCAGGGCCGAACTCAGCCTGGAGGCCATCGAGGAGCCGGAGGAGAAGAAAGCCGCCGAGACTCCCCCCACCCCGGAACAGGAAATGGGCGGCATCAACATGGTGGCGCCGCCGCCGAAGCCGAAACCGAAGGCCGAGACCGGTTCCTGATACCCGGGAACCGTCAGGCTGCGATCCCGCTGTGGCGGAGCAGCGCATCGATGCGCGGCTCCCGCCCCCGGAAAGCCCGGAAACTCGCCATGGCATCCCGCGAGCCCCCCACTTCGAGAATCTCCTCGCGGAATGCCCGACCGGCCGCCGGATCGAAGATGCCCCGCTCCTCGAACAGCGAGAAGGCATCCGCCGACAGCACCTCGGCCCATTTATAGCTGTAATAGCCCGCCGCATAGCCCCCCGAGAAGATATGCAGGAAACCGTGGGCGAAGCGGTTGAAGGCGGGGGGGCGGACCACCGCCACCTGCTCGCGCACCGCTTCCAGGGTCTGCGCCAGCCGGGCGCCCGCCGCCGGGTCGTGGTCCCGGTGCAGGCGGAAATCGAACAGCGCGAACTCCAGTTGCCTGACCATCTGCATGGCGGACTGGAAATTGCGCGCCGCCAGCATCCGCTGGTAGAGATCCTCCGGCAGGGGCTCATGGCTGCGGTAATGTCCGGCCAGCAGGGCCAGCGCCTCGCGCTCCCAGCACCAGTTCTCCATGAACTGGCTGGGCAGTTCCACTGCATCCCATTCCACCCCGTGGATGCCGGACACGGCGGCGTAATCCACCCGGGTCAGCAGATGATGTAGCCCATGGCCGAATTCGTGGAACAGGGTCAGCACCTCGCTGTGGGTGAACAGCGCCGGGTCACTACCCACCGGCGGCGTGAAGTTGCACACCAGATAGGCCACCGGGGTCTGTCCCGCCCGACGGCTCACCGCGCTGTCCATCCAGGCGCCGCCGCGTTTGTTGGCGCGGGCATAGAGATCCAGGAAGAAGCGTCCCCGGAGGTTTCCGTCGGGATCGAGAATTTCATAGGCGCGCACCTCCGGATGCCACACCTCCACGCCCTCCAGCGCCCGGATCGTCACCCCGTAGAGGCGTTCGATCACCGCGAACAGCCCCGGCACCACCCGGGTCTCGGGAAAATACGGGCGCAGTTCCTCCTGGGAAATCCGGTAGCGATGCTGGCGCAACCGCTCGCCATAGAAGCCCACATCCCAGGCTTGTAGGGGATCCGGGCCGGCCTGTTCCCGGGCGAATTGCTGGATCTCGCTGAGTTCCTGCTGGGCGGTGGGGCGCGAGCGCCGGCCCAGATCCTCCAGAAAATCCATCACCTCGTCGGTGGAGCGGGCCATCTTGGTGGCCAGCGAGTACTCGGCGTAGTTACCGAAACCCAGCAACCGGGCCAGTTCGTGGCGTAGCGCCAGGAGCTGTTCCATGATGTCGGTGTTGTCCCACCGGCCGGCATGGGGTCCCTGATCCGAGGCGCGGGTGCTGTAGGCCTGGTACATCTCCCGGCGCAGCTCGCGGTTCTCGGCGTAGTTCATCACCGGCAGGTAGCTGGGAAACTCCAGGGTCAGTAGCCAGCCTTCCAGCCCCTCGCGGGAGGCAGCCTGGCGGGCCAGTTCCCGGGCCGAGTCCGGCAGGCCGACCAGCAGGGTCTCGTCGGTGATGTGCTTTTTCCAGGCCTGGGTGGCGTCCAGCACGTTTTCCTGAAATTTCGCGCCGAGGCTGGACAGGGTCTGCATGATCTCACCGTAGCGGGCCTTCTGCTCGGGCGGCAGGGCCACGCCGGAGAGGCGAAAATCCCGCAGGGCGTCGTCGATGACCTTCTGCTGGGCACTGTCCATGCGCTGATATTCATCGCCGTCGCGGATGGACTGGTAGGCCTCGAAGAGGCGCTGGTCCTGGTTGAACTCGGTGGCGTAGGCGCTCAGCTTCGGCAGACAGGCATTGTAGGCCTCGCGCAGTTCCGCCGAGTGCATCACCCCGTTCAGATGGCTCACCGGCGACCACGCCCGGCTCAGGCGATCCTCCATGGCCTCGATGGGGGCGATGAAATTCTCCCAACTGTAGGGGCCGCCGCCGCTGAGCAGTGCTTCCCGTTCCAGGCGGTTCTGGGCGGTGAGTTGATCGATGGCCGGTACCACGTGTTCCGCGCGGATGGTGGAGAAGGCCGGCAGTTCGCCGGATTGGAGCAACGGATTGGTCATGGGGTCTCCTTGCAGGGAGCGCGGGCGCGGCGGCCCTCAGGGCAGATACTGGGCGTAGAACCAGAGCAGATAACCCGCGCCGAGGAGCAATCCCAGCAGGCCCAGCGCGGCGTGGCGCCGGTAGTGGTCGATGATGCGTCCCTCGCTGGCGGCGGAGATCAGGAACGGAAAATTCCTGTGCGCCGGTCTGGTGATGGTATTGACTGCCGGCGCGGGGCGGCGTTCCAGGTGCCGGCGTTGCACCTGGCGGTGGGCGGCGCGCCGCGCCGCCTCCCATTCGTCTGGGTCGATGCGGCCGTTCTTGCGGCGGTCGAACAGGGCGATCATGCGGGGGTTGCGTTTCCATTCCTCCAGCAACTCGAAGATCTCCCGGCGGGTATCCGGCGCCTCGCGGCCGCCGCCCACGGTGCGAAACTCGCCCAGCACATGCACCTCGTCGCCCACCATGATGCGCTCCTCGATGCAGCGCCTACTGGCGCCGAGGCCGAGGGGGGCGAAGATCTTGAAGCCGTCGTCGTCGGTGTACCAGCGGCTGCGTCGGGCCATGCTGAACTCGGCGCCGTCCGGGTCAACCACGCACTGGCCGGTGCCGTCCTCGATGAGAAACAGCGCATCGCTCACCTGGCTCCAGCGCCGGCTGCTCAAGCGCCAGTCCCGGTAGTACAGGCGGTGGCGTATATCGTCGAACAGATCCAGCAGGGAGAAACGCTCCATATGGGTCTCCGCGGTGTGATACCAGACGCAGGGCAGACCGCTCAGGGGCGCGAGGATGGGCGGGCCTTCCATCATCCGCGCCCGCCCGGTGAGTTCCACGAAACCCTGGGGCGCGGAGCGGATACGGGTGATGGGGGTATCGGCCAGCAGGCGACTCCGGCCGTGGCTACGCAGCCCCCAGTACAGACACAGCGGCAGGGCCAGCCAGGCCGCGAGGGCCAGCCAGCCATGGAACGTGGCGGGCATCGCGGGCGCTAGTTGAACAGCTCGCGCAGATTCACGTCGCGGGTCTCGGCCTCGCTGAATTGCAGCAGACGCCGGGATCGCATCCTGGCCATGCCCGACAATATCGAGGTGGGAAACTGTTCCATGCGCACATTGTTGATATTCACGGCGGCGTTGTAGAACTCCCGGCGATCGGCGATGGCCTCCTCCAGACTGGTGATGCGCGCCTCCAGTTGCCGGTAGCGCTCGTCGGTACGAAGCTCGGGATAGTTCTCCACCACCGCGAACAGGCCGCCGAGCCCGGCCCGCAGTTGTCCCTCGGCGGCGCCCAGTGCGCCCAGATCCTGGCGCTCCCGGGCCTGCTGTACCGACTGGCGGGCGCGCATCACCCGCTCCAGGGTCTCCTGTTCGAATTTCTGGTACTGGCGGCAGACCTCCACCAGTTTCGGCAACTCGTCGTGGCGCTGCTTGAGCAGCACATCGATGTTGGACCAGGCCTGATCCACATTGTGTTTGATCTGTATCAGAGCATTGTAGTTACTGAAGACGAACACCAGGATGGCGACTCCGAGGAGGGCCAGCACGCCGACGATGATTAACAGCGCGGTACCGGTTTCCATGACGATTCTCCCAGCAGGATGATAAGCGGATATTGACAAGCAGGCCGGACCCGAAAGTCTTAAACTTACTCCAAGACCCACAGCCAAGCCAATGCGGAGAAATAATTGATGACACAGGATTATGATCTGATCGTGATCGGTGGGGGAAGTGGCGGCGTGGCCACCGCCCGCCGGGCCGCCAGTTACGGCGCGCGCTGCGCGGTGATCGAAGCCGGCCGATTGGGGGGCACCTGCGTCAACGTGGGCTGTGTGCCGAAGAAGATCATGTGGTATGCCGCGACCCTGGCCCACGCCTTGGGCGAGGCCACGGGCTACGGTTTCCAGATCCCCGAGCACCGCTTCGACTGGGCCTCGCTGAAGCGCGACCGGGACGCCTACGTGGCCCGTCTCAACGACATCTACGCGCGGATGCTGGACAACGCGGGCGTGACCCGGATAGAGGGTTACGGGCGTTTCGTGGACGCCCACACGGTGGCGGTGGGCGACGAGCATTACCGGGCGAAGCATGTTCTGGTGGCGGTGGGGGGCAAGCCCCGCATGCCCGACCTGCCCGGCGCCGAACTCGGCATCAACTCCGACGGCTTCTTCGAACTGGAGGAATGTCCGCCCCGGGTGGCGGTGGTGGGTAGCGGCTACATCGCCGTGGAACTGGCCGGGGTGCTGCAATCCCTGGGCTCGCGGGTGACCATCCTCACCCGCCGGGAGTCGGTGCTGCGCTCCTTCGACGAGCTGCTGCGCGACACCCTGATGGCGGAGATGACCGCCAGCGGCATCGAGTTCTGCCACCACACCCAGATGCAGGCGGTGGAGCGCACCGATGGGGGCCTACAGATCCAGCACAGCCAGGGCACATTGGAGGCCGATTGCCTGCTGTGGGCGGTGGGCCGGGATCCGGTCACCGCCGGGCTGAACCTGGAGGCCGCCGGCATCACCACCGACAGCCGGGGGGTGATCCCGGTGGACGATTTCCAGAACACCGCAGTGGAGGGCATCTACGCGGTGGGCGACGTGACCGGGCGCTATGAACTCACGCCGGTGGCCATCGCCGCCGGACGGCGGCTGGCCGATCGGCTGTTCGACGGCCAGTCCGAGCGGCATCTGAAATACGAGATGATCGCCACCGTGATCTTCAGCCATCCGCCCATCGGCACCGTCGGTCTCACCGAGGCCGAGGCCCGCACCCGTTACGGCGACGCGGTGAAGGTCTACACCACCCGCTTCACCCCCATGTACCACGCCTTCACCCCGCATGCCTCGAAGACCGCCATGAAGCTGATCTGCACCGGACCCGAGGAGCGCATCATTGGCTGTCATGTGATCGGTATTGGCGCCGACGAGATGCTACAGGGTTTCGCGGTGGCGATCCGCATGGGAGCCTGCAAACGGGACTTCGACGATACGGTGGCGATTCATCCCACCAGCGCCGAGGAACTGGTGACGCTGCGTTAGCAGTCGAGGGTGGCGCGGTTTCCCCTGTCTCCCATCATTGTTGTTGACAATCATTCTTATTTGCAAATAAATTACTACCAGGATCGGTGCAAGCAACCGGTATTCAGGGAAAGCAACACTGGGGGAGCGACGAATGTATATCTGCGTTTGCAGGCGAATCAACGACAAGCAGTTCTGGGCAGCGGTGGAGGAAGGCAACGATACGGTGCCGGCACTACAGGTCTGCCTCGGGGTGTCCACCAAGTGTGGCAAATGCCGTCCGTTCGTGGAGGAATTGCTGGAGAAGCACTCCACCCAGTGGGCGGGTGACCGGTGGGGCGGTGAGGATCCGCTGCCCGCGATGACCTGAGCCATCCCGGGCAGGGAAGTGTGGCCCCCTCAGCGGGGGCAGGCTCGCAGGGTCTGACGCTTGTTCCTGACCCGGATGATCAGCGTGATATCCTCCTGCTGGGTATCCGGCGGAATGTCCGGGAGCCGCTTGAACTCCACGGTTTCCGGCGCCACATCGATCAACTCCCCGGTATCCACATTGTAAATGTGGTGATGCGGCTGGGTGTTGGTATCATAGAAGGTGCGACTGGAATCCAGGGAAATCTCCCGGATCAACCCCCGGCTGACGAACAGGTGTAGGGTGTTGTACACCGTGGCCCGGCACACCGAGCGTTTGCCGCGGTTCACCAATGTGTAAAGATCCTGAGCCGACAGATGACCGCCGTGGTCGAACAGGGCCATGGCAATCTGCAGGCGCTGACGGGTCGGCGAGATGCCGAACCGGCGCAGACGCTGCGTGATATCGATATACGGACTTACCGTCTCGACGGTGCTGGATGTCATACATTTCCCCCCACTCGGTCGATCCCTCTTGGGCCTACCGATTCCATTTTTGAACAAGGTTGTTACAGGCTATGAGTGGCGGTGTATAGGATAAGTTTCCAGACGTTTAGAACGCCAGCTAAAAACTTCGCTATAGTGGGTCTACATTGGTGATTTTCAGTCCTGTCGAGTCTGGCATGACACTGTAGTCATATAGCTTTGTGTATCATTTTATCCCTGAAGTCCTACACCTGAACCGGAGCAAGTTGCATGCAAGGCGATCCCAAGATCATTGAATTCCTCAACCTGGCGCTCAAGAATGAACTGACGGCCGTCAATCAGTATTTTCTCCACGCCCGGATGCTGGACGACTGGGGGTTGAAAAAACTCGGCGAGTACGAGTACACCGAATCCATCGATGAGATGAAGCACGCCGATGGACTGATTCAGCGCATCCTGTTCCTGGAGGGGCTGCCGAATTTACAGGATCTGGGTAAGCTCAAGATCGGCGAGAACGTCCAGGAGATCCTGGAGTGCGATCTGGCCATGGAGCGCGAGGCTCATCCCCTGTACCGGGAGGCCATCACCTACTGTCAGCAACAGGGTGATCACGTGACCCGGGATCTGCTGTCGGGGATCCTCACCAGCGAGGAGGAGCACATCGACTGGCTGGAGACCCAACTGGACCTCATCAAGCGCATCGGTCTCGAGAACTTCCAGCAATCCTGGATCTGAACGCCTCGAACGGTATAGTCTTAGGTGGGTAAGGCCCGGTCGCCATGCCGGGCATTACCGCGAATGGTTGCCCTATCGCAGCACAGGGACGATGTTGTCGAACAAAAATCTCCGGAGGCGATGACAATGGCAATACCTGGAATCTCGGGGTGCAGCGTGGCGCGCCTGGTACTGGCGCTGACCGGTCTATGCGGCATGACCATGGGCTGGGCCCAGAGCATCGATATCGAACTGAACAAGTTCGAGAGCCAGCCCGAGGCCTGCCGGGCCTACATGGTGTTCCGCAACAGCACCGAGCAAACCTTCGATGCCTTCAAACTGGACATGGTGATGTTCGACCAGGAGGGTCTGATCAATCGCCGGCTGGCCCTGGATGTGGCGCCCCTGCGGGCCGACAAGACCAGCGTCAAGCTGTTCGATATCGAGGGCCTGCCCTGTGAGCAGATCAACCAGATTCTGATCAACGACGTGATCGAGTGCGCCGCCCGCGGCGGTGGCGATCCGGATTGCGTGACCCTGCTGGAAACCTCCTCGCGCAACGCCACCGCGCTTATTAAATAACCACCCGCCGCCACCCGGGTCGAACCGACGCCACCATGGACACCACCGCATCACCATTATTCCTGGACTGGACGGGTTTCCTCGTGCAGTTGCGCGCCGGTCTCACCGCGCTGCTGGAGACCGGCGGCCCGGTGGCCGGGGTTTTGTTGCTGTTCTCGGTGCTGGCCCTGACCATCGTCCTGCTAAAGCTCTGGCAGTTCACGGTACTCGGCGTCGGCCGTCGACGCTTCATCGATCGGGCCCTGGATTACTGGCGGGACGGCGATCCGGGGCAGGCGCTGGGCGTGCTGGAGCGGGTGCGTAATCCGGCCGCCGAGGTGCTGGAGGTGGCGATCCGTGGTCGCTGGCGCTCACCGGATAACGAACACCGGGTGCGCGAGGAGGTGGAAAGGGTGGCCAGCGCCCGGCTGGAGAGCCTGCGGCGTTACCTGCGGGGGCTGGAACTGGTGGCCACCCTGAGCCCCCTGCTGGGGCTGCTGGGCACCGTGCTGGGCATGATCGAGGCGTTCCGGCGACTGGAAGCGGCGGGCCAGCAGGTGGATCCGGCGATCCTCTCGGGGGGGATCTGGGAGGCATTGCTCACCACCGCCCTCGGACTGGCCGTGGCCATCCCGGCGGTGATCATGCTGAACTGGCTGGAGCGGGTGATCGAGCGACTGGCCCACCGCATGGAGGATGCCGTGACCCAGGTATTCACCAGCGATCTGGCGCGTGTCAGTACCCCTGCCCCGCTGGCCGAGGGGTTGATCCTGCGGGCCGATCATGCGACTTGAACGTCCCCGGGTCCGGCGCCGGCTGATCAGCCTCACGCCGCTGATCGATGTGGTGATGATCCTGCTGGTGTTCTTCATGCTGGCCTCCAGCTTCGTGCAGTGGCAGGTGATCGCACTGGATACCCCGGCGCTGCCCAGCCTCGACAGCGGTGATGTGCAGGGTGCGGTGCTGGTGCGGATTCATGCCGACGGTCAGCTGGATATCAACGGTCTGGCGGTGACCGGGCAGGCCCTGGAGGATCGTCTGCGCAGTCTGCTGGATCGCGATCCGGCCCAGTCGGTGCTGGTGCAGCCCCGCCGCGGTGTGGATCTACAGACCCTGGTGTCGGTGCTGGATCGCTTACACCGGCTGGGGGTGGAGCGGCTCGGGGTGGCCGGGGGGACGGCATGAAATTCTCCCGTCCATCGTCCCCGCTGGATGCCGAGGCGGGCCTGATCCCGCTGATCAACGTGGTGTTCCTGTTGCTGATTTTCCTGTTGCTGTCGGGGTCGTTGAACCAGCGGGAGGCTTTTCCGGTGGATCCACCCACATCGGTCAGTGGCGAGGCGGCGGCGGCCGAGCCGCTAGTGGTGCTGATGGCCGGGGATGGACGACTGGCGGTGGCTGGACGGCGGGTATCGGAGGCGGAATTGCTGGGTTTGGTGGGTGGTGCCGAGGCGGATGGCCCGACGGCGGTATCGTTGAAGGCCGATGCCGCTCTGGAGGCGGTCCAGGTGGTGATGTTGCTGGAGAAACTCCGGGCGGCAGGGGTTCGCAGTATCACCTTGATGACCGCCCGGGAATCCTGAGTGGGATGTGAGTACCGGTGGAGACGGTTGAGGCCGGGGTCGGTATTGCCTATGCTTCGCTTCATCGATCACATTTCAGTGCTTACAATGAACTGGGTTTTTCATCAATATGCGAATCAGATATAGCCGGTTGCTGGTCCTGGGAGTATGGTTGCTGGGTCTTGGCTGGTCCCTCGGGGCACTTGCCCAGATCGAGCAGATCGGGGTATATCGAGACTGGGATGCCTACGTGTTGCAGGAGAACGGCTCGCGGGTTTGCTACATGCTGTCGGTCCCCAAGGACATGGAGCCCAAGAATGTACGCCGCGGCGAGGTGTATTTTCTGGTCACCCACCGACCGGGAGAGAATGTCCGTGACGAGATCAGCATCATCACCGGATACACCTACGAATCCGGCTCCACCGTCACCGCCCAGATCGGCAGTCGCAACTATGAGCTGTTCACCAAGGACGATGGCGCCTGGCTGCGTAACACCGATGACGAGGCACGCATGGTGCGCGCCATGAAACGGGGTGAGGAGATGGTGGTGACGGGGCTTTCCAACCGGGGTACCACCACCATGGATCGGTATTCCCTGTTCGGTTTCACCGCTGCCCACAACGCCATTAGCGGCGCCTGCCGGGGTTGATCCCTCCGGCCGTTGCCCCGGCGAGCTTCCCTCGCGACCCCGGTATCCAAGTACCACCTCACCCGAACCGGGGTAAGCGATCACTATGGATATCCGTCTCTGGCACTGGCTTCCGGCCCTCGGACTGGCGCTGCTGCTGCATTTACTGCCCTTCCTGTGGTTTGGCAGCGGTAGTGGCGGGGAGGGTGCCGGGCGCCGCTTCGAGGGACTCTCGGTCACCCTGGAGCCGGCGCCGACGCTGCCGGGCAGCGATGCCCAGGCCGAACCGCCCGCCACCACCGCCCGGGCCGCTCAGGCCGGACCCACGCCGGCCCCGGCCCCGCCGTTGCCGGATGCCATCGCGCTGGCCGAACCCGAAACGGCCTCACCGGTGAGCCCTGCTGGGGAGGCATCGGTGCCGCCATCGCCGAGCGCGCTGTCCCCCACCGTGGACGCCGAGGCATCGCCCGCTGCCCCCGTGGTGCCGGAGCCCGCGCCCGCCGATGCCACCGGCACACCCGCCGCGGTGCCCCCCCTGGCACCGCCAGCCAGCCAACAGGTGGTCACCCCCGAGGCCGGCGACGCCGGTGCGGTGGTGATCGCCGATACCCCCTTGCAGCCGCTGGCGGGCGGTCTGCAGAGCGCCCCGCCCAGCGCCACCCTGGAGGCCCCGCCGGTGGCGGCCGAGGCCAGTCCCGCACCCCGTATCGTGCCCTCACCCGGGCCGGTACCCGAGGTGCCTTCACCGCCAGCGCCCGACGCACCATCGCCACCGGCGCCCGATGCCACGGAGGTGGCGGTGGACCAGGGACCGCTACTCGGCGCCGCGCAACCCGCACCGCCATCCCCGGCTCCACCGCTGGCCCCGGAGGCGGTGAGCCTGGCGGGGGCGCCCACCAATCCACCGCTGACCACGCCCCCGTCGCTCACGCCTTCGGAAACCATGACCGTGGGAGAACGTGGCGAGGCGGTGGCAGCCGTCCCGGCCTCTCCCGCTGGCCTCGCCGAGGCTGGGGAGTCACCCATGGAGGTCCGGCCGATCCGCCCGCTGGACCCGGCCGGTGTGGAGACCGCGCCCAGCGCTGTCAGCGCCGCCACCGGGCCGCCGGCCACCCCATCGCCAACGCCCACCCCTGCCACCACGATACCGGAGGTGGCCGCGGTCCCGGGGCTGTCACCCACACCCGCGCCGCCCGCCGCCGGACCGAGCGTGGTGCAACCAGCCCCGGCGGTCAGCGCCCAACCCCCGCCGCCCGGGGGCGAGACCACCGCCGCCACGGTCAGCCCCCGTTCCGAGGCGGTACTGCCGGCGGGATCGCTGATCGGCGCCGATGGTGCGCTGCTGGGGGGCGAGGCGGTGGACGCTGTGGAGGCCCCCCCGTCGGAAACCCTGGCGGCGGAATCCACCGCCACCGGGGTCCAGGTGCCGGCGCAAGCCGTCACCGGGGCCGACGACCAGGAAGCGGCAACCACGGTCGCCGAGGCCCCGCCGGAGATCGGGCCGACCGTGGCCGAGGAACTGGCCAGCGTGACACCGCCGCCGGTGGCCGTCGAGGTGCCCCCGGAGGAGGCGGTGGTGGCCGATGAGGTGGAGATGGCCCTGGACGATGGCGCCGCCGCGGACGATGCCCCCCCGCTGCCCCAGGTGGAACTCCAGTCCCGCTCCGCCCCGGCCCGTAGCTGGACGGATATGATGCCCGCCGAGGTGGCGGCCCGACTGCCGGTGGACACCCCCCGCCCCGCCCGCGGCGACACCGCCAGCCCCCGGGGCGCCAGTGCCAGCCTCACCGTGGACGGTGCGCTGGCCAGTGGCGAGGCCTCCGCCCGGGG
>JGI12109J20283_11034232_pt1 | contig 15206 bp, 13 predicted proteins | sample ElkSlonscriptome_12_FD_20283 | JGI IMG/M metagenome (IMG submission 20283) | reverse complement strand
TTTTTTTATCCGGCTTTTCATCTAACTTATTCAATTCCTCAGCCTGAGTTGAGAGCGCCAACTGAGTCTTGAGTTTTCCCTCATCAGTCTCCTCTTTTTCCACCACAACCGATGGTATCTCTTGGGAAGAAGGAGAATCAACCGCCGCCTCTTTAGCCAACTTCGGCGGGTTAGACATCATCGTTGTTAAAGCGAAACCACCAATTCCAAAAACGACCGATAATCCTAATGCAATAAAGGTAAGTTTGGCATAGGGATTTTTAGCCAGAGGGCGCTTAGTTTTGTTATCGTGAGGTTCTGGCTTTGTCTCTTCCTCAAATAAATCGGCTTGGTCAACAACATTTTTACCCGTCAGGTTTTCCTGACTATTTAAGCTTCCCGGTTGCTCAGTTTCACTATCACTATCTGAATCCAATCCGACGAGGGCAGCTAATTTTGCTTCATCCCAATCCGCTTGATTAGTATCTACTTGATTAGTAACAGCACCACCATTTGGCTCACTCATTTCAAATCCTCCCGTACCAAATCTCGAATCGCATAAATTTCTACCCCACTAGAGCGAATTTGTTGCACAGCTAAAGCAATTCCAGATAGGTGAGGCTGATAGTCAGGAACTTCTACGGCTTGCACAAACACATCCTTATTGAAAGGAATCGCCCTACCAGCTATATCGCTCTGGTCAAAAACCAACAAATTACTGACGACAGAAATTTTCCATTTTCCTGGCTCAATTTGAATGGGTTTTTGAATATCCAAGGGAACAAATACTACCTTAGTGGTTCCAGAGAACACGCCATCTGGTGTCAATTTTGCTAACTCCTGGAGAAACTCTTTTCTAAAATCCTCACTCAGGGCAAAAGACGCTTGATAGGTCGGAGTCGTAACCTTCTCTTGCCTGCCTTCCACCTTAATTTCAACCCCAAAATCTTCAGTTTTACCGGAATAAGCCCCTTCCCCTGGCAGGGTATTCGACCAACTCATAAGTAGGGTCAACGCTCTACTTGTGAAAGTCATTAATACTTCAGGAGTGCGCTCTTTAGAGCCTAATTGTGTAACTGAAATGCTGTCCCCTGACGCCAACTGTACTAAGGTGGGAACGGGACGTTTAGCCAATGAGTTATAGGAAAAGAATAAGAATCCTTGAATGACTAAACTTAACGTACTTAATCCGACACCAGTTAAAGCACAAATTCCTAACAAGTCGTTGTTACTAAAGCGCGATGATGTTTTTCGCTCTAAAAACTTCAATCGATACTGTTGGTCATTAGTCATTGGTCATTGGTCATTAGTTTTTTACAAAGGACGAAGGACGAAGGACAAAGGACAAAGGACAAAGGACAAAGGACAAAGGACAAAGAACATTTCATTACCGCAATCCAAACGGGAGCAATCGACCTGCACCAAACGTTGCCATAGAAGAAAGACTATTAAAGACTGCCATTCCGCCACCTGAAGCCAACACTAAGGACAGAACTGGTGCTAATATTCCAGTTGCAAAGGCAAAAATCATCGGGTCATTACTCCCTGCATTGACAATCATCGTGGCAACCAAGCCACAGATAATGTTGAAGGATAACTTCGCCATACCAATGGAAAAAAAGCCAGTTAGCCACGCAAAAATAGACTTCTGTCCTACGGGAAGTAATGTTCCTCCAACCGCCAGTGGTCCGAGTAGCCCTGTTAACAACATAGACACTTCAACTATCCACTGAAACGCGATGCCAAATGCCAACAACCAACCGCGCACTGCCATGCTCAGAACATTACCCATAGAGAAGGCTGAACCAATCCCATCTAGAAACTTTTGGAATCCAGATGTTTGCCCAGAACCAGACATTTGTTGAGCTTGGGTTTGAGCATCGGCTAGGCAGGATTGTTGTTGAGTTGGGTCAGCGATTGATGAGCATTGAGAAACCAAACCTTCCGCCACGTCTTGTTTCCCAACTTCCTGCATAATTTGCTTATACGCATCGCCAAGCCTGACTGAGCTGGAGGTGGATGCCAAGACTACTTTGTTGGTATCATTAATAATGCCGCGCAGCGCCAGAGTTCCCGTAGCCAAAAGCTGCCCATTGTTTGCGAGTAGAGTAATAACGAGCATGGGCCAGACAATATCAGTCAGGGGTAACAGGTAGTCATCCTCTAAAAGGGCTTTGGCTAAATTGACCGCCCAAAACACCAGGGTTCCCACCGCAAAGAAAATCCCCAATTGCGCGATCGCGGCATAAAGCCCCCCTGTCCCGATAACATCCTGCCACATCTGATCAAACGCACTGGCTACTGTTTCTGCGGCGAGCTGTCCGTCTTCAATGATTTGAGTGGCTTGTCCTGCTGTATTTGCCAGTATCCACATGACTTTCTGTTCCCATCAGAACGAAACACGATTCGTTATAGGTTCAGGCTGGAGAGCCTAAACCTATAGATTCAGAACAACGCCGCTTGTGAGGCGGTTCTCAGATTAGAAAACCCTGTCCCCACTCGTTCAACGTTCTGCTGCTGCTGTTGCCCATCCAAAGTTCGGGAAACATTCGTCTGGATCAAGGTTTGGGTGGCTTGTTGTTCATTCATCTTGAGCAAATCAGAGCGCATCCCTCCCAACACCTGCGTTGTCTCAGCTTGTTGCAGCGCCATCTGCTTCATGACATTCTGGGTAACATCCATGCCTTGAGCGGCTTGTGCCTGTTGTCCAATCGTTTCTAGTTGAGTCTGGGTTTGTTCATAAGCCTGAGCTTGTTGAGTTTGCCCATCCTCTGACAAAATAGCAGAAGCACTGCCTAGCGCCGTCTGGCGGTCAGCCTCAGAAGCCACCCCTTCTTTAGAAAAAATCGGGGAATCGGTTACTACCTTGTCCAGTTCTTCACGTAACTGTGCAGGATCAGGGAGTCCCAATGCTCCAACAGCATCCTGTGCAATACCTTCAAACTCTTGCCCAAACCCACTCAGTTGTTCCCCAATATCTGAAATATAGGACTCAACCGTAGACTTAGCCTGATTAAACCAATCGGTAATGCCCGATAGTGGATTACCGGAATCATCCGCACGGGCTGGAGTTGCTGTTGCAACCAGTAAAATTGAAACCGTTAGAGTCAACAGATTTTTTTTCATGATATTCACCTCTAGGAAGCTCGAATTTTGGCGACTAACTCTTGTGAAAACTGATGAAGAGCTAGTAATTTATTAGATGCACCCGCGATCGCTGCCGTTCTAGCCAGTTGCTCATCTGGGTTATTGGCGACAGCGGCTAAGAGTTGGTAAGCCGGATAAAATCTGGCTTGAGTAAACGTTCCCATGTCATTGATCAGCCACTGGCTGTAAATGCCCTCCTTCTTAGGGAAAAAGCTCTCTGTTGAATTTTGGATAATGATTTCCCTTGGGTACTTGAGAATCTCCACAAAACTATCCACCGCTGTTGGCTGAATCCGTCCCACTAACTGAGTCGTCATGTTCTGGAAAATCTTGGTGCCGCCGGGGGATTTAGCAATTGAATCAGGGTCTTGAGCTGATAAAATCACTCTCACCCCAGCTTTCGCACCGTTAGCACATAGCCGTGCAACCAACAGGCTGATGGCATCGTATTCAAACAGAATGGGAGATTCGTCAATGAAAAACACGGACGCCGGGGATGCCAATGCCCGACGCAGCGCCGCCGAATAAGCAGAGAGACTAAGGATAGCGGCGTCCTCATCATTGGACAAATTAGCCAATGCGAAAATGAGAAGCTGGGCATCGGTGCGGAAGGTGGATGGGCGGCTGATGCTCTTGCCAATGCGACTGTTGAGCCAAAAGTTGAGTCGCACCTTAATCCGATTCATGGCAGCTTTCACATCCTCTGATACCCCATCCATACGGAGGCGTTCATAGGAGCAATAGCTGATAAAATCAGTTAAGGTTGGCATCGAGGACCAAGCTGGTGAGCCAAACCCGTCCAGGAAAGCCTGGGCATAGCGATCGCGGATTAAGTCATCCTGGTAGAAGGCAGCGATCGCTAAGGTAATAATTGACCGCACCATGTCTGATAATGCCTTCTCACTCCCTCCCACCTTGGAGCCAATCACCATCGTCATCAGTGCTGAAACCAAGAAGTCTTTGTAATCCTCAAATCTGTCCCGCTGCAAATCAGGAGAGAGATTACTCAAGTCGGGGATTTCAAAAAGGTTGGAACTTTCTGATGACACATTGAAATAGGCGCCCCGTTCCCCCATAAACTGGGTATAGTCAGTAAACGTACTCGTACCATCCGGCTTGGGATAATCCATCGCCACCACGGGCATCCCGTGAGCCAGCGCCTGAGTTAGTAGCCCTGACGCAATGACCGATTTCCCCGAACGGGTTGTACCAAATAGCCCAATGTTACGGTGCTTGGTACAGTAATCAATATGAATGGGAGTCCCACCCTCAGCCGCGATTAACTCCAAGCCCGTCTTATCAATCGCTCGTGGTTTAATCAATGGCATCAGTCCCAAAACTTCACTACTCAGATAGACTTGCCGACGATTAAACGGACGAGCCAATAGACGTTCCCAGCAAATCGGCAGAGTTTGCGTCCAGACAAGCCACGGGTATTCAAGCTCTGGAGCAACCCAAGCTGGGCGCAGGAAAAGGGACGAGATGAACCGACAGGCATCCTCCAGTTGATTCACCGCATCCCGATGCACCAGGAAAACCACCGCTGTATGAAACGGCACCGAACCTTCATACAGCGCCTCTTGAGCGTCTACACCCTTTTTGAGATTGAGTCCAGCCTTGACATCAATCGTTCCTGATTTACTAGCCACGGTTGATGTCGTAATCGCTTGCTTAGTGAGGCGCTGCATATTGGTTTTAATCATGCCCTCGTTCGCCCTAGTGAGTTGGCAGATTATCTCGGTATCATAGATAGCGTCACGAGCTAGGACTTCCCACAGATACCGCATTTGGGCATTCTTATTGAGCCAACCAGCAGGTTTATCGACAAATGTCAACACCCCAACATACTTGTCTTTGACGTTAACCCAATGCCGATCCGCGATGGGTATAGAGTCAGCCATCAACAAGGTGACAGGAGACAACTCAGACTGAACGTCTTCTGATAGCCCCTCATCCCCAAACACCAGAGTTTGAGGAACGGCGATGGGTACAGAGTTATTAAACCGTCGCCACAAAATCTCCCACAACTCCACCTCATTAAGAGGGCGAACATCCAAACCCAACTTATTAGAGAGCATCATCTCCCAGCGTTGGAACCCATCCGTAAATGCTTGTGCCAAAAGGCGTTCAATTCGGGTAAATTGCAGCTTTTGTAATTCCCCAGTGAACGACTTCCACAACCGTTCACCACGAGCCAGCATTTTTTCAACATAGTCCCCAGACTCCACATCCGGTTCAACGGTGTAGGAAACATAGAGAATCAAGGTTTTGGGCTTGCGAATTCCTTGGTCGGTAAGCTCTTTGACACGAGCGCGATCGCCCATAACCAGAAACGCCAATTCTGGAGACGGGGCTGCCTTACTCAGCCCAGCTAACTGCTGCTGACGTTGAGTGTCAGAAGTAAAGGATGATATATGAACGGTTAACTGCTCACCGTCTGGGAAATCCTTCAATCCTGACTCCAGGGCGTCGAAAATTGGGTCGATTTGTTCAGTTCTGAGTGCCGAGTGGATGCCCCGACACTCAAACCCAAACTGAATTTTGAAGTTGTTTTCCCCTTTCCGAAGAACATAACCACCAATCCGGCGTGAGTTTAACTCAATTCGCAGCATGGTTGTCAGGTGAAAGAAATCCTCCACCGGGGTTCCCTTGCGCTTTGCTATGCCATCATCAAAACGCTTACTGCCAATCTTCTTATTTGGGTTTTTCGTCTGTGACTTGCTCATGACAAATTCTCCGATATCGCCCATAACCCCTAACCCAATAGGGTGTTCCAACAAACTTGGCTAAGAAACGCCAGGGCTTACTACCCGTAATCACCCACCAAGTTGAAATACCCCAAAGCGTGATAACTCCAGTCCATGTCCAACTAATCTGCAATGCCCGACACAGATAAATACTGACTCCGAAAATCATGCTCCAGGGAATGATTTGCTCAGCCGGGAATGGACCAACTCCCGGCTGTTTGCCCAAGTTTTCATTGACCTTGCGAAATTTGGGTTCGCTCATGCTCCAGTAATGAATCCAACAGTAATGTCAGTAATGGCAACAAGAACTAGAATTATTAGAGGAATTTTGACCAAAGTACTCCATTCTTCGTCATTTCGAGCCGCCTGCACCGCCTGGTACGCCTTAAAAATGACAAACAACACAATCAGCAGCCGGATGGCATTAAAAATCAACGGTGCAAACGCATCAGCCTGGGGAAATACTGACACCATCCAGGTTTCCGTTTGGTTGAGAAACTGGGCTTGAGCAGGAGCCGCAAAGAAATTCAAGAGGTAGAGTATTGATACAAGAGAAAATAAAACCCCCGCCCAGCGACAACGCCGATAAACCCAGCTTATAGTTGATGCAAATTTGGATGTAGCTTTCGGGTACATCCCCATCGTCAACCCCACACCAACCACAGTACTTAGAAGGATGGAATTTGGTGTTAAGAAAAATACCAAGTCCGTCGCCAGTGTTCCCCCAGCCAATAACATCAGCATTTCAGTTTCTTGGCTAATTCGAGCAGGTCTTTTTTGAACAATGTTCATCTCAGTATCCTCAATTAGAGTTTAGATTGCAAATACTTACCACGCACCTTAGCTTTTGCCATTTTCCGGGCTTGTCGCTTTGTCCACAAAGGAGACGGGGTAAGCTGTAGAACGTTTTCTAGTCTGTGAGAGAACAAGGCAATCCCAGTGAGCTTTTTAATGACAGAGGCGATTTCTTTGCAGCAACTTTCCGGATAATCAACCACTTGCTGCTCAGAAAACCGAATCACGACCCAGCCATTGTTTAGGAAAAAGGTATTGCGGTTAGCATCTCGCCCATCATCACAACAATGGGTTGGCTTACCCGATTTGTAGTCATAAGGTTCATCTATTTCGATATCAATCCATAAATTGACCTCCGGAATTGAAAGACAAAAATCTGTGCTGTAGTTGTGCTGATAGTTAGGTATCGGTACTTCCATCTGCGGAAACACTCGTCCCGAAAAATACCGATTCAGCACTTCACCAAACCGCTTTTCCGACGCTCCCACTGGGGCATCACTTGTCCCCGTCGGCAATAAGACTCGCCCCTCCATTAGTGATGCTAGTTCCCGCAAATTAGCCTTACGTTGCTCTAACTCCGAGGGTTGACTAATTAAGGGAATCGGTTCCCGCTGCACATTTTTAACAGTCTTTTTTTTGCCTAACCACGACCAAATTAGCAATAGGACACCAGAAGCAAAAAACACTCCCCCTAGTAGCGTTCGGAGGTTGATCAACCCCAATACCACCAATCCCAAACCCAGGCAACGCATCCATTTCGGCGGCTTACGTACAAACGTATTTTCCTTCAGACTTTCACCATGTCCCTGCCTTAGAGCGTCAGAACGTCGTTGAATGGTAATTAGAGATTGGCGAAAATCTGCTAATATTTTAGGAATCAAAACCAAAGGGTAGCTCGACATGATTAAAGCCTCTCAGTTGGGGGCTTGGTATACAAAAGACAAAAACCACGTTTAGCTTCAATAGTTCCCATCTTCAGCTTCACTGGGATGTTTACGATGTCTCGCTCACAGACTTCTAAATAGTCTTCATTCCAATCCAGTAACTGCCTTGCATAACGCCCATCTGATGACTTTGCCCACCGCAGTACTTCCACATCCTCAGCCGTTAAGCGCTCCCCTGCTACATACCCTCCCCGCACCGCTGGCGGAACCGTCATCCCAGCGACAAACCCTGCAATGAGAACACCAGCTACAGCGATCGCACCGGGAAGAATACTTTTGAAAAATCGTTGACTCTCTTGGCGTTCAGCCTTTTTAATTAAGTCGCCAGCCGCCTCAGCAATAGCCGTTTTTTGGCGTTCGACAATCTCCTGTTCTACCAAATCAAGGGACTTAGTAACTGAGCCAAACCAACGGTCAAACATTTGCTCAAGTTCAGCTGGTTTGTCATTGAGCAAGGTTTGCAGAGTACCCGTCACAATTAGAATGACGAACAACGGGTCATTCTCTGAGTATCCCGTCTGGCTAACCAGATGAAGTACTTTACGCTTAAACACTTCATCCCGCCCATCGAGGAGCTTGTCTAGCAGGGAAGGTTTCATGCCGCTGGCTTCTTAGCTTTTGCCGAGTGAGATTTGAAAGATTCAGGGGTGAAAATACCAAGCTGGTCTAGGTTATGGGAGAGCGCACGCAAAAAGGTCACGACCCGCTGCTTGGACAAGGCACCAATTTGTGTATTCTCTCGGTCAATCGTCTGCTCAAATGTCCATTGGTTCTGGTCGATTAGGTTCTTATCCGTGGTTCCCAGCCGAGGGAAGGCTAAAGTGGGGATATTATGTGTTTTGATGATCTCTTGAAGTTTGGGATACTCCCGGTAAATCATCTCCCAGTCATCTTCATCGGCTGAGAAGTAGTTCTGGACAAGGATGTGCTTGATTTGGCTTGCAAATTTTTCACAGGACTCAATAAACAAGGTAATCGAGTCATGTCCCCCAGTGCAGACAAACCATTTACAGATTTCTAGCTGGTATTCCCTACCCAATTCCTCTACTAAACCGTTTCTAGCAATCCAGCCGGAGACGATAACCTCAATTTGACTAGGTAAATTGACAATACAAGGCTTGTCGAGGGACAGCTCGAAAATCTTGTCCGCATCATTACTCTTCTTCTCAACCTCACTGAAGAAGATAGTTTGAGAGATATCCGGGTAACGCTTATGGACATCCGGGTTCGAGCGATCGCTGTCTATCAGATGGAAATTTAACTTCTTGGCTAGACAGTGATAAACCAGCGCCTTGGTAAAAAAGGATTTACCGACTCCCCCTTTCTCTCCATCAACAAAATGTATCTGACTCATTGCTATTTCTCCTAACACTATTCGGCTACAATCCACCTGTCTCAACCTGTGGAATTGAATCCCAAACGGTTTGCACCTCTTGCTCAACCTCCTCTTTCTCTAGTTTTGAGACATCAGATGATGAATTCTCATGCTTAAAAGTAGGACGCGGCTCCATGCCGAACATCATTCGCAGGTAAGCAGCCCGGTCTTCAAGGGCAAAGATCATGTGCTGCACTTTCTTCTTCAGGTCAGAGTCCTGCTTGACTCCAAAGTACAAATAGGCTTCAGACAGCCAAAAGGCTCGTGCAGCCGTCAGGATCAACTCATGGGAAAAAACGGTGGATTGGCTTTTGAGATACTTAAGCAAAACCCCATTAGGTGTTTCGCCTAGCAAACGAAATCGAAAGGTCCCATCTACAATCCGCTCATCCATGGTGATCACCCAGAAGAAGCAAGTGCAGTAGCTGTAGAGGCTGTCGAAAGAGCGCTGGCAATCACCCCCTTAAAGTAAACGTAAGTGCCGTAAGCGTCACAAAGCCTGGTTCCCAACTCCTCAGAATCAAGATGATCAGGAATTTGGATGTCTGCATTCCAATTCACTTCTGTATAGGCAAAATGCTCCTCTAGTTCAGCCCTCATGTATTCTGCTGTTCCGCCGCATAAGACGGCTAAATCTAAATTGACCTGGCGCGGTAAAACTTCTCTGAGCCAGCTACGCAACGCCAAGGCATATTCGTCCCGACAGGACTTAATCACTTCAACCAGCCGGTCCACTTCCTCAATGCGAGTCTGAGGAATACTCGACATCGACAGTGGCTCTAAATACCGAGGCTCCACCTTGACTCCTGCCAATGCGATCGCACTAGCCAGTTGTGGTGTCGAAGGCAAACCCGAAATTCGCCCCTCTACCTGCTCAACCATTTTGATAAAGCCCAGGTTAGAGGTCTTGCGCTGAGTGACTTGTCCCCGTTCAGAAAGTAGTACTGACGCATTCCGGTATCCTACCATCACAACCGCAATGGTTTTACGCCCACCGGAAGACCCCAACTGCTGACGCGACATCATATAAATCCCACCCCCTTCTGGCTTACAGTCAAAGTGGGTGAGATTCGCACTAACCCTGCCAGTAGGTGTCTCGAAGTTTTTCAAGCCTTCCTGTAACATCTCATGTAACTGCTTTCCCGACTCATACTCACCAGAAGGCATTAAAATAGCCAGGGCAACATTAAACTTTCGCTTCAGTTCCAGGCTCTGGGCTGCAACCCAAACAGCCGCCAACGTCTTTGGGAATGCACGTTCATATTTCAATGAGGACAGACCTGGATTCCCGTGAAACTTAGACCGGGCTAAATAACCAACGGCATAACACTGACCATCTACCTCCAGCCATGCAGCATCCACCGGATCAGGATTGCCAAGCTTCGTCTCTTCATGAGCAGCGATCGCACTATATGGAACAGAGATAACCTCTGGCTCCATCAGGAGTAAATTTTCGTTCAAAGACGCATCAGCAAAAATTGCTTTGGTTAAAGACCCACCAAAATCGATCGTCATAATCAGGTCTGGCGGTCTGGCTTTTCTTGCCACTTCTAAAACTCCAAATCAAGACGTTTTAAGACTCGACAACGATTGACTGAAAATGGAATCGAAATGGAAGAAAGTGGCGCTTTTAACGGATTCACACTCTTGTTCAGCCCGACTTTACCCCACTTATTGAGAACTAAACTCAATAAACGAGGTCAGACATAAAGTCTTTCAGGTATTTTCCATTCCACCTTTTGTCATTTGCTGTCGTTTGTTGTCTCAATTTTGCGGTACTTCTGACCGATTAATCTATACACCAAGAGATAGATGCAACCAACAACGCTACCTACAATACCGAGCTGGTGGGAGTTACACAGCCGCATCTACCGCCAGACAGATTTAGATACCCTCCTATTTCGGCTTGGGGGCATCCATCTGGAGGCGGATTTCGGCGAAAATTTATTGGCTTCCCCAGGGATGGGTGGTACTGTCAACATAATCTCTCAACAACATAGCTTGACCAAAAGGAGCAAGCCAAGCCCAGAGGTGTCGCGTAAAACGCTCCACGGGGAAATTCTGGACGAATTTCCCATTCTGGGCGGCTTGCTCTGCGAGGCAGGAAATCGGAGTACGTTATGTCCCGACCCAAAATCCGAACCCAACAGCAAAAAGTTTGGCTAACGCCGAGTGAAAAGAAAACCTGGAAGTGCAAGGCAGCCCAGGCAGGATTAAGTGTCAATGAATTCATTCGGCGTTGTGTAGAGCGCCGACAACTTAAAACGTCTCAACCTCCAATCAATTTGGATACAGCCAGGGAGTTAGGACGAATCGGGGTGAACTTGAATCAGCAGGTTCGAGCGATGAATAGCGCGATCGCATCCGGTCAGTTCATCCCCAATGTAGAAGAAGCGCTCTTGTTGGTTACGGAAGTTTTGAAACTTGTCAAACAGGTTCAATCGGAGTTGCTACTTGATGATCGGCAAAACAGTTAAAGGCAGGGGATTTCGCGGAGTTTTGAACTACATATTCTCCAAACCCAACGCCACAATTTTAGGGGGTAACATGGCAGGAAACAACCCGCGAAAGCTGGCTAAAGAATTTCGAGCTATCACCCAATTTAATCCTAGGGTCAAGAAACCTGTAGCTCATATCAGTCTAAGCCCAAGCACCGAAGATGATGTTTCTGACCAGACAGCACTGACACTCATTAGCCAATACATGGATAAGATTGGCTTTACTGACTGCCAATGGGTAGCCCTAAAGCATATCGATACCGAATTTGAGGGTAAGCCGCGACCACACTACCACATCGTTGCTAACCGTGTACGACAAACCGACGATCATAGAGTCGTAACGGCATGGCGAGACTGGAGGCGTTCTGAAACTGCCATTCGGGAATTAGAGCAGGAATTCAACCTCACTGAAATTACAGCCAGTTGGGAGTATGAGAAGCGGAACATCCCCAACGGAGAATGGCATCGAATCAAGAGAGAACAATCTGAGAAGATGCCCGTAAAAATCCGGATGCAGGAACTAATTGATGCTTGCGCTAAGGGAAATCCGACGATGTCCGAATTCTTGGAAAGGCTTAAAGAGGTAGGCATCAATGGCAAAATTCACGTTCAGTCCACAGGTCGGATACAGGGCTTAACCTACGAATTGGGCGGAGAAACCTATTCTGGAACCAAACTAGGGAAAGCCTATACCTTTAACGGGGTTCAGAAATACAAAGGGGTATCATACAACCGCGATAGAGACAATTTGAATGACCAACCGCAACCAACACCAACACCTCCAGTAATGACTCAGAATATCACAGCGTATGGAAAACCTAAAAAGCGCAGTGAGCTAGAGCTTTAATCGGCTTGGGGGGTTTTCAAGACCTCAATCATCAACCTCACCTCATCAGCCGAGAACCGATCCGCGTTTTCAACCACAGCTTTCACCGTCTCGTTAAGGTCAACTTCCCGGTTAAGTTTAGTATCGAGGCGCGATCGCGCCTCCCTCAACAAGTCCGTTTTGATATCGTCGAGATTAGAAAGAAAGGCGATCGCATAATCGTCTGGGTTAATTGCAGGCTTGGCAGGTTTGATCCAGATACATTCCATGGCATCCTTGCTACTTGTTGTCATGCCCTGAGTATCTTTTCGGCTCCAGGAAGACAACAGGGAAGCATACTTAGAGGAAGGATACCCACTGAGAATCGCTTTCCCCTGAATTGATCTTAATAAGGTAATAAGTTCTTCATGGCGATCAAATTCATACTCGTAAGGTACATGGGAATTGCGTGTTGATTCAAGGTAAGGCGGATCGCAGTAAAAGAGAGTATCAGGGCTATCAAATTCCCGGATAATCTCAAGTGCGTCCTTACCATGGATTTGCAGCTTTTTGATACGGTTGGCGATCGCGACCAGGTGAGAATGATCGCTGTTTTCCTTCTTATCGAAAGACTTGGGGCTATAGCCTGACGCCCAACCGATGCCACCACCAGCAAAAGTAATGCGACATTGAATGTAGAACTTAACAGCACACTCTACTGGATCAGTGGATGGCTGCTGAGCCTCTTGTACGGTTTTCTCGTTGAAGTTAATAGTGTCAATCCGAGAGATTAACTGTTCTGAATTGTCCCTTAGCTGGAGCCAAAAATTAGTGGCACCGGGATGTATGTCGTTGTAGATCTCAACCTCAGACTGGGGTTTTTTCAGTCCGACAGACCACATACCCCCAAACGGCTCAACGTAAATTTTGTGTTCCGGGAAGTGAGAAGCAATCCATTTCCCGATCCGCCATTTCCCTCCATACCAACGGTTAGCAGGGCGATTAATCTCACTGTTACCGTTACCATCGGCTACAATTGACTCCCCGTTGGAAATGAGGGGATACTCAGCAGCTCCCACCGCTTCCAAGTCATTTTTGCCATTGCCAATATTTCCCACCTTCATGGTCGCCGTTGTGCCATGCTTGGTTTTGTAAGTTCTTTGTTGTCCATGTTGTCCATCCTCACTGGGGAATTCCCCAGTGAGACTTGATCGAAATCTCCCTACGGTTTTGTGATCCACTTTACACTGACGGGCTATTTCGCGATCGCTCCACTTTGACCATTCCGGATCATTGAGCAGCATCATTACTGCCCGTCGTTTATCGGCGCGACTGCGGGGCTTAGCTGCTTTGTGTTCAGCGTTAGCGCCAACTGAGTAAAAAATAGCATCGCGACGTGTACCTTGGTAGATGATGCACTGAATATCCTCCAAACCTGCATCCTGACTAGCTTTGCACCGATGGAAACCATCAGCCAACCAATAACTCTCGCCGTCGTAGAACACTACCACCGGGTCAAGCTCGGCACCATCCTCTATCGCCTCAGAGAGTACAGCAACATGAGCTAAATCCAGCTTCTCACGGGGTTGGGTTCCTCCATCACGGCGAATCTCAGCAAGGGAAAGAGCAGCATAAAGTTCCTCTCCACCTATCCTGTCGCCATTATCCTCACTGGTGTCATAGCCAGTGACGCACTCCTCATCAAGAGACTCAAACTTGAAACGAATAACCCAAACAATCGTATCTGCCTTGCCATCAAAAAACTGCCCAATGAATTCATCCCGGCTCAATTCTGGGAATCCTTCAGCCGCCAAATCCGAAGAGGGCATGTCAGCTAGTCGCTCTTGATACGGCTTTTCCGTTAGTGTCAGCCAGCCGACTTGCCGCCCCCCACACCGCAAATCCTTATTAAGCGCCTGGACTTTTAAAGAGCGCTCAAAGGCATTGATAAACTTTTGGGCATGACTATCTTTCCATGTTCTGCGAGTGACAGTTTTACCCACCAGTAGAGACGTGCCATGGCGCGTCTGTACACAGGTTTTTCCAAAACTAATTGCTAATCCAGAGTTTGTCCCCGCCTCGTTCACTCCAGGCATGACGTTGAGCTGCCCCATTTCTTCAACAATCTCATCCGTTCTATTCCTTTCCAATGCCTTTAAAGCAGTAGAATAAGCTATTGTTTGAGGCGGCGAACCCGTGCTGTCATACAGATGACAGACAGAAAGACTTCCATAGGGGACACTGAATTGACTTCCTTCCCAATGTCCAATAGCAGCAGAATTAGCCTGATCAAGCTTGATGAATTTATAACAAAAAGCTTCATCTTTGTACTTAATAAAATCCTTTGAAGAAAGAAGAAGACGCGCTTCCGCAGAACACGGAACAGCAGAGCCATTAAAAAGTTTTCCCAAATTAACGGACTGCATCTTTTCTTTTGAGATCACTTCGTCTGGTTCCTCACTGGTAACGTTGCCAGTGAGAGGTTTGACCAATTGCTCCACAAACTTGGGCGGTACAGAGTATCCAATGATTGAGCCAGCGATCGCTACCCTTTCCGGCAACTGATACCAATCTGGGAAGGACTGGAGACGCGCCATGCACTCAATCGACACCGATTTGACTGTACCATCAGGCAGCCAAATATCAGCAAACTTGGTGCGATTAGCACCTTTCCCATCGGTGAAGTGCGATCGCAAGATAGTATTGGCGGGACGTGTACTTGGAACGGCTCGGTAACGACCACGCCCACCAGCTCGGTCTATTAGTAACGGTTCCGGATCGTTCTTTTGAAGGAAATCAGCAACCGAAGCCTTTTGCCCTTTAAGCAATTGGGATTCTGGCAGATTGGGGATTAGATCGGCGATCGCATCATACCAACCCGTGGCAGGTTGTTTGTCAGGCAGAGGTAGAGGTTTT
>JGI12109J20283_10154771_pt1 | contig 15210 bp, 9 predicted proteins | sample ElkSlonscriptome_12_FD_20283 | JGI IMG/M metagenome (IMG submission 20283) | reverse complement strand
CCAGTCCTCGTAGGCGGCGTGCAGATCCTGCAGGAAATCCAGGGGAATGTCCGACTCGCAGTTGCGGGCCCGCTGCTTGATGCGATCCAGGGCCGTCTCCGGCTTGCAGTGCAGGTAGATGATCAGATCCGGCGGCTGCAGGAAGGCCGCCATGTTGCTGAAGATCTCCCGGTAGTTCTCGTAGTCCCGGTCGTCCATGCAGCCGCGCCGGTGCAGGGTGGGGGCGAAGATCTCCACATCCTCGTAGATGGTGCGGTCCTGGATGGCGCTGCCCGGCCGGTCCAGGATCTCCTTCTGCACCTCGAAGCGCTTGCTCAGGAAATACACCTGCAGGTGGAAGCTCCAGCGCTTCATGTCCTTGTAGTAGTCATCGAGGTAGGGATTGTTGATGACCGGCTCGAAGTACATGCGCCACTTGAAGACCTCGCCGATCATGGTGGTGATCATGCTCTTGCCCACGCCGATGTTGCCGGCGATGGACACGTAGAACGGCGTGTCCGGTATTTCCTGGCGGGGAAATTTTTTCTTGAGGGTGTCGATGCTCACGAGAATCTCCGTTGCTGGGTCCACCGCGGGACGGGTTGTAACCCGCAATTGTAGGCAGGGCGCCGCACCGAGGCCAGTTTTTCCTCCTGCGCCCGGGCGCGCATCACCCCAGGGAAACCAGGTAGCTGTCTTCCCAGACCAGGTGCGGGGCCCGCGCCGCCAGCTCCTTGAGGAACTCGCCGCGCTCATCGGGGCTGATGGAGATGCGATCGTACTGCCGGTACCGGATCAGGAAACGGTCGAAGGAAAGGGCCGGCGAGGAGCTGTAGTTGCGGTCCGGCTTGACGGAGATGATCTCGTCCAGGCGGATGCTCTTGCTCATGGGCCCGCTGCGGATCAGCAGGTGCGTTTCCGTGAGCCGGTAGAGGGTATAAAAACGATACCACAGCAGCCCGGGCACCATCAGGGCCGAGATGAGGACGACCGCGAACCGTTCCGCGGCGCCCGCGCCCGGATCCACCAGGACCAGGAACGAGGCGCCCACAAGGATAACCATGCACCCCCACAGCAGGATGGCCATGGAAGGGCTCACCTGGCTTCGGAATTCCACGTAGCTGGTGATCATCGTCTTTTCTACTCCGGCGGAGGCGGCGCGTCGGGGTTGATACGCAGCTGTTCCTCGTAACTCATGAACTTGCGGACCATGTCCTCCTCGGGCAGGACCACGAAGACGTAGGCCGCAAAGTAGGTCTCGCTGGGGCTGATGATCTTGTCCACCAGGGCTATATCCCCCGGCACGCTCGGCGTCTCGGCGTTGATGATGAAGCTGATCTCGTAGAGGCCCTCGCTGAAGGCCTGGATACGGTTGTTCATGCTGTCGGCCACGAAGACCCGACCGCTGCCGTCCACGGCCACGCCCTGAGGCTTGTGGAGCTCGCCCAGTTCCTCGCTGGGGCCGCCTTCCCAGTCACTCTCGTCGCATTCGGGCGCGTCGCCCAGAACGTACGCGGCGGCGGGCAGGGGATCGCAGACGATCTGCCGGAACTCGGTGACCAGACCGCGCATAGGATCCACGTCGTCGGGGTCCGGAGTCACGTCGCTCTCGTCCGGGGTGGGGTCGAAGCGGATGACCCAGTTGCGCAGGGTGTCCGCGTCGCTGACCACCATGTAGCCCTCGGGGTCGTTGGCCAGGCCCGCGGGCACGTGCACGAAGCGGGCGGATTCGCCGTCGGCCCGGGTCAGGATGCCGAAGGGCACCGGGCCGCTGGCCAGATCGAAGGCGTAGCGATGGACCACCGCGCTGTCGGGGTCCGAGATGTAGAGAAAGGTCTCGCCACCGGGAGCCAGTTCGATGCCGCGGTCGTTGGTGACCATGGCCGCACCCGCCTGCACCTCCGGCAGATCGGCCGAGCCGAGGGGTGTCAGGTCCGCCAGGTTGTACCAGCTGAGACCGGCGCCGGCCCGGTCGAAGACGAAGACCACACCGAGATCGGTATCCCCGCAGAGGGAGGTGGCGTCGCTGAAACCGGAAACGGGCGGAACGTTCTCCAGGGGGTTCAGCCCCTGGTCCAGCTTGCTGAGGGTATCGGACTGCAACAGGAAGACGCCGCCCTGCAGCACTTTCAGGCCCCGGGGGGCGACCACGTCGAAGCTGCCGGCGTCCACGTAGGCGGCCACCGAGAACAGGCCCCGGGCCTCGGGGATGGCGATCTTCTCGCCGCAACCGGTCAGGCCCAGGAGGACCAGCAGGGGCAGCAGGGGCAGGGTGCGGAGCATGGTATTCTTCATCGGGTCGACCTCCGGCGCCAGGCGTCGTCGGGCTTGCGTTGGAACAGGGGGGACAGGTTCACCGAGATGTGGTGGATGGTCCCGAAGCTGCCGTTGTCGCTGTAGGCGTAGTCCACCCGGATCAGGAACTGCTTGCGTTTCAGTTCCAGGCCGAAACCGGCGGCGAAACCGCCCTCGTCCCGGCTGGTCTCGAAACCGGCGCGCAGGAAGAGCATGCGGCGCAGGCCCAGCTCGGTACCCATGCGGAAGCTCTCGGAGTAGTCCGACGGATGGTTGAAGTCGGCGGTGGTCAGCAGCGTCAGCTTGCGGGCCAGGTGCCAGGTGCGGGCCGCCCCGAAGGTGCCCACGGTGGGCGCGGGAAAGGCCTGGAACTCCTGGGCCACCTGATAGCCGTCGGCCAGCGGCGGCGGCGACCCTGACGGGCGCAGGTCCCCGCCGAAGTTGCGCACCGAGAACCCGATGCGCGTATCGCCCAGGCCCACGAAGTACAGGATGCCCAGATCCGCCAGCACGGCCTTGGTCTGGAACTGGTCCAGGTTCTCCTGGAAGTACTTGGCCGTCACCCCGATGGAGAAACGGTCGGTCATGGCCCGGGCCAGGGAGGCGCCCAGGTAGAACTGGTTGGCGTTGAAGTAGTCCCCGGTGCCTTCCTGGTGGAACTCGTCCGTGCGCAGGATGTCGCCCGACAGCAGCGTCCCCATGGAAAGGGCATAGCCGAAATTCTGGCGGCGGTGGTGCCAGCTGAGGTACTCCAGGTTGATGTCCGCAGTGTACTCGCTGTGGCTGGCGAAGTAGTTGGTCCGACCCGGCGTGCGCATGATGCCGGCCGGATTCCAGAAGGGCGCGGAGCCGTCGGTGGCGCAGGCCACGTAGGCCCGTCCCAGGGCCACCGCCCGGGCCCCCACGGGGATGCGCATGAACTGGCCGGAAGCTGTGCCGACGTTGTCGCCGCCATAAAGGCGCAGCAGATCGGCCCGAGCCGGGCCTGTGCCCAGCAGGACCAGACCCCAGGCCAACAGCAGGAGGGTTCGCAAGCTCTTTACCATGAGTAGCTCACCCCCCAGAGAATGGTGCGCGGATTTTCGATGTAGCTCGGGTTGACCACGCCCTTGACGTAATCCTCGCTGTCGGTGGAAGCGTAGTAGGGCAGCTGCCAGGGGTATTGCGGTTCCGGATCATCCCAGCGGTCCACCCAGGCGGGGTTGTAATCGCCCTGGGCGTAGCCGCCGCCGGTGTAGGCGTTGATGCGGCGGTAGTTCCGGTGGTTGAACAGATTCCGCACCTCGAGGGAGAAGGTCACCTTGTCCCCCTTGCTGAACTTCCAGTGCTTGCTGAAACGAATGTTGACGGTGCTCTTGTAGGGGCCCAGGCCGCTGTTGATCGCACCTCGCTCACTCTCCTGGTTGCCCAGGTAGGTTCGCGGCGTGTAGCGTTGTCCGGCCTCGAAGCGGGCCAGCACGTTGACGCTCCAGTTGGCGGGCATGTGCCAGCCGAAGAGGTAGGGCCGGTCGTCATCGAAGACGCTGAAGTCCAGGTTGAAGCTGGCGGCCCAGGGTTTGTCCCAGATCAGCGGCGTGCGGGCCAGACCGCCGATGCTGGCGGTCGGGGTGTAGGCGTCGTTGTAGACGGCCACCAGGTAGGCCTCGTCCGCGTCGCTGTTGGTGCCGGTGGTGCGCTGCAGTTCCAGGCTGCCCGACCCGCTCAAGAAGCGGGTGGTGCGCTTGGTCACCGTCAGTTCCACACCCAGGCTGCGGGCCGAGTCCCCGTTGAAGTAGCGCACCGGGCTGATGGTCACGTTGCCGGTGTCGTTGGGGTCGGGCGTGCTCTCGGCGCCGATGGACACGGGCGACAGCCCCACGCTCTTGGCGTAGTCGTAGATGTCCCGGTTGAAGAAGGTCACCCCCAGGCTCCACAGGCCGCCGAACTCGTGCTGCAGGCCCGTCTCGTACTCGATGGTCACCTTGGGGTCCAGGTTGGGGTTACCCAGCAGCTGAACCTCGGTGGCCGTCTGGGCTTCCAGCTGGGGATAGACGTAGGCGAAGCGCGGCCACTGGTTGAAATGCCCGTAGTTGAAGAAGAACTTGTCGCGCTCGGTCACCGGGAAGCTGAGGCCCAGGCGCGGCGAGAGACGGGCCTTCCAGTTGCGGCCCAGCACGCGGTAGGTGCCCTCGTCGAACTCGGTCTTCATGTCCCGGGTGACGAAGAGGTAGTCGTCGGGATTCTCCATCACCGCTTCCACCTCACGGCCCGGCGCCCACCAGTCCGCGCGAATACCCGCGTTCACGATGAGCCCGCCGTACTCGATGGTGTCCTGGAAGAAGGCCGCGCCGGTGACGGGGTGCGCGGCGAAGACGTCTTCCTTCACCCCCAGCTTGCCGCTAGGCGGCGTGCCCAGGTTGTTCTGCAGGTCGACCAGCTGCATTTCGGTGAGACTCAACTCGAAGCCCGTCTTGAATTCGTTGTGGTTGAGGCCCATGAAGGAGTAGGCGCCCTTGAGGGTGTAGCTCTCGGTGTAGTGGTCGTGCCAGCGGTCGGCGCTGCCGGGCAACTGGCCCTCGGGCGTGGACTCGTAGGGTGCAGGCTGGCTGGGGTTCAGGGGATCCCAGCCATAGGCCGGCTCATAGGTCCGGAAGTTGTCGTTGCCGTTGACGTTGGCGTGCATGCGGTTGAAATTCCGCCCCAGCGTCAGTTCGTACCAGGAGCTCTCGTTCAGAACCTGCCGATAGTACAGCTGCGACAGGATGTTCTCCGTGGTGAAGACCAGGTAGTTGTCCAGGTTGTCCATGTAGGGCCGCGCGAAACCCTCACCCGGCAGGTTGAACCCCTGGCTGATGCCGAACTGCCGGCTGGTGTTGAAGTTCAGCTTGTGGTCCGGTGTGATGTGCCAGGTCCACTTGGCCAGCCCGTTCCAGTTGTTGTTCTGGCGGGGGGACCAGATGTCATCCTCGTACATGGGGCTCTGCAGGCTGTTCTGCCGGCTGTAGATGGGAAGGTAGCCGTCACGGATATCCATGCTGCCGCTGAGCAGGAAGTACTGCCTGCCGGGCAGATCCACGCCCAGCCTGCGCAGGGTGCTGCTGATCGGATCGGGGCCACTGAGGCTCAGCTTGAAGATGTCGATGTTCTCGGGCTCGGTGAAGTCCGTGAAGTCCTCGTAGCTGCGGTAGTCGTTCTTGGGCACCGTGTTCCAGACGTAGTCGCGCTTGAGGGAGACGCGCCCCTCCACCCGGTCGCTGCCCTCCTTGGTGCTGACCTTCACCACGCCGCTGACGGCCTGGCCGTACTCGGCGTTGAAGCCGCCGGTCATGACCTCGATCTCGTTGATGATGCTCGGGTCGATCTGGTAGCCGTAACCGCCGCCGGCCAGCGGATCGCTGACGTTCATGCCGTCGACCACGAAGCTGGTATCGTCGGTGCGGCCGCCGCGGATGTGGATGCTGTTGTCCTGGATGGTCACGCCCGGAGCCATGGCCACCATGTCCACCACCTGGTCCAGGGGCATGGACTCCATCTGCTTGCTCGTCAGGTAGTGGGCGCTGCCCGTCTTCTCCACCTCGATGAGGGCGCGCTCGGCCATGACGTCGAAGGGGTCGGCCATGATGGCGTGCACGACGAGGTGGAAGTCCAGGTCCCGGACCTCGCCGGGAGCGAGGGTAACGGTCTTGCTGCCCAGCCCGTAGCTGATGTAGGAGGCCTTGATGGTGTAGGTCCCGGCGGGCATGCCGCGCAGGATGTAGAAGCCATCGGTCAGGGCCATGGTGCCGATGTTGGTGCCGCTGATGTAGACGTTGGTGTAGGGCATGCTCTCGCCCGACTCCTCGTCGAAGATGCGGCCCTTGATGGTCACGGTGGTGTCCACCGGACGGGGCTTGGCGGCTTTCCCGTCGCGGGGCGCGCCGGTCTGGGCCAGGGCCTCGCCGGCCAGGGTGCTCAACAGAAGCAGCCCGAGGGAGCCCTGAATGAGTGTGTGGGCAAAACGTGGGATCATCGGACGGTGACCCCCATTTCGTCGGTCAGGATCTGCGTCAGGGCGTCCGTCACCTCGCCGTGGTCGAAGTATTCCAGCTGAACGCTGAAAACCACCACGCTGGCCAGCGGGTCGGTGCTCCGCTCGGGGCGGCGCACGCCCACCAGCGGATCGAAGGGCGGGCGGGCCGTGCCGTAGCAGCGGATGCAGTTTTCCATCCTGTAGAGTTCCTCCGTGCCCGCCAGCGGGTTCATGCCCCGGCCGGAGCCGAAGTTGTTGTTGCCCGTCATGCTGGGCAGGTAGGCGCCTCCGCCCTGCGGAAGGGCCGCGTGGCCGGAGAAGCTGTTGATCTGATCCACCGGCGCACTGGTCGTGGCGTTGATGCCCAGGATGTTGCCGATGAACACGCCGCTGGGTCCGGCCGTGCCTCCGGCGCAGACCATGCGGCTGATCATCATCAAACGGCCGGGTACCGAGTCGTCCGCGGGTTCGACGTACTGCCAAAGAGCACCGTCGCGCACGGTGGCCGCCTGGGCCACGTCGCTGGTGCTGCCGCCGTCGGTCCAGAGCACGGCCTCAAACTTGCGCATGCTCTCCAGGAGCACGAAAGCACGGTCAGGGAAGCCGAAGACGAAGCGGTACTCGTCCCAGTTGCCCTCACCGTAGAGGTCGTCCATCACGCCGCGGTACAGTCCCAGCCCCAGGCTGGAGCTGTTGTCCGGAACGTAGAGCACGGAGCTGCGGGGCTCACGTACATCCCAGCTGTACTGGAAACGCGGATCGCCGCCGGCCTCGTCCTGCACCGAGACGGTCAGGGTGCGTTCGCCGGGCAGGGCGTCGTGGATGAAGATCTCGAACTCGTAGCTGCCGTCGCCCTCGCCGAAGGGCATGGTCACCCAGCCCAGTTCGGGGTCGGCAGCGGGATCGTCGATCTCGAAGATGAGGCCCGGGTTGCCGCCGTCCACCAGGGTGTAGCGGTAGTAATCGTTCATGGTGTCGAGGCCGTCGAGGTCGAAGGCCGTGAAACGAAAGGTGTTGGGGCCCCAGTTCCAGTAGGTGGTGTCCACGACGGCACCGCCGCCGTCGTAGGTGAATTCCCGCTGCAGATTGCGCAGGGGTTCGTAGTCGCTCTGGAAGTTGACCACCGGCGGGAAGTTGCGCATGGGCACGTACTGCACCACCGTATCGCTCATGGCGCCGCGGTTGTCGCGGCAGGCGATCAGGAAGGTGGCGCTGGCCTCGCCGGATGTTGGGTCCGGCAGGAAGGTCATTGTGGTGTCCGTTACCGTGGTGGTGTCCCAGGGCGCGGGATTGTCACCGTCGGTGCGGATGGACACGTGGTACTCGGTGACCCAGCCGTCGCGGTCGGTGCCGCTCCAGTTGAAGGTGCGCCGGAAGTAGCTGGTATCGTTCAGTTCCTCGCCCTCGAGGGGCTGGGCCATGAAGCGGGCCACGGGCCGGGCGTTTTCCAGGGTCTCGGGATCGAAGGGCTCGTTGGCCGCGCAACCGGCCAGCCACAGGGCTCCCGCCAGGAGAACGATCCACAAGCTCAGCAGGGCGGCCAGGGTGGTTTTTCTGCGCCAGTTTTTCACTTGATGATCACCAGCTTCCCGCGCTGCACCTCGTCCGTTTCCAGATCGGTGACCGCGTAGATGTACAGACCGGTGGCGGTGGCCCGCCCGTGTTCGGTCAGGGTATCCCAGGACGCCATGCCCAGGCTCTCGTCCTCGTGGTGGAGAGTCTTGACCACCTCGCCGCCCAGGGTAAATATCTGGATCTTGCAGCGGGCGGGCAGGCGCGTGAACCAGATCTTGCGCCCGATCTCCAGCTCACCCGTGCGCGTATCAAACAGGCTGGCCGCACGGTACGGGTTGGGGAAGACCCCCACACCCTGGCCGTGGCCGTCGCTGCTGGGGCTGGGGCCCGGGTAGACCAGCTGCGAGTTCTCGTTGAACCCGCTCTGGAACTCGGGCAGGCTTTCCAGCTCGTTGGGAGCGCTGAAGCTGACCACGGAGTACCAGTAGGGGAAGCCGTCCAGCAGGTCGCTGTCCACGAACTCGCGCTTACCGTCCTCGTTCAGGGGCGGCAGGCCGGTGTCGAAGCCGATGCCGTCGACGATGTCGAACTGCCCCACCATCTCGGCCAGCTGGTAGGGGTCCTCGCTGATATTGAGGCCCTGGTAGCGGAAGATGCGGTAGCCCTGAAAATCCTCCTGGCCGGTGGCGTTGCTGATGTGGTGCTCCGGGGAGCGGCGGGGGTCATCACCACCCAGGGGATTGCCCTCGGCGTCCAGGCTGTCGCCCGGGGCCCAGCTGAGGACCACACCGTCCTCGGCAAAACCGAATTCCAGGCGCGGCGAGGGCGGCCCGGAGGGGATGCTGAAGCCGTCGTCGAAGGCCACCTGGGCGATCTTGCTGTTGGCCAACAGGCTGAGCGAATCCGCCCCGGCCACGATGGCGAAGGTGATGCCCAGGGTATCGTCCGGCGCCAGGCGCGGGAACGGCCCGGTGCTCAGCAGGCTGATCCAGTTGCTGGCGAAGCTGTAGTCGCCGTTCTCGGTGACGCCCACGTCGAACTGGCCGTTGCCCATCAGCTGGTACTTGCCGGGCAGCAGCTCGTCGGGATTCTCGTCGTCCGCGTATTCGTCGTCGTTCAGGGGAACGTGGCGGAAGCCCCAGAGGTTGTAGGAGACGGGCCGCACGCCGGGCTCGGGCTGGGGTTCCTCGGTGGTGCCCAGCAGGCGGGTGCCGATCCAGCTGGTGGCCAGCCCCTCCTCGCCGTCGTCGTCGTACTCGTAGGTCATCCAGATATCGGGATCGTCGGGCACGGTGTGCTCCTCGGGCACCCAGCCCTGGGCACCGAAGGCCCCGTCGTAGTCGTCGTAGAAGTTCCAGGGCACGGGCGCCTGGGGATCGTAGGGGTCGGTCTGCTCGGTATTGCCGACGGTGTTGTCGAACCACATGCCCAGGTAGATGTCGCGCAGTTCCTCGTTGCTGATGTTGATGATGCGGTAGTCGAGGATGACGAAGTCGTCGGCGTAGGGGTTGGACCAGGCCAGGGCCCGCAGGTTCACCTTCAGGCCCAGGGGCACATGGCCGCCGCCCTCGGGGTCGGAGTAGTCGTTGAAGTTGGACTCGATGTGCTGGGTGGCCAGAGCGTCCAGGCTGAAGTTGTCGAAGTTCTGGCTGTTGGAGATGATCCGCATGGCGTCTTCCTGGCACATGCCGATCAGGTCGAACTCGCGGATCTCGTTGCCCTCGCCGATGCCGTTGGCATCCTGGCTGCCGGTGCTGACGCGCTTCTGGCCATCGGCCATGACGGCGCCCACCCACAGGCCGCCGCTGTAGATGTGCTCGACGTTGCTGTGCAGGGGGTATTCGCCCGAGGGGATGCGCGTATCGAAGGAGGTGCCCACGTAACCCAGATTGGTAACGTTCAGGCCGAGCAGGCCCACGTTGGTGTACACATCGAGACGGGCGGGGGGCTGGACGCAATCGTCGTCGGCCAGTGCGGATCCACCGAGGGCCACAGTCAGAACCAGGGCCCCGAGAAGACAGAGGAACGGATTTTTCAAGGGATCGGCTCCCATTCCGGTTCGAGGGTACAAAAGGGGCCGCCCGGCGGCCCTGAGCAAAAATACGTTATCGGGGGCCATATTCAAGACTCTTGTGCTCCGGCCCGGAAGCGGACCGGAATATTCATGGGAAATTTACGGCCCCCACTGTTAGCTTGGGGGCGATGGAATCCGTCCCGCGCCCCCAGACAGGGAAACCCATGGCCACCCATATCCTCAGACGCCCCATGCAGATCCCGGGAGAATTCTGGTCCCTGGCGGGCCATTTTCTGGACCAACCCGGCGGCTTCCTGCTGGACAGCGGCATGGATCCGGAGCGCCTGGGGCGGCACTCCTTTCTGGGGGGCCGGCCCACCGCCCTGTGGACCGCCCGGCGCGCGGAAACCCGCTCGGAGACGGGAGCCCTTCTCTGCGCGATCACCCTGCAGCGCTGGCGCACCCCGGACGGACGGATGGTCCAGGACAGCCGGACCTCCCTGGCCGAACCTTTTGCGGCCCTGCGGGAGTTGCAGGCCGAGTACGGCGGGCCCGCCGGGCTTCCCACTGAGGACGGCCCGCTGCAGGGCGGCCTGGTGGGTTATCTGGGATTTGAACTGGGTCATGCCGTGGAAAAGCTGCCCTCCCGCGCCGAGGATGACCTGAACCTGCCCGACGCCGCCTTCCTGGTGGCCGACGAGATCCTGATCCACGACCACCTGAGCGGGCAAACAACCCTCTGCGTGACGGGACGCGGCCCCACCGAGGCCGACGCCCGCGCCGGCGCCGAGAGCCGCGCCGCCCAGCTGGAGTTGCTTGTGACCGGGCCGGCTCCCGTGCCGGCGGCGAAACCGGAACCGGGCCGGGAAGCGGCCACCGCGCGCAGCGTCCTGGATCGCGCCGCCTACCTGGATGCGGTGCAGCGCTGCCGCGAGCACATCCTGGCTGGCGATGTCTTCGAGGTCTGCCTGACCCATCGGCTAGACGCGCCCCTGCGCGGCACCGCCTGGCAGCTGTACGGGAGGCTGCGGACCATCAACCCCGCCCCCTTCGCCTCGTACCTGTGGTTTCCCGGATTCGAGGTGGTCAGCGCCTCGCCCGAGCGTTTCCTGCGCCTGGATGCCGGGCGCCGGGCCGAGAGCCGCCCCATCAAGGGCACCCGCCCCCGCGGCGCCACCGCGGCCGAAGACGCCCGCCTGCGGGCGGACCTGGCCAGCAGCGAGAAGGACCGGGCGGAGAACGTGATGATCGTGGATCTGGTGCGCAACGACCTGGGACGCGTCTGCGAGACCGGCTCGGTGGGGGTGCCGGAATTGCTGGCCATCGAGGACTACGCCACCGTCTTCCAGCTGGTCAGCACCATCGCCGGGCAATTGCGGCCGGAACACGACGCCTTCGACCTGGTGCGGGCCTGCTTCCCGGGCGGCAGCATGACCGGGGCGCCCAAGATCGCGGCTCTGGAGATCATCGACGCCATCGAGCCGGTGACGCGCGGGATTTATTCGGGGGCCATCGGGTATTTCGACCGCAGCGGGGCCATGGATCTGAGCATCGTGATCCGCACGCTGATCTGCGCGGCGGGACGGGCCTACCTCGGGGTGGGCGGCGCGGTGGTGGTGGATAGCGACCCGGCCGCCGAGTACCAGGAGACGCTGGACAAGGCCGGGGCGCTGTTGCGGGCTCTGGGCGCTGCAGGGCCGTCACTCAAGACAGGGACTTCAACCGGGAGCTCACCTCACGAGAGAAATTGAGATCGTCTCCTCCTTTTCCAGGTACTTGACCGTCGCAAAATAGGTGCCGGAACTTACTCCTCGCCCATCAGCATCCATCCCATCCCAGGGAATGAAGTATGATCCTGGCGAAATGGAATGATCGGCAAGCTCACATATCCTTTTGCCATCAAGGGAATAGATAGAAAGATTCACATGGGTCGTTTCCGGAATCTTCAGCAAAAAAGTCGTCGACGGGTTGAAGGGATTGGGGAAATTGCATGATAGAATCCCCGCATCCGGGGAGGTGTCCACGCTTGCTACCATTTCAGACCAAGGTGGCCCGCATTTTCCAGAAACAAAAACGATCAAGGATGCAGTCTCGGGATCCAGGCCAGTCGTCCCGTTGGGCGTATAAATATAGGACACTAGGTCGTATGGCCCACAATTACTGAAACTCCTGAGAACATCGCTATTTTGCAGATAATCCACAATCGAATCGGTAATCACTGACGGATCACCATTATAATCAGCCCATGATTGATTGGGCAATACGCCCACATTTGAAGGCTCCGATGCGGGTGGCTCGGGCGTGAACGACCAGGTATGGCTGGAATGGAGAGGAAGATAAATATCTCCTTGCCCCAACCAGATAACTGTTCCAAAAAATACAACCCGACCATTTCTACTGTCTACTATAACACTGGCACCTTCATCAAATGGATCATGACCAAAAAGCGAAAAGTCCCCTTCTTGCCCACGCAACTCATAATCAGTCCAGCTTATAAAATCAGGTTGGGCCCCTACTATTGACTCAAGCATTTCGGGGACTGTCGGATTTGTCTCCTCTCCCACCAGATAAACACTCAACAAACCAAGCTGAGGCTGAGAGGAGGAGAAAAAGTCATCGACGATAAAAACCGCGGTGTATTCCTCCCCGCTGCATTGCCCCATGGCCAAGCCGGGCACGAAACAAAACACCGACACAGCACCAGTGAGAAAAAAAAAGAATTCCCGCAATTTAAAGTGCTTCATGGCCGCCCCCCCCTTATGATCCTCAGCCATTCAAAAACAACCCAAAATTGATTCTACGCCAAATAGAGTCCTGTTGTCAAACCACTGCGCCATTCGCATGGGAAACACAAAAACACAAAACACCGCCCGCCCGTTGAATTCCGGCGGGAGATCTGGTATCCTTCAAGGTTCATCTCGCACCCTCGGGAGACCGCTCCCGAACCGATCCGACAGGAGAAACGATGCGCAGTCTTGTGCTCACCATATTCGCCGTGCTGCTGGCGGCCTCCGCCAGGGCGCAGACCACCGACCTGATCATCAGCGAATACGTCGAGGGCAGCGGCACCAACAAGGCCCTGGAGATCCACAACGGGACCGGCAACGACATCGATCTGGGGATCTACTCGCTGGTCTTCTACTTCAACGGCGCCACCGACGGCACCGCCATCGCGCTGGATGCGGTGACCCTGGCCGAGGGCGGCACCCACGTCCTGGCCGACAACGATGCCAACGCGACCCTGCTGGCCCTGGCCGACCAGCTCTACTCCGGCAGCTTCTTCAACGGGAACGATGCCATCGTGCTGGAGCGTGACGGCGTGGTCATCGACAGCATCGGCACCGTGGGCGTGGACCCGGGCACGGCCTGGACCTGCGCCGCGGGCAGCGCCCAGAACCACACCCTGCGCCGCATGGTCTCCATCTGCAACGGGGACGACAACCCGGACGACGTCTTCGATCTCTGCGCGGAATGGGAGATCCTGCCGAGCGATACCTTCGACGGCCTCGGCGAGCATCTGTCGGATTGTTATTCGGTGGGGGCGGACGGCAATGTCCTGGGAGAGATCAAGGCCCTGTATCGATAGAAACCGGTCCTGAATATTCGGAAGGCATCCGGACGAGGTTCACCCTCGTCCGGATGCTTTTTTTCTAACCCTGGCCGAGGGCCTCGGTCGCACCGCCCTCGAGCTCCGCGGGTTCGTCCTCTTCGCCCACCACCCGCTTGGCCTTCGTGAAGCGCGCCAGCAGCGAGTAGACCACCGGCACCAGCAGCAGCGTCAGGAAGGTGGCGAAGAATACGCCGCCCACCACCACGATGCCCAGCGGCTGCCGGGATTCGGCGCCCGCGCCCGTGCCCAGGGCGATGGGCAGGATGCCGAACACGGTGCTGAAGGAGGTCATCAAAATGGGCCGCAGGCGGATCACCGCCGCGTGCACCACCGCCTCGACGATATCCTCGCCGCGGGCCCTGAGCTGGTTGGCGAACTCCACGATCAGGATGGCATTCTTCGTCACCAGACCGATCAGCATGATCAGCCCGATGCGCGAGAAGATGTTCAGCGACTGGTCGAAGAGCCACAGCGAGAGCAGGGCCCCGAAGACGGCCAGGGGCACCGAGAGCAGGATCGTCAATGGATCCACGAAGCTCTCGAACTGGGCCGACAGCACCAGGAAGATGAAGATCAGGGCCAGCACGAACATGAAGTAGAGCGTGCCCGAGCTTTCCCGGTACTCACGGGACTGGCCGCCCAGATCGCGGGTGATGGTTGGCGGCAGATCGTTCCGCCAGATACTGTCCAGGTCCTCCAGGGCCTTGCCGATGCCGATGCCCGGCGCCAGGTTGGCCGTGATGGTGGCCGAACGGATGCGGTTGAAGTGGTTCAGCTCCTTGGGCGAGACCGTCTCCTGGATCTTCACCACATTGGCCAACTGCACCAGCGCCCCGCTCTGGGACCGGATATAGAGCTGGTCGATGATATCCGGCGTCGAGCGGCCGCCGGCCCGCATCTGGGCGATGACGTCGTACTGCTTGGCACCGCGCTTGAAGTCGCCCACGACACGGCCGCCCAGGTAGGTCTCCAGGGTCGAACCGATATCCGTCACCGACACGCCCAGGCCCGAGGCCCGTTCGCGGTCGATGTCGATCTGCAGTTCCGGCTTGTTCAGGCGCAGATCCGTATCCAGGTTGACCAGATATCCCAGCTGACCGGCCTTGGTCATCATGATGCCCACGGCCTGGCCCAGCTCCTCGTAGGTGTCGGCCTGCAGGACGTATTCCACCTCCTGGGTGGCGAAACCCGCCAGGGACGAGGGATTGATCAGGAAGGCCAGCACCCCGGGAATGCCCAGCAGGCGCGGGAACATCTGCCCCACGATCTCCTGCTGCTTGCGCTCCCGCTCGTCGATGGGCTTGAGGTTCAAAAAGACGAAACCGTTGGTCACTCGCCCCGGCCCCTGGAACCCCAGACCGGTGGCCGTGAACAGGCCGTTGCGCTCGGGCAGGGGCAACAGGACGTCCTCCACCTGCCGCATGTAGCGGTCGGTGTATTCCAGGGTGGCCCCTTCGGGCGCCAGCACGATGCCGAAGGCTGTGCCCCGGTCCTCCACCGGGACCAGTTCCTCAGGTAACTGGGTGAAGATCCACATGGCGATGCCGAACAGCCCGATCCCGCCCAGGATCACCAGGGGTTTGACCCGCATGGAAAAGCGCAGGGTATTCTCGTAGAGGCGATTCAGCCCGTCGAAGAAGGTGTCGAAACTGCGCTCGGCCCAGCTGCGCTTCTTGCTCCGATCCACCCGCGTCAGCAGGCGCGAGCAGAGCACCGGCGTGAGCGTCAGGGCCACGAAGCTGGAGAGCATCACCGCCACCGCCAGGGTGATGCCGAACTCCCGGAACAGCCTGCCCACCGAACCGGTCA
>JGI12109J20283_10099101_pt1 | contig 15211 bp, 15 predicted proteins | sample ElkSlonscriptome_12_FD_20283 | JGI IMG/M metagenome (IMG submission 20283) | reverse complement strand
CGGCTTCGTTCGGGCATGCGGGCGTGGCGGAATTGGTAGACGCGCTGGTTTTAGGTACCAGTATCGAAAGATGTGGGGGTTCGAGTCCCTTCGCCCGCACCAATATTCGCCCCGGACACATGCAGACCGCCGCTCAAAAGAATCGCTCATAAAGGCTCAAGAAGTACGCACCTCATGCAGACCAAGCAGACCCTCAATGAAGGCCTCAAGCGCGCCTATCAGATCACCATCACCTCCGATGAGCTGAATGCCAAAATCGATGCGGAGATTAAAAAGATCGCCCCGCAGGTGAAAATGCCCGGCTTTCGCCCCGGGAAGGTGCCCGCCAACCTCGTGAAGAAAATGCACGGAGAGCAGTTGCACGCGCAAACGCTCAACGACATGATCCGCGATTCGGTGGACCAACTCATCAAGGACGAAGAACTGCGTCCTGCCATGCAGCCGGCCATCGCGCTGGATGAAGGTTATGAAGAAGGCAAGAATGCGCAGATCACCGTTGATCTGGAAATCCTGCCCGTCATCGAAGCGCCCAGCATTGATGGCTTGAAGCTGGAGAAGCTCTCTGTCCCGGTGTCTGATGATCAGATCACCGAAGCGATCGAAGGCATAGCTGGCCAGAACAAGAGCTATAAAGACGCTGCCAAGACCAAGAAGGCGGGCGACGGCGATCAGCTGATTATCGATTTTGTTGGTAAGCTCGACGGCGAAGAGTTTGAAGGCGGCAAGGCCGAGGACGCTCCGCTGGTTATCGGATCGGGCGCGTTCATACCCGGCTTTGAAGAACAGCTGACGGGGGCGAAGACCGGTGAGGAAAAGACCATCACCGTGACCTTCCCCGAAGATTATCAGGCGCCTCATCTCGCCGGTAAGGAAGCGACCTTCGACGTCACCGTCAAGCAGGTGAAGGTTGAAACCGATACCAAGATTGACGATGAATTTGCGACCAATCTGGGTCTCGACAGCCTCGATAAGCTGAAAGAGATCATGAAGGGTCAGCTGGAACAGCAGACCGCCGGCCTTACCCGCACGCAAATGAAGCGTTCGCTGCTTGACCAGCTGGCGGAAGGTCACGATTTTGCAGTTCCGCAGACCATGGTGGATGCCGAGTTCGAACAGATCTGGGCGCAGCTCCAGCAGGAAGCGACCAAGGAAGACGATCCCGAGGCGGCTCTGAAGCAGATCGAAGACGAAAAGGACGATTACAAGTCCATCGCCGAGCGCCGCGTGCGTCTGGGCCTGCTCCTGTCCGAAATCGGTCAGGCCAATGGCGTGGAAGTCAGCGCGCAGGAAATGTCGATGCTGATCCAGCAGGCAGCGCAGCAATATCGCGAGGAAGATCGCGAGCGCTTCCAACAATATATTCAGCAGGACCCGATGGCCGCAGCGCAGCTTCGCGCCCCGCTTTATGAAGATAAGGTCGTCGACTTCCTGTTCGACAAGGCCGAAGTGACCGAGCGTGATGTGACGATGGAGGAGCTTCAGGCTGCCATCGAAGCGGAAGACGACGTCGAGGCCGAAAAGGAAAAGGCGCAGAAGACAAAGACGCCTGCCGCGAAGAAGAAGGCGCCGGCCAAGAAGGCTCCTGCGAAGAAAGCGCCGGAAAAGAAGGCCGCTGACAAGGCTGACGATGGTAAGGCGGACGCCCCTGCCGAAACTAAGCCAGCATCGAAGAAAGCCCCGGCAAAGAAGGCTCCTGCAAAGAAGCCCGCCGCAAAGGCTACAGCCGCCAAAGCGCCCGCAGCGAAAAAAGCGCCTGCCGCAAAGAAAGCTCCGGCAAAGAAACCGGCAGCCAAAAAGGCTCCGGCCAAAAAGGCTGACTAATCAATCGGTAAACGGGCCGGGGTTTATTCTCCGGCGGGTTTCCACGGTTTGAATGAAGGCGTGGGCAGCGTGGCTGTCCGCGCCTTTTCATATGCGGCGCCCGCTTTCAGCACATCATGATCGGCCCATTTTCCGCCGAAAAAGCTGATACCCACCGGCAGGCCTTCGACCGCACCCATCGGCACAGTGAGATGCGGATAGCCGGCGATTGCAGCGGGTGAGCCAAAGCCGATGGAGCCGTTGTAATTGTCTCCGTTTACAAGGTCGCTGGTCCAGCTTGGCCCGCGTGTGGGCGCGACCAGAAATGTGACCTTGTGTTCAACCAGCAATGCGTCGAGCGTTTCCCTGCCCGCCAGTCGCACAGCGTTCTCGCGGGCCTTTTCATAAGCCTCGCGGTCGGTGGTCTCATTGGCCTGAATGAACAATTCCTGCCCGAACCAGCGCATCTCGCGCTCCGCGTTCGCTTTGTTGAATGCGATCAGATCGGCAAGGCTGCGCGGTGCGACATCCGCATCGGTTTCGCCGGGGCCTCCACCAATGGCCGGGATTGATTCCAGATAGGCGTTCATGCCCTCGCGCAATTCATACATCAGTACGCTGAAGCTATCACGGAACATCTCTTGCTCCGGCTCAAACTCGATATCGACCAGCACAGCGCCTGCGCGCTCAAGGTCAGCAAGAGCCACGCCAAACACCTGCGCCACATCGGCGCGATTACCGATCTGTTTGCGCATGACGCCAATCCGCACGCCCTTCAGTGAGGCATCCTCCAGCCCGATACTGTAATCCGCCATGCGCGGGGCGCTGAGCGTCACAGGGTCTGCTGCGTCCTCACCTGCAATCGCGCTCAGCAGCATGGCGGCGTCTTTTACTGTGCGCGTCATCGGTCCGGCGGTGTCTTGTGTGCTGGAAATCGGGATTACATGGGTGCGGCTAACCAGCCCGACGCTCGGCTTGAACCCGACAACGCCGTTGATCGAGGCAGGGCAAGAGATCGAGCCGTTCGTCTCCGTACCAATCGCGCCCCATGCAAAGCCCGCCGCGACCGCCGCTCCGCTGCCTGAGGATGAACCGCAGGAATTCCGGTCAATCGCGTGTGGATTTCGGGTCAGGCCCCCCACCGCGCTCCATCCGCTGGTCGAATTGTCAGACCGGATATTGGCCCATTCGGACAGGTTGGTTTTTCCCAGAACCACACCGCCCGCCCGGCGCAGGTTCGTGATCAGCGGCGCATCGCGCTTCGTGTAATTGGCGGCGAGGGCAAGGCTGCCTCCGGTTGTGGCCCATTCCTCGGTCTCGATATTGTCCTTCACCAGCACGCTGCGCCCTTCGAGCGGGGTGCCTTCGAGCCCGCGCGCCTTGAAATTGGCGGTCTTGGAATGGACGATCACCGCGTTCAGGCCGTTGGGCCCGCTATTCAGCCGCTCGATCCGCTCCACCCGTGCGGCGATGTCGGCTTCCGCATCAAAACCCTCAGCATCATCGGAAGTCTGCGCGAAGACCAGCCCCCCACTGATTGTCAGAGCAAGGATGGAGGGAGCAGCGATAAGGCGGCGAGGCCGTGATTGGTTTTTCATGGCCGCAGTGATTGCCGCTTGGGCAGACTAACGCAAGAGCGCCTGTCCGGCGTCAGACGTTCTGGGTTTCGCCTTTTGCCACATCATGCGCCTTGGTCTGAGGCCGGGTGCCTGCGCTCGGGTCCTCCTTTGATAGGATGGCGAGCGGGTCAATGCCCTCTTTCTCCCACACCGCGAGACATTCCTCATAGGCGCGGGCGGGCTTCATATTCAGCTTGGCGCGCGCTTCATTTGGGGTCAGGGACAGCAGATCGCGGATGGATTGTTCGGCAATGGGCACGCAATCCTTGCCCGCTTTCTTCGCATCCCAGATCGCGCGCAGCACGGGCGCCTTGGTGGTGACGCTGGCTTTCATCACCAGCGATCCGGCGATGCCCAAAATCAAGTGCCCGTGGCTGGGCCGCTGACCAAAGACATAGGCCCCCAAGGTGGCCTCACCCAAGGTATCGCGCCCAATGCCCGAAAGCAGGTGCAGCAGATCATGCGTGTCGCGCAGGCGATCATTGTACCATTCGATCTGATCGTCAGGCCGCCCGCCTTCCAGTCGGAACTCCTCGAACTCCTCGACCAGTCCAGCGGCAGAAAGCCCCTCGGTCTCCATGTAATCGCAATAGGCATGGGCCAGCGATCCCGCAGGATAATCGCGGCGCAGCATTTCGTGATCGTCGAGGATATCGGGCAGGAAAGGCTCGGTCTCGAACACGCGCTTACCCAAATCGGTCGCTAGGAATGCGGATACGGTCTTGTCGACGTTGACCCAGGGTAGGTGGTCGAAAAAACGGAAGACTTCGCTGGTGTCTTCCTTGTCCTTCTTGAATTCAAAGAAGTGGTACCACGCGTTGCGCAAATCGCGCTTATACGGTTTGCGATCCGATGCCCAGAACGGCACCGCGGCAAGGCGTGATCCTCCCGCCGCGCGCTCCTGCTTTTGGGCGGGTTCGATTGATCCGACTGCGTTCATCTCAAATGCTCCCCGAAATCCGCTTTTCGCGGCCATCCTCTGCGGTGGGGCAAGATGTATCACAGTAACTCAAAATTAACCAAGAGCTAGAATGCATGTACGGACAAGAGTGTTCTATAACAGTTAGTTCGGGCATCCACCCGCTCTTAACCTGTGTGGTGTAGATGCGGCATTCCCCGGAATTGTTTGAGCCTTCGCAACTATGTCTGACAGCGCCGTTTCAACGCCTGAAAAGCCTGATGTGAGCCCGGCCAGGGCGCCAGCTAAACGCAAGCACTATCATGACATTGATGGTGCGCGATCGGTGTTGATGTTCCTGTCAGTCGCGCTCCATGCGGGCACGGTTTACGCGCCAGCGCGGCCCTGGATTACCCAGAACACCGCGCGCCACGATTTCTTTGACTGGCTTATTTTCGGCTTTCACCTGTTTGTAACGCCGACTTTTTTCTTTGTGGGCGGGTTCTTTGCGGTGCTGTTGCTGAAACGCCGGGCGATCGGGGATTTTTTGCAGAACCGTCTGCTGCGCACTGCTGTCCCGCTGATCACCATCGCGCTCACCCTGAATATGGTGGAGCACTATCTGCGCTGGGTCGATAATCGCGAACCGGGAGAGGCAGGCGGGACTGGTGTATTGAACTGGCTGGGGAGCGAGGCTTTCGTCACCGTCTGGGCCGGGGGAACATGGCAGCTGCATTTGTGGTTCCTTGTCAGCCTCTTGCCAATGTTTGCGCTCGCCGCGCTGGTTCATGGCGTGATCCCCAAGGCTTCCGGCTTGCGCGCAGCGGCAGTGCGCTTTGCCGATTGGCTGGGGGGCATCACGAGTGGCAGCGTTTCCTTCGCCTTTGTCCTGCTCGCCCTCGCGGCGGCAAACACGGCCAATTATGCGCTCGCCAGTCAGGTGCCCGGCGCGTACGATCTGATCTTTCCCGGTTTTCAAAGCTGGTATAAACTGGTCAGCGAGTTTCCCTATTTCGTCATCGGCGTTGCCGCCGCGCTCAGCCCGCGTTTCCTCAACAGCCTCTTCGAATGGCGTCCCTGGATGCCCTATGCAGCCGCGGTGGCTCTGCTGCTTCAACCCTATCCCGCGCCCGATCAGAGCTTTATTGACGGGCTGGGGATGCTGTTTGCGAACCAGCTGGTGATGTGGGTGATTGTCCTTTTCATCCTGCAATTCTTCCACCGGTTTTTCAGTGAGGGCGGGCCGCGAACCCAATGGCTCGCGGATTGTGCGCTCTCAATGTACCTTTTCCACCATTGTCTGGTTTATGTGTACGGGCGGATGCTGGTCGGTGTGGACTGGTCGATTGCGCTGGAGTTCACTGTCCTGACGCTGATCGCAGCGGGCACGGTTATCGCTATTCACGAAGGGCTGGTGCGGCGATTCGCGATTGTCCGGCTGTTGTTCAATGGCAAAACCGATATTGAGGGCGTGGCGCGCCAGCCCGGCCTGATTGAGGCTTTTTCCCCTAGGGCGAAGCAAGCGAAGTCCGGCCCGCGGCAAAGCGGCGTCACCGGAGCGAGCGCGATCCCGAAATGATCCCGAAGAGCTTTCGTGGACAGTGCAATGGTTAAGGCCCTTGAACAATTCACTATACCATCCGACATAGCCTGTTCGTAAGACGAAAAGGACCAAACCTACATGATCGACCTGTTCGGCAATTCCGGCGAAACACACGGCTCTCAGGGTCACTTCACGCGCGACCCCCTTACAGGCGCACTTGTGCCTGTCGTGGTTGAGCAGACCAGTCGAGGCGAACGCAGCTTTGACATTTTCAGCCGGCTGTTGCGCGAACGCATCGTCTTTGTGACCGGCCAGATCGAAGACGGCATGGCATCGCTGATCACGGCGCAGCTTTTGTTCCTTGAAAGCGAAAACCCTTCAAAACCGATCAGCATGTATATCAATTCGCCCGGCGGTGTGGTGACTGCCGGTCTTCAGATTTACGACACGATGCAGTATATCAAGCCGCGCGTTTCGACTGTTTGCATGGGTCAGGCCGCGTCGATGGGTAGTTTTCTGCTCGCTGCAGGTGAACCGGGTATGCGCGTTGCGCTGCCCAATGCACGGATCATGGTGCACCAGCCCTCCGGCGGCGCGCGCGGTATGGCATCCGATATCGAGATTCAGGCCCGCGAAATCCTGCGCATCCGTTCACGGATGAACGACCTGTATGTGAAGTTCACAGGGCGCACCATCGAAGAGATCGAAAAGGCGATGGACCGCGACACATTCCTCGAAGCCGAGGAAGCCAAGGAGTTTGGTCTGGTCGACAAGGTCTTCGTCACTCGTCCCGAAAATGAAGAAGACGACGGCGAAGAAGGCTCAGGCGGCGCGCCAGAGTAACCCCTGTTTTTAGGGCGCACTTGCGGTTTTTGCGCGTCACCTGCGGGTAAATGCGCGCAAATCTCCGCCTGATTGGACGTAAAAAGGCTCGCCAGACGTTGATTCGTGTGGTGTGCAAGATATTGTTGGCGAATCCGGCCCATCCCTACCACATGGTATGGCCACACGGTCCGGGTGGATTCGAGGAATGCAGGAATGACCAAATTGAGCGGATCTGACAGCAAGAGCACTCTGTATTGCAGCTTCTGCGGCAAGTCGCAGCACGAGGTGCGCAAGCTGATCGCCGGGCCCACCGTGTTCATCTGTGATGAGTGCGTGGAGCTGTGTAATGATATCATCCGCGAAGAAACCAAGGCGGGCATTGCAGGCAAGAAAGAGGGCGAAGTCCCCACGCCGCGCGATATCTATGAAACGCTCAACGATTACGTGATCGGTCAGAACTCGGCCAAACGGAACCTGTCAGTCGCAGTGCACAATCACTACAAGCGCCTGAAGCATTCCGGCAAAGCGGACGGGGTTGAACTGGCCAAGTCGAACATCCTGCTGGTCGGACCGACCGGCACGGGTAAGACGCTGCTGGCGCAGACGCTCGCGCGCACATTCGATGTGCCGTTCACAATGGCCGATGCGACCACGCTGACCGAAGCGGGCTATGTCGGTGAGGATGTCGAGAACATCATCCTCAAACTGCTCCAGTCCTCGGATTACAACGTTGAGAAAGCCCAGCACGGCATCGTCTATATCGACGAGATCGATAAGATCACGCGCAAGGCCGAAAACCCTTCGATCACGCGCGATGTGTCGGGTGAGGGGGTCCAGCAGGCCCTGTTGAAGCTGATGGAAGGCACCACTGCTTCTGTCCCGCCGCAGGGCGGACGCAAGCATCCGCAGCAGGAATTCCTGCAGGTCGATACGACGAATATCCTGTTCATCTGTGGCGGCGCGTTTGCCGGTCTCGACAAGATCATCGCGGACCGGCTCCAGAAACGCTCCATCGGGTTCGGCGCACATGTTGCCGATCCTGAAAAGCGCAAGGTCGGCGAATTGCTCGAAAAGAGCGAGCCTGAGGATCTGCTCAAGTTTGGCCTGATCCCGGAATTTGTCGGCCGTCTGCCGGTGATCGCAACTCTGCATGATCTGGATGTTGACGCGCTGGTGACGATCCTGACCGAGCCGAAAAACGCCATTGTAAAGCAATATGGCAAGCTGTTTGAACTCGAAGACGTCGAGCTGACCTTCACCGACGAAGCGCTCAAGGCCATCGCCGAACGCGCGATCCTGCGCAAAACCGGCGCTCGCGGACTGCGCTCTATTGTCGAAGGCATCCTGCTCGATACGATGTTCGACCTGCCCGATATGGAAGGCGTCAGCGAAATCGTGATCGATGATGATGTCGTCGCGGGCAAGAAAGAGCCGATCCAGGTCCACTCCAACGATGACGAGAAGGGCGAGAAGGAAGAGGCGGCTTAGAGATTAGGTCGCTAATCTCTGCTGTGGCTTTATGGAGCTCTTCTTACAGTTTGCTGTCCTAGCTACCATCATAAGTATTGCAGCTTTAGTCTGGCTAAGTGCAAAATACCCAGACCAGGTGCTTCTCTCTGCAGCTAAGGAATGGCAAACTCTCATCGGTGCAATCCTCGGCTTCCTTGACCTATCGGTCAGTCTGTTTTTGACCCAAAGCATAAGAGTGGAAGCAAAAGAGCGCGAAGAGCTTCTCACCGAACTTGCGTATTTTCAGACGCTTAGTCTGCAACTCCCGGAGCAGCGAGCTGAGCTAGAGGCTCAAGCAGCGATGCTGCCCTCGAACTTCCCGATAGAATCGCACGAATGTGAGCGTGCGATTCAGGCATTGAAGCAACGAGAATTAACTCCTTCTGTGGTTGAAGATGCGTCCCCGAGATGATTAAGCGTCTTAGTCCGATCTTCTGGGAAATCGTTTTCCTGTCAGCTGATATCCGTCGCATATATGTCGACTATATTAGCTCAGTCGACGTGGCCCAGTGCGAAATAACTCCGGAAACCATAATTGCTGAGATCCGTGATCGAAACTCTACAACGCTTGGTTTCCTGACAAGAATGAAGGCTGTTACCGAGAGGCATTCGCAGCGTGGGCTCGAGATTGATTGAGCGCATTTAGCTTGTGAAAACCATCGGCATTTTGGGTGGGATGAGCTGGGAAAGCTCGGCGCAATATTACACGCTTCTCAATCGCATGGTGCGGGATCGCGAGGGTGGGATCGCCTCTGCGCGCATCCTCATGCACAGTTTCAACTTTGCCGAAATCGCAAAGCTGCAAAGCGTCGGAGAGTGGGATCGCCTGGGTGCAATGCTCGCCGATGCCGCACGCGGATTGGAGCGAGCGGGCGCAGATTGCATTCTGATCGCGACCAACACGATGCACTGTGTCGCGCCTCAGGCGGAGGCGGCGGTGACTTGTCCGTTAATCCACATCGCTGACCCTCTGGGTGATGCGTTGCGAGCGGATGGCCACACCAAAGTCGGCTTGCTCGCCACGCGCTTTACGATAGAAATGCCCTTTTACGCAGAGCGCCTCGCCGCGCACGGGATCGAGGTGCTTTTGCCGCGCGCGGACCATCGCGAGGAGATGCATCGGATCATCTTTGAAGAATTATGCGCAGGCCAGCTCAACGATGTCTCGCGCGAATTCTACCGCGATGTGATTGATCATCTGAAGGCGCGCGGCGCCGGTGCAATCGCGCTCGCCTGCACAGAGATCATGCTGCTGATCCAGCCGGAGCACAGCGCATTGCCGCTGTACGACACAACCGCGCTGCATACCCGCGCTGCGGTTGATTTCGCGCTGTTGGATTGAATTTCTGCTTTTGAATCAAAGAACCCCGCCCGGCGATGGAGGATCGACCGGACGGGGCCTTAGTGTGCGCTACTCCCGGTGGGAGGGTGGGAACGATGGAGCAGCGCTATCTCGTTGTGAAATGTACGGATCAGGCGGGGAGAAAGACGCCGTCGGTGACGTGGACATAGCCGTTTTTCGCTTCGACATCGGCCATCACGACCGTGCTCGTCCCGCCCTTGGCGTCGATGATAATGATGTCGCCATCGTCAGTGGCGGTTGCGGTAAGGGTGCCGCCGGCGACGGTTTCAAATGTTGCGGTGCCATCGCCATCCTCGATCATGTCGAACAGATCATCGCTGGTCACTTCGCCCGCCACCACGTGATAGGTCAGGATTGCGGTCAGCGTGTCCTTGTTTTCCGGCTTTACGAGCGTGGCGACAGTGCCATCGGGCAGCTTGGCGAAGGCGTCATCGGTGGGCGCGAACACGGTGAAGGGGCCGGGGCTCTGCAGCGTTTCAACGAGGCCTGCGGCTTTGACGGCGGCGACCAGTGTCTTGTGCATACCCGTGCTCATTGCGGTGGCGACGATATCGGGTGTTTCGTCTGCTTTTTCCATATGTCCATCGGCGAAAGCAGGGGTGGCAGCAAACGCGGCGAGGCCGGTGGTGGCCGCTGCCAGAGCGAGAGCGGTGGATTTGAAGCGGTTAGGGGTCGAGATCATCAGCGTAACTCCTTGTTATCGCAAAACCTATTGATCTTGCGTTGAAGCTACGCACTAGTGCACCGTTTGGTTGCAACGCTGCTCAAAATTGTTGAATTATTGCGAATATAGCGGGCCAAAGTGTTGTTTGACCGCGATCAGCCGAATACGTGGAACGGTAGGCAGTCAGACCTGCTGAAGCGCGCCTTCGGCCACGACCGGCCCTGCATCCTGATCTTCCGGCTTACCGCCTAAGGGCTCGCGAGTGAGGACCAGTTTTACCCCGTCGCCCATATTCGCCGCGACGCTATCGGACAGATTCAAGCGACGTTCTTCGCCCGGAACCACCACGCCCAGCGATTGCGCCGCGCTGCCGTCTTCGGGCACCAGCCACAATTCGTGATCATGAACGCCATCCGCAGTAAGCCCCGCTGCGGAAACGAGGATTTCATCCGACCCAGGAAGAAAAGTGACGCCAAGACGCAAAGGTGTCTCGCCAATCGGGATCGAAGCCATAAGCGGGGCAGCGGCCTCATTCACTGCCAGTGCGGGCGCGTCCTGCGAAACTGGAGTGGAATTCGGGCCGAACGCAAACAGCGCCAGTGCAACGGCGGCGGCAGCCGATGTGATCGCTGCGGTCCATTTCCAGCGCGTAACGCGGCGCTCCATATCCAGCAGCACGACGTTATCAGCGCCAGCGCCAGCCTCGGCGCCAGCATCAGCTCGCCCGTCGAGATGAGCCGCAATCACATTCCACACATGATCGCCCGGCTGCGCGCCGGAGACATCATCGCTAAGAGGGACGAACCAGTCGTCCCACCATTCACGCCGCGCCGCGAAATCGGCGTCGGTCGCTTCACGTTCGCGCGCGGTGAGAAGCTCCTCATCCTCAAGCAGACCGAGCGAATATTCAGCCGCGATCACACGCTCACGCATTACGGGGTCTTCGGGATCTTTGGGCGGAATCATCTGAATATCATCGCTCATGCCTCGCCCCCCCATTTCCATTGGCGTCAACTTCGCTGGCCTCAAGACAAGCACGCAGGCGCATCAGGCCGCGGCGTATCCAGCTTTTCATAGTGCCCAGCGGGACGTCGGCGGTTTCAGCCAGCTGCGCATAGGTGCGCCCTTCAAAAAAAGCGGCGCGGATATAGGTCTGCGCTTTGTCATCCAGCGTTTTCAGGCAGGTGTGGATTTGCGCATCGCGTTCCGCATCTATGAGCAATATATCTGCCAAAGGTGTTTCATCCGGAAGGGGAGCGGCTTCTTCCACAGGCACGGCTCCGCCGCGCACCTTACCGGTACGCAAACGGTCGATCGCGCGGTTGCGCGCGAACGTGGCGAGCCAGCTTATGGGGCTCGCGCGCTGCGGATCATAACGGTCCGCGCGCTGCCAAAGATTGATATAGACGTCTTGCAAGGCGTCTTCCGCCTCCTTTCTATCGCCCAAGATACGCAAGCAAATTCCGAACAGTTTCACCCGGGTTGCAGAGTATATCTGTTCCAGCGCCGCGCTGTCCCCTTCGGCCAGGCGGACCATGGCTGCGCGTAGCTCTTCGCGGGCTTCATCGCTCGCTCTTTTGATGCCGGAACCGCTCATATCATCCATCAACAGGCCGTTCCGCACTGGTTTGCGCCGCGCTCAATCTGAATGGTCGCGTGGCCGATGCCGAAATTATCCTCGAGCGAATGGGAGATCGCGTGCAGAAATTCGTCTGTGTCTCCAGAATTTGACCCGGAACTGGATTCGGAACTCGACCCGGAACCCGACCACGCATCGGGCATTACAAGATGTGCCGTCAATGCGGTCTCTGTCGTCGACATTGGCCAGATATGCAGGTCGTGCACGGCTTGAACCCCCTCAAGCCCTGCCAAATGCTCCCGCACGGCGCTTTCGTCAATGTTTTCAGGCACAGCCAGCATCCCCAAACGAAAGCTGTCTTTGGCAAGGCCCCATGTGCTCCACGCGATCATGACGACAATGGCAAAGCTGACCAGCGGATCAATCCACCACAGCCCCGTCAAAAGGATCACAAGGCCCGCCACCACCACGCCTGCCGAAACCAGTGCATCGGCGGCCATATGCAGATAGGCGCCGCGAATGTTCAGGTCCTCCTGGCCGCGCAGGAAAAGCAGCGCGGTGGCGGTATTGATCGCGATGCCGATGCTGGCGACGATCACCATGACCATGCCCTGTGGCTCTTGTGGTTCCAGCAGCCGGTGGACGGTTTCAAACAGGATCGCGCCAATCGCTACCGCCAACAGCAGGGCATTGGCCAGGGCGGCAAGGATCGTCGAGCTCTTATAGCCGTAGGTGAAACGCGCCGACGGTGGCCGCTTTGCCGCGACATTGGCCGCCCATGCCAACAGCAGCGCGAGCACATCGGACAGATTATGCCCCGCATCCGCAACCAGCGCCATTGAACCGTAGAGAAAGCCGTAGGTCGCTTCGACCACCACGAAAACACTGTTGAGCGCGACGCCGATCAGAAAGGCATTGCCGAAATCGACCGGCGCGTGATGGTGGCCATGATGATTATGCAGGCCATGGCAATCGGTGCCGCTATCGTGCGTGTGAGCACCATGCCCAGCTAAACTATGGTTATGACCAGCTCCCATAGCGCTCACTCATAGACGCATGCGGCGAGCCCGTCACGCTCTACAATGGCGCTGCGGCTTTGCAGGGTGCGGCCATGGCCGGCCAGCCAGCCTGAGGGATTTTTTACACTGCGGCTCTTGGGGCTCGGCAGGGCGGCGGCCATACGCGCGGCTTCGGAGCGGGTTAGGCGCGCGGCCGACTTGCCAAAGTAACGCTGTGCCCCGGCGGTGGCGCCATAGGTGCCGATGCCGGTTTCCGCGACGTTGAGATACACCTCCATGATCCGCCGCTTGCCCCAGATATTTTCTATCCAGAAGGCAAACCACGCCTCCAGACCTTTACGAAAATAGCCGCCTCCCTGCCACAAAAACACATTCTTTGCGGTCTGTTGGGTGATAGTGGATGCGCCGCGCAGACGACCACCTTTCGCATTGTTGTCGATCGCCTTTTCGATGGCTTCGGTGTCAAACCCTGAGTGCGAGCAGAACTTGGAATCCTCGGCGGCGATAACGGCATAGACAAGGTTGGGGTCAACGCTTTCCAGTGGCTCCCAGTCCTTTGTCACGCTGTTTTCATCCATCGCCATCGTTGCGGTGTATGGGACGGGGATCCATTTGAAGGCAATCACCAGGGCAAAGCTCAGCCCGACGAACAGCAGGATTGCCTTGGCCAGAATTCGTAGGATGAAGGAGAACGTGCGCGACATGGTGAGCACTTACTTAAGTGTGGCCCGTGTGCTGCGCAATCGTCTGCGTAAAGCTGCCGTGCATTGGCAGTGCTTGCGATGGGCGTGCAGGCGTGCTTGTCTGTCGGCAAGTAAGTTTCAAACGGAGTTCACCATGCGCATTTTCCGCTCAGCCACTTTTGGCGCTGCCCGCTCTTTGGGCGCCAGTATCGCTCTTGCCGCAGGGCTCGTCGCGTCACCCGCGATGGCGCAAACCGATGATCTCGCCGCTGCGATTGAGGCGGATTATGACGGCTATCTCGCGCCGCTCTTTGTGCATTTCCACAAAAATCCCGAACTCTCCTTTCTTGAGAACGAAACCGCTGCGCGCATGGCTCAGGAATTGCGCGATGCCGGGATCGAAGTGACCGAGAATGTCGGCGGCACCGGCGTTGTCGGGATGCTGCGCAACGGCGAAGGCCCGCTGATCCTGGTGCGGGCGGATATGGATGGCCTGCCGGTCGTGGAGAAATCCGGTCTCGAATACGCCTCCACCGCCACGCAGGTTGGTCAGGACGGGAAGGAATATCCCGTCATGCACGCTTGCGGCCATGATGTTCACATCACCTCAATGGTCGGAACAGCGCGGCAACTGATGGCTATGAAGGACCAGTGGAGCGGCACGATCATGTTCGTCGTCCAGCCCGCCGAAGAGCGCGTGGGCGGGGCCAAGGCGATGCTCGCGGATGGCCTGTATGAACGCTTTGGCAAACCCGATTACGCGCTTGCTTTCCATGTCGCCAGCGTGCTGCCCACCGGCGTGGTTTCGGCGGCTGAAGGCATCCAGTATTCCAGTTCGGATTCGGTCGATATCACCGTGCCCGGCATCGGCGCGCACGGTGCCAGCCCGCATCGGGGCCGCGATCCGGTCTATATCGCCTCGCAGATCGTGACGGGTCTGCAATCGGTGATCAGTCGCGAGATTATGCCGCTGGCCCCCGGCGTCATCACCGTGGGATCGTTCCACGCGGGATCAAAGCACAACATCATCTCCGACCATGCCGATTTGCAGCTGACCGTGCGCTCCAACGATGAGAAAGTGCGCGCGCAGCTGCTTGCCTCAATCGAGCGCGTGGCGGTCAATATCGGCAGAGCACATGGCCTGCCCGATGATAAGCCGGTCGTCGTCGAAGTGGTGGAGGGCACGCCTGTCACCTATAACAACGTCGAGCTGGCCAAGCGGCTGAACGGCGTGATGAAGCGTGACCTTGGCGAAGACGCGTTCACGGAGTTCAAACAGCAGGGCATGGGCGCAGAGGATTTCGCCTATTTCGTCGCGGACGAATTGGGCGTGCCCGGATATTACTTCGCCGTCGGCGGCACCCCGCCCGAAGCTTTCGAGGCGGAAGAAAATGGCGGCGCGGCTGTGCCATCGCACCATTCACCCTTGTTCAAAATCGCGCCGAAGGAAAGCGTAACTTTGGGCACACATGCCATGGTCGCGGCGGTGCTGAATCTGGCAGAAGAGTAGTGAATATCTTACGCCTCGCCAGCCTGCCAGTGGGATTTCTGGCGGCGGTTGCCGTCTCATCCCTCGCTGCTCAACCTTTGGAAGAGTATGAAATCAGTGTCCGGTATGAAACCGAAACACTAAGCGAGGGTGGCGGCTCTGGTTCGTCACGTGGCGGCTATCTCTACCGCTAAGTGGTCTACCCGTTCGATGGCGCGTG
>JGI12109J20283_10456973_pt1 | contig 15220 bp, 17 predicted proteins | sample ElkSlonscriptome_12_FD_20283 | JGI IMG/M metagenome (IMG submission 20283) | reverse complement strand
TATGCCCGATGTCCGGCGGGATTGCCATCGTATCGTATTCCCATTCGTCATCCATGCCCAGGGCACGGAAGGCCGCGTTATGCATGGCCGGGCTGATACTGTGTTCCACCGGCCAACCGATCAGACCTACTCGTTTTGTCATGGTCTTACACTACCTTTGGTGTCCAATAAATCTCGACCCTGATTATATCAGTTAGACCGATTCATCCAGCAGGCGACCACCCAGCCGCGCCAACGTTTCAGAAAATCCAGGGAATGAGTCCCCCGCACACTGAGCATCAGTGACGACTGTGCCCTCCGCCGCCATTAGACCCGCCACCGCCAAACTCATCGCCACCCGATGATCGTCGTGGCCGTCCACCTGCCCACCAATCAGCGATTGAGGCCCGTTGATACGAAAACCGTCGGGCGTTTCATCAATCACCGCGCCGAGTTTGCGCAGTTCGGCACTCATCACCGCCAGGCGGTCTGTCTCTTTGACGCGCAATTCTTCCGCATCCGTGACCACCGTTTCGCCTTCAGCGTGCAACGCGGCCACCATCAGCACCGGGAACTCATCAATCATACGGACGACGGTATCCCCATTGACGGCCACACCGTTGAGGGTGCTGTGCGTGACGTGCAAATCACCGACTGGCTCCCCGGCTTCGGTGCCGGTCTCCGTCACGGTGATAGCCGCCCCCATTTGCAGCAACACATCCAATAACCCGGTGCGGGTCTCGTTCAGGTTGACGTGCTTGATGGTCAAATCACTACCGGGCACAATGCACCCCGCCACCAGTAAAAACGCCGCCGAACTAAAATCACCCGGCACGTCGATGTCAAAGGGTTGCAGGGGCTGGCCGGGTTGCACCGTCACTTCATCGTCATCATAGGTGATGGCCGCCCCCATCGCCGCCAGCATCCGCTCGGTGTGGTCACGGGCTGGCCCCGGCTGCTTGACGGTGGTCACACCATCCGCGAACAAGCCCGCCAGCAGCACCGCACTTTTGACCTGCGCACTCGCCATCGGCATGTCATAGGTGATGGCCTGCAAGCGCGACGGGATAATATGCATTGGTGCGCGGGCATTTTCCGCCGTGATCTGCGCGCCCATCTCGCTCAGCGGGGTGATAATGCGTTTCATCGGGCGGCGGCGTAACTGTTCACTCCCATCTAAGACCGAAGCGAATGATTGTCCGGCCATAATCCCTGCCAGCAGACGAATACCTGTGCCCGCGTTCACCAGATTCAGCGGTTCAGTGGGTTGGTGCAACGTCCCACCGTGAATGGTCAATGTGTTGGGGTCGTGGCGATCAATCTGCACACCCAACGCCTGAGCCGCGCCGAGTGTGGCCTCCGTATCCCCGGCGGCCAGCCATCCCCGCACCTGAGATACGCCTTCGGCCAGCATGCCCAGCAAAATCACGCGATGCGAGATAGATTTATCGCCGGGCACGGTGGTTTTCCCGCTGAGTGGTGCGCCCGGTTTGAGGATCAACTTATCATCAGTCACTGATCGGTTTCCTTTTGCTTGTTATCACTTGGCTGGTCGATTGTTGCCGGTTTCGCCCCATTCTGACGGTGGCTGAGGTAGTGTTTCTCCCACATCAGGCGTGTTTCTCGCAGCGGCCTTAGCTCATCCACCAGATGATCCTCATTGCGGGAGATCAACAGCATTTCCAGCCGCGCCAGATGCATGCGAAATTCTGCTAGCAGCACCGCAATCGCCTGGGTATTGGTGCTGGTGATGTCGCTCATCATCTTGATGTCACTCCCCATCAACCGGGACATATCCCGAAAGCCACCCGCCGCCAATTGCCAGATCGCCTCGTCATAGCCGGCTTCTTCCGCTGCGGTTGCCACCAACGCCGCACTCAACAGATACGGCAAATGGCTGATGGTCGCCACCACCCGATCATGCCGTTGGGCATCCATCTCTACGGGCACCGCGCCAATCGCCTCAGCGAAGGCCATCGCCCGGATGCGCGTGGCCGGGGTAGTCCGGCGGGTCTCGCACAGCACAAAGGGTGCCCCCTGGTATAAATCGCCGTCACTGGCCTGGATGCCGCTGCGTTCTTTGCCCGTCATCGGATGGCCGCCCATCGCGTGGATGCCTACCGGCAAGCGGCCCATCGCCTCGCAAATATCCACCTTGGTGCTGCCAATATCAATCAATAACGTGTTGGAGCGCAGATACGCGCCAATCCGGTTACGCAGAATATCCAGCACAACCCGGACCGGTGCCGCCAACACCACCGTATCCGCTTCATGGACGCCTGCTTTCAAATCATCTGTAGCTTCATCGACCACGCCGTTCGTCAGCGCATAAGCACGGGTTTCCGGGTCCATATCCACACCGATGACATGTGCCGCATACGGACGCAACGCCATCGCCATTGATCCACCCATCAACCCCAGGCCAACCACGGCTACCCGCCCTGCACTGAAACCTGTCCCACTATTCATCATAACCGCGCCGCATTAATCGTTATCATCTCTGTCCTCTTCACTATCATCGTCGTCGTCTTCATGCTCGTTATGATCGTCGCTATAATCATCCTCAGGGTCATCGTCGTCAGAGTCATCATCAGCAGGGTCAGATGGTGGATTCATTGCCGGTGGCGAGTCATCATCGGCAGCAGGTGGGCTATCATCAGGCGGCAACGTATCAATCTGAGCGGCATTGTCGTCCTCGTCATCTAACCTATAACCGGCTGCAATCACCTCAATTTCTGCCCAGGATACATCCGCATCTACTTCAAGCGTTTCCACACGCACGAACTGCACATCACGCAGCGGCTGCGGTGGAATGTAACTGATCGGGAAGAACACTTGAGCTAAACCACGCACCGTTTCGACCAGGCGCAACTCCTCATCAGGCCCGGCAACATAAAACGCATTGGCTATGATGAACCCATCAAGGGACTGCCCAGGGTATAGGCGAATTTCTGCGACATCAACCGGGCGACCCAGATCAATCTCAATCCATTGCGGGGATGAACCGACACTCATCCAGGGGAACTGCCCCGTGTTTCGCCCATCAACAGCAAGTTCAGGCGCAGCATCCTCTGCTGCGCTAGAGGCACGCACATCCGCACCCAGCGCGACATTCTGCCCGCTGATCAACACTTCAAGGGGCAAATGCTCTAACAAACCTGGCTCAAAATCAACTGCTGGCAGTGGCACACCATCAGGTTGACCATCCACAAGGTTAACGCCGCTGCGCTGCCCAGCCGCGACGGTTTCGGTGCTGCCATCCGCAGTGATCTGTGCTTCGCCGTCCGTTACAAGGACCTCAATAAAATCATCTTCGGAGAATAGGACGGCAGTGGAACCCAGGCTGATTTCCACACCATTGATCGTAAAATCCATGACCAGATTGTTCGGCGTGTTAATCGCCAATATATCGTAGCTAACCTCCGCACAGCGTGAACGGCCAATACCTGTGGAAAAGGTAAAAGCACGCATATCCGGTTGCTCTGCCGTAACGGATGTATCACCCATTAGCAGCATCGTCACCACCTGACCCGGTATCGTACCCGGCAGATCAACTTGTGCCCGTAACAGGGCGATGCCAAAGGTCTCAACGGTTTCATCGAAAGGTGCCGTTTCAATACGTGCAATACTGGATAATTCAGCTAAATCACCAGGACTTTCAAAGGTGAGAGTGGTATCAGCACGGCCCTCAGCGACGACATTCACGCTACCGTAGCACGCTTCGTTACGCCCGGTTGTCGAACAGACCTCATCGGCTGCGGCGATGGCTTGTTCAATCACGGCGATACACGTTCCCGATTGCCCTGCGGTTACCACACCAAAACCAAGCAACAAAATCAGAGAGAGCGACTGTAAAAATTGCCGTATCATCATGCGGACCGTCCTACCGCTGCTGCAACCGCTTTAATACCCGCCATCATCTCCTGAAACATCGGGATGGATAGACTCTGCCGCCCATCACTGAGGGCCTCATCCGGGTCCGGGTGGACTTCAACAATCACGCCATCCGCGCCGGCAGCCACCGCCCCCAACGCCACCCGGCCCACATGCTCCCGCAAGCCAACCGCATGGCTTGGATCAGCGACCACCGGTAGATGCGTCAGGTGTTTGAGCACAGCAATCGCGTTGAGGTCAAACGTGTTGCGCGTGTACTTCTCAAAGGTGCGGATGCCGCGTTCACACAGCATCACCTGATTGTTACCGTGGCTGAGCACGTATTCAGCCGCCATCAATAGGTCTTCCATTGTGCTACTCATGCCCCGCTTGAGTAATACCGGGTGCTGGCTCTGACCAACGGCATTGAGCAGGGTGAAGTTCTGCATGTTACGCGCACCGACCTGCAACACATCAGCATAATCGCACACCATCGGTACCAGGTTGGGGTCCATCACTTCGGTGACCACAGGCAACCCGGTGACCTCACGGGCTTCTGCCAACCACTGAAGGCCCTTTTCCCCGTGCCCCTGAAAGCTATACGGCGAGGTACGCGGTTTATAGGCCCCACCCCGCAGCGCAGTCGCACCCGCTTCTTTCACAGCGCAGGCGATTTCAATGATCCCCTCACGACTTTCCACACTGCACGGCCCTGCGATGACCAGCACATCATCCCCGCCCATCAAATGCCCGTTCAGCGGCACACTGGATTGCAGCGGGTGCATCTCCCGGCTGGCAAGCTTATATGGCACGGTGACGCGCATCACTTTTTCCACACCATCCAGTGCCTCGAACTTAGCCTGATCAAAGGGGGTATCACTTTCCCCCACTACGCCGACTAACGTCCCGGTTTCACTATCTGCTAAATGAGCGATATAACCATCACCCTCAATATGGGCGATGACCTCACCAACCTGCTTGGCCGATGCCCCCGCTCGCATTACAATAATCACTGGTTTTCCTCCGCATGCTTACCATTCATCACAAGTTTGTTTTTAGGGTATAAAAAATCCGGTCTTAGTTTCTCGGCCCCGTTTAAATACACATGGACCAATTCATCTAACGCTTTTTCTGTATTCCAGTGGATGAGCACCCGCACACAGCGTTTGATGCCATTGGGGTTATCCATCTCCTGCATGCCCATCAACGCGATAGACTTCCAACCAAGCTGACGGGCCGCCTTTGCCGGGTAAGCCGCTGTCAGGTCCGGCGTCGTCGTAAAAAAGACACTCGCCACATGTGCTTCCTCGATCTCATTAACGGCGATCAATTCTTTCAATAACGCCTCCGTTGCCGAGACAATCGCATCCGCCTTATCCGCTTCAACCACCGTCGCCCCACGTACACCGCGCATCATCAACATACTATTCTGCTCCTTGCCCATATAAACAAAAAGCGCAGAGCGGGTGCTCTGCGCATTGATCACAAAACTGGTCTATTGCACTAAACGCGGACGGAACCGTCCCGGCAGGCAGACACCCAACACCACACTATGTCGCTGGTAAACGCATAATAATATGCATAGCGGTTGTGGGTGATGTGTTGCTGCACAAAACGCCCTTTCATCAGATAAATCAGCTTAGTGCAAACCTGTGCAGAGCATACACGGCATTATAGGGCCTGTCAACTTATACGATGCTCATCTCCTGGTTTTGTACACAATGTTGTGATAGCTTGTGCAAATTAGCCAGTTAACCCAACGCCTCGCGCAGAGATTTCGCCAATTCATGCACGCTATCCGTACCGTGTTTGGCCGCCCGCACCAGCGCACTACCGACGATAAAGCCATTAACCAGCCCGGTCATCATCTGCGCGTGGGCAGGCGTGCTGATGCCAAACCCCAGCACCAACGGACGATCTGTTTCGGCCCGCACCCGCCCGATAAACTCGGTCAGATCATCTGGCAAGTCGGTCCGTTCCCCGGTGATGCCCGTCAAAGAGACCACGTAAATGAAGCCCCGCGCCCGTTCCGCCACCAGCTTGATCCGTGCCGGGTTGGTGGTCGGCGCGAGGAAGAAGATCAACGCCATATTCTCCCGTTCGCATACCTCCGCGAACAGATGCGCTTCCTCCGGTGGTAAATCCGGGCAGATGAGGCCATCCGCACCGGCTGCTCTAGCGTCCACGATGAACTGTTCCGTGCCATAGTTGATCAACGGGTTCAGATAACTGAACATCAGCATCGGTTGATCAACCCCTTTGGCCCGCAACGCCTTGACCGCATCCAGCGCGGTTTGCACGGTGGTGCCATTTTCCAGCGCGACCTGCGTCGCCGCCTGGATCGTCGGCCCATCGGCCAGCGGATCACTGAACGGGATGCCAATTTCAAAGCCATCCACACCGGTTGACGCCATCGCCTCAATCGCCGTGATGGAGTCGTCCAGCGTCGGGTAACCAACCGGGAAATACGGCAGAAACGCGGCCCGACCCTCGCCTTCGGTGCGGGCGAACATGGCCGCAATCGCATCCAGCCCGGTTTGCTCTCTTACGATGTCCGTCATCAATACAATCCTCTCAATAAAACAGTAGACCATTCACAGTAGTGCAGTGATGAGATATTTACGCAGTTGGTGACTTCTTCGCGGGAGCACACACAGGTACTCCCCTACTTCCTCGCCACTCACTACTCAGCACTCATTACTGTGACGCCAACCTATTCGAATTCTTCGTAATCCTCATCGCCGGGATATTCGTCAGCCTCACCGACGACGAGTGCTTTTAGATCATCCAGGTCCGCACAGATGCCCGCCGCCAGTTCGGAGGCAATATCAATGTAAGACAGCAACGCCTGCACATCGTCCTCCAAGTTGCGTACCCACGGGCCACGCCCGCGTTCTTGCAGGTCATCCAGGGTAAATTGGGCGATGGCCGCCTGTTTTTGTAACTCCACATAAATCTGTGCAAAGTCATGGGCACCATCTTCTACCCGCAGCAAATCCATTACGTTAATCTCTGTCGATGGCATATCACCGATCCTTTCATCTATGGCACACCGTAGCTGTTACCGGAACGCCTCTCATTAATCGTTAATTCGCGTTATCTTACATCATAGGACGGCCCTACTACAGGTCCATATCCACCGCATTGAGGCCACACAGCAGAATATCCCGCGCCACTTGCACGCGCAGTGCCCACTCAGCCGGGTCATCGGCATGCGTCGCAGCGAGTGCGGCCTGCTCCGCTGATGTCGCCGCCCAGTCTTTAAAGCGGTCTGCTGTTTCCCAATCCAGCCCATCCGCCTCCACATAATCCCAGGTCAGCCCAGCCCGATGCACCAGCACCAACCACTCCACATCCATGCGCAGGGCCACATCACGCGGACTGTGGGCCAGCACAAATTCGGCGGCGGCCTGGCTCAACCCTTTGCTCCCCGCGCAGAAATCCATCTGCTGCCCAAACCATTGACTAAATGTGGCATTGGGCAGGGCTTCGGTCTCTACCAGTGGGCGCGGGTGCGTTTGATATGCCGCCGGGGTACGGCCTACAGTCAGGCAATCCACCGATTGGACACGTTCAGCCACCTGTTGGAGTTCATCGGGGCGGGTTTCCACCCAGCGGATGAGACGGTCCATATCAATGTATTGGATGTGCGTAGTCCCCGCGTTGAGCGCGTCTTCAACCACCAGATGACGACCACTCCACCCCTCATAGTAGACAATCGACGTATTCGGCAGGGCCTGCAACGCGCTGATCACATCGGCATCGGCATCTTTGGGCACGGAAACAGACATATGTGTGTAAATCTGCTGCAAGCGCGGATAGTATCGTTGCAACCGGGCCAGTTCCCCGCGTGGTGCCCAGGCCGCCGCCACTACGATGCTGGTCTCACTCATGCGCCGTACCGCCCTTCCGCCGCACGGATACCCGCCGCGATAATCTCACGCGCCATCTCCACCCGCTTGATCCACTGTGTTTTGCTTTCCAGGCGTTGGCGGGTCGCCTCATTGGACACGTCATAATACGCGCCATTACTCAGCACCGTCCCCACTGTGAACCCCGCCGTATCCAACATCACCGGCCAGGCAGCGTCCACGGCAACCGGGTGTGAGGCCGGGCTATCCTGCGCGATGATGTACTCAGCGGCGGCCCTGCTAAACCCCCGCGCCCCTGACCCTAGATCAACCCGTTGGCCCAGCAAATGTGATACCACATCATTGATAATGCGTTCAGTCTCGTATAAAGCCGGGGGATAGCTCTCAAATACAGCTTGAGTCCGCCCAATAATCAGGCAGTCCACATCACGGATAGCGTCTACTGTCATGTGCCAATCATCCGGGTCACGTTCAAAGCGGTTGAGGGCATGGTCACCATCACAGTAATGCACAGCGGCAACGTCCTCAAATTCCAGGGCTTGCTGAAGGGTACGGTAGCGGCGATTTTCAACACCTGCCGCCCCGTTCAAGACCCGCACCCGATCATACGAGCGCAGCAAATCCACCCGGCCCATATCCACATCGGACGGCGTGACGATAGAAATACCGTCATATAGCGTCATATAGCCATCATATAACCGCTCAAATTGCGGCACATTCACATCCGTGGGGCGCAGGGCCAGTGCTAAGATGATCGACATGAGTTTTACACCTGCACCGCTGCAACCAGCGCGTTAATAGCACCCGCCACCTGTGCGGAGAAATACTCATCATAGAGCATGGTCAGGTGATTGGCCCCTTCCAGTGTGATATGCGTACTCTGTGTGGAAAGCTGCGCGGTTTCCGCCTGTAATTCGCGCCACGTCTCGCTGATTTCCTCCACAGACGTAGATGGCATCAACCCCTCAGACGCCGGGATTGCGCCGGTATCAAAGCTGGCACCAGCACTGACCACCGTCAACGGCAATTCGCCCAGGTCATCGGAGACCGCCGCCGGACGCCGCACATAATGCCGCGCCGCCATCTGACGCTCTGCAACCACCGTGGACCAGAAGGCCGCTCGTTTATGCATCGCACGGATTTGTTGAGGGGCCTCATCCGGCAGCAAATTGACCGTTTCCGGCGTGAGGTTGGCTAACAACGCCCCACCCCCCAAACGCGCCACCAGTGCGAACACCCGCCGCATCCGCCGCGATGACCGTTCCAGGCGGCGCACCAGATCCGGCAGTCGTGCAAACATCTCAATGTGAGCCGGGTCCAGCAGCACCAACCCGGTCACATCATCGTGGTAAGCCTCAGCAAACAGACGCATATTCATTGCACCCATCGAATGCCCGACCATCACATACGGCGGTTCAATGCCAGCACGATCTAATGCCGTCCGCAATTCAGCGACGAGACGTTGCGGCTCGCGTTTGCTATTGGGCGGGTCACTCCACCCGTGCCCAGGCCGGTCATAGGCGATGCTCTGCGTGCGCAAGGCAGGCAGTACCCGCACCCAATCCAACGATGAACCGCTTAAACCACTATCACAGATGACCACCGGCGCGGCATAGGGCCGTTCGCCGTAACTATGCAGATGCACCTGCATTCCATTGACATCAACCAGCATCCCAGGCGGGTCGAACGTTCCTAAACGCCCCAAAAGCGATTGCCCTCCTATTCTGCTGCCTGCGTCTGTGACTCAATCTTGCCGATCACATCACGCACCGCACGGGCTACCGCGTGCGGGCGGTCCCATTGGATGGTCTGCATACGCCCAAAGAAAATTGTCTGCTCCATTTCCGTCTGGTTATCCAGCGGATCTTGTAAACCGGCTTCGGTACGCACCGTCACCGATGGCAAGTCTTCCGGCGGTTCGCTTAACTGTGAACTGACCTGTGCTAACGTTTCCGGCAGCGCGTGCAACTGACTGATCAACGCCTCAACTGCGTTGGAACTCACAAAGCGGGCACGGTACATCTTGTACAGGTCATCCGGCACCTTGCGCTTATATACCGGTAATCCGCGCTCAAACAACAGGCGCAGCATCCCGGCTTTACCGGCCATATGCAGCACATCCAGCGAGTGCTTATCCTCATCAGATAGGCGTTCGCCGGGTGCATTCAAGTCAATTTCCAGGTTCATGTCATTGCGGTGCAAGCCATCCAGCACAACGTACCCGGCCACATGCGCGGTATGATGGGCCGCGAACAGGCGAACCAACATCCCCCCAAACGAATGACCGACCAGCACATACGGCGGCTTGATGTCAGCAACACGCAGGGCTTCCCGCAAGTTTGCGACCAACTGCAAACCACTCATAGGACGGTCCGGCGGATCACTCCAGCCAAAACCAGGGCGATCATAGGCGACGACGGGCGCGAATGCGGCGACTTCCGGCTGCACAAGCTGCCAATCCAGTGAATAACCGGCTTCCGAGCTTTCAAAAACCACCGTCGGACCCGGCTGATCCATCCCACTTGTGACGAGATGCACATCCCGCCCATCCACCTTGACGATCTGCCCAGGTGGGGGGTAACGGCGATTATCCCGCCAATCAGCTAGACCTTGCAGGGCGTTGGCGGGGGTCAATCCAATGCGTAATGCTTGCTTGACGATTGTATTCATTGTTCTCCTAGCGCGTTGATGACGGTATCCAAGTCTTTGTCCCCTCTACCGGAGAGGTTCACTAAGATGATACTATCTTTTGGCATGCTCTGCGCCCGTTTGATCACATCAGCAACAGCATGTGCGCTTTCCAATGCAGGGATTACCCCTTCAGTCTCGCTCAACATCTGGAAGGCGGCGAGTGTTTCCTCATCGGTGGCGTAAGTGTAAAAGGCACGTTCCATCTGCCGCAGATGCGCGTGCTCCGGGCCGACACTGGCATAATCCAACCCGGCACTGATGCTGTGCGTGTTCATGATCTGCCCGTCTTGCGTCTGCATCACAAAGGAGCGCGTCCCCTGTAACACACCAGGCCGGCTGATGTTGGGATCAGCGAAACGAGCGGCATGTTCGCCGTTATCCATGCCACGGCCACCCGCCTCAACCCCAATCAGGTCGATCTGCTCATCATCACGGAAGGCGTGGAACATCCCAATCGCATTAGACCCGCCGCCCACACAGGCGACGATCACATCCGGCAGCCGTCCCGCTTCCTCAACAATCTGCTGACGGGCTTCTGTGCCGATCACACTCTGGAAATCACGCACCATCATCGGGTACGGGTGCGGCCCCAGCGCAGACCCCAACAGATAAAATGTATCACGTACATTCGTCACCCAGTCACGGATGGCCTCATTGATGGCGTCTTTGAGGGTTTTACTGCCACTCTCCACCGGGATAACTTCTGACCCCAGTAACTTCATGCGGAACACATTCGGCTGCTGGCGCACAATATCGACACTGCCCATGTATACATGGCAATCCAACCCTAGCAGGGCCGCCGCCGTCGCGGACGCCACACCATGCTGCCCCGCGCCCGTCTCCGCGATGACGCGCTGCTTACCCATACGTTTTGCCAGCAGTGCTTGCCCCAGCGCATTATTGATCTTGTGGGCACCGGTATGGGCCAGGTCCTCACGTTTGAAATAAATCTGTGCGCCACCGAGCTTTTCACTCAGGCGTTTGGCATAGGTCACTGGCGTGGGCCGCCCGGTATACGTGCGTTGCAAATGGGCCAACTCCTGCTGGAATGCCGGGTCAGCCATCGCCTCATGATACGCCGCTTCCAGTTCATCCAATGCCGGGATGAGTGTCTCCGGCACGAAACGTCCACCAAATTCACCAAAGTAACCGCGTTCATCAGGCACATTGGCGGTATTCGTCTTGATATACAGTTCTTCTGTCATAACGATAAATCCTTTTCAATCCTGTTTGGTATTACGTGTATTCTATTCTTGTTACTCAACCTGCCCGCGTCCCGTTCGGAACGGGTTTTTCCGGCACGGCCAGCACAGGTGTCACACCATCGGCATAACCGATGTCAAACAACATGCCCTCGCTGACCTCCCCGGCCATTTTGCGCGGCTCCAAATTGACGACGAACAACGCTTGCAACCCCTCGATTTCGGTGGGGTCGTCGCGTTCTTTTTTCATCCCCACCAGAATAGTCCGCTGATGATCGCCAAAATCCACGGTGAGTTTGACCAACTTATCAGATTTCGGCACATCAGCAACTTTTTCAATACGCCCTACACGAATGTCGAGCTTATCCAGCAGATCAAAGGCAATTGTCTCTTTAATCGGTGCAGCCATTATGCATCCTTGAATATGTCGGTCAATGGAACGGTGAAATCGGGCAGCACATCCTCACCGCTGAGGGTTGTCTCCTGCGTTTTGATCTCCGGCTGAATATCTGCCAGGCGATGGACTGTCACTTTTTTGCGTTGTGGGTCCACCAGCCAGATCAAACGGACGCCATCTTGCCGGTAAGCATCAACTTTAGCATCCACAGCACTGTAAACATCATTGGGAGATAGCACTTCAACCACCAGGTCCGGTACGATCAACAAAGGCTTATCCCGCCAATCTTCATCAGATGCCGTATATTCACTAAAGCGATCCGACTCAATAAACATCAAGTCAGGCACACGCGACCCAGCTACCCAAGTTGCATCATAGCGATCCGGCAAGACGAAGCTTGTTTCCATACGAACAACGCCGAGATTACGCTCTTTACAAAAAGCATGTAGCAGCAAAAACAGAAAATGAATAAGTTCACTGTACCCAGATGTACCCGGCATCCTATCAATCCTCTCACCATTGATCAGCTCGAAAGGCTGTTCGTTAATGGCCTTGAGAAAGTCCTCCATTGCCATCCCCTCACGGATTGCATCCGTCATTGCGCCACCTCCTTCGCCGCCTGCACAAAGTCACGGACCTTATCCCGGTTTTTGATCCCCGGTACGTCATCTTCAACACCACTGGCAACGTCAACCCCCCACGGTGAGACAGCCCGCACCCGCGCCGCGACGTTTTCCGGCTTCAGGCCACCGGCTAGCATCAAGCGCGGTATCTGCTCACGTACAGCAACGGCGACTTCATCGCTGGCTTGCTCCCCTGTACCGCCATACAGGTCCGGGTGATGGGCATCCAATAGCAGCGACGGCACATGCTCACGGGCTGGCATAATCGGCGCGTAGTAGGCGGCATCATCCAGGGCCAGGGCTTTATTGGGTGGACGTATCGCCTTGAAACCCACCCCGCGCAACTCCCGCAACATATCCAGGGATTCATCACCGCTGAGTTGGGCCGCATCCAAACCGACCTTATTGGTAATCACTGAGATGGTACCCACCGCTTCATTCACAAACACGCCGACCAGTACCGGGCAATCGTTACCCAGTTCATGCCGCAGCCGGTCACAAATCGCCAGCGCAGCATCCGGCGTGATGTAACGCGGTGTCTTCTTGTAAAAGTTGAGGCCGAGCATATCCGCGCCGAGTTCGGCACACATCAGCGCGTCTTCATACGTTGTAATGCCACAAATTTTTACCTGCATCGAAGCAATCCTTGACCTGCTCTTCAATTGGCTATATTTTCACCTTATGTTAATGTACATGGACACGCACATCAACTAAAGGATCTATCATGATGGATGTTACACCTACTGGCGGTGGTTGTTTTGGGATTATCGTGATTATTTTGCTGGGCCTATTTGGTGCCTCGTTCTTTATGCTTCAAGCGGGTGACATGAGCGAGGAAACCTTTACAGAACCCGCTATCGTCGTCACGGCTGTAGCACCATCAGCACCCACCTTGCCGCCACCACCTGCTATTGAAAGCAGCCCTTCGGCTACGCCAGAAGTTTTCTTCGCCCTGGCTGACATTACCTGTGGTGATCAATTAGACGGCGAGGTAGCTGGCCCCAGCGCATTGGTTACTGGCCTGTATGCCACCCGCGACATCACCGTAGATACACTCTTTACGCGGGATGATGTCTCCGAGACAGAACCTATGTGCCCATAATCACGCTTTTGCTACGGGTTGATGATCTGGCTGCTGAACGTCCGCACGGTTGCCGCCAGATCATCACCCGCTTTAACCAGCGATTCCCCAACCAGCACCGCGCTTGCGCCGTGTGCGCCCATTCGCGCCACATCCGCGCCACTGCTGATGCCACTTTCCGCCACCAGTGTCACATCATCGGGCACCAGCGCAGCTAGACGTGCCGTCGTGTTCAGATCAACGTCAAACGTTTTGAGATCCCGGTTATTGATACCAATCAGCGTTGCGCCGAGCTTTAAAGCCCGTTCCATCTCACCTTCATTATGGACTTCCACCAGGGCGACCATGCCATAATCGGTGATCTGTGCATGCAAATCCGCGAGTTTGGCATCATCCAGCGCAGCGACGATCAGCAACACCGCATCAGCGGACGCCGCCCGCGCTTCGGTGACCTGGTAGCGATCAATGATAAACTCCTTGCGCAGTAGCGGCACCTGCACAGCCGCATGTACCTCACGCAGATAGCGCAAATGCCCCTGGAAGAACTGCTCATCGGTCAGCACGCTGATAGCCGATGCACCATTGTCCGCATAGGTGGTTGCCAGGCGCACCGGGTCGAAGTCTTCGATAAGCACACCCTTACTGGGTGAGGCTTTCTTGACCTCTGCGATTAACGCGACGGTGTCTTTATTCAGTGCGCCGATAAAATCACGCGGAGGGTCAGCTTCGGCGGCATCATGCTCAACCTGGGCCAACCACGAGGGAAAGCCATCACTATAGCCTTCCTGTTGCATCGATTCGGTGATCTCCTGCCGTTTATGCGCCAGGATTTTATCAAGGATAGTATCTGTCTTGATGTAATCGGTCATCAGCTTACCCGGCAAACTTCTGGCTGAACGCAACCAGACCATCTAACTTTGCCAGGGCCGCGCCGTTATCAATGACTTCTTTTGCCAGCTTGATACCGACTGCAATGTCATCCGCTTTACCAGCAGCGACCAACGCCGCACCCGCGTTCAGCACCACCACATCGCGCTTGGGTCCGGTTACATCGCCGGCCAGGATGCCACGCAGGATAGCCGCGTTATCAGCACATTCCCCGCCAAGCAAATCGTGGATGTTCGCGCCTTCAAAACCATAGTCAATCGGGTCCAGTTCATAGGATGTAACATGACCGTCTTTAAAGTGGCTGACCGTATTCGGGCCGGTGGTCGTTAACTCATCCAGGCCGCCATAACCATTGACGACAATCGCCTGCCGTGCGCCCAGGTCACCCAGCACATGCGCCAGCGTATCGGTCAGGTCAGCCGCGAACACGCCCATCAACTGATTACGCGCCCCGGCAGGATTGGTCAGCGGGCCAAGGATATTAAAAATGGTACGCACGCGCATCTGGCGGCGCGGACCAATAGCGTGTTTCATCGCCGGGTGCAACTTCACCGCGAACAAAAAGCCGATACCGACTTCATCCACACATTCACCGACCTGTTTCGGCGTTAAAT